>Ga0315284_10002072_pt1 | contig 28763 bp, 47 predicted proteins | sample YL17G09_16_MG_FD_203696 | JGI IMG/M metagenome (GOLD analysis project Ga0315284, IMG submission 203696) | Sediment microbial communities from Yellowstone Lake, YNP, Wyoming, USA - YL17G09_16 | ecosystem: Environmental > Aquatic > Freshwater > Lake > Sediment | place: USA: Wyoming | collected...
TTCATTTCCTTGTCTCCTTTTCAACCATACTTTCAACCCAACAATAAGTTTTTTCTAATCCCTCTATTAACGGTCTGGATGGTTTCCAACCTAGTTTCTCCGCAATCAATCGGTTGTCTGAATTGCGTCCTCGCACACCGAGAAAACCGTCTATATGTTTGACAGTTTGCTTCTTATTTGCAATACCCATTATCATAGACGCTAGTTGGTTAATTGATACCATTTCCTCAGAACCTATATTTATCGGTTCGGTAAAGTCTGATTTCATCAGTTGCCTTACACCCTCCAAACATTCGTCAATGTAAAGGAATGAGCGTGTCTGTAAGCCATCGCCCCACATTTCAATTTCACCACCATCGGGGGTTTCCGCTACCTTCCGACAAAATGCTGCGGGTGCTTTTTCTTTACCATCATTCCAAGAACCTTCTTCCCCGAATATATTATGGAATCTAGCAATTCTTATGTTCATGCCATAGTTTCTCATAAACGCCAAATATAAACGCTCACTAAATAATTTCTCCCAACCATATTCACTATCGGGATATGCAGGGTAAGCCGAACCTTCATCACATAATGGATTCTGCGGGTTCATTTGATTATATTTTGAATATATACATGCAGATGACGAATAGAATATTTTTTTAACACCTTCTATATAGCAAGCACCAATCATATGTAAATTTATCAAAGCCGAATTGTGCATAATATTAGCATCATTCTCACCAGAGAATACATAGCCAGCACCACCCATATCGGCAGCGAGTTGATATACTTCATCTAATGACTGGCCAACTACTTTCTGACAAATACTATAATCTCTTAAATCACCAATAGTAAATTCATCCGCAACGGTTTTACTATATTCAGGATATTTCAAATCCACGCCTCTTACCCAATAACCTTCGGCTTTCAATCTTTTTACAAGATGACTTCCGATAAACCCACCTGCGCCACAAACTAATGCTTTTATCACTTATTGACCCCCTATCTAATAAGTTTTCGCCACTGCTTCCTGACACCCAACGGTAACAATCGGCGTACCATGCCAAACCAACTATCATCACATGCTATACTAGCTTTATCATACATGACTTCAAGCATTTCCCTAGAGGTATCACAGTAGATTTGCTTGGATATAGTATTCGTGTTTCCTATCTCATCCCAATCGATAGTTGCCTTATTTAGTATCCCTTGCTCTATAAACTGATTGTAAAATGTACACCCTGGCAATGGACGAAAGATACCGATATTTTTACTAAAACATTTTACGGAACGTATAAACGAAGCCGTCTGTTCCATGTCCTCTTTTGTCTCATGGGGTAAACCTAGCATGAATTGTATTTTAAGTTTTAACCCTGATTTCATAACTATTTCACAAGCTCGGCGATTCATTTCTACGGTTGTTTGCTTGTTGATTACTTTAAGGGTTTTATCACAACCAGATTCTATCCCGATGCTAACACCATCACAACCAGCTTCCTTCATCAGTTTCATTAAGTCTAGGTTTACCTGACTTGCCCGTGTCCCGCAATACCACACAATATTTTTATACGGGCGGAATAATTGTTCCTTGATAAACCTGTGGCATATTTCTTCCAAGCGTTTAGAATCCTGAACAAATGAATCATCATAAAATACTAATGAATCAATATTGTACTTGGTAAGTTGTTTCACCGCATCTACGACATACGCTACGGAGTGCGCCCGATAAGGTTTTGACCATTGGGTTGCGCAGAAGAAACAATTAAAGCAACATGAACGTGAAGTAATCATACCGAGTTCACTATTGTACCCCGCATAAAATGACCTCGTAGTTCGTTCTATATAGAATTTAGTATCCCCTAACGTATAATCGGGGCATGGGTATTTATCTAAATCATTTTCTCGTTGTCTTGGTATGTATTCCTTTTCTTTACCACGCCACATGATACCATCAGGGCGTCTTTTATTTTCTATTAATTCCAGCATGGCATCTTCACCTTCTCCAATACACAAGGCATCAGCATAAGGGTTTTGTATAAGCGTAAGTTCTGGCTCTACCGAAGCATGAACACCACCGAGTATAATCGGGATATCAAACTTTTCTTTTATCCCCTGACAAACTTTTACCGACTCATTGAAAGTTAATGTTAATGCACTAACCCCAATAATATCAGGCTTATATCCTTTTACCAATTCGCATAGGTGTGGGATATAATCGCTTGTTTGGTGCTGGACTATTAAAGCACGGCATTCTACTACCACTACCTCATGCCCATGTGATTTAAGATAAGTGGCTATATGGAATAAGCCTACGGGTGGGATTCTCAACACCGCTTCAGGGGCTACTTTATAGCCATCATATTCACCCTGTCTTGGGCTTGGTGGCATTATTAACATTACTTTACTCATTTTATATCCTTTACCGCATACAACAGAAAACTAAGATTAGGAATATGATAGGTTATTTTCTGTGTAGTCTCCGATAATACATATCCTAAAAACGCTGGATTAATTTTTACTTCACCCCGATAACCACGTAGCGGTTTCCAACCATATACACCATTTACCTTGTACCCCTGCGTTTCAAATTCTTTTACTGTCCAACCTGAATGATGTATCTGTAAAGGATTACCGTCATAGGCATCTTGGTCTAGAAACCCATTAGTCGTCATTATGATAACCTTTTTCTTTGCCCACATTTCCATTTTATACATCAAACTATATGCGTTCTCTTTATCTAAATGTTCAAATACATTAAGTAGTATTACGGCGTCAAATGATTTCGGGGCGACTACAAAAGTATTTATATCTGCCTTGATATATTCCTTATGGATACCACGTTTTTTACTTTCTATGAGATACGGCTCGTAGTTATCTACCCCTACTGAATAAGAGATTTTGCACACTCTTAGTGCGGAGTTGAAACCACAACCCAAGTCTAACACAGATTGACAACCCTCTAAATCTTTTTTAAGTATCAAAGACCAATCTGGGAAGATACGAACAATCACGCTATCTATTACGGTGTTTATGAAAGACATTTATCTCCTATAGTTATTTCAGATAACTCCATATTCCCCAATCCCCAGTTGGCATTATTATAGCCTAATTGTTTTTTGTTTTGTTTTAATGCTTTGTAATAATCATCTACATATACTGAATAGGGTATATTACCGTGACCTTTTCTATCATGCTCCTGGTGGTAGATTCGCAATGGTTCGCCAAGTCTTATTTCTTTCATACCATCGTTCAACGCTGAATATAATAATATACCATCAATAACCAGCCAGCCAGAACTACTAGCCCCAATCATTTCTCGATAACCTGATAATTTGCACCAATCTTCTTTGCTCATTAATGTGAAGTCACCAGAGGCATTTGTAAAAGGGCGTTTATATGATGGGTGTCTCAATAAGGAAAGTATACTTGGTTTAGTATAACTATTTATTCTGATTATATGATTCTTGCAATATTCTAATACATTATCTTCCAGTATCGGTGATTCAACATCATACCTAGTAGCACGGTAGTATGTTGACTGTTTCAATTTATAGTTCGCCATCCACCATATAATTTCGTCACTAAATATAATGTCAGGATTGGTTGCTACTATGTATTCACCCCTTGCCCTTTTTATGCCCACGTTTTTACCAATAAACTCATATAATGGGATTCTATCTGAAAAGGCATATGTCTGATGTAATTTATGAGATACCTCTATAATCCGCACTTGGTAAAATGAATGCGTATCCCATTTAATCGCCGTTTGCAATCGCTCTCTATCTTCGGGCGGATTCCATTCAACAACAACTAACTCTGCTTGTAACTGGTGCTTGATACACAAGGCACTTAGAACATCGGTAAATATTTGCATCCGTTGGTTAAAGTCACCACCGTAATTATCATTCCGTGCTACTACTACAAAACTAATCATTTTTAATCCCCAAGTGTTCTTTTATTAATGCCAATTCATCTTTTACTGTAGCTAGTTCTCGCATAATCGGGTTATCATGTTTACAGGCTTGCTCATTCAAATATCTTTGCCTTGTATCATAAAGCAACATGTAGTCTGCCACAGGTAAAATAACCAGCACAATCACAAACACAATGCCCATAAGCAACGGATAGGTTAACCAGGGAAACCAACCGACTATAGTTGTATTAGCAACCGCCCATAAGGTTGTTAAGTTTATAAGCGAGTTCCCCATACCGACTATACTCAAACTATTCATTAATTGAGAATAGTATATGCCAATCCATTTACCGAGATTGTATTGCTTTATCTTCACTTGTTTATTTTCTCCAAATCATAACACCAAGTATCAACCTGTGTTATTAACCCCTTTGGTATTTGCGGTATTGTATTACACACCTTGTAGACTATCTCCCGTAAGTTTTCAGATACCGATTGGCTTTTTAATTCCAATTTATTCATAACATCAAAGAATACCCGCATAACTCCCATGCCACCCATTTCTAATGTCAAATCTTTGAGTAAGTCGTGGTAATTACGATTTTGTATTACCAATGGCTTGCCGAACTTTATAGTCTTACCATGATGCTGTGCAATTATTTGCCCCACGTAACCAGCATATATATCATCAAATCTTGGATGTGATGTACCCTCGCCAGACCAAACCATATGTGCGGGTAACATTTCCCTGCTAATAAACGTGTTCTGCGAATCATAAGGACACATCGTTCCTTTACCAAGAGCGGCTTCCCTATCCTGATAACTTGAAACTTTCGGGTCTAAGACTATCCGTGTCATAGCATCTACATCAGGGTCGCCAATCCATAATCCTGATTGTACTGCTACATCTACAACCTCTTTTTTGAACGAATATTTAGGTGTATCCCGTATCAACCAATAGGGATATCCCCTCGGTGTGGCTTTAACATCACTTAATGAAAGACAATTCCACCAGCCAGACGGTGATGTAACAACCTCTACTGTTTGCTTGCCGAGTTTCACTTGTTCATCCCACCCATCGTCTATCGGGTAGTTATCATCATCTGTGCTATAGATAATATCTGCTCCTTCTCTGAGTGCAAAAAGATATCCTAAATTTTTACGGTCATAGCAATTCCAGGGGATAGAACTAGCATGAGTAAATCCTAATGTCATTTGTTTTTCAGGGCTTAAATAAACACCACGCACAGCCTTACATATTTTCTCACACTTATCATGGGGTGTTTTTAAATCACCCACGATAATTACCAGCCATTCTCCATGTGCTTTTTTAACAATATCTAATACATTAAGTGGTTCATTAATGGTTGTGATTACTACTGCATTCATTGTTTATATACTCCCTATTATTTTCTACTATCGTTTAATACCCACCATGTAGATAGTATTTCCCCATTAGGATTATCTATCTCGGTATGGCAGACTATAATTACATCCATAATACTCTCCTTAATTCTGCCCTCAAACTTGCATTGACTATTTGAGAGCAGTTTAAAAGGATTATCTATATTATATATTTACTGAATTACACCATCTACTATTTTGGAGATAGAAGAAATCAATATATTTCCGCTACCAGTAGACCAGTAGACTTTAACAGGTTGGGAGAACTCTGTAGTCCCAGCCGTAGGAGTTAATATTTGAACTACGTTATTGTTATCACACCCAATCTGTAGTCTATTAGACCCTGTTACTTTAGTGCCAGCAGAGACTACTACTTCGAGGGTTTTATCATAGTATTTACCATACATGTCTCTACCATCAGTAATTACGCCTTCGTGCATTTCTAGTCCAAAATGGTATCCAGTAACCATGTCAGTTCCAATAAGAACCTCAAACTGTCCATTGTTGAACCAGGTAGGTATAGCACGACCTCTGACTTTAGTAGATTTGGATACTATGCCAGTATCTTCATACTCCCCGTCACGGATATGACCCCAGGCAAAAGAGGCTGTGATAGCTCTTCCGAATAGACTAATGTCATACTCGCAAGTGTCTGTAAGCCAAAATTCTTTTGACCAAGTAAAGATAAAAGACGCATTAGCACTAGCTTCATTCCACCCAAGCAAATCTAAGTCTGCATCATGCCCGCCTCCAGATAGACTTACATCCGTGCTAGTAATATCAAATCCCCAGAACGAAAAAGCGGAAGCTGTGTTCAGGTGTTTTGCCCTCTCAGAATCAGCTTCTGCTACTACAGTTACTGTGCCTGAGGCAGTAACTTGCGTTCCTACCCAACCTGCGCCAGTTATTTCAATGTCTGAGATATCAACACTGGTAGTATCCGCAAGAGTAGCCCCACTGATAGTCAATAGCATAACGAGTGCTAATAGAATTGAAAGCCATTTTATTTTTTTCACTTTTTCTCCTTTTTTATTTTAACGTTTTACCGATTGCCTTTATTAGTTTATTTGCTACTTCACATCACCTCCATCGTTAATAATATCTCGTAACTATCCCTTCATCTACAGTACAGGTTCGAAGAATAAGGGGATTATAGTTCCCTTGCATGGAATCGGCTTGTCATATTCCTTGGCGTCTTTCAGGACATATTGATTTTGACCATCCATAGCCCAACGTGAGCCATGACCACGCACACAATCAATGATGGTCACTTGACCGAGTAAAGCACCGTGAACAAAATCCTCCGGCTGTGGGAGTTGGCAACCCAAACGGTTCTCATTTTGAGCTATCCAATCATAATGCTCCCAATTGAATGTCTTTGAGGCGTGAATTTGGACACGTCCACGATACTTAGTCTTTCGTGACCGATTCTCGACATCCTTACCGTGAAAGATAGCCCACGCCATTGGTTGAGATAAACTAATTGCTTTCATTTCAGTCTCCTACTGTACGTCATGGGATACTTACCTTGGTTCTTTACCTTTATCCCAACAAGCACAACATAAACCATCGGCGAGTAAATCTTCTTTACCGCAATTTCTACATTCGCCTTTTGTTTCTACTATCTTTACCATTTTATTCTACTTTTAGTTTTGGCAATATACTATCAGGTAATCCCTGAATGAGCTTATACAATTCCTCTATCTTCTGACAAATTGTTTGTAAGTCAGCAAACCCCGTGCCGTTTATTTCTTTGTCCACCATATAATCCAGCGCATTTTTCGCCGTACAAAAGTATGCTTTCGGATACCAATAATGCGTTTTATCTTCCCTCACCATTTTTACAAAGAGCGTAACATTTAAGGAATCCGCATCTATTTTGTATTTATCCCCGATTATTATGCCATTATCATCATGTTGTCCCATATCATTTTACCTCACTACATACCATCTATTTCTGCTAGTTTCTGTGCTTCTGAACTATGTATAGCGTGTTCAACGCCCCTAACCCTTAATCCAAAGTCCTCACATAATTTAACTATCGCATCGGCTGTTTGGTCGCAGTAAACCGCTTGCCCATAGCTTCGTAGTGGTCTTAACGCCCCGTTTATTTGCAGACGAAGTTGACCGATAGCCTTCTGATAATTCTCATCTGGCAACCAATGTATATCCCCATATTCTTTAGGTTTGTCCATCTTTGCTATTCTCTATAACCAATTTTTCAATCACTTTAGAAACCGCTAAACTAGCATCTTTTAATCCTAACCTATAAGCATGGGCTATTTCTGATTTAGGGTTTGATTTTATCTCTTCCCTGAATTTATTGTCTAACTTATTGAGTATTTGAATCTTATCTAGTCTATCCTGCATATATTTCCCTTTTAATACCATCAACATAATGATGTTCTTCTGGCAACCATACAAGCGGAATTGCTGGGGCATCGCCAAGTTGCCTGTTTTTCGCCATTTTAATTTCTAGTACATTCCGCACTGAAACTTCTATGTTATCCATATCTCGCCAGAGTAAAAATACTACGTCAGCATCTTGTTCTATATCTCCGCTTTCCCGTAGGTCTGCCAATACTGGTTTACGACTTTCTTCTGTACGTCTTTCAATATCACGATTAAGTTGACTAGCACAAATAACTGGTATTTGTAAATCATTCACAAGCGATTTTAAGACTTTAGAAGCTCTGCCAACTAATACGGTTTTACTTTCCTTACCATATTGCCAGCAATCTTTTAATATTTGGAGATAATCCACAAACACTATATCAAGTCCTATGTTATCCTTTAATTTTAATGCCTCGTTATAAATATCTTGTGAGGCTATCCCTTGAGGCAAATACCATACTTGTTGCTCGGATACTTCTCCAGCAATTTCATTGAGTTTAGCAGATATTTCGGGCGGAATATCACCAGTACGCAACCGCCTAATATCAGTTTTGAGTTCCCTAGCTATTTTACGTTCCATAAGAGATTTAATACTCATTTCTGCTGAACAAAATAAAGCCTTTTTCCCTTGCCATGCAACATTCTCAAGAATATCTAACATCAACTGCGTTTTCCCGACTGATGGTCTCGCCCCAACAATTACCAATTCTGGATATACTCCGCTTGTTAGTTTATCTAAATCCTTGAATCCCCAATTCATAACTTGTTTCTGATTCTGCATTTCAAATTGCATATCAAATATAACATTGCCTGCATCTTTAGGACTTACAAGTTCACTGAATGTGATAATAGACTTTCTAAACTCTGTGAATGTATCTGACAAATTATTAATTGTCTTATTTACATCTGGCTCAGTTTGATAGCCTATTCTAGCTACCTTATCACCCAATCCAATTAACTGCCTTGAAACAGATAACCTATAAACAATATTGGCGTAGTGTTCGATATCCATCCAAGTTGGACATACTGACACAAAATAATTTAGCCTTGCTGTTCCACCGCATAATTCCAATTTCCCTAATCTTGCTAATTCTTGTCCCAACGTTATATGACTAATTGATTCTCGGCGTGTTCTTAAATTCACACATGCTTGGAATAAACACTGATTAGTTTCAAAATAAAAATCGTTAGGTTTGACAATATTTTCAACTAAGTTAATTGCGTCACCATTTAGCAATAATGAACCGATTACTGATTCTTCGGCATCATTATCATTTGGGGGTAATTTAATTTCGTTCATTATCGCCAACCATCTCCATGTTTTGAGGGCATCGGTGGCTTAGGTTGATGTTCTTTTTTTATTTCCCTCGCCTTATCCAACCAATTCCTAAATGCTGATTTAGGACGTTTTAGCTCTTTTTTACCTTCTCCCCACCAAGTTTTAAATTTAATTAATTCTTTATCTATATCTAAATCAATGTATTCTTTTTTAATAGCCTCAACATATTCTTCAAATGTTTGTTTTTCTTCACCCTCTTTTTGGCGATAAACTTTTTGTCTGTCATACTCACTGAATTGATAATGGTGAAAGTTTACTAAATGAATTGACCCCGTACCATTAACTTCAATAGCTCCATCACCCTTCATTTTATCTAACACGATGTGGAATTGCTCTAAAGTACAATGAAGTTCTTGCGCTATATATTCGTGTGGTAAACCTTTTTGGTTATTATCCTCTATGTATCCAGCCCTACCACCAGTAACCTCACTTAATGCTATCATTTTAACCCATATCGCTTGACCTTCAAGTGTTAAGAGGTAATTGATACTACCTCTTAAAATACCATCACAGTCAATTCTTACCCAAGTTCTAGGTTTTCTATCTCTCGCCATAGTTACATTCCTTATTGTAACTTGGTTACATTCCTTATTGTAACTTGGTTACATTTAATAGTTATTAATTTTATTGTAACAAACATTGTAACTTTCTTCCTTTCCTTTCTATTCATTTCAGTTATATTATTTCTATTAAGGAAAGGTTGTAGGAAAACTATTAACTCTTTTGCTGCTCGGCAATAATAAGAGGGTCATTAATATCCTTAATGTACCCTCTTTCTATGGCAAGTCTGATTGTTACATCTCGTCCCTTGCCTTTTAGTATTGTGGCTTCAGAAGATGAGAAACCTAGTTTACGGGCGAACTGATAACCTTCACGTAGGTAGGAGTTCATAGTTTCTCTTTGTTCCTCCGCCTCCTTTTCTAAATCTTTTAATGAGTATTCCATACCATACCCCCACTATTACTATTCTAACCTATTATAAACACTAAACCACTGCTTGTCAAGTCGTTAATAATATTGGAGTTGGTTTGTGTTATCTTTTGAAAGTTATCCTCAAATATCTTAAAAACATTTTCTCTTTCTTTACTACTTTCTTTACTAGTATTACCTAACCCTACCCTACCCAACCCTACCTATAACCGAATCAGACGGTGAATCATTCGGTGATTGGTTCGGAGGCGAAGGATAAATAGAGGGTTTTGGGTATTCGGGTTTCTGATAACGACTCCATTTTAAGAAGGCAATATAAGTATCTCCATTAACCCCATAGCGATAAATATTTGGATTGGTGGTAATGTTATTAAGCATAGTCTGGATACATTCAAGGGAAACATCGTCATAGGGAAATATTTTTGAACGAAGTAATGCGGGGTCTGCTAATAATCGTCCTTCATCGTCTGCGTGATTTATCATACCAATAACAAAAAGACGTTCTTGATAGTTTAGCTTTTTGTTTCGGGAATCTATCCAAAATTCGGGGTCTATCATACGCCTCCTAGCCATTTATCACCCCTTCTGTCCAGGGAGTTTGGCTAACGACAAGTTTTGTTAATTTACGGTGTAATCTCGCATAGGTGGCAGCGTCTACTTGTGTTTTGCCGATTGAATAAAGGCGTACAGCTTCGGCTAATGAGGGGCTATTATTTTTGAAAACAAATTCTGCACGAGGATTAGAATAATCAATATCAATGATTTGGAATCCCTCTGTAAACAAATATGCGGCTAGTGATGTATCAGAGGTTTTGTAAGAATCTTGCGAATGGTTATTATTCATATTCCTTCATTTTATTTCATTTAATCTAACTTATTATAGACAGTCAATCCTTAAATGTCAATACCCTTTTGCCTATATTTTCTTGTTGTGTGACGGTAGGGATACCATACAAGTACCCATTTTATCATTTCGCCAGGTGTATTGAACCGATTACGTGGGCTTGTTTCAACTAGATGCTCATAACGTCTGTAGACCTCAAGGGGCAGCCTTATAACGACTTGCCGTGACTTACTATTGATTTGCTTATTCATGCCACGCCTTAAGGGTGGTGTAATGCACTTTTGTCGTGGTTGCTACTTCGGGATGTTTCTCTTGGTAGTGTTCAAATAGTTCTTTCAAGTGGATACAAGGCTTACCACAATGGGTGCAGACTATACCTTTTATCTTGGCGATTTTTAAGGTTTGTTTCACATTATCTCCTATGGAATAAATGCGTCTGTTTCATCGCCTAGATTATCTTCATCAATTGGTGTTTGTTCTACTTCATCTGATGATGGTTTAGCTTCCCACGCCTCGCTAAATTCTTTATCAGCAAACATTTCAGCTAATCCGCTTATTTGTGATAACCTTAATATTTCGTCAGCGTCCATTCCAAGTTCACGCCCTATTTTATTGTTAGACCAATTACGCCGTTTTAATTCTATGACAATCTCCATCATGCCATTGATTGTATGTTTTCCTCTCGCCCTATTATGGCGGATTGTTGAAGCTATACGGTCACAACGTCCTTCTCTATCTTCACGAATAATAGTTATGGGTAAATATCCTTTTACATTTTCATTGATTTCTTTTACTTCTCGTCCTACACGATAACGATGAAACCCGTCAATGACTTCATAATGCCCATTTTCAGGTGCTTTCATTGTGACTATTGGTTGTGTATAACCATCTTCGGCAATAGATATTTGTAGTAATTCCATTTCGGGTGGTGCAACTCTATTTGGGTTGTAATCGTTAGCTATGACCCCATCGTTTTTAATCCACAATACACAATCAACTGGCTCATTTTTGAATGGGCTAATATCATGCAAGGCTATTTTTAGTTTATTGATAGTCTCTATCTTTGCATCATCATCTAGCTTATTTATTTCTTCAATAAGGCTTCTAATGGTAGATTCCATAATGCCCTCCGTCTTTTCATTAAGTCTAAATATTTTGAATATGCCTCGCTTTTATGTTGGCTGAATCCCATCCCCTTACACCAATAGTCATTACGTAACAAAGATTTACAAACCCGCCTCCAAGATGGCACATCACGTTTTGTTTCTAGTTCATAAGGTGCTTCGTCTGGTATCCCTTCTGGATATCCTCTAGCTTGCCACCATTTAACGAACACGGCAATTTTATTAGCAAAATGGTTTTTAGTTTTATCTGGTAAAGAGTTTAATAAAAGCATAGCAAAACTTTGCCAAGTATGCCCTACTGGTTTACTAATTCGCCTATATCCATTTATATTACCTGTTTCTTGAATATACATAGCACCAGAATTTGCACCGTTTACTCTAGCAACAATTCTTGCCCATGTTTCAGGTTCAATCAAATGGAATAACCATAGTCCTCGTCTTTGGTCGTCACCATAAGGTTGGCAGATGCGCATTAATGGGAGTGGAACACCAGCCTTATACATCATGTCGTATAGTGTGTTGTATGGTTTATCGGGGAATTTGCCTTGATATATCCAATCATCTTGTGTTCGCCAATCGTAAATTGGATAGATATTATAGACATTCTCTCTAACCATTGTTGTCCACTGTTTGTTCTCGTATGGTGTTTTTACTAAACTAGCGATTGTCCTATAACGGTTCAAACTTTCGTCAGAGCGTATTCCCACAAAACACGCCGTCAATTCGCCTTTGCTATACCATGTCCCAAATTCAGGTACAAACTCCTCAAACTCCATACCCTTATGGAAAAATGGGAAATAGGATTCATCAGTAATTCCCATGAATGGTGGCTCTCTCACCCATGCTTTTTGTTTATCTTTATCCCAACATATCCAATGTGTTTCATACATACTGACTGCATTTCTTAAATGAATTGGGAGACAACACCAATAAGGTTCAATATTGAATTTATAAAGGTCATAGCATTTTTGGATATGCTCTATTGTAAGTTTATATTGCCCCTCTAAATCTATGAATAATACTCCTACCATGCGGTTGCGCTTAATAGCCTCGTCCATAACTAAATGAAGCATAACTGTACTATCTTTCCCCCCGCTAAAACTTAAATAGACACGAGGGAATCTATCAAATGTCCATGAGATACGTTCTTTAGCTGCCGTTAATACATCTATACCAAGTCTGGTTTTAGGCATGGTTGTATCCCTCTCTTATAGTTATCAAACCATAATTCTATTGCTCTATCTGCTTGGGCGTTTGCTTCATCTTGCTGTTGTTGAGTTAGTTCATGCCATGCTAAACGTGTTATATCCTCAGGGCAATTCAAGGCAATACAGCAAGCTGCGTGTCCTACCCACGCCTGATGATTCATAGATGGATTAGTGAAAGTATTAGTACAAGAGTATACCCAAAGTTTAATCGCCTTTAACATATATTCGCCATACAATTTAGCATTTCCCGTGAATGTTATTGCCTTTTTAAATAATCGTTGGCGTTCTTCTCCATAGACAAATCGCCACATACCCGCATAATATTCTTCCCAAAAATAATACGGAATATAAATTTGTTTAATATCGCTTGAAGGCATATTATTTCAGGTTATCCTTATCCTTCTCAAACTTCATTAGTTCCTTACCAACGGTGATACCTTTAGATGTTGCCCGTATAATTAATCCGCCGTCTGCCAACTGTATTAGTCCCAGTTGTTTAAGGTGGTTTACTGACTTCTGGTAATCTTCTACCATAGCAAGTTTTTGTTTATCGGTTGCCATATTAAATTATTCCTCTTTCTTTAGCGATGGCTACGGCATGGGGTGCATTGGAAGCATGGAGTCTAAAGTATATACTTGTCGTGTGGTTTTTTATTGTTTGTATTCCAATTCCCAACTTATCGGCGATTTCTTTGTAAACATAACCCCGTGAAATAAGGTTTAATATTTCAGTCTGGCGAGGCGTTAGAATATCTATTATCTCTGTTCCTAACATATTATTTCACACTCCTACTTATTCTCTGGCGATGTCTCTCTGCGGTTTGGATTGCTGACTGTGGCAATCTGATAAAATCTCGTTCTGCCAAAAACCGTCTAGCCCTACTCACAGCTTCTTCATCTATTGCTTTAAGAAACCACCTTGTAAATAATTGTTGGTTATCTTCGGAAACAAACTGGTGTAATCCTTCCGACCACCAAATAGCGAGAGTAAGTTTTTTATCTATATCGCCTACGGTGTCACCTTTTAGTAATTCGGGGTTATGTTGCACCATGTCTAAAATGTTATTAGCGATTCCCTCAAGTTTAGGGTTACCCTCTATCTTGATATGCTGTTCACCGAATAAGGTTGGCATTACCATACTATTATTCCTCCTTAACTATTCCTCTATTCTTAGTTAGATAGTTTAAGGCAAAATCTTTAAGTCTGTTTCTTATAGTTTGGCGACTTCTATGCCCTCTAACGCCCCTAGATTTATATATTTCATGAGATAGTTTCGCTAAATAATAATTTAAATGGTAATGCCAGGTTGGGGAATCCCATGTTTGATTGTAGGAACGCTTTTTAGCCGTCTATGTTTGATTTCTCCGACTTTCATATCTGTTCTAACTTTCTTTTTTGTCATTGTTATCACCTTTTATTTTACTTAAAAAACTTTGTAGTAGAGTAGCTACTTTTTCGTAGGATTCAACCTTATCTCTTATAATATCCATGTCAGTACTAGATATGTTAACATTAATATTCTCTTTTACCACTGGTGGATGTTTCTTGTTTCTAATTAAGATTATAATCATCTCTAGTATCCAACCCAATACAGCGGCTGCTGCGATTCCAGAGAATACCCAAATTAATGTAAAATAATTATTTACCCATTGGGATATTTGATTTAATTGTGTATCGTTCATCTTATCACCCGCTGCCGTGAATTTAAGGGCATATAGAGATATTGTAATACCCCCAAATACGATGATAAGGTTAAGGATAAAGAAAGCGTATTCTCTACTAATTTTTGTTTTTGCCAAAGGTAATTTACGTATGAGGGGAGATAGTAAACGAAGCACAATGTAGCATCCAATACCAAGAAGGAATAGTCTGATTTGTATTGCATCCATCTTTTTATTCTCCTACCCACATCATAAAAAGTATTAAGAGTATAATGTAGATAGATATATTGTTGCAAATGTACTGAGTTACTAACATATTTGGGGGTCATTTTAGACACCCCCTTTTCGTGCCTGTCCGTGTGATGAGGGGATAGTTGCCATTTAAATTATATGTTCGGTATTTTCTCAAGTATATTATTAATCGTTTATGTACTCCTATTCCTAAATGTTGTTTATCAAATTCTATGAGTTCGGCATAAGCCTTATTTGCCATTTTATTTGCATCCCTCGCAAGTAACTACAAGGCAATCTTTTATTCGCCATGCCATAGGTTCGTCAGTGTGTTCAACCTCAATCATTTTACGTTCACCTTTATTACATTTTGGACAGATAGTCGTTACCAGTTTAGCTTCTCCCGATAATTCACGCCTCGTATCTATTTTAGCTTCTCTTTGTTCGTCAGTTAGTGGTACACGATATGGTAATTCTCGCCCTATTTTCTGAAGTTTGTTGATAGCGTTTCTATGGATATATTTTTTTGCCCATAATGTTCCAGACCTATCGTGTTTATGTGCTTTATCTTTTTCTGTTAATTTGTGGTTGGCAAGGTCATCCTAACTTTCAAAGGCAGTTCTGCCACAAACCCAACATTTCTTTACTTTATCCATAGTGCATATCCTTTAGACACTCGCTAATAAACTGAATAAAGTGGGCGGTCTTTGCTAGAATTGATAGGATAAACTCACCTATCATTTTATCCACCCTTTTTGATTTCAACTTTTGTCGGGTGTTGGTTAATCTCTTTCAGGTAATGCCCACAAGTTTCGGGAGTTTTGGTACAACCATTGGCTAATCCTATAGGTGATTCTGTTTTCTCCATACCTTCTTTCGGTGTTCCCTCGCAGTAGGCGAATAAGTCATTCAAACATCGGTAGTGCAATTTTTCTTCCACTGTTTTATTCCTCCAATATTTTATTTACCATTGAACGGACATTGGCATTACCACTATGGTTAGCCCCTCAATATCGCCCGTGAGTTTTATCGGTGAAGATAGTGATGATGTTTCCCACTCACAAACAGAAAAGGGTTTAAGAGCGTCTACTATGTATTTGTGTTGAATAGCTATTTTTGCTTTGTTTCCGTCTAATATCTTGATAGGCACTTCAAACGAATATTCACATTCTTCTTCTGAACGTGCTTGTACTTGGCATACAGACTCATTAGTTGGCAAATTGCGGAAATAGTATCTTGTAATTCCACTAGATATAGATTTTATATCCATCATATTCAAGCATTGAATCATAAGCGGTACTGAGAATGATGCCTTGCAAAGATAAGATTTAGGTATTAGTTGCTCGTAATTCGGGAATGTTCCCTGCATTGTTTCTGCCATAAATAAAGTGTTACCAGATTTTAAGTAAATACGCTTGGCGAATTTCTTGGGGGGAATATTAGAATCGGGAGGCTGAAAACCATCAACTAACTCAAACGCTATATTCAGCATATCTTCTTTAGAGAATAGCCGAATTATTATATTGATAGCGTCCCGATGTACAATAGCCTGTTTATCACCAAGCCCAAAATTTAATCTTACATCTCTTAATAGTGCTAATCTGAAACCATCGGCTGATGCGAGTTCGCCGTCTTTCATGGCTATTCCTGTCAATATCGGGCGTGAATCTTCTGTTGCACAAGCCATAGAAACTATTTTTAACATACGGCAAAACCATTTTCCGTCTATCGCATTCCACTCAAGTTTATCGGTAAACGTTATTGGCGGAAATTCTTTTTCGGGTATAGTATAAAAATTGGCATCGCCGATTTTACCACGCTTAATACCGATACGACTTGGTAGACTACCTTGCGATATTTCCACCTTATCGTTTTTATCTTGGCTGTTTTTGCCTGTATAAAGGAAATTAGCTAGTGATTTACGGGGTAAAAGTAGGTTGTATTGTTTGGAATTGGTGCTATCAATTTCTACTTTTATAGCGTGTTGTAAATCAGTTGCGGTAAGGGTTAGTTTGCCATTAGAAAAATCGGCATGAGCATAGCCTAATACGGGTAATTGCAACCTCGCTAATCTGATACAGTTTACTTTCTGGATTGCCTCTTTGAGTTCCTTAGTCGCTATTGTGCTTTTCATTTTTCTCCTTTAATATCCTACTTATTTCTTTTGTTGCACCCTGAAAGTCCTCTTGTTGTACTTGAATATGTTGCTCGGTTATTCTCTGGTGATATTTATATTTCACGATGTAAACGTTTCCAGCGGTGCAGTTATTACGGTTACCATCTAGGTGGTGTCCCCAACCATCATCGGGTGAGGAATAACATAGGGATAAACATTCTATTCTTTCACCTGAATATTCACAGATTAAAAACCCGTATTTTTCTATTAGATATTGCGCCCTTTCCATACAAAGTCTGCGCCATTCAAGATTACGTGCGTGAGTTTCTGGTATTACATGGCGAGGGCGTTTATTACGGTTCAAGCCGTTCCATTTACTACGGAGTTTCACATTAAGCCTCTTGAGCTTTCATTTTATGTTTATCGGCGGTAATTGGAATTAGCAACTGGCTTTTTAATATCTTAAAACCCCGCATTTCTGCCCCACGTTTACACATAGCTTCTACGGATGATAATTTATGTTGTGGGTAATCTTCATGCCATACATTATATTTTAAGTAGTTGAAAGTCATCACCTCTTCTCCTCAGTGGGCGGGAGATAAAAAGCCTTGAGAGATTTGCATTTACTTATGATATCTTGGTATACGTTTGCTTTGGCATTCAGTATTATTTGTGTCTGTTTATCACCAGGATGTATTTCTCTTTGATGTTTCTTTTCAGCCACAAGGTATTTACGTGAAGCAATAGAAAATTGTATAAGTTCATCAAATATCTCTCTGAGCAGTCTGTTATTTGTCATTCGGTACATTATTAACCTCCAATACGTCATTTACATTTTTGTGAATCTTAAAACAACTCACCTTGCGCATTTGTATAGCTTTCAGATGTAAAACAGAGAAACTCTGCTTATAAGTGCCTATTACCGGATACACTCCATCGCAATTTTGTAATATGATATCCCCCGTTGGTAATATACCCAAACGGATAGGTTGTTCATGCCATATACATTTTTGAGTACATTCCCAATTGTCTTTTATCGCTCTTCCCATCGGGTGAATATCATCATCACCTTTGACGGTTACACCCTCCCATTTAGAAATTCTCTCAATTAAAGAGGCTCGTTGATATTTTTTGTGTTCGGGCGTTCCTGATATGACTATATTGAGTTTATCTCCGCTTCCGGCTCGTTTATTGCAGAATTCCCACCAATCTAGGGTAGCATGTATTGAACTGGACCATGCACCATTAGTGATAATGAATTTGGGGACATTATTAGGTATTAAATCCATAAATCGGTCATAATTTGGCGTATCAATTGATGGTTCTCCACCATAAAATCCCCAACTGCCAATCTTATCCCATTCCACTGTATTTAGCCATGTTTTTACATTCGTAAAACTAAGTTCAAGGTCGTTATCCGGCGATGCATCATACATACAAAAAGAGCATCTCAAATTGCATCGTAAACTTGGAATGAAACTAAAATCTATTTTATTAAGGTCTAAATTCTGCCCTGTTTTTACCATTTTGTCCTCCCTTTACTGTTGGTCATGGGTTAATTGGGATTGGGCTATTCTATCATAAACAGATTTTAATTTAATCGATCTCTCCGCTTTTTCTTGTCTGGTCAGTCTGCTATCATCCCATATCTTTTGTGAGTCAGATTCATAATCTCTACAAGCCTTAGTTATTTCCTCATCACTTATCAGTGTCAATTCCTTTGGCGCAAATGGCTGGCGGGTTTTTAGTTTTTCTATTGCCTTTACTGCTTCTTCAAAATTCAAGTCACCCTCACGGTAAGCATTTAGAATCCCACCAGCGCAAATCGAGTAACCTATTTTCAATTCTGATGGTTTATCATCAAGCATTACCCGTATATCATGAGCTAATTTAACCTGTAATTCCCAAAACTCTATCCCTTCTTCGCTTAATTGGTCTTTAAAATCATCATGCCTATCTGTTAGAATTTCTATTAGATTTTGTGCTAATTTCTTCACTATCTCGCTCTCATTGGCAGGGAACTTGGAGAGTTTTTCAAGAATCTGTTTAACTAATATCTCAGCGTAATAACCATGATTTGTGCAACCTTGCCTCATTTCTGCTTCTTGAATAGCATTGAGACATAAAAATATCAATTCCTTTTTCAATTCTTCTGGCATTGTTACCCTCCTTTATAGACTATTATTTACTTCGGGGAGACTGGGGCATATTTTGATATATCTTCAACCCAGAATCTTCCATCTGATAAAGCAACCACATTCAATTCATACCCGCAAACACAACGGATATTCCTACCAGCACCACCTCTTGCGCCTAACTGCCACTTTTCACCCTTACATCTTGGGCAAATTAAATCTTTGACTATTTCACTTTTCATTCTTTCCTCCTAATTTAGTGAGACAAAGGGGGCTTTTGTTGGCTGAGAACACAGATTTATGCGTCTGCGCCTATTTGTCACTCAGTATCCTATCCACCCCCGATGTCTCTGCTGGCTCGTTAAGGCTTTCCCTTGCCAGAACGATTTACTACGCTTTTTGTCAAGAACAAATGAGGCGTTGAGGACACCAGCATTATTTAGGACTCCTTTCGTTATTCTCGTTTCATAACCTTTTGAAGATTATAAATTGATAGACAATGTAAAAACAGTTGAAATTCCAAATCAAACTTGACGGTTAACCTTTCCTCAAATCCCTCATTATCATCACGCCCGATTCTTAATATTCTGGCACGGTTTATTTCGTGACCACTCTCTTTAGCAAGTTGGCGGTAGGCACTCAGTTGGTATAAATATTCAGGATAGATGCCATTCCCCGTTTTGAAATCCATTAGTTCAAGCGTTCCGTCAACTAATCCGATATAATCAGGTGTTCCACCGTATCCGTAAATATCCGATGATAAAGGAGTTTCTATCATAAGTGGTTCAAGTTTATGTATCTTCTCCCATTCATAAAATGACTTCATGCAGTTACCCGCTATGTCTATATCGTGTTGGCTGTATTCCGATAAATCAGGTGTTGTCTTTTTCAGGTGGTGCATGATTAATAAGTGTGTGATAGTTCCAATATCAGCCATTTTGTCTTTGTAACGGGTTGAGTCTATTCCCTTTAGTCCTAGTTTATTTGCCCACACGATTAAGGCGGGTTTTGCGAGTATGCCTAACACGGTTGTAACGCCAGGTACACTATCACCTGTGTTGATGTAGTATTGCGTATGTACTTTTACTTTTTCACTTACTTTAGGTTGTGGCATCGTTTATTTCCTTTTCCTATCGGGGTTAAAATCTGTTGTGTAAGGTAATGCTGATTCCGTTCTTAAATATTCACCAAGTTTACCATCGGGAGTCGCACGGTAGACATTTACAGGTGGTGGCGTTTCATAATCTCGTAAGTCGTTTACGCTACGCTCTGCGTGGCTTTTGAGTCCACCGATTAAGGTACGGTTTGGCATAGCACACCCCTAATAGTATTTAATCAATTCTACCGACTCAATGCTGTGTACGGGTTGTCGCATATTACTTTCCGTGAGCGTGATAGCCTTGCAAATAGCCTTTGCTATCTTTTCGTCAGACATTCCAGTAGCTTTCAATTCTTCTACTTGGTCATCGTCAACAAAGACCGTTACCATTAATTTTGCACCATTTATCATCGTTTATTCTCCCTTAAATATTCCAGCATTTTATCGTGTATCTTGCGTGGTTGGAACTGCCCGTTTTCCCAGTAATTTATCGTCTGGCGAGACACCCCAATTTTCTCTGCTAGTTGTTGCTGTGTCCATTTATTCAATTTCCTGAATTGCTTTATTTCGTTACTATTCATACTCTAATTGTAAAGTTTTGTGTCTGAAATGTCAAGTTATATTTCGTAAAGATTTCATAAAGAATTTATTAATGTTTTGTAACGTCCTTCAAAAACAATAGTCATTATAACAACCGTGATTATTATGGCGATAGATAATACCCATACCCAGTTCTCGTCTTTGAGTAACCAGAGTATTAAGCGGTGCATATTAAAACCCCTCTCTATCCAGAAATTGCACGGTAGCTTTTTCAATGATAGATGATTTTACCCGCCGTTTATTGTGGTGGAATTTGAAGATGTAGTTATCCAAACGTTGCGTGGTTTCTTCATTGAATTTTACGTGAACGTGGCTTGAGGTATGTATTGATTTTGTGGTCATATCCTAGTTCCTTTCAAAATCTACAAATTCCAATGATGGATAAAGAACATTCGCCAGAAGCATAACACTCGGTACTTTCTCAATGGTGATTAACTCTTTTTCTCGCATTTCACGGATAAGGTTATCCATCGGCTTAAAACCTCGCTTTTGCAAGTATCGCTTCAATATCCCGCTTCATGCTTGTATCCAGTATTATGCCTTGTTTCATTAGTCTGGCATATTCATATTGTCGTCCCATATCAAAGCCTCGCATAACACCTACGTTAAGCGCATCGGCAGTTAGTTGTCGTGCTGTGTTTCTAAATAAGAACCTGAATAGTGTTTTCATCTTGTTCCTCCTTAGTGTCTATAGGGTTAAACCTTATCTTTGATTTCCTGTCTTATTTTCTCGTTACCTTTATGGATTTTGTAGGCAAACCAGAAAGGAAACCAGATAGGACTTATTAAGATTAACGACCATGCCGCACAATAATCTGATATCCAATCAAATAGTTTCCACCATAAAGGTTGTCTTTGCCATAGAGGGGCTTTCTGCCTTCTTTTTAATTCCTTTTTAAGTTCTGCTTCTGTAGACTCTGTTATATGTGGCATTTATTCTTTCCCTCCTGATAGTAATAGGCTAGACCTTATCAATTGGGATTATGGTGCATTGCGTATTCCGGCAAGGTATTTCATCACCATTACCCCAAGCGGTAAACATCGCCATTCCTTTAACAAAATCATGGTAAACGGCGATAGGATACCACTCCTCTTTTTCTGTATCAAAATCTCTTGTAGCCTTCCCCGTGAAAGTACCTTTACGTGTATGTCTAACCTCTACAATTTGTCCTTTTTTAATTTCCACTTTCCTACCTCCTGTTATTAAGGGTTAAACCTTTATTTCTTGAATTGTTTTGATTGCCTTGCAACGTAGTTTACCGTCTTGACAAGTGATTATATCGGATACTTTTACATCTACGGCTATTAAAGTGTCACCTTCTTCCCAGTAGAAGGGAGTAGAAACGTGGATACCTAAACCGCAAGAGACTTCCCATGATTCATCTACAGTTTCACATTTGGACATTTCGCCGTCTGTGTAAGTAAAATTCTTATCGTAGCATGAAACGTAATTGCCTGCTGAAACTTTATTGACTCGTTTGAATAGGTGATAAATTCCATTAACGGGTAGGATATTTAGTGATGATGCGATATATGCGGTCAAGTTAGTTTTTATATCTACTGTTAAATTACCGAATTGTATTCTGGCATTGCCATAGACCTTAGCATTGCCATAGACCTGAGCATTGCCATAGACCTGAGCATTGCCATAGACCTTAGCATTGCCAGAGACCTTAGCATTGCCATAGACCTGAGCATCGCCATAGACCTTAGCATTGTCAGAGACCTGAGCATTGCCATAGACCTTAGCATTGCCATAGACCTGAGCATCGCCATAGACCTTAGCATTGTCAGAGACCTGAGCATTGCCATAGACCTTAGCATTGCCAGAGACCTGAGCATCGCCATAGACCTTAGCATTGTCAGAGACCCAAGCATTGCCATAGACCTTAGCATTGCCATAGACCTTAGCATTGTCAGAGACCCAAGCATCGCCATAGACCTTAGCATCGCCATAGACCTGAGCATCGCCATAGACCCAAGCATTGCCAGATATATCAAGATTTGTCTCCGATTCTATATATCCCCCAAGTGTGCCTTCCTTAACATTACTAAATTTAATTTTAGACTTAATTCTAAATAGTTTTTTACCATCCCAATTGTTAATTGATTCGCTTGTTAGTTCATATTTATCGTTCATTCTTTCCCTCCTGATAGTAATAGGCTAGAGCTTTTCCCCGTTTTCATTTACTCGGTATAGAGTGTAACCACTTTTGGCACGTATCTTGTCAGGATAGTTAGCGTAAGCGGGTAGGTCTGCCATATCAGAGACTTTAACTCGGCAAGCCATATAAACACCCTCATCTCTAAAAAGTCGGCATTGTGCTACGGTGGGGCAGTAATGTATCCCCTTACCACATTCCTCTTTAAAGTTAATATCCCAGTCGGGGGCTTCATGCTTGGTGCGAGGTTTAAAAGTTATATTATTCTGTGTGGTGAAATCTTTCTTGACGCTCTTGAATAGAATGGCGTAACCTCTTTTAACTTCTACTCCGCATTTTTCTAACCATTCTCTAGCAGGGATAACCTTATTCCCATGAATATTGCCACCTTGCATCTTAGCTTCGGGGCTTTTGATTATTCCCGTAGAGTAGGGGCTATTTCCCTTAGCGTGGCTGTTCCCCCAGAGTACGGCGTGGCTGTTATCCCGGAGTAGGGCGTGGCTGTTCTCCCGGAGTTCGGCGTGGCTGTTATCCCGGAGTAGGGCGTGGCTGTTATCCCGGAGTAGGGCGTGGCTGTTCCCCCAGAGTTCGGCGTGGCTGTTCTCCCGGAGTTCGGCGTGGCTGTTCTCCCGGAGTTCGGCGTGGCTGTTCTCCTGGAGTTCGGCGTGGCTGTTATCCCGGAGTAGGGCGTGGCTGTTCTCCCGGAGTTCGGCGTGGCTGTTATCCCGGAGTAGGGCGTGGCTGTTCCCCCAGAGTAGGGCGTGGCTGTTCCCCCAGAGTAGGGCGTGGCTGTTCCCCCAGAGTTCGGCTTCATCCTCATTGATGAGAATTTGGTATTCACAAGCCTTGTGGCAGATATTGCAGTATCTAGTTTCCTTTTTCACTTTCATACTCCTATTCTTATTAAGGGTTAAGACTTGGCTGGACAATTCCCGATGTGGGATATCTTTTTGCCAAGTTTGTGATGATATTGCTTTTCATCTTCTGTAGATTCTTTCATTCGCTTGCCACATTTATAACAGGTGAGCATTGCCCCCCTTGATGTCTCCCGTGTCTTTAAGGTCGGCTCTGACGGTTTGTAATCGTTTGTATATCTTCTACCTTCAATTTTGCTTCCTGCACCCATTTTGTGTGTTCTCCTTTCCTTATGGGCTAGACCTTATCAATTTCGCCTAGATTATCTTCTGCCCACTGTTGTAAAGTTCTTTCGGTCTTAAAATAACCGATGGTAACTATATGCACTTCCTCGTCAGGGAAATTCGGGTTTTTCAAGTCGGGATACTTTTCAATGATACTTAGTTTGTATTCAGCATAGGTTGTTATCTCCTTTCAGTTACTCAGTTTCATAGGATAATTCAAATTCAACATCGTTATATCTATCTCTCATTGTAATGTTGATTTGGATTGATTCATCTTCTGGCAGTTGCCCGAAAACGTCTACACCGCCATGAGCATGGTTATTTAAGAATTCTATTAAATCATCTTTACTGACGCTAACCTTGAAATCTAGTGTTTCCATATTTCCCCTTTCATTAATGGATATTGTCAACAATCTATATATACACTATAATACAATAATGTACATAAGTCAATACTAAAATAGGTGTTTTGAAGATTCTTTATGAAATCTTTATAAATCGCCCCGAAAAATCGCAATCGCCAGAATTGAAATCTAGGCTTGTCGTGACCTTTATGTGACCTGTAATACCTTACAACGCCAGATTTCGATTCTGGTGCGTCTGATAAAAAATAGCTATGAATTTTACACGGTAACGTGTTCATGCAAGTGCTTTCAGTTGTTTTTTAGTAAAATGGTTAGCTTTCATTATGTCTTTTATTATTGCCGGTTGTTTGATGGTCATAGAATATCTTACGTTACCTAATGTCATAAAAACTTGCGGTTTATAGTCTACCATTGATGCACAATGTTTATTGAGCCAGTCAAATCCGCATAGCACGTTATCAATGCCAGGACTTAAAATTACTTGGTATTCTGGTTCTCCGTTTGGCGAGTATCCTTCGGGATAGTTGTTACCTTCGTATAAGGTTGTATCCCCGTAACTTGGTTTACGGGATTTTAGAATGTTATAAACTTTATATCTCGCATACTTGGGAGGCTTAAGCTCACCTACTGGCAACCTGACACATAACCAGTCAGTTTCACGCAGAAAAAAGTAAAATGCAATCCCGATAATAATAATTGCCGTTATCATGGTTTATCCTCTCTTTAGTGCTAGTACGCCTGATAATTTACGCTGTTCTCGTAAATGGATATTGTTTCCTGCGGTTCTACCCGCACTCGTGCCGTCAGAATATGATGCTCTTATTGTGGTGGGTCCAGTATGCGGGAATACACGTTTTACAGCCTCTGATAATGCACGCTCATTATAGATAACTAAATCATGTCCATTACCTTGTGTAAATTCCTGCAATGGTTTGTCAAGTCTATCTCGTATAGCTTTAGATGCACCTATGAAAAATCCCCGCTTCCATCTGATACCAGATTCATATCCGCCGTTATCTTTATACGTGCGATATTCTCTTAATGCGATATGCTCTAGTTCTGGCACTAACCAGTTATACATCTCTAAAACACTTTGAACGTTGTTGTATGTTCCGAATAGATGCCACTTTTTTTGACTGGGTGTTACTATGACATAGCATAAGTTTGCTTTAGCGAGATAATTTAGCAGTATGCGCTTCCAGATATAACCGCTATCTTCGCTACCATCAATTTTACCTATTTCGGCGGGCGTACTATTCGGGGTGTTGTCTTTTATATCTCCCCTAGATAAATTGTATTGAAACAATAGGGATTGTGCTTTTTCCATAGCGATGGCAGCTTCATTTTCGTTACTATTTGGGTGTTCTGCCATAGCTAGAAGATGTTTGATTTTAGTCATTACAGATTCATTTGGCATATTCATTTTATCAATTCCCATCCTTTCATAATGTCATTATCTGCTATGGGTGTAGTATTTATCGGTTCAATTGGTTTCACTGGTTCAATTTTAATCGTGGGAGTTATGGCGGGTGTTATAGTGGATGTTCCTTGTTTCCCGTCAATCGGTTTTACTTGGTGTCTACAAAATACGTGAGCGTTACCGAATATTTTTCTTAATTCGGTTTCTCCGTTATCGGTTTCTCTCTCAACTTCTTTTATAATGCCTAGTTTTAAAGAGTGTTCTCCCCGTTGTACTTGATAGCCTTGTGCTAACCATCGGTTATATGTGAATACATCCTGATAAGGTTGACACCCGCATGACAAACTATGGGAAACAATAGAGGCATTAATAATTGACACTCTATTGAAACTCGTTGCCTGTTCCGGTGTCATTTTTATTTTGGTATCTGTTACCATATTCTATTCCTTTCAATACTTGCTAGTTACCTAGTCAAGTGACTTACTTACCTATTAATTGAGCTTTCCACGTAAAGTGCGGTGGTTGTATCTAAACGCTACGTTATCATTTATATTAAATTTATTATTCATATATACAATATAGTACAATAGCACCCATATAGCAATAGGTTTTTCATAAAGAATTTATAAAGATTTCATAAAGATTATAACCATCTGGAATATTGGAAATACTAGGTACTCCCCTACTCGTTTGACATAAACATTTTGAGACTCCCCTATCGTGTGCAACTTCGGAAAATTCCAGACGTGAGGGAAAAGCGTCACGGGCGTCACAATACGTCAGGGAGAGCGACACGGCAACGGCAGGCATTGAACGTCACGGGCGACAGGATATTATGTCAAATAATTAGAGTTTAACGTCAGGGAAAAAAGACAACAAAAATTCTATAGCATAGCCAGAGGGAAGATATAAGGCTTATGCTTATTTATGCTTGTAGTATATATTGACATTTAGTTGGCTAAATGGTAATATATAGTAATGGGTAAAATAGATTATGAACAATTGAAAAAAGAGATAAGGAATCTTAATCGTCACAAAAAATTATATAGGTTTCTACGTGACGAATTAAGTCGTATTGGACATTGGAAAATGCAACCACGAGGTAATCCAATCAAAGCCTATCAATCTAGGTGTAAGGATAAACATTACTAATAGGAGATAATTGCAGTATGCCTAAAGGGGTATATGTTAGAACAAAAGAATATAGATTGCGTGTATCATTATCTGTAAAAGGTAGGAAACCATCATTGGAAACAAAGGCAAAAATGAGTAAGGCTCATAAGGGTAATAAATACGCATTAGGGCATCATCATACTGAAGAGTGGAAAAGACATAATAGTATTATACAAAAAGGGATAATACATAAATCACCCACAATGGAAACAAGAAATAAATTAAGGGATTGTAATATTGGTAAGATTCTTTCAAGTGAAACTAAATTAAAGATAGGCAAAGCATCCAGAGAACATTGGATGAATAAAGATTATAGAGATAGAACTATAAAAGGATTAAAGAAGAATTGGCTAAATCCAATCTATAAAGAAAATTGGTTAAGGAAAACACTTTTTTCGCTTAATATAAAACCAAACAAACCAGAAACATTTTTAATGAAATTATTAGCAGAAACTTGTCCAAATGAGTGGACATTTGTTGGTGATGGTAAATTATTTATAGGTGGTAAAAACCCCGATTTCGCAAATATACATGGCACAAAACAAGTAATAGAATTATTTGGAGATTATTGGCACGGTGAAAGAGCAAGATGCTACGAGGAAACAGAAAAAGGACGTATAGAATTATTTAAACAATATGGCTATGATACATTGATAATATGGGAAAAAGAATTAAAAAATCCACAAGAAGTTATTAGTAAGATAATTTCGTTTTCCAGTAAGTAGTTATTTATGTTTAGATGTTTTGTGGATACTTACCTTATAACCTTGTCCTATAGCATTTAGAATTTCATTTCCGCCCATTTTCCCCCACCGTTTATAGCAGTTAACTCCATATTTACGCCGTATTGCTTGTACGCTTCTCATAAAATAACCTCCTAATATTTTGTCTTTTAACTTGAATTATATAGGCTTATCCCTGTAAATGTCAATAGACTTGACAAGCCTTTATTAAAAGTTTATAATGTAAAAAACCTCAGAATTTAAATCGGAGGTCTGTTCATAAATAGCGAAATATGTTTTTACCGCAGCCCGTAGGCGAGCCTTGAAAAAGGCGCAGGCAGCCAATCGGAAACATTCACGAAAACGGAAACGCCGTTAATTTTGTTCCAGCGAATTTAAAGCGGAGGTCTTTTCATAAATACCAATGATTTTGGGTCTTATCCTAGCGGCAATTTTTGTATATATTGGCGTGAACCTTGAACCTGGTCTTAATACCACAGTCGCCAGTATCACCACTCCCACCTATTCATCGGGTGTCGCCGGTCTTAACGGCGTAATAATGATCGTGTTTGCGGCGATGATCATTTTTGGCGTTCTCAAGCAGATGAGTTCTGCTGCCTAACACGAAACCGAAAGGGGGTTATGGAGAAATCCATGCCCCCTTCTTGGTAAATGGAGACAATATGGATAAACTAAAAAAGCTAGAACGTGAAGTTAAACAATTAAAGAAACAGGTAAAACACAAGAAACATCCACGCAAGAGTGGCAAAAAGTATTTTGGCATGAGGGCGGAACATGGTG
>Ga0315284_10002073_pt1 | contig 28759 bp, 26 predicted proteins | sample YL17G09_16_MG_FD_203696 | JGI IMG/M metagenome (GOLD analysis project Ga0315284, IMG submission 203696) | Sediment microbial communities from Yellowstone Lake, YNP, Wyoming, USA - YL17G09_16 | ecosystem: Environmental > Aquatic > Freshwater > Lake > Sediment | place: USA: Wyoming | collected...
TTCCTTTCCATCTTCCTCCTGTTTTTAGAGAAGTTGTAAAGCTTCATGACAAGGAAGGATTCCTCGAGGTATCTCAGGTAGTTCGAAAGCGTCTGCCTGGAAATCTTCAGCTCATTTGCCAATCCTGACAATTCTATGAGCTGGCCCGGCTCTTCCATAATCATATTCAGCAATGACTCCACCACTGACATGTCCTTGATCCCAAAAAGCCCCTGCATATCCCTGTATACCACCTTTTCCACTATGCTCTCCTTTACATATTTTTTTATGATTTCCTTGTCCTTTATGCCTACCATCTCAGGGAAGCCCATGGTAAGCGTGAACTCGCTGAGCAGCCTTGACAGCTCGCGCTCATGAATGCCGATTGGCCTGGGGTCGATGCCTTTGAACCTCAGGAATTCCTTGAATGATAGCGGATCGACCCTGAACTCAAAAAGCCTTCCCGCAAGCGTCTCCTTTGACTTTCTCCTTATGAACAGGGACTCTGAGCCTGAGATTATTATCTTGAAGTTCTTGTGCGCGTCATAGAATGCCTTAAGCTGGCCCTCCCATCCGTCCAGCTTCTGTATCTCATCCAGCAGCAGCAAAAACCTGCCGCTGTTCAGGTCCTTTTCCATCATATCTTCATATGAACTTACCAGCTCTCTTATCCCGGTTTCGCTGGACTCGTCAAAGGAGAAATATATTATGTTTTTGGGATCCAAGCCGCGCCCTATGAAATCCTCCGCCATCTTCAGCATCAGCGTGGTTTTGCCCACCCTCCTCAGTCCCGTGAGCGCCACTATCTGGGGCAGGCGCACGAACTTCTGCAGCCGCCAGTATATCTCCCTCTCCTTGAACTCGACCCTGAACTTGGCTTTCCACCACGGGTTCAGTTCTGCCAGCACCTCTCTAATCTTTGACATGTGGACATAACCTATAATCTATTTTATGTTAATTTGATTTAACATACATTATGTTGTAATAATGTTATTGCAGCTAGTATATAAATGTTACAATTGCTTGCCAGTTGCGTCCAGAAAATATCTTGCCCCCTTCACAATCAGCCTCTGCTGCGGCATCTCCAGGCTCATTAAGGCCGGCTCTTTGCTTTTCAGCGCCTTCTCGAACTCGTCTTGGGATAATATCAGCGGGTTTACTTCCTTGCCGAGAACGGAGGAGAGTTGCGAGCTCTTCCGTCTTAAAGCGGATTCCTTTCTCCTGACCACCAGCAGGACGTCAATGTCGCTTTCTTCAGAGAACGACATTCTGGCATAGCTGCCGAACAAGCAGCATGCAATTATATTGTCGCCGGAAAAGATGTTTGAAAGATGCTGTATTATTGAGTTCACAGCACTGCTCTTCGCGGACAGCCTGTAATCTTCAATCAGGCTGGCCAGCTCGGGATAGCTCTGGTTTGTTTTGTCTATTGAAATGAGGTTCGTCCTGCCTGCTTTTCTGAACCTAAGGAATGGCTTAAGCCCTGCCAAGGTCTTCTGGGCGCTGTACGGGTGGAGATTGAGGCGTTTTGAAATGCCAAGCAGGTGGGTCTCGCCGCTCTCATAGATTGCGGTCAGTATCTCCATCTTGTTCCTCGTCAAAGGTATTAACTGCTTTATCATGGCATTTCGCCCAGTATCCTTATCAGCTCCGCAACTTCCTCTATGATTTGCTTTGCGGGTGCTGCGGATTTTCGCAGGCTCTTGGGCAGATACAGGTATCTGTTCCTTGCAAGCCTTATGCTGGTTATCTCCTCGGAGAACGAATCTTCCAAGCTCAGCGCGGAGAACAGCCTTTCTTTTTCTTCAAGCATCTTATGTATTCTGCCAAGCGACTCCCTTGTAACAAGATTCTTGTGTAATAGTGCGACAATGAGGCATCCGTGGTCTTTAGAATAGAACCCCTCTTTTCTGACAAGAATGGAATTGCACATCATGAATAGTGCCTGATAAGCCTTTGTCACTGCCCACTTGGGATTTTCTTCCTTCCTTGCGGAATCCAGATCCTCATAAGCTGCGTTCTGGTAATCGCGATAAAGCAGGTTGTCTACTTTCACGAACCTCCTTTCGCAGCCTCCATATCTCGCCTCCAAATTCCCTCTGGTTCGAATCATATCATACACCTGATGTTGTATATATATACAACTATAGTTGCTTATATATTTAAGCCTTGCTGGCTGTTTCAGCTCAAAACTGGACTATTTCTTGCGCTTCACCGGAGCGGCGGCGGCCTCTTCCTCTTCGCTGACAAGCTCTTCTATCTTGTCCTTGATGTTCAGCGCCTCCACCATCTCCTTGTAGCGGTTGCGGATGGTTACCTCTGTCACGCCAATCATGTCAGCGACCTCGCGCTGGGTCTTCTTCTCGCCTTCGAGCACGGCGGCAATGTAGAGCGCGGCAGCCGCGACGCCAATCGGGCCCTTGCCTGAAGTGACATCATACTTGCCCGCGTCGTCAAGCACTTCAACGGCACGAACCTGGACCTTCTCCGAAAGCCCGAGAAGGCTTCCGAAGCGAGGCACGTAGTCCTGCGCCTTGGCAGGAAGAATCCTTATCCTCAGCTTCCTCGCTATGTAGCGGTAGGTCTTTCCGATGTCCTTCTTGTTTATGCCGGACGCCTTGGAAATCTCATCCAAGGTCCGAGGCGCGCCTTCCTCGCGGCAAGTTGTGTAAAGCAGCGCTGCGATTATCGACTCAGTAGAACGTCCCCTGACCAGCCCCTTGTTGACAGCCTGCTGGTATAGCTTGGCTACCCTTTCGTGGACTGCCCTTGAAAGGTGAAGGAAGGAGATGAGCCTCTGCAGCTCCGAGAACGCGAAGCTCAGGTTGCGGTCCTTTGATTTTATCAGCCTCTTGTGCCATTTCGTGAGCCTGTAATACTGCGCCCTTTTCTTGGATGCCACCTTGAACAGCTCGCCCCTGCCTTTGCCTATCTCGGTTGTTATGCCCTGGTCGTGTTTGGTGGGCGTAAGCGTGGCGCCTGTCCTGACCCTCTTGGAGCGCTGGTCATCATCAAACGCGCGCCATTCCTGTGAGAGGTCAATCATGCCCTCGCTTATGACCGCGCCGCACATGACGCAGACCGTCTCGCCCCTTGACGGGTCGTAGCGTATCTTGTCAGAGCCGCAGTCCGGGCACTTGCTCTTCTCGCGCTCGTGCTGCTGGGCGGCTGCGACTGGTATCTCAAAATCCTGCCCTGCCCCAATCCGGCCGCCGGGGCGGCTGGTCTGTGGCTGCCTGCCGAGCGCAGGCGTGCTCTTGGGTTTCCTGTGTATTTTAACAGCCCTGCTTGCTGGTTTTCGCTTGGAATGTCTGCAGCCTTGCCGCGACATGCCCGACAGTCTGCTGTCGGTAGCAACATGCTTTGCCTTGGCTGCTTTTCTGGGCCCTGCCCTGGTGATTTTCTTAAGCTTGGCCTTTCTCTTGGGTGCAGCCATCAGCTTTCTTTTCAGCCTTTTCTTTTTTGACATATTGTCACTCCCGAATAGTGGGTATTAGAACTTGTTATATATTTACAGGATGTGTTTATAAAGCTTTCGGTGGTTTATAAACCTTAGCCGAAACACAGAACGTGGGAACAGGGAACTACTTGCTGTCCCAGCCTCCGCCCATCGGCTGAAGGGTTGGCTTGCCATTCACCCTTCTGCACAATAACAGGAACTGTCCACACTTCTTGCAGTAAGTCTGACCTGTTATCGGATGGTCAATCGGCTCGTGTTGGCACATAATTAAGTATTTCCAAGCATGTTTTATAAGCGACGAGAGCTTTAACCAAAATCCTCAAGGTCTTTCTGCCCTTCGTCCTCATCCTCAGCCAAGTCGTCACGAAGTTTGCCCAGCGTTTTGTGCATCTCCTTTTCCTTGTTGCGGGCAGACCAGAAATAGGTCTCATCGCGGGTCCCTTTGGTTATGAGCACGATAACCCTGCCTAATTTATGCCGGCCGACCCTACCTCGTCGTTGGATCGTGCGGATTTCAGACGGCACAGGCTCATAGAAGATTGCAAGATCCATACCGCTCACGTCAAGGCCTTCCTCTCCGATATTTGTGGAAACCATGACATTATACACACCATCTTTCAGGTCCTCTATACATTGCAGCTGCTCCTTCTGGCTTAGGCCTTCAGACTGGCCGCCTCCGCTGCCCGTGCTCCTCTGCCCTACGAGCATGACAGGCCTGGCACCCTCCACGCGAGAAAGGGCGTCAACGACCTCCCTCACAGTGTCCCTGAAGCTGGCAAAAACAATGATTTTGGAGCCTGGGTTCCTGGCCAGCTCCTGATGCACTATGGAGCACAGCTTTGCCATCTTGGGGTGCGTCGAGCCCTGCTCCAGCAGCTCGCTCGTCAGCAGCATGGCTGCCTTGATGTCGCTGTTGCCTGACAGCGCCTTGTCATTGCGGTTCTCCTCCCGTCTGAGCTTGGCCCAGTAGCTCTCAAGGCTGGGCAGCCCCTGGCTCTCCAGCAGCCCGAGCGCATGGTCCAGCTTTATGGCCTGCGTAGCAGAGCTTATGCCCATAAAGGCTCGTTTGTCGCCCTGCTTCAGCCTTTTCATGAGCTCGCCTTGCACCCGCAGCAGCTCCTTCTTGGATACCTTGGAATAGCGCACCAGACGGAGTTTCTTCAGGCTCTCGACCCTCTTGTTCAGAAGCCCTTCGATGAGCCCCCTGATTTTGAGGAAGCTCTCGGGCAGCTCGACATACTCCCAGTCCACTTCCTTGTCCTGCACATAGGGCGCCACATCAGCGTCGGTTTCGGTCCTTATCTCCACAGCCTCTATGCCCAGATTCGAGCATATTTCCCTTATCTTCTCCTTTGTGCCGCCAGGTGACGCCGTCAGGCCGAGCAGCCGCGGGTGCTTAGCATGCTCAAGGTAATACTTCGCGACAAAGGGGTATGAGTATCCTCCTACAGAATGGTGCGCCTCGTCTGTCACAAGGAGGGAGAAGCCGGAAAGGTCAATCCTGCCGCTTCTAAGGTCATGGTCTATGACTTGCGGCGTGGCAAATAGCAGCTGCTTCTCGCTGTAGAGCCTCTCCCTATCCTCGGGCTTCGTGAGCCCTGTCACGACGCAGAACTTGCCCTCGTCAATATTCATGAACTTCATGAAGCTCTTGTAATGCTGGTTCACCAGAGGCCTTGTGGGCGCGAGCACCAGCACCTTGCTGTCCGGGAACTTCTCCAGCCTGTGCGCAGCAAGCAGGACTGCGATTGGCGTCTTTCCGAGTCCGGTTGGGAGCACTATCAGCATGTTCTTGTGCAGCGCCTCGTGCAGTATGTTTGCCTGGTAGAGCCTGTGCTGCATGCTGTTGGGCTTGATGAGCGGGTGGGAGACGAACGAGTCCATATAGATAATTGATATTCAGCCTTAAAGTGCAGAACCCAAATTTATAGCATGAGTACAGGATAAGTGCCATGGAATTCCTTAAGATGCTCGTTGAGAGGGGCAGGGATGCTGAGGAGAACCCCAAGATTCTCATACCCCTGAAAGATTTGCTTCTCTGAAATTTCAGAATATTCATATAAACTATAGCCCTTTCTAACTAAACTATATATATGTGTAATCACATATATTCACATAGAGGTGTATGTATGGCTAACATGACGCTGGCAATACCCGATGAATTGCAGGAGAAGCTGCGCGAGCACGCAGAAATAAGGTGGAGCGAGGTAGCGAGGCGGGCGCTGGAAAAGAAGGTCGCTGACCTTGAGATGATGGACAGGCTTACCAGCAACAGCAAACTCACCGAAAAGGATGTCGAAGAGATAAGCGCCAAGATAAACAGGGCGGTCGCAAAGAAGCTGGGATTCAAATGATTGTTGTAGTAGACACAAACATCCTGATTTCTGCTGTTATGAAGGACTCGGTGAAGAGGAGGATACTATTATTTTCAGGCCTGGAATTTGTCTGCCCTGAAGCCATTGTCCGAGAATTGAGAAAATACAAGCAGGAGATATTGGATAAGTCAGGCATGACTGGGAATGATTTCGATTCTGTGCTTGAGAGGATACTCGATAACATGGCTCTGATTCCAGACGGGGATATAGAAGCGCATCGCACAGAAGCCGAGAAAATAATGTCGCGCATAGACCTCTCTGACGCACCCTTCATAGCTGCTGCGCTTGACATTCCCGATTCTATTATATGGAGCGATGACAGGCACTTCGAGGAGCAACGCGGGGTGAGGGTTGTGAAGACCGAACAACTCTTCAAGATGTTCTGCAAGACCTGATGGTCTGCCTGCTCCACAATGAATCCGAACACCCGATTTATATAAATAGACTAGCTAATGGTTTTCATGACCGTCACAGCGGACAAGGACAAGTGCCTCAGGTGCGGAGGCTGCGTGGGCGTCTGCCCTGCTGCCGCCCTGCATCTCGGCGAGCATGGTATAGAGTGCAGCAGCAAATGCACGAACTGCTCTGCATGTGTTAACTTTTGTCCTGTAGGGGCATTGAGGCTAAAGAAGTGAGGGCATGATAATCAGGAAGAAGGTCTGGCCGGAGTTCTTCGAGAAGATACGCTCGGGCGAGAAGAAGTTCGAGCTCAGGCTTGCGGATTTTGAAGTCAAGGCTGGTGACATGCTGGTTTTGGAGGAGTATGACCCCAAATCAGGCAAATACACGGGTAGGAAGCTGGAGAAGCGCTGCAATAGTGTGATGAAGATAAATCCCATGATGTTCTATTCAGAAGACCAAATCAGGAAGAACGGCCTGTATGTCATAGGGTTGGAATGATATGGAAATTCCAAAAGAAGTTGACGTGCTTGTAGTAGGCATGGGCCCCGGCGGCTCTGGCGCTGCGAAGCGGTGCGCAGAACTGGGGCTTCGCGTGCTCGGCGTGGAGAAGCGCGCGGAGATTGGCGCGCCCAAGCGCTGCGGCGAGGCAGTATCAAGGCATGGCATGGTTGACAGAATTGGCCTTCAGCCCGTCGGCCCGTGGATTATGCAGGAAGTCACGGGCGCAATCGTTTATGCGCCCAACGGCAAGGGCATAACAATCAAATATGAAGGCCCGGAAGGCTGGGTAATAGAGAGGAAGCTTTTCGACAAGCATCTTGCTGCTCTGGCTGCAAAAGCAGGCGCAAGGGTTCTCGCCAAGACAGAAGCCAAGAACTTCAGAAGGAAGGATGGGAATGTTCTTGTTGACCTTGAATCAGAAGGCAGCACTGCCCAAATTAAGGCAAAAATCATCATAGCTGCGGACGGCGTCGAGTCACTGGTCGCGCGCGAGCTTGGCGTCAACACTACAAACAAGCTCATAGACATATGCGCGGGCGCGCAGTTCGAGATGGCTGGTGTGGAGAACAACGGAAATATGATAGAATTCTTTTTCGGAAACAACATCGCGCCAGGCGGCTACATATGGATTTTCCCGAAAGGCGACGGCATCGCCAATGTCGGAATCGGCATAAGGAAGCCGTGGGCAAAGAAGACAGCGCTGGAATACCTGCAGGATTTCGTGGACTCAAGGCCTGAGCTGAGGAATGCTTCCATAATTGAGGTCAACTCAGGCGGCGTGCCCGTAGGCGGGTTCCTTGAGGACACTGTGGCAGACAACCTTATTATAGTCGGGGACGCGGCGCACCAGGTGAACCCGATACATGGCGGGGGCGTACCCGAGTCATACATGGCAGGCAGGATTGCTGCCGAGGTTGCTGCTGAAGCAGTGAAGAAGAATGATTTTTCCAAGAAATTCCTGAAAAAATACGACAAGATATGGGAGAAGGAGCGCGGCAGCAAGCTGAAGAAGATCCTGAAGCTCCGCGAGGTTGTGGAAAGCCTGAGCGACGAGGACCTGAACTGGCTGGCTGAATACATAACATCCGAAGACCTTGTGGGTTTCTCAAGGGGGGAGGGCTCAGGCCTCATGAAGCTGGCGAAGCTGCTCATGAAGAAGCCCAGGCTTGTGAAGCTGGCAAGGAAGCTGATTTAGCCTATCTCTATGGCCAGAACTTTCGTGTTGAACCCGTACTCGGATATCACGTCTCTGCGGCCGTCTACCATTGAAAGTTCAGGCATTGCCATGTAAAGGTTTGCGAGAACAGCATCATACGGCGGCTTGCATTCATCGGTCTTGTAGCCGAGCGAGAATGCCCAGTCCTGGTTGCGGTTGAAGCCTGCTCCAAAGCCAACACCTGGCCTCTTTTCAGCGAACACGTGCCTTTGGCGCATCCGCTTTAAGGTCCTGCCTGGCACAGGCGAAGCCAGGGGCGTTTCATCGTAGCGTATGTCCCCCTCTGTTATTTCCTGGCCTGTGTATAAATCAACGGAAAGCTCGCGCGAGTGCTGGAGCAAGGTCTCTTCCGTGTCACCGTCCTCCACAATGCCTTTCTTCATGGCATCCAGAAGCTCCTTGCAGCTGCCAAGCTCCTCCATGTTCCTGATGAAGAACGACATGGGGCCTTCGCCCTGCAGCGGAAGCGAGCTTTTGTACGGCTCTATGCGCGGCTCAAGCCATGTGCCTGCAAATGCGAGCTCGACCGGCTGCGCTGTCCCGCGCAGGATTTCGGAAAAGTAATCCCAGGTCGTGGGCGGCGCTCTCCATATAATCACGGTCTCCTCCATTGACGGAGGGACCGGTCCGCCAAGCTCAAGCCTTGAAAGCATTTCCGCATCCGGAACCCAGGGTCTCGGGTCCCTCTGCCTTGCAGAGTCAATATGGATGGCTTGTTTCGCCATAAAAGCAGTTGTAAGCAAGTTTTAAATAACCGAAGCATAGTTTTGTTGGCAGGATAGGCCGGGCGGCTTGGCGTCGCCTGTTAGCGCAAACCGTCATCATGGCGCGGCTGAGGCCAGCGGGCGGTGCGGACGCTGATTTGCAGGTCCTTACGGCCGACTGAGAAGCCTTGTCCTGCAGGGTTGCCATTATGGCGAACCTGGCGAGGTCCGGAAGGAAGCAGCCATAAACCGTAGAGGCACTGCTTGCAGGGAAGCAGGGTGGAGAAGGCTGCAGGGGTTGCTTGTGCTTCGGCTCAGCATCCACCGCTGGGTTCCTGCCATTTTCATATTCGCTATTGATAGCGTTTTATAAGTCCAAGAAGGAATATCTAATATGAACTTCACTGTAATCATAGAAAAGGACGAGGAAGCCGGCATGTATGTAGGCGAGGTTCCAAACCTTCCCGGCTGCCATACCCACGGAAAGAGCATAGACGAATTGATGAAGAACATGCGCGAGGTTATCGAGCTTTGCCTTGAAGAAGAGAAGTGTCTGTGATTCCTGATGTATTTTTTATAACACTTGAACAAATTAGTGATATGAAGACCATCGCGGTCATCGCGGTTGTGGCATTTGTTTTTGCCGCGTATTATGCCGGCAGCTTTTTCAGCCCAAGGGCCGTCATCGTCTACAACACCACGGAAGGCCTGAACTACAAGACAGGCGAAGCGGGTGGGGAAGGTTTTACGGCTACTATCATAGTGCCTGCCGTGGACGAGGACGGCAACGGGGTGGCGACCATGCTGGTGGTGCAGGTAGAGCCCGGCTCAGGCAGCACACTCGTAAACATCGGTAAGCTGATATTCTGGACCGACACGCAGGACAGCATAAGGACAGCGAAGGATGTCGCGCAAAAATATGTAGGGGTGAATGCTTCTGCTTATGACATCACATACAGCATAATGGCAAACGCGTCTGTTATAGAAGGCCCGTCAGCTGGCGGGGCGCTTGCGGTCGCCACGGTCGCCGCGCTGGAGGGCAGGCAGCCCAATCTCAGCGTTATGATGACAGGCACAATAAACCCGGACGGCAGGATAGGCCCCATAGGCGAGCAGCTGGCAAAGGCAAAGGCCGCCAGGCAGATAGGAGCGCAGCTCTTCCTTGTGCCCTCAGGCCAGTCATTTGAGACGAAATATGTGCAGGAGAAGTCGTGCAGGAATTTCGGCGCAAGCCAGGTATGCACAACGGAAAATGTGCCGCACAAAACGAATATAGCCGAAGCCGCGGGCATCGATGTCGTCGAGGTCAGCACAATCGGCGATGCTGTCAGATACTTCATGGGCTGACGGGCAGGCTGAAAAATCCAATAGCGTTCTTCGTGCATGCGCTCCAGACCTCATCGAACTTCAGCTTCTTTATCTCAGCAATCTTCTCTGCGACTTGCCTGATGCTTCTTGAGTCGTTCCTGCTCGAGCCTGACGGATGCAGCCAGGGCGCATCGGTTTCAAGCATCAGCCTGTCCAGCGGCATGTCTCTCACGACCTTGCCGTGCTTCTTGCTCTTCAGCACTATGGCATTCATGGACACGCTCCAGCCGTTTTCAACCACCCGTTTGGTAAGCTGGTTCGCGCCGAACATGTGGAGCATAACCTTTTTTGCGCCTTCCTGCTCGAGGATTTCGATAACTTCTTCGTATGCATCACGCGCATGGATGACCAGAGGCTTGTTGATTTCCTTAGACAGCGCGATGAACTTCCTGAACAGCTCTGCCTGCTTTTCGCGCCACTCGGGCTCTTTGACCCATGCATAATCCAGACCTGTTTCTCCGATGGCAACCAAGCTGCTCTTGTTTTTTCGTATGGTCTCCAAAAACTTTCCAGTCTCTTCCTCAGGCATTTCCTTGACGTACTGGGGATGTATCGCCGCGCAGGCGAAAACGAAACCCTTGTGTTTTTTCACCATCTCCATTGTGAGCCCCCAGTCCTTCGGGTTCGCGCAGCAGGTTATGATTGCCTTGATACCGGAATCCCTGCACTTCTGAATAATCTCTTCCCTGTCTGAAAACTCGGGTTGCTCCAAATGGCAGTGGACGTCAATCATTTTCTCGCCAAACATAGAATGATGGTTTGGTTATTGAAATGCTCACTTCTTCCTTCTGAGAATGACAATTGCTGCTATAGCTGCGATTATGATTATGACCAATGCGATGGGAAGGAGCAGGCTGGCGTCAAGCTGGCCTAGCTGGCCTGGCTGGCCGGTGGTCGGCGCCCCGCTCGTGCCTGTGCCGTCCGTGCCTGTCCCGCCGGTTTCTCCTGCCGGTCCTGTTGGCGTCGCCGCGCCGCCCGGTATCAGCTCATGGATGGATTTAACTGTCAATGATGTCTTGTTTGAGGTTGTATTTATGCTGTTCAGTTTGACTGATATATCATAGTAGCTGTCATTCGTAAGCTCGAAGCTCTTCGCCACGCCAATACTTAGCGTTGCCTGCACAGTCGTGCTGGATACATTTATGGTTGCAGTTGTGGCCGTCAGTGAATGCACAGCAACATAGTGGACTTCTGTGCCTATGGTTAGCTTGAATTTATCCTTGGCTGCAAGCTCGTATGTGTAGCCTGCCGCAAGCTGCTCGGCTGTCACGGTGATGGTTGAAGCCGAACTCCCGCCACCGCCACCCCCTCCGCCGCCATCGCCGCCGCCGGGTGTGGTTGGCGCGCTTGTCTTGTATGTGGAGAACTCGCAGTATGGCACCCTCCACACGCAGTTGGCGGCGTTAACAGGCGCGCCGCCTGCCTCTGCTGTCCTGTCGGTGCAGTTGTTTCCGTTGTCATCGCAGTGGTAGAGCTTCGTGCATGCTCCTGTGGTCGATATCTTTAACAGACAGACCTCAGGGTGCATGTTATTGATTATCTTGTCCCTTGTTTCCGACTGCAGGCCTATTGTGCCCTTTGTTGTGTCGCGTATTATTGCACCGGAACCGCTTATGGTCCTGACCTTGTCGTTGAGACCTGTCTTTGTCAGCGTCACGTTGATGAACTCAAAGTATGTGCTGTTGTCGCTTAACATGAGCTTTATGTTGGCTTTGCGTCCGTCCGTGTAATTGGCCTTCATCCCCGCCTGCGGGCCGCACACATGACCCTGCCAGTGCTCGTACGACCCGTCCTGATCGAGGTCATAATAGACGTCCCAGCCGCTGGGCGCCGCTATCCTTGTTACGAAGCTGCAGTATGAGCAATCTGATTGTGTGGATGGTGTCGTGAAGTTGGAACACCTGCTTATGGCGCACTTGCCCTTGGAGTCGCAGACCTTCAGCTTGTAATAGTATGTGACGCCGTTCGCCAGCGGATAGTTGATGGATATGTTGTCGGCAGGGTTGCCGTCGTAGTATATTTCAGCACCGTGCCACGGCTTGTACTGCCTGACTGTCGAGCTTTTCAGTATGCCTATGTCGTATATGACATCGGTCCTGTTCGTGCAGCGCGAATCCGCGCCGTAGAGCTCCAGCGTGCCGTTGGTCGGCTTGTTGGTGTCATACATTATCAGAGCTGCGTCGGGATACTCCTCTATCTTGACGCCAGTGACCTGCGGCGACCTTGTATCCTCCTGCGTGTTGACTCCGCTGCTTGCGCAGCGCGGGGCAAACTGGCAGTCCCAGTCATTGCAATCCATGCTGCCGTCGTTGTCATCATCAATGTTGTTGAAGCAGTCCTCACCCACAACAAAACCTTTCTTCATTATATCCTCGAAGAGTGCCATATTTGCGCCGTAGCTGAAGACATCGCTTATGGTGAAGTCGACAGAACCTGGCGTTGTCCATCCAGGGCCTGCTGTATCTGTCGGGTCGGTGTTGTTGCCTGTGTTGCCTATCGACGCCACGGCTATCCTCATGTCCTTGCTCGAATTGTACAGCGAAGTGTATTTGGAAAGGTCTCCCTTGTTGACAGCTATCATGGGGCCGCCTATTTCGGAGCACATCATCTTCTTCCACACGCTCAGCTTGATGTCCGTTGCCTTCCATGCGCCTCCCTCACACTTGTATGCGTTGAACGTTTCAACGGCCTTGCTTGTGTTTGCACTCCAGACCGAAGAATACTTAAACATGAATTCGTAGCCTGTTGCCGATGAATCGTGGTTGAGCGTGCACCCGCCTGTCGTCTGCCCATCGGTGTCCAGATACACTATGAAAATAACAGTCTCGTTGCCTGAGCCCGTCCTTTCTTCGCCGAAGGTCGTGCCAAATCCGCCACCTCCGCCGCCGACGCCTCCACCCGAGCCCCCTTCCATCTTGCCTCCGCCGCCCATGACGAAGGGTGAGAGCTTCTCCTTGTTGCACACCGAAGCGTTGCTGAAGTCCTGCACGCCCATGCCGAAGCCGTAAGCGTCGCCCATGTCCTTCATGCCGAAGCCACAGATGTCGACGCTTGCCTGCTTGCCTGCCTCAGGGCACATGTCAAAGCCGATTGGCACGGGCGCTCCCGCCTCCATGCCGTTGAACATATCCGTCATTCCCGACGGGTTGCACCAGCCGTTAATCCACCTGCATTTGCCGGAAAGGCCTCCTGCCGTGCATGCATTGGCTGTTGTCTTTGAATTGCACATCGGCTGGCAGCTCCAGCCCGTCCAGTTGCACAGCGTGTTCTGGTTGCAGGTTGCCTGCGTCTGCAAACTCATGTTGCTCATACACTGGTCCATTGTGTTCATGCACCATGAACCATAGCTGTCGGACTTCCACCAGCATCCTGCGGCTGTGCAGTCGTCTGAGGCTATGTAACTCCAGCAGTTTGCGCTCCAGTTGACCTCGCACCTCGGGCTGGCTTCCGGCATCCAGCCGCAGCTTATGTTAAGGTTGTCCGTCCTCACGGACTTGTTCCTGCAGGCAGTCTCGTTGCCGTCGTACTTGAAGCATTCTGCCGCGCCCATTGCGCCTCCGGCGCCGCCGCCTCCTGCCCCGGCAGCCACAGAAAATCCTCCACCCTTCGGCTCGCACCAGCCCGCGCTCTTCCATTTGCATCCGCTGGTTTGCGTGCAGCTGTCTGAAGTGCTCTTGCTTGAGCACGACGACATCATGGACTCCTCGCACCATCCGTTCTGCTCCTTCCACACACAACCAGGCACAGAGCTGCATCCAGCGTTGTTGTTGTAGCTGCCATTGTAGCAGAGCGACTGGCATGAGCCGCCCGTCCCGCCGCCCCAGTTCTCCCAGTAGCATATATTCGAGCCGCCACTTGTCTGCGCGGCGCATGATGTGCTGTTCATGGCACTCCAGCATTTGTCCATCATGTTTGTGCACCAGCTGCCCCAGCTGTCAGCTTTCCACCAGCAGCCTGAGGCGCTGCACGAACTGCTTGTTGTGAAGTTCCAGCAGTTGGCACTATAATTGACTTCACAGTGCGGGAGCGCATACTGGTCCGTGTGCCAGGAGCATCCAGACTGGTCGTTGCATTGCGTCGAGCCCGACGTGTACATCCAGCAGTCCTTCGGCTTGAAGTCCGGATGGTCGCACCATCCGCCATTCGTCTGGCACCATGGCGTGCTGTTGCCCTGTCCCTGGCACCACGAATCAACGGTCCAATTGCACGGGCTCGTGCATTGCACCTTAGTCTTGCTCATGCAGCTCTCTTGCGTGCTTGTGTCCCGCTCGCACCATGCGCTTCCTGCGCCGCTGCCCCACTGGCAGCTTGATTGCGCATCACATACAGTTGAATTTTGTCCGTATTTCCAGCACTGGCTTCCTTTGACATCGCACCAGCTGCCCCAGTTGTCTGTTACCCAGTCGCAGCCCGCGTTAATGCACGTGTCGTTGCCCTTGCTGGAATCAGGGCATCCTGATGAGAAGCCGCAGAAAGAGTCTGAGTAGCAGGCAGGGTCTGCGCAATCGGTTAAGGTATTGTTGTCGTTGTCAATGCCATCCCAGCATGTTTCGGTGGCCTTGCCTGTATTGGAGTCACAGGTGCCTGCGTTGTCGTCACCTGACCACTTGCAGCTTCCAGACTGATTTGCCATGGCAGTCCTTCCTATGTTCTGGCAGTCCCATCTTGTCGTGCACCTGTCGCAGGAATCCTTGCATATCTTGTCGCTCTTCTTCACGCAGGTTTGTGTTGTGTTGTCCCATTTGCATGTCTCGCCGTTGGCGTCGGCCTTCCTTGTGTTGCATATGTAGTCAGGCCTCTTTTCCGTAAGGCTGCTGTTCTTGTCGCCCATGAACATGCAGTCGCCGCAGTTCGTGTCGCAGCTGGAAGCTGTGCCTTTCTTGAACTGCTCCTTTGCCTTGCAGAAGCCGCCGTTCGGGGCGTTGGCGTTCGCCACGAACTCACAGAATCCGAGGCCGCTCCCCTCGCATGCGGTTTTCGCATTGCTTGCGTTGACCGTGGCGCCGTTGCTGTCCTTCCTCTCGCAGGCGAAGCACGCCTTGTCGCAGTTGTCCTCCTCATCGAACTTTTGCTCGCAGCGCCCTGCCGGTACTGAAACCGTGCCTTCGCAGTAGTTCTCGGTTATCCACTTGCCGCTCGCCGCCTCGCAGCTCTTCTTGTTGTCTATGGACAGCAGCGTCTGCGTCTTGTTGCCGAAGACGTTGCTTGCCTTGAATGAGCATGTGCCTGTTGTATTGTCGCCGCTCCATGAGCATGGCATGAACCACGGGAAGTTCGCTATCTCGTCGCACCTGGTCTTGGTGCTCGCGTCCTCGCAGGACTTCTCGGTCTTCTGCTGCATCTGGCTCCAGCATGATGTTGTCATCCTGTCGGTCTGGCAGCTTCCGTTGCGCCATGTGCAGCAGCTTGAAAGCACGGATATGCTGCTGCACAATGAAGTGTCGTTTATCATTGTGCAGTTTATCCCGCTCGTATTTATGACACCTTCAAACGCGTGCCCTGCAATTGGCGAACAACCCACTCCTGCGGTATGGTTGCATCCAATCGTTTTGTTGCACACAGTGGCATTATTGTCAAAGATGTAGCAGCTGGGGTTCCATTCATTGAATATGCTCGTATTCGTGGCAAGGCTGAAATTGCTCGGGTCCTTGCATAAGCCGCCTGCCGAAGGGTTTGCCGGGTTCGTGTACTGCCACCAGCAATACATGGTGTCCATGCATTCCCTATCTGTGCTCATGTTGGAGCAGGTCTTTGTTGTGGATGGGTAGCAGGAGCCTGTGCTATTTCCCCCGCCGCCTGTCCAGCTGCTCCACGCGCAGCTCATGCTATAGGGGTTATGCGTGCATAGGTACTCGGTGCCGCCGTTCCACCCGTCCCAGTTCCAGCACTGGACTTCCTGGCAATAACCTGATGAGTAATATGCCCTGAGTGTGCATTTCGACTGACTTGCACATTCCTGGGCGTTGTAGTTCCAGCAGCCCTTCTTCGAACAAGAACCCTGGCTGGTGCTCCACTGGTTCCACTGGCAGCTTAGCCCGTAGGAGTTCTCTTCGCAGGCCGTCCTGTTGGTGCTGTCCCATGTCCAGCAGTCAACCTCGTTGCAGTAATCCCATTTCCATGTGCAGTTCATGCCTTGCGCGGATTCGCATAGGGTCTGCCTTTCAGATGATGTTTTGGATGTGTTGGTGGCCTGCCTCCAGCAGCCGTTCTCGCTGCAGTAGCTCCCCCAAGTCTCATTCAACCATGTGCAGTTCCTGCCCTGCCAGTCTTTAGCAGCACTGCAGGTCGCATTGGTGCTGTAGCTCCAGCACCCCTTGCTCATGCATTGGCCCCATGCGCAGCCAGTTGCATTTAGGCATTCGTTGCTGCTGCTTTTCTCCCAGCAGTTGATGCCCTGTGTCCAAATGTTGGTATAGCACTCCCCCCTCCATTCGCAGTTCAGGCCCTGCGCATTGCTCTCGCATGCGCTCTGGTTGGTACCTGTGAAGCTCCAGCAGGATACGTCCTCGCAGTTGTAGTTCGTTGTTCCTGGTTTCCATGAGCAGTTCTTGCCTTCTATAGGAGTTCCCGTGCACTCGCTCTGGTTGTACAGTGACCAGCAGTTCAGCTCCTGGCACCACCCGCTCCAGGAGTCGTTCTTCCACTGGCAGTTGGAGTATGCCGTGCAGGTCGGGCTTGTCGTGTATGACCAGCAGCTGGCGGATGTTGCTTGGACGCTTATCACTTGGCCTGTTATGGGGCCTTGGTTTTGCGCCAAGAAAAAGGATGAACCTACAGCTAATATCAGCACAACTAAAATCAAAGGAATGGCTTTACCACCCGACCAATCCATGGTATCGCACATATTAATTGCATTGAATCTTTAAATATTGTGATCATTCCATGAAAGTAGCCATCTGCGGCAGCGTGAACTTCGCCGAGAAAATCAAGCAGATTGAAAACAACCTTCGAATAATGGGGCATGAGCCTGTCCTGCCAAAGTCGATAATAGAGCATGCGTTAAGAAATGCTGACGATGCAGAGAAGCTCAAGGAAAGGGAGGATTACATACTGTCAATCAAGCCCAGATATACGCAAGAGCATTTCAATGAAATAAAGAACAGTGACGCCATTCTCGTCGTCAACATGGACAAGAAAGGGATAAAGAATTACATCGGCGGCGCGACCTTCGCCGAGATTATGCTCGCTTTCCATTACAAGAAGAAGATATTTTTTCTGAACCCGATACCAACCGACGGGAAGCTGTCGCCATATCTTGACGAGCTGAAGGCTGTTAAGCCTTTTGTGATAAACGGAAACCTAGGACTTGTGAAATGAACACAGATAATGGACTTATTCTTCAGAGACCCTCGGCGCGAGGATGAAGCTCAGCGACATCTTGTCTATGGTCTTGAACGTCAGCCTGAGCGGGTAGTCATTGCTGAATTCAACGGTGAGATGCTTCGCGACCTTGCCTGCCTTCATCATCTTCTTCAGGTATTCCAGCGGGTATTGCGCCTTTATCTTGCCCTTGGTCTCCAGCTTCAGCAGGCCTTTGTCATTCTTCTTCAGCTCGAGGTTGGCAGACCTGACGTCGCCCTTGGCGCGCATGATGAACCCTTCCGGCCCTGCCTCGAGTATTATGGAATCGCCGATGACCTCAGCGTCAGAAACGCCGGCATCGAAGAGCTCGGAGTTCATTGAAACGCTGCCCTCGAAAGCGAGCTGGTCTATGGGCGGCTTCTCTGTCGTGACTTCAATGAGCGGTATCTCAAATGTCCTCGTGCTCGCGCCCTTCGCGGTTATCTTCAGCATGTTGCCCTTGCCTGTTTCCAGTGTGAGCTTGTCGCCGCTGCCTATCCTCTTCAGCACGTCGGCAAAATGGGAAAGGTTCAGTCCGATGTTCTCATCCTTCTCGACGCTAAACTCGTCGAATGCAGGTGCCAGCAGCCTGAGTTCTGTCACTGAAACCATGGTCCTGTCAGGCGCAAGCATGCTAATGCCGTTCTTGTCGACCTTGAACACACCCTCGTCTATTATCTCTGCTATCGCTGGTATGGAATTCTTCAGAAGGTCGATATCCGAGAGCACTGCCTTGAAGGACATACAAAGAAGTTGTAAACAAGCTTTAAATGCGTTACACAGCCGGCCCGCGCCTTTCTAGCCAGGCATCTCAGGCATGGATGGCGGGCTGCCGACGTCGGCGTTGCCGCTGCTGCCGAAATCCTCGGACAGCGGGTTCGCTGTCTGGTTGCCTGCCCCGCCGGGCTGCTGCGTCGTGAACGCGGTGCAGCCGCTGACCACAATGACCAGTGCTATCAGCAACAATGCTATTAGTTTTTTCATATCATCACACCGCAATCATCATTCCTGTCGGGAACGCGGGCGGGGTTATGCTTGTGAAGCCGAGCCTGCAGTCGCTTGCAACATTGACTGCCATGCCGTGGCCGAGCGACTCAAGGCTGGCAGGCACCACCTGCTCCCCCATGCTCTTCCATTTCATGCCGTCAAAGACATATGCACTCTTCACCTCACAGCTGCCCTTGAGGTCACCCAGCCTGCTTCCGAGCATGTCCTTGGTTATAGCTACCATATTCCAGCCTGCGTAGAGCTGCGGCAGGTCGTCCGCAGAGTAGTATTCGCTGCCGCTTGAAATCCTGAACTCCATCTGGCAGTTCTCGGGTGAGTATGCCCAGAAGGCGGCCTTCTTGAAATCCCAGTCTGCTATGGAGAGCTTCTCGACATCCTTCATGCCTATGAACCTCTTCTCGGGCGGGTACCACCAGAAGAAAGCCCACTTCTCAGGCTGGCTGCACGTGCCCTTGTCAACGGAGAATGTCCCTGGTATGGAGATGAGGTTCCAGCCCATGTCAATCTTCACCTTTATCTTCTCCTCATATTGCGGGGGCTTGCTGAAACAGCAGACCTCATCAGCCCATTCGCAGTTGTAGCCTCTTGCTGCCGCGCCTTCCCCGCAGCCTACCTCTTTGCTGGCGCAGTAATAGCCGTTCGCCCTGCAGTCATCCTTCTTCTCGTTTATGCAGGCGCCGCCTGAGCAGCCCATCGGGCATGGAATCTCGTCCTTCTTTATGAATTCCGTGTTCGTGGCGCTGTCGTATGAGCAGTAGTATTCAATCACGCTCTTGTCATAGCAAGCGTCCTCCTGGACGTTGTTACCCATCCATGTCTTGCCCGCGACATAGGCGTCCTTCCCGCCGTCGGAGTCCTTGCATTCGCCTGCCGCGGTGCCTGTGTCGCACTCATTAGAGACACTGAACGAATTCACGCCGCACTTGGCAGTCGGGGTAGCGCACTTTTCACCAACCTTGCATTTCGTCTCGATTGATGTCGCGGCTGTGCAGCGGCCTGCGCAGAAATCATTGGCGTACTGGTTCCATGTTTCGGATGTCTTGCAGGATGTCTCCCCGCCCTCGTTTGATTCCTTTCCGTCATAGCATTGCCAGTAGGCGTTCCTGAAGCCGACCTGCGTGACATTGCCTGACTTGAGGCACGCGCCGTCGCGGCAGCCGCTGGGGCAGGTGTATTCAGTGTCCATAAGATTGTCATCCTTGCAGAACCCCTCCTTCAACACATTACTGCTGGAACACTGGTCGTCAAATGCCCTGCATGCGGATTGCGGCGAATCCGAGCACTGGCTGGCCATGCCTTTGGTATAATAATCAATGCCGCCGTCGGAGTCCTTGCACTTCTGCGCTGTCATGTTGTAGACCATCATCTTCGTGCCTGCGCTTATCGACGGGCAGCCGCTCTCGTTGTAGGTTACCGTGTATTCATAGACGCCCTGCTGCATGGTGCCCACCGTGCTATTGGAATAGTAGTTACCATATTCATCCATCTTCAGCTCGCTCAAGCCAATGGGGACGCCGTTGTATTTGCCCTCCACCCAGACGCGGGCATTGGGCAAGCCCCTGCTGTTGACATCCCAGACTCCCACCTTGACGTAGACCGTGTCGCCGAAGCGGTATTCGTTCCTGTCAAACGCTATGTATACGCTGGATGGGCAGCCGTATGGTATGGTTGACTGCATGCAGGCGCCGTCCCTGCACAGGTAGCCTTCAGGGCAGGCGAAGCTCATGGACGTCATGCCTTTGCCCGTCGGGGAGACGTCCTTGCCGCACCAGTATTCCATGATATACCTGTAGTCGCTGAAGCACCAGTCGTTGAATGTCTGCGAGTATCCGGGCCTCCAGTAGCTGACCACACCCCTTTTGAGCAGGTCCTTGCCGCCGTCGGTGTCGGTGCATGTCTCCTGTATGCCGCAGTCCTTGGGGCAGGTCACGCTGGTCTCCACGCAGGGGCATTCTGACCCAACGCACACAAACTCGTTGCAGACGCCGTCGCCGCACTTGTTGGTGCAGTTCTGCGTCTTGTTTATGCAGGCGCCATACAATCTCTTGGTCGTGTCCTTGTTTTCACAGCCATATGGGCATTCAAAGGACGTAGAGACCACCTCGTTGCCCGAGCAGTAGAACTCCTGCAATCGGGTCGAGCTCGTGCAGTAGTCGTAAGAGGTGCCGGTGCCCCTCTGGGCTGCGCCGCTGACATAGTAGTCAAGCCCACCATCAGTGTCAGTGCAATTTTGGCTTGGCATGAATGTCAAGAACAGCGTGTCGCTCCTCTGGGTGCAGTTTGAGACAGAAGTGTAGGCCGTGTAATAATATGTTTCCTTCAGTGTCGATGACACCGCACCGGACGAATAATACCAGCCGGTGGAGTTTGTTGTGTAGGATTGCGTGCCCTGCGATACACCGTCCTTTGTCAGGTTGACATAGAATGCGAAGTTGGGCATCGGGTTGCCGTTCCCGTCGCGCACGGCTATCATTATCTCCCCGTTTTCACTTGCGTAGTATGTTGTCTTTGGCGACGCGACGTCTATGCTGCCGGGGCAGGCTGGCTGGCTCAGGCAAGCGCCGTTGCTGCAGCCGTATGTGCAGGTGTAGTTCCTGCTTGACATTGAAGTTGCATTTACGCAATAAACATCACTGACAACAGATTCGTAGCATGTGTCACTAAATATTATGCCGCTGTAATTCAGGGTGCCCCTAACGTAAAAATCAGCCGCGATTTCATTATCTATGCAATATAAAGTGGGTGACGAACATGCCCCTTCAGAGCAACTGAAGCCCTGCGGGCAGTTCAGAACAGCAGACGCGTTTGCGTCTCCTATGCAGTAATATTCATTGATTGTTGTGCTATTGAAACAATAATCAGTCAGAACTGAATCATTCAAGACGGCGGCACCCCTGACATATATGTTCTGCCCCCCGTCAGTGTCGGAGCAGTAATCCAAGCCGTATACCGAAGTAGCAAATAAGAAAATGACCAGCACAGAAATGAAAGTCCAACCCCTCAAGCTACCACCACATATTTAATTTCTCTTTTTTGGCTTAAAAAGCCATGAGAAATACTTCGGTTAGGGAGCCAATAACCGCTTGCATTCATTTTCGGCTGATACCTCGGCTTCAAAGGCTATGCGTTTTATGCAGGGGCATCAGCCTGAGAAGCGGCTGCAGCCTTTCAGGCCTTCCCAATGATGTCCTCAGCCCTCCTGCGCAGCCCGATGTCCAGTCCGCCCATGTCCTGCACAATCTCGCCCTGCAGCTCCGGCCCGCTGTCGGATGCCATAAGCTTGCCGAGTATGCGGACAAGCTGGCCTGTTTTCAGGGAAGATGTATTACCAAGAGACACATTTATCTTTCCTGTGCCGTCATCCAGAACTATTCCTGTTTCTGAGACATCCAGTATGGTGCCCATGACGCTGACCCTGACATCGCTCTGGCTGATATCGCTGACCTTTCTTGGGATGGACGGCATCCTCCTCCTGACATCATCACCGTCATAGGTTGGCATGGCAATCAAGTGATGTCTTGGAAACAAAACTTAAATCCGTGATTTTGATGCAGGCAGTTGCCGATGGGATGGCAGACAAGAATGATTGACGGGGTGTGGTTCATCAATCTCTTTGGGTGTGGACAGAAACAAATGCAAAGGTTTGCAGGAATTTACTTCTTTCCCTTCTCGGGCTTCTGGGCGTCTTCCTTCCTGTCCCTGTTGCCCTTCTCGGGCTCCTTGGTCAGGTCTACCCTGATGTGCAGCTCCTTCAGCTGGCTGGCGTCGACGTCTGAAGGCGAGCCGTCCATGGGGCACTGCGCCGCCTTGTTCTTGGGGAACGCGATGACCTCCCTGATGTCGCTGTAGCCGTTCAGCATCGCGACCAGCCTGTCAAGCCCCAGGCCCATGCCGCCGTGTATCGGCCCGCCATAGTCGTATGCGTCCAGCAGGAACCCGAACTTGTGCCTTGCCTCCTGTTTTGACATGCCGATGACAGCCATCACGCGCTCCTGCAGCTCGGGGTTGGAGATGCGGACCGAGCCTGAGCCCAGCTCGGTGCCGTTCAGCACGATGTCGAACAGCTTGCCCTGCACCCTGCCGGGGTCTTTCTCCAGATGCTGGATATGCTCATCCTTCGGCGCCGTGAATATGTGGTGCTCAGGCTCCCATTTCTTCTCATCATCGTTGTATACAAAAAGCGGGAAGTCCATAACCCAGCAGAACTTCAGCTGGCCTTCTTTTATCATCCCTGTCCTCGCGGCTATCCCGTTGCGCAGCTTGCCGAGCGCCGTGCATGCGACCTTTGGCTTGCCTGCCACCATGAAGAACCAGCCGCGCCTGATGCCTCCTGCCTTCGCAAGCTCGGCGGCGACTTTCTGGAAAATCTCAGCCACATGGGATTCTGAAACAGACTTGCCGTCATAATGCATGGTCACCAGCCCCCGGCTGCCCGCGTCCTTGGCTATAGCCTCGAAGTCCTTGATGTCCTTCTTTGAGAACTCCTGGTCAATGAACAGCGCCCTGACCGTTCCGCCCTGCGCAATGGCGTCATTGAAGACGTTGAACCCTGACTTCTTCACAATGCCTGACACGTCAACCAGCTCAAGCCCGAAGCGCAGGTCAGGCTTGTCCGCGCCGTACCTGTCCATGGCTTCCTTGTAGCTGAGCACAGGGAAACCGGGAAGGTTTATGCCTTTAACGGCCTTCACGACATGTTTGTAGAGCCCCTCCACCATGGCCATGATGTCCTTCTGGTCAGCGAATGACATCTCAAGGTCGACCTGCGTGTGCTCAGGCTGCCTGTCCTGCCTCAGGTCCTCGTCGCGCAGGCAGCGCGCAATCTGGAAATACCTGTCAAATCCGCTCACCATCAATATCTGCTTGTAAAGCTGCGGCGACTGCGGCAGCGCATAGAAGCTGCCTGGATTAACGCGCGAAGGCACTATGTAGTCGCGTGCACCTTCAGGAGTCGCGCGCACAAGCAGCGGGGTTTCAATCTCAATGAAGCTGTTTTTGGACATGTATTCCCTGACCGCCTGGACTGTCCTGTCCCTGCTGACAAGGTTCCTCTGCATCACAGGCCGCCTCAGGTCAAGGAAGCGGTAGCGCAGCCTGACCTCGTCGTTCGCTGTTATCCTATCCTCGATGGGGAATGGTATCGGGTTTGCTTTGTTGATTATCTCAAGGCTTGAAGCCACGACCTCAACCATGCCTGTCCTTATGTCTTTGTTCTCCATGCCTTTCGGCCTGACATTAACCGAGCCTTCGACCTGAATCACGAACTCCTTCCTCAGCCCGCCTGCCTTTTCGAAGAGCGCCTTCTTCTCAGGCCTGAATACCACCTGCGTCATGCCGTAGAAGTCGCGCAGGTCTATGAAAGTCAGCCCTCCGTGGTCGCGCCTCGCATGCACCCAGCCGCAGAGCTTCACCTTCTTCCCATTGGACTTCGCGTCAAGCTCGCCGCAGGTGTGCGTCCTCAGACTGGTCTCGAACATAACCACCAACAACTGATATGAATTGTATATAGTATAATTAAATATTGCTTTTTAGCAGCATACCCCATATTATATAGCATGAAGCGCGGGCAAATGTTCGTAATAACGACCGTATTCATGGTTGGCCTGATATTCATGGTCCAGCAGCTGCTTTTCCAGTACACTTCCGTCGACCCGAGGTCAGGCTTCCAGTTCAACGAATACGGCCTCGTGAAGAGCATCAGGGACGCGGCGAATGCCACGCTTCTGAACAGCGCTGACTGCCCCGCGCTCGGGGCAGACATTGAAGCCCTGAAGTCATTCCTCAATGCGCGCAGCGCCAGCGCAGGATACGCCATGGAGTTCGGCTACGCCATCGACTGCACGTCCTTCGGCAACACGCCACCGAACCCTGCGCCTCTGAATGTAACAATAAGGATTCTGGGCAGCGGCATCGACAGCACAAGCAGCTTCGGTCTGTACAAATGACCGAAGCAAACCTCCAATGTTTATAAGCGGATTTAGACAATTATACTCATATGCGCTGCATCGGCAGGCATATCATGCAATACTTCAGTGATGATATGGGTGGCAGTCGTTCTAGGAAAGGCGCATTCGACCTCAGCATCAGCTTCATCATAATCGTCGTCATAGCCATAGTACTGCTAACGCTCGGCATCACATGGCTGAGGGGCATAATGATAGGCGTGACGGGGCTGACTGACGACCTGACGCAGCAGGCCAGTGCCAAGCTGCAGGACACCTTCCAGCAGACCACGCAGAACTTCGGCATCTATCCCAGCAGGTGGGAGATGACGCCCGGCAAGACGCTTAAGATGAGCGCCGGTGTGAAAAATAACGCCGCCGACGGCAACACGCATCAATTTTTGGTGAATGTCATACCAACTGCTGTCAGCAGCGACATCCTCAGGAACAAATGCGCGGGCTCAACTGACATTGAAACCTGCACCGTTTCCATAAATTACCAGGGCGAGACCCTCTCCCAGTTCATGAAGTCATGGGTTACGCTGACGCTTAACGGCCCGTTCTCGGTTGAGGCCACAAGGACGGTCTTCAACTACATCACTGTGAACGTCCCTGCCAACGCGCCGCAGGGCACATACATGTTCGGCGTGATGGCATGCAAGGTTGACGGCACTTCGATTACGCAGAGCCAGTGCGTCCCGACTACCACGCAGGGCGTCTGGGGCGGCGGAGTCCAGCCGCTGGAGATACTGATAAAGCCGTCGTAAATGGAAAGTCGTTCTTCTCTGAACTTCTGTAAATAGCACTGATACAGGCAGGTATACATTGAATCCAGCTCTCATTGGGGGGAACATCTTTCGCAACCTGAGAGACGGACTGCTTTTATTCCAGCCAGAACAATAATCACTCATGAAAGGCATAGACGCAAGCCTGGTTTTCGCGATGATATTCGCCGTCATATTCATAGGCCTTCTGCTGGTGTTCGGCATGGGCCAGATAACCAACATGTTCTGCTTCAACGGCATGGCGCAGATAGACAAGGCAGTAAAGGACCTTGACAACGACGTGCAGAATGTCTACAACCTTGCCGAAGGGGCTTCAGAGCTCTTCAGGGTAAGCGTGCCGTCCGGCTCGTCCATCTGCGTGGTGAACACAACAGACCCGGGCATAAACACGCCCGGCTACTGGATGCCCAACCCAGACCTTATGCCTGTCATCACCCAGCAAATCAGGCTCAAGGACGCAAACCTGTGGATAAACTACAACTGCGGCAGCAACGAGCAGACCTACAAAATAGCGCACCTGAAGGCAGTCCGCCAGCCGGGCGCGACAGGCACAGGCAGCTTCTGCGCCTCGTCAGGGGAAAGCATCTACCTTGAGAACGCAGGCACCTACGTGGCTGCCATGCTGGGATGAGCTGAAAGAGTATTAGTCAGTTGGTGAGAAAACATGTTGTCCCTGTTCCAGGTCTTCAAGATGGTTTTCGGGGTGATAGCCTCGGTCGTCATCCTCTACTTCCTTGTGACCTATGCAGGCGTCTATGGCACGGGCCAGCAGGATGTGCAGCGCTCGCTCATAATGAAGAATTTCCGTCAGCTTGCTGACGACGTCTGGCTGACAGGAAATCCGAGCGACTTCGATTTCTCGAAGATGAACGAGGAGGTATACTTCGATGCAAGGCAGAGCCCGCCTGTCTTCAGGTTCGGCAACAGCAATATGCAGGTCACCAACCCCATGTTCTTCAGGTACGGCGACAGCGTCTTCGCAGGCCGCAGCCAGCTGGATTTCGGATGGTGGAAGTTCAGCTTCGTTGTCGCGGCGCCTGAAATGGTTGTCGTCTTCAGTCCCCTCCAGAACACGGAACAGGTGTGGGGCATCATGAGGGACATAACAGCCCTGCTTCCTGACACAACAGCCGTGAACACCAAGCTGAGGTATGCATTCTGCGGCTATCCGGGCGGGCGGGACATAAGCTCTCCGATGGAAAAGTTTGAATTCCAGCGGGCGCTGGGCCTGAACTATGAGACTGCAACATTCTATTCATGCTCGGCGCAGCTTCCTTCAAATTACATCCTTGTGACGGTCTCGGTCGGATGCAGCCAGAGCCCCTCGGCCGGCATCTGCGTAAACCCCGATGGCCTGTTCTACATTGCAGGCTCTGACAGGGAGTATGCGTACATGGACGGGCTCGATATCATCGCTGCAATAATCGGCGGCACAGGCAGCGACATGCGCGGACGGGCCAGCGACGACCTTTACGCCTACAAGCAGGCGGCTTTCAGGGAGTCCATGAAATTCGCCGCGGACATCATGGCAAATAGGGCGCAGCTTCTTGCTGGAAAGCTTGCAGCGCTGATAACCGGCCGCAGGATTGAGTATGGCTCCGAGCCAGCAATGTGCGCCGGCAACTACATCCTGCTGTCGAATGCCCTGCAGCAGGTCTCGGCTGAGCTGGCGCAGCCTGATTATTACAATAACAACCAGGCACTGCTGGTCGCGCTGTCGCAGTCAAAGGCTGCTTATGACGCGCTGGCGGCCAACGGATGCGAGGTGCCAAAGTCATGATGCAACTGAAATGGTCAGCAAGGCAGGGCTCTGGAAGGAAGGGCTCTGTGGAAATGATGGAATCGCATATCTTGAATGATGTCAGAGCACCAACAAGTATGCGAGACATCATCTCTCGGAAAAAAGGTTCTGTAGAGATGATGGAGTATATGTTCCTCACGCTCTTTGTGATAGTGATTGTGATAGCGTTCGTGATATTCCTTACATGGTGGAACGTCTCCCAGATGGACGTGGAGAAGTCCAAAGTCGAGCTGGACAAGACACTTGTGCTCACGAAGAGCCTGATATCCTCGCCGTTCCTCGCAAGGGATGACAGCATGCTTGACGACGGCAAGCTGACCGCCCTTCAGGATATGGGGCAGGACGCATGCAGCAGCATTGGCAGCATATACGGCGCAGACTGGTTCGCTGTCATCCGGCTGCTCGACGGCAGGAATGATACAATCTGCAACTCGACCAGCTATCCGGACTGCAACTACTGGTCGCTGTGCAAGAAGCCTGCAGGCAATATCTACAAGTCCTACGTCGTGCCTGTCAATATTTACAGAAATCTCGGGGTCATCCTTACAACAGGCGTGCTCGGCAGGAACTACGTCGGAAGCATCGAGGTTGGTGTGTATACGTGAACGAAGCATATCCGTTACAGGAAAGGGGAAGGCATGACATTCCGCTGGCAGCGATGGCACGGCAGAAAGGGCAGTGCGTTTCATGCCCGCATGGGAGCATGAAGGCCCAGACGACAATGGTCCTGATACTGCTGGTGATACTGCTGTTCGCAGGCACGGCCATATTCCTGCTTACGTTCGCGAAGAGCGTAAGCCAGGCCGATTACATGAACCTCTACGCACACAACCTGCTGCTCACGCTCATGAGGTCTGACACGGGATACACTGACCCGAACTGCAAGCTTGTATCTGACGCGCTTGCATGCGCGTTCTTTACGCCCGAATACATTTGTGGCCAGAACGGTCCGAGTTGCCTTACGCTGGCGAACAGGACAGCCGCGGATTACATAGAGAGGTTCAGCATGGTAAAGAAGAGCTATGCCTATCTGCTGACAGTCGAGCCGCAGGGCTTCACTGTGCTCGGGTCCAACGGCGAGCCCTTCAAGATAGTGATAGGCGACCCGAACGTGGCGCTTGGCAGGCAGACAAAGTATGCAGCCAATGAGCAGATGAGGAAGTCCATGTCCAGCGGCGTCTTCAACCTGAACGCGAAGCTTATGATAATGACGAAGTAGCGACCATCAGAAGAAATGATATATAAGCAATACTATAATAATATAGTAAAGGGGATTTTTAGTTGTCGCGGGTGCTTTGATGAGAGGTCAAGTCGAGTTCATCGTGGTTCTTGGGATAGTAGTCGTCATAGTTGTAGTCGCTTTCTATGCGCTGCAGACAGGCATAATCCCGGCCGCAAGCGCCAACCCTGATGTAAGGCTGGTGCAGGACTCCACGAACAACTTCATAAGGAACGCTGCCTATGACACGCTGAGGAAGGTCAGCGACAACGGCGGTTATCTTGAGCCGCAAGCCAGCGGCGTGACTTTCCTGGGCATGGGCGTGCCCTACTGGGCCAGGAACGGCCAGCTTATGGTGCCAAATGTGCAGCAGAACATAGTGACAGGAATCACCAACTATATAACCAATAACAAGGACAACTTTGCCTCATCAGTGAGCGGCAAGGCTGTCACGCTGGGGCAGCCGCAGGTTACAGTCAATGTGCTCGAGAACCAGCTCAGCATAACCGTCTACATGCCGACCACTGTGAATGATGTGCAGGTGCCGCAGCCTTACGTGGTCTCAGTGCCGACGAAGATAGGCGAGGTCATCGACTTCTCCAGCGCGCTTGCCCAGAACCAGCTGCAGAACCGCTACCTTGAATACTTCATAATATCA
>Ga0315284_10002076_pt1 | contig 28730 bp, 38 predicted proteins | sample YL17G09_16_MG_FD_203696 | JGI IMG/M metagenome (GOLD analysis project Ga0315284, IMG submission 203696) | Sediment microbial communities from Yellowstone Lake, YNP, Wyoming, USA - YL17G09_16 | ecosystem: Environmental > Aquatic > Freshwater > Lake > Sediment | place: USA: Wyoming | collected...
AATTCTAATGAATTAAATAAAATCGAGGTTAATATGCCCGGAATTAGAAATTATTTATATTTTTCATCTGGATATTCATCTTCGGGATTTTTAGTTAAAAATGAAGTGGCAAAATATATTTTTAAAAAAATATAATATAGATAATCCTGCCAAATTTATATGGTACAATGAAATATGCCGGCTTAATTTTTTTAGATTAAACGCACGTTTACACTCTTTTCATACAAATAATCCTTGTTTATTTTTTTAAATTCTTTCATATAAATTATATACACGAAAACTTATGTGTTTTTTAATCATATTATTAAAAATATTAAATTAAATTATGCGTCATATCAGCCATCTTCCTCTTATCGGAGGATTTTCAATAGCTTGTTTAAATATATTAGGTGTTCCTCCTGAAATTATTACTTCTTATTCGCCATTTGAGGCAAATGATACTTTATTATTAAGATATTTAAAAAATAAACATTTAAATATTCCTTATTATCAATTAGATAAATTGAATAATTATAATAATTTAAATGTTTATAAAAATATAGATATCGCAACATCTATTCCTCCGTGCAGCGGGTTAAGTATGTGCTCTTCTTTTAAATCGGGTATAAGAGCAACTGCCCCAGCAAATGATTGGATGTATAAATCAGCTCAGTTTATTCTAGAAACATTTTCTCCAAAAATTTATGTTTTTGAAAATGGTCCTAATCTTTTTTCAGATTCAGGTAAACTTGTAAGAGAACTTCTCATAGAAATAGCTAAAAAACATGATTATGCTATAACCTTTTATAAGACCAATTCGATTTATCATGGTATTCCTCAAAATAGACCAAGAACATATACAATATTTGTTCCTGGAAAAAATGCTCCTATTTTGGAGTTTTTCAATAAACCTCTTCCATCTATTACAGAATTTTTATCTTTAATTCCTTCAAATGCTTCACTTCAAGATAAATATGCTCTTAAAGAACCATATATTAATGACTTTGAAATAGTAAAATTTTTAAAGAAAAAATTTGGGCTAAATTGGAGACAAGAATTTTTAAAAGATAAACATCATTTGACTTCTTATGATTTTTTATATGGTAGAAAATTGTTAGAAGAATTCTTAGAATTTGCAGAAAGTTTTCCTGATAAAAATTATTTGTTGATTAAAGATATTAAACACGTTATTAACAAGAAGTCACAGGGTAAAAATTTTCGAATTTCTTATAGAGTACTTTGTATTGACAAAGATTATATCTACGCTGTAATCGGTGAAATGATGGAAAGAAATATTCATCCTATAGAAGATAGAAGATATAATATGAGAGAATATTTAACATTTATGAAAATGCCGTTCGATTTTGAAATAGAAAACAAAGAAGATTATAAAAAAATCACACAGAATTGTCCCGTCGCAACTAACGAAGATATTATAAGAGAGTGTATTGATATTATTAAAGGTAATAGAAAATTTTCTAATGAACAAGTTTATATGCAAGACAATACAAAAAAAGATATTAAAGAAAAAAAAACTAAAGCGTTATTTTAAATATAAAAGATAAATCGATTGTTTTTTAAAAAATATTATAATGAAAGAAAAAATAAAAAATAAATTACTCATTATAGAGTCGGGTGATAATCTCGGAAAAACTTCTTTAATAGAAGGTCTTTGTAAACACTTTAATTATAAAAATATAATTGTAAGACATTGTGATAAACCACTAAAAAATTTATCTTTAAATGAAGTTTTAGATTTTCAATTTAAATGTTTTGAACAAGAATTTCAAATGGTAAAATATATTCAAGGAATGAATAGAAAATTTATGTATCATGATAATATAATTATTTATGATAGGTTTTATCTTGGAGAATATGTTTATGGACATTTGTTTCGAAATCAAAATATAAGTGTATTAAAAAATAAAATATTAACTCTTGAAGAAAAATATATTAAAAGTTTTAATTGGTGTGATGTTTATCTTATAACTTTAACTGCAGAACCTGAATTCTTTTTAAAGAAAGAAGATGGAAATTCTTTTTCACAAGATTTATTATCAAAAACTAAAGAACTTGAATTATTTAAAGAAGTTTATGAATTTTCAATAATTAAAAATAAATTAATAATTAAAGTAGATGAAAATGGAATTTTTAGAGGAAAATATGAAATATTAAGCGATGTATTAGATTTTATAAAACCATTAAATTAAAAAATAACTATGTATATAGAAGATGTTTACTGTAAAAAAAGAGAAAAAGTATCTATTAAAGATGATTTTCAGTTATTATATCCATATGCTGGAGTAATGGGATTATTTTTTCCTATTGGTAGATTAGAAAATGGTGGTACTTGTGAATTTGCTACGCCAACATGTTTAAAAAAATGTTGTGTCAAACATAAAGGTCATGGGACAAAAATAGGTTTTGATAGAAAAAATGAAATATATCAATTTTTTCTAAATAATTCTGTTGATAAAATAAAATCTAAAATTTTAAAAGAATTAAGAGAAAATAATTGTAAGATATTTACTTGGTTTTCATCAGGTGATTGTCCAACATTTTTAACTTCAAAATATTACTTTATTATAAAAGGACTAGTTGAAAAAGATATAATTCAAACGGGTGTTACAAGAAATACTGAATTATGGAAAAAATGTCAACCTTTTTCTCCATATAATTGTAAAGTTTTATTAACCGTAGAAAAAATTAACGATGTTATTAATTTTCCAAAAAAATCTGGTCTTTATTCAATACCAAATTATAAAAAGGGTATTATAGATATTTATAATATTGAATTAAATATGACATATAAATATGGAGGATGCGGCGGAAGATATTATGAATATCATATAAAAAATAAAGAAAAAGAAATTCCACATCAAAAATTAGATTGTACGGTTTGCTGGGAAAAGAAAATAGGTTGTTTTACTTTAAAAAAATAATAAAAATGGCAGATTTAGTTAAAATACACAATGATGGACGTGAAGAATTAAAAGATGGCGGAGCAAGGCGTGAAGCTATTAGATGGAATGAAGATGGAACATTCAAAGAAATTGCAGGAAATAAACCTATTATAGGATGTTCTATGTTAGTAGGAAGCGTAACTGCTCGTTCTTATGCTAATCAAGATTATTGGCTTACAACACCAGTAACTAAAATTGTGAAAACAACAAAAAAATACATTATATTTGAAACTGAAAATTCAACTTATAAATTAATATTATGAAACTAAAACTAAGATTCTATAGATATTGGTATGCGCCAATTGGATTTAAAAAATATCCTAATTTTGAATGGAATAAGTGGATTCCAAAATTTGAATATACTAAAAATGTTCAGGGATGGTGGTTTACAAGAAATTACACGTTATATTGGTTTATATGGGCAATAAATTATAAAATTACAATTCATAGTAACTATGATATTGAAAGAAATGTAGCTCATGAAATAAATGTTAAAAAATATGTGATATGAAAAAATCAAAGAATGAAGAAATAGATATTGAACTAGAAATGATTCATTCTTTTAGAGAAATGAATTTATCTCAATTACGAAAATTATCAGTGTATGCTGCAAAACTTTTATCAGATAAAAGATATAAATGATATAAAATAGAAAATAAAAATAAATTATGAGAGTAAAAGATATCAGAAACCAATTTGTTAAAAAATATAAAGAACAAAAATTTGAAATCGATAAATTAGGTGGAAAGGTTATTGATCTTATATGCGCGCAATTTGTTGCAGATGAATCATATATTTTTGGAAAATCTAATGAAGAATATATAAAAAATGAACTTGATTGGTATTTATCTCAATCGTTAAATGTTAATGATATAAAAAATACACCTACAATATGGAAGAATGTAGCGGATTCAAGTGGATTTATAAATTCTAATTATGGATGGTGTATATTTTCAAAAGAAAACGGGTATCAGTATAATAATTGTTTAAAGGAATTACAACATCAATCAAGTTCAAGACGAGGAGCAATGATTTATAATCGTCCTAATATGTGGGATGATTATAATAAAAATAATAAAAATGATTTTATGTGTACCTATGCTGTTCAATTTTTAATTAGAAATAATATTTTATATTCTTATGTTTTAATGAGATCCAATGATGCATGGACAGGATATAGGAACGATTATGCGTGGCATAAATATATCTTAGATAAATTAGGTAGTGATTTAAATATAAAGAAAAAGGCAATTATATGGAATAGTGGAAGCTTACATCTGTATGAAAAACAATTTTATTTAATTGAACATTATATACAAACTGGCAATGCATGTATAACTCTAAAAGATTATTTAAAATATAAAGGTGATGATAAGAGATGATTGTGGATTTGTTTATGAATGAACAAATATTGTAAATGGAAAAAAATATATAGGATTACATCTTGGAGATATTAAAGATAATTATATGGGATCAGGATTATGTTTATATGCGCCATTAAAAAACACGGAATCATTAATTTTGAAAGAAAAATTGTGATTAAAAATAATAAAATAAAATAAAAATAGAAAAAACGGATAATGTTATTTTGAATTGGGCAATTAATAAAATAAAAGAATGATACAAATTACAAAAAGAGAAATTATTGTTCCTCCGGAAAAAATAGAAACAATAAAAAACTTTGCTGAAGAAAGCGCTCCATATCATAAAGATATAGATCATCCAAGAACTTTAAATGAAAGAGAATTAGATATTTGTATAGGAAAAATTGGAGAAGAAATATTATATGAAACATTATCTCCCTATTTTAATATTTCACGTGTCAAATATGATATTTTTACTAATGGAAAGGGAGATAGCGGTATAGATTTTAATATTAACAATTTTATTACTATTGATAATAAAACTATATTTAAACGTTTTCATATAATGAGACTCATCCATAGTACTAAATGTATGTGGTATTCATTAGTTCATTTAAATGATTCATTACCTGCAGGAGTTCATGGTGGAACATATATAGGAATGATAACTTTAGAAGAATTACTAAAACATCAAGAATGGGACTCAAGATACAATTGTAAATATGTCGAAGAACGAGTTTTTAAAGAATTAAATAATTGTCATGTATCATTGTAAAACTATTTAAACAAAAGAATATATAAATTAAATGAATTATCAACAAATCTATGAATCTATAATTAATAATTCTAAAAACAAAAATAGAATTAAATTAAGAAAAAATAAAATAGGGTATGTCTATTATGAAAAGCATCATATAATTCCTAAATGTTTGAATGGAAGTAATGATGAAGTAAATTTAGTTTTATTAACAGCAAAAGAACATTATGTTTGTCATAAATTATAGTAGATGGCATGATGAAAAATGTAAATTTAAAATACAAATCATATGAATAATGAAAAAACAGATTTAATTGTAATTGTTGATGAATCGGGATCTATGGCATCAGTAAAGTCAGATACTATAGGAGGAATAAATAATTTTATTGAAACTCATCAGAAACTTCCAGGAAAGGCAAATTTAACATTAGTTAAATTTAATACTAAATCAAGTATTTTATATAATGATATTGATATACAAGATGTAAAATTTTTAAATGAATCTTCTTATAGTCCATCGGGAGGAACAGCACTCTTAGATGCTGTAGGAAAAACAATTGATTTAGTCTTAAAAAAAATCAATAATTCTAAAGAAGACGCCCCAAAAACTATATTATGTATTTTAACTGATGGTGAAGAAAATAGTTCTATTGAATATACTAAAGAACAAATAAAAAGTATTATTGAAAATGTAAGAATTAATAATGATTGGAATTGCATATTTATAGGTGCAAACCAAGATGCTTGGGATGCTGGATCAAGTTTAGGTTCTAATCAAAATGTTAATTTTATTCAAACAGACATTAGAAAAACTCTGAAAAGTATGTCTCATTATACAGCCAATACAAGAGGTGCTGGAAGTAGTTATGCTACTTTATATAATGTAGCTGGAGTAGGTTCAGCTATAACTTATAATGCTTTTACTCAATATGCAGATAGTTTTACAATGTCTGAAGATGAATTAGATAAAGAACTTGCAAAATTTGCTAATGTAAGTAAAATTACTAAAACAAAAAAAACAAAAGTTTAAAATCATGAAACTTAAATACATAGAGATATTTCTATAACGAACATAAAAATAAAAAATAAGATAATGATACCAAAATTGCCACCAGAACCTCAATTAAAAATTACCCCTGATATGATGAGAAGTTTTAAAACTTTAACATGTGATTGTGGAGGACAATTATTTGAAAGTGGAGTAGTAATTAAAAAAATATCTCCATTGATTTCTCCTTCAGGAAAAGAAGAAGCCTATCCACTTGAAGTATTAGTTTGTAGAGCTTGTGGAAAAGTACCAAATGAATTAAACATAGGAAATATGTTACCTGAACAAGTATTAGCAACTAAAAAATTATTATAAATTTAAAAATTAAAATTATGAATGATTTAAATTATTATCGTTGTTCCATTAAAACTTCGTTTGAAGATAAAAAGGGCAATCTTAAATACAAAAAAGAAAATTATATCGTAGAAGCAATAAGTCCTACAGATGTAGAAATAAAAGTTCAAAAATTTCTCGATATGTCAGATTATGAAACAGTATCAATAAGCTTGCTAAATATAGTTGATATTATTAAATAAAAAATAAACAACACGCTCTTAATAATATATAAATAAAATAATATATCATTATGAGTAAATTTAATGCAAAAAAATTTGTATTTCGTGAAACTTTTACTAATACTAATGGTAAACAATCTGCGTCAGGTTTCATTGGAGTAATATTAGGTTTAATTGCTGCTATTTCTTTTATAGCTACAATGGTAGGATATTTTCTTAAAATTCCAAATACTATTGAAGTAATGGAACAAATGCTAAAACTTATAGCCGCTTCAACAATATTATTAGGAGTAAGAAAAATTTCTGGACAACTTAGAAAACCAGAGTCTGAAATAGAAAAACCAAATGAAAATTCTGAACAAATTGTAGATATATCTAAAAAGTGATGAGATGCCAAATAATATAGATTTTTCAAAGGTTGAAAATATTAAAAAAATTAAAGTAAATCCTAAAGGATGGAAAGATAATATAACTATTGAATACGGTACAAGTGAAAAAGTATATCCAATTGAATCATATTGTTGGAGAATTGAAGGAACACAACACACATTTCTTATTCCAATTGTTAGAATGGATTTTATTTCTGGAGGAGATTACATAAAGCATTTTGAAAAAGTATTAGAAATTTTTCGTGAGGATTATATATCTTGGCAAGAAAAAGAAATAGAAGCTCCCTGGGTTAAAGAATATTATAATCAGTATTCAAAACTTATTCTTTAAATTATTATAAATTTTACATATAAAATCGATGAAGAATAGATGTAAAATATGCAAAAGTAAAACAAAATCAAGTTTTAATATAGATTTCAAACTTGTCTATATTTGTGAAGGATGTGCTACAACAATTTTTGTTCAACAAGCGCATTGGTATGCCAAAGGACTTAGTGAATCAGAAGACCGATCTAGAGATCAAAATGAAAGAATGAAAAAATGGTTTGCAGCAAGAACAGGAATAATAGACGAGGACTGTCTTCTTTCAGAACATATGAAAGAAATTGATAGACGACTTGGAGAAAATGATAAATAAATTTCTCTTATGCTTTGAAAATTTTTTAAAAAAATACGAAAAAAAGATCAAAATATAAAAATATTTGATGTAAGTATTAATTCTTATAAAAATTAAAAATATAAAAATAAAATCTATTATACCGAATGAATGAAAATGAAACACCTCGTTGTTTCCAGTGGATTGCGAGTGATAAAAAAGGACAAATAGTTTTTTTAGATAAAATTGAAATAGATGATGGAATAGTATTTTTATCATTTAAAGATGGATCGAGGATGAATGAAGCATTTATTGCTCCACTAAATCAAAAAGATTTAAATGGTGTGTTTTATATGGCTGAAATTGATCATCCAAATAATTGTTGGCAATTTAAAGAAGAATGGGTTGGAAGACAAGAAGAAGTTTGGGCTTTTATAGATGAAACTAACCCCACAGAAAAAGTTTGTATACAAGAAGCAATTTCTGGAAGAAAAGTAATGAAATTAATTCCACCAAGACCTACAACTCCAAAAACTTCCAATTTTATATCTAATTCTTTACCTGAAACACCTTCACCACTTATATCTATAAATGAATCAGATCCTGTTTATATTATGCTGACAAAATCTAAGAAAATAGACAATAAAATAGAAATGTCTATAATTATTGCTATGCCACCCAAAAATTTATACAATATTGCTAAAGAGTCATTTGATGAAGGTGATACAAAGTTTGTGAAATATATAATAGAAAACATAGACACCAATGAAATTAGAGAAGCTCTTAAAATTGCAATTACTAACATGTATGAACAAAAAGAAAATAAAGACTCTGCGGGTATTAGCATTTTTGAACACGATTAAAATAAATTTATTATGATGGATGAACAAAATATCGAAAAAAAAATTATTGTAACAGGAGAGTATGAGGATGTTATTGAAATTGATAAACATTATTTCTTAGTTTCTAAAAAACATCGAGTAACAGTTTTGCCATATGCTATTTCAACCAATGGTTTGTTAGATAAAGTAGGAGTAGTAAAAGATTATAATTATGTTTTTGAAGATTATGATTATACTCTTATAAATGGTTATATTAATCAAGATGATGGAACTGATTTAGTTGCAGCAAATAGAGTTTTATTTGAAATTATAGGAATTAATATTACTGATGCTGATGATTGGATGTATTTAGGTAGTTTATATAACAATTTAACATCTGATTCGGGAATTAGTTTATATTGTGTAGATGTTACACAAAAAGAAATCCAAGAAACAAAAGATGTAGAACAAGATAAGAAAAAAACAAAATTTAAAATGATAAATATTAATACAGCTATAACAAGCGATGATACATTATTATTAGCTTCTTTTTTTAGATTATATAATTATTTTTATGTGAATACGATTTCTAAAAAATAAAACATTAAAAAATTAAAATACATGAATAGACGTGAGAGACGCAAAATGTCAAAAAATCTTGGGATTATGAAGTTTCAACAAAAGCTATCAAGAAATAAAAAATTTGATCTTATTAGAGAAAATATTATTATTGGTAAAAAAACTCATCAAGAATTTGTTGAAAAAAATAGAATTGCATTATCTGAACAACTTGAACAATCTGAATCTGAAATCGTTTTTCACATAGCTGAAGATATTGCAAAACTAAAAAAAATTCCAGTAATAGATGCTATGAATGAAGCTCAAAATCAATATAATAAACAAAAGAAATAATAGTTAATGAATCATCAAATTTATGAATCTATAATTCAAAAAACAAATCTTGAAAATAGAATCAAATTTAAAAATAAAATATGAAATTTTATATTACTATAGAAAATATATCAAAATTAAAACGTTCTTTTTTAAATTTAAAATTATTTTCTATAATTTATATTCCAGAAATTCTTGAAGAATATGGGTATGAACAACCCTCGATTGATGATTATGGTTCTTTTATTATTAGTAAACATATAGATGATTTAATTAAAACATACGCAAAATCAAAAAGAATAAGAGGTATTTTTTATTCAAATCCATTAATAAATGAAAATATTTTACTCAATTTATTTGAAACAGTTTTAATAATAGATACAATAAATGAAATAGTTCTGTTAGATGATTATAATGTTCCAAAATTAGCGCATTTATATTCAATTTTTGATGAAATAATTTTTTTCCCATCTATTAAAAAAATTCGGCTTATTGAGGCAAAAAGCATAGAAGAATTAAGTAAATATAAATTTAATCTACAAAATTAATGACTATTTTTTCTTAAAAAGTATTTATTTTTTATTTTCTTTATGAGCATTAGCTTTACTATAAGCAATGCTCATTTTTCTTTTCTATTAGAGTAAAGATTTTTTTATTTTAAGATATATAAATAAAACATTATAATTATGGGCGATTTTGTTTTAAATCCTGTAACTCAAAAACCTGGAGAACCTACACCTGAAAATAAAGAAAAATCATCATATGCTACAACGCAACAAGTTCGTTCAGCAGTAGAACTTATGAATACTATGGTAGATAATGAATGCGTTAGAATGAAAGTTATTAATCTTTATATAGATAATATTAATACTGTTTCAGTTTCAAAAGCAACAACTAGTGGAGAAGTTTTATCTCTTGATAAAATACCAAAAACTAATGATACAAGAATTTCCAACGAAAAACTTTTTGAACAAACAAAACAATATAAAGCTAATGATTTTTCTGGTGCTAATGTTACTGATGTAAATCTTAAAACTATGGCTCAGGTAGTTTGGGGAAGATTTGGAGAAGATTATATTAATACTATGATAATTAATCCATGTTATTTAAAACAAAAAATAGATTCTACATCTGCTGCAAAAGGAAAATCAAATATTGGTGGAAGCCCGGGATATACTTCTGGACCATTTGATATGAGATTAGCAAGATTTGAAATTAAAAATAAAGCTACTCTTATAATGCCTTATAATATTGCATGGGCAGAAGTTGCAACATCTGGTTATATTATAGGTACAGCAGAAATTAGTAAAATGTCAACTGGTGATGAAAAGAAAAGTTTTGAAACTTTAAGAACATCACAATATGATAGAATGACCAAAGATAATTTTTATAAAGGTGTACCAGCTTTACAAAATAGTTATGCTTTAGTTAGATTATATGGTACGGATGGTGGTCAATATTTAGTTAATGAGAAAGGAAAAAGAAGATGGTATGAAGTTGATCAAACTAATGATGGAATTATAACTAATTTTTCAAGTATTCCTACTACATCTGCTTTAATATCTTGGGGAAATGGAGATCCACACGGAAGAACTCCTTATCATTTTACAGATTTTGTTTTTAGTAAATATTGGAAGAAAATAGAAAATAATAGATTAATAACATTAAGAAGATTTGCTGCTCCAATACTGGATAACTTAAAATTCCCAGCTATGGGAGGCTATACAAAAAATGATAAATCTGTTCCAGAAATTTCATTTCCACCAATGGCAACTGCTATTACTTATTTTGGTGGTGATACAGGAAATTCTTTAAATAATTTACTTAAATTTAGTACTGGAGTTAATTGGGAAGATGTTCAAGCTAATGTTTGGGAAATAAATGCTGCAAGTACTCCAGATTCAAAAGCTGGTCCTGGAAAATTATATGGAGGTTTAACCGCATTTGCGGAAATGTTAAATGTGGCTGGAGGAAATTTTGATTATCAGTTAGTTCAAAATGCTGGAGCTTTACCACCTGATCCATATAGTAATGGTCCATATGAAAATAGAATAATGGGTCCAATTAATAGAATTGATAGTGTTAAAAAACGTAAACCAGGATTATCTTTTCAATGGGAAGGTTTAAATCTTATATTTGAATATGTTGCTCGTCCTGTTGGAGGCGTAAACCCTAAAGCTGTATTGCTTGATATATTATCAAATTTTTTAGTAATGGGCTCAGCTTCTGCTATATTTTTCGGAGGTGCTCATAGATTTATGACTGATCCAGCTAGATATCCTTTTCTTGGTGGAAATAAGGGTATAGAAAGATGGTATCAAGGAGACCCAATTGGTTGGGGAACAGATGCTTTAAAAGATTTAACTGGAAAAACAAAAACTATAGGTTCAAGTCTATTAAAAACTGCATTATCAATCTTTAATAGTTTATTAGGAGGAGAAGGAATTAATTTATTTGGTGGTAAAGAAGGTTTATTTGCATCAGGTTCTGTTCCTGGAAATTTATTAAAAGATGCTCTAGCTAAAAAAACAGCTGGTCAAGTTCCTTATCTTCAAGGTATGAAAGCAATTTTAACTGGAGAACCTATTGGAGAATGGCATATTACGATAGGAAATCCATTAAACCCTATTGCAATGATTGGTAATTTAATTTGTGAAGGAATAGATGTTGAATTTAATGAAGAACTTGGACCTGATGATTTTCCTACAGAAATAAAGATTACAGTTAAACTTAAACACGCTATGGCAAGAGATCGCGATGCTATTGAATCTATATTTAATAGAGGTATGGGACGTATTTATAGTTTGCCAGAATCATTTCTTGGATCTTCTGATATGCAAACTAAAGTTGATAATGCTACTAAAGATAGAGTTCAAACAGGAAAAGCTTTAAATCCACGATACTCAATAATCGCTACTCAAGAACAAACAGGAAGAACGTTAGTTGGTGCTAATGGAATTGCTAATACATTAGGTGGAAGTGTAAGTGTTTGGAATAGAGGAAAATTTGATATTGGATTATCAGAAAATACTACATTAAACGATGAACAAGTTATTGATGTATATAGAAGTGCATATAGAGCAGCTGATTGGATTGCTTTAAAATCATTATGATAGTATGAGAGCAAAATTTGTATATGAAGCGATAAAACATCTTTCTCCCAAATCTGAAGAGGAAATTCGATCTTCTTTTAAAAATCTTTCTCCTCAAGAAAAACTAAAAACTGGATCAAAAGAAGGACTTCTTTGGTTAGTCAAAGATGCACTTGCTGCTGGTGCAGATGTGCACGCAGAAGATGATTTAGCTTTACAATGGGCAAGCCGAAATGGACATGTTGAAATGGTGAAGGTGTTGCTTGCTGCTGGTACAGATGTGCACGCAAGAGATGATTTAGCTTTACGATGGGCAAGCCAAAATGGGCATGTTGAAATGGTGAAGGTGTTGCTTGTTGCTGGTGCAGATGTGCACGCAGATAATGATTATGCTTTACGATTGGCAAGTGGAAATGATCATGTTGAAATGGTGAAGGTGTTGCTTGCTGCTGGTGCAGATGTGCACGCAGAAGATGATTTAGCTTTACGATGGGCAAGCCAAAATGGGCATATTGAGGTGGTGAAAGTGTTGCTTGCTGCTGGTACAGATGTGCACGCAGAAGATGATTATGCTTTACGATGGGCAAGTGAAAAGGGACATGATGAAGTGGTGAAAGTGTTGCTTGCTGCTGGTGCAGATGTGCACGCAAGAGATGATTTAGCTTTACGATGGGCAAGCCAAAATGGGCATATTGAAGTGGTGAAAGTGTTGAAAGATCACATGAAGTAAAAAAATAAAAGAATATAAAAAAATTAATATAAATTATGTTTGAAAATTCAATAGATTCCAAACCTCTTTTTACAAAACCAGATGGTCATATAGTAAAAGATCTAACGATTTCAATGTTTTTAGAGAATACTAAACCGTATAATACATATAATTTATATAAAGTACCTCGAGATTATGCTATGCGACCCGATTTAATTGCTGCAGCAGTTTATAATAATTCTGCATATGCTGAAATTATTTTAAAATATAATGGTATTTCTAATCCATTTAGTATTAATGAAGGAGATATTATTCTAATTCCAAATTTAGAATCAGTAAAAGAAAATATTAATGATCAAAAAATGACAGATACTGATGGTTCAAAAGCTATTAGAGATAGTTATAAATATATTGATCCTACTAAAATTCCAAAAAATGGAACAAATGATTTTGATAATAGACAATTAGTTAAAGGAGCTAAAGATGGAGCATTACCGCCTAATATTGTTATAGAAGGAGAATCACAAATAACATATCGTCAAGGTCGTGTATATTTTGGAACAAGCGTAGCAACTTGTTTACGCAATGGAATGTCTTCAAGTGAATTTTTAGCATCAGCTATTAAAAGTAAAAATACATAATGAAATTAATACCTGAAAATATTAATGAAGCTATTAAACATCTTAGTCTAAAAACTAAAGAAGAAATAGGAGATGCAATAATTCCACCATCTCCTTCATCTGAAATTCAAAGAGTTATAACACCACCTACGAGTACATCTCCTCCTAAAACAACATCACCAAAAGGAACTATCTATAGGATTATTACAACGATTGACTCGACTATTCAATTAGATGAAGTATCTCTTCCCTCTGATAAAAGTGATAAAAAACAAAAATTAGAAGATAGAATTGGTGTTGAACACCCACTTATAAGAATTAATGATTATATTTTAGGTACACCCGAAATTTTGAATTTTGAAATAGATTGTACAGGATTTTTACCAAGAATAATGTTACAAGCTGCATTTTTTACTCAAACTTTTATTTCAAGAGAGATGCCAAAAGATGGTGATATAATTTCTGTTGTATTAAGAAATAAAAGTGACACAATTAAAATAGTTCGTGTTGATTTTGTTATAACTTCAGCACTGCCTTTAGCTAATTCTACAAATATTAAAGCTCCAATTGAAATGACATTTTTTGGAGAACTTTTTATTCCTGGATTAAAAAGCCAAAAAAATGATTTTTCAACATTAGGTACTTCTATGGATGCATTAATAGATTTTTGTAATTATACAGGTTTAGGTTTTGCAACTAATGAAGATGATACTCAAGATAAACAAATTTGGTTAAAAGCTAATATAGCAGGTGATATTTATGTTAATAATGTAACAAATAGAGCTTGGAGAGATGGAGAATCTTTTTATCAGTGTTGGATAGATCTTTATTATAATTTAAATTTTGTCAATATTAATAAACAATTAATGTCAACAGAAAATGAAGTAGATATTGCTGTATTAATACATAATATAGATCTTGATTATACTAAAGGAATACAATCTGATCAAGAACAAACTATAGTAACTCCAAAGGTATTTTCAAATTTTATTGCGTATAGAACTTCATCATTTTATATTAATACATGGAAGCCAATAAATCAAGCATCTACTATAACATTTCAAATAGGAACTAAAATGAATTGTGAAATGTTTGAGCATAATAAAAATCTATATGAAGATTCAACGTCTCAGAAATATTGGGCTATATCAATTGAACCAACATATGATAAAAATAAACTCAATAAAACTATTTTACTAAGAGGACGAGCTGAATATAAAGCTGATCCTAAAAACACAGATTTACAAAGAGCAAATTATATATATAGAGAACTTTATGAAAAAATGCCTTGGCTTGGAGTTCAATACACAATAAGTAATCCTGATGATGATAATTTACAGTGGGATGGTAATCATCATAAAAATTATCAAAGAGCAAGAGTACAAAATCTTATTAATAATAAAGAATTAGATAAATTAAATTTAGAAATAGAAATTAATGGAACAAATTTTAATATTATGCGTGGAGATAAAATGCCAGTTGCGTTAATAAGAAAAGATGCTGCTGAAAATGCTCAAATTAATCCAGCAAATCCAACATTAACTGCGTTAGATTTATTTTATAGTGGGTGGTTTTTAGTTAAAGGATTTACGCTAAAATGGAATTTAGCATATAGTGAATCAATTATGAGTAATTTTTCTCAAACATTCGTATTAACAAGAAGAGAATGGCCTACTCCAATATCTGTTAATCCAATAGAAATAAAAAGTTAATATATATGGAAGTAAATAATATTTATAAGTATTTTAGAGGCACAAAAAATTTATTAGAAAATGAACTATTATTTTCAAAAAAATTTGATGAACCTACATATTTATCGTTTAGACTAATGTTTGACAGTGAAGATAAATACAATTATACTGGATTTAATGTGTCTAATGATCAAATGCCGCATCCACTATTTAATTATAATGATAATACAAAATCTACAGAAGATATAGAACATTATTCTGCTATAAGATATTTAATTGATGCTAATGAACCAGGAAGAGCAAAAATGTTATTTGATTTTATTAATGGATGGAAAGAATTACAAAATTATCATTTTTATTATTTTCAAGCAATAGAGGGCATTGGAGATTTATTAAAAATTGATCCTACAAAAGGTCAAAGAATTCTTAATGATAAAAGATTAATAATTACATGTTTAGAAGGTTTAGATCAAAGAATAACATATCTTATAAATCTTTATAAAAAAGTTGTGTGGGATGATGTTTATCAAAGATGGATTCTTCCAGACATGATGAGATATTTTAATCTTAACATATATTTAACAGAATTTAGAACATTTCATGCAGGTTTTAGTAAAATAATGAGTGTTCCTTCAGGACCTGGAACAACTGATACTATAATAAAACCTACTAAATTAGGTCCAATAACAACCAATTTTCCAAGTGTACCTAAAGAAGGAAAATTTTTAAATTTAAGTATATTAGATGGAATTTTACCGATATGGCAAATTAAATGTGAGATGTGTGAATTTGATATTAATAGTATTGAATATGAACACTTAAATAATTTAAATATTGGAAATGAACCTATGCAGGGTACATTAAAATTTCAAATTAAAGTAGGAAATATTAAAGATATTCAATCATATCCTTTATTTAATTATATAATGAATGATAAAAAATTAGGAGGTATTGGGCGTTTACAAGATCCTACAGAACAAAATAATGTTATTACAAGTTCTGGATATGGAACAGCTGGCGGCGTAGGTGGAGAAGATATTACAGTTCCAAATAATATAGAAATTTTTATAACACAAATGGAAACTAGAATAGCTCAAGGTAGTGGAGTAGTTGATACAGATCATATTTCAGGATTACCATATAATGAGGACAAGAATGATATTACTGTTATTAATACTGATGGAGATGTATATAAATCTAAACAACCTAAAGATTTTTCAAAAGCTACTAATACACAAGGGAAGGGTGAAATAAATGAAACCACTGTATTTTATGATGATAAATCTGGTCAATTAACAGAACCTCCAATAGATTCTACACTTCCAAACACATGGGTTGGAAATGCTCTTGATTTTGGAACTAGTTATGCAATTAATTTTGCAAAAAAATGGATAGATAAAGGAAAAATTACTTCAATTCCTGGATTAGGAATTTCATTTACTGAAATTATGTCAGCAATTCAATCAAAAGATATTGTTACTGCTTTTGGTATGATACGAAAAGGTATAAATGAAGTTTCTAATGAATTTGTTTATCCATCAATGTTATTAACAGGAAATTTACAATCAGGATCGATACCAGAAAAAACCATACCATCTCAAATACTTGGTATAAAAATTGTGGATAATATAATGGCACAATTGATATTAGAACTTTCAAAATCTGATGCTACAGATAAACAATCTTTAGAATTAATAAACGCAGCTAATTTAGTATTAAATGATAAAGGACTTTGGGAACAAATTAAAGATTATTCTTTAGCAACTAATTTAGTTGGTCCTAAAGAATATAATATACAAAATGAAATAACTGAAAAAGAAGGATATAAGAGTATACAAGATGAAGAAACAAATAGATTATCAAACATAGTAGAATCTGGAATGAAACAAAATGTAAAAGCTTCTACTAGTTTAGATGATGTAGCTGAAAGTGGATTAAAACAAAATATTAAAGCATCAAGTAACTTAAATGGTGAAATTAATGCCAATATGAAAACTACTAATGAAAAGTCGGAAGCTACGAATATGAATGATTGGGAAACTGTAAAAGCTATGACTAATTATGGTATTTCACAAGCAACTAAAAATAAGCTAGTTGGCGAAACTACTATACAAACAACAATAATATCTAAAAGAAATGTTGTAATTGGAGAAGTTATTGAAGCTCCACCATCGTCATTAACAACAAAATCTGTATTACTTCCAGATAAAACATTACAAGGAACAGAATTATTTAAAGCAAATGAAGGTAACTTATCTACAGATCATTTTGAATCTAATTCTCAAGTTAAAACAGAAATAAATGTTCAACGTTTAAGTACTATAGAACCCTTTAAAGCAAATATGAGTGAAATAGAAGAATCTGGATTTGCTAAACCAGAAGTTTCACAAGTTACAAATAGTAAAATAGATATAAAAGACAATAAAGATACGCAAGTATCAAAAGCAACAAACAATACATTACAATAATGATAGGATTTACAGGATTTACATCATATGATAATTGGATAAATGAAGCGATAAAACATCTTTCTCCCAAATCTGAAGAGGAAATTCGATCTTCTTTTAAAAATCTTTCTCCTCAAGAAAAACTAGAAACTGGATCAGAAGAAGGACTTCTTTGGTTAGTCAAAGATGCACTTGCTGCTGGTGCAGATGTGCACGCAGATAATGATTATGCTTTACGATTGGCAAGTGGAAATGATCATGTTGAAATGGTGAAGGTGTTGCTTGCTGCTGGTGCAGATGTGCACGCAAGAGATGATTTAGCTTTACGATGGGCAAGTGAAAATGGGCATGTTGAAGTGGTGAAAGTGTTGCTTGCTGTTGGTGCAGATGTGCACGCAAGAGATGATTATGCTTTACAATGGGCAAGTAAAAATGGGCATGTTGAAGTGGTGAAGGTGTTGCTTGCTGCTGGTGCAGATGTGCACGCAGGAGATGATTATGCTTTACAATGGGCAAGTGAAAAGAGGCGTGTTGAAGTGGTGAAAGTGTTGCAAGATCACATAAAGAAAAAGAAAATAAATGAAGCGATAAAACATCTTTCTCCAAAATCTGAAGAGGAACTTCTACAGGTTGTTGAAAAAGAACCACTCCTTAAACAACTTCAGCTAATGAATACTTCTCAATATAATTTTTTACATAAAAAGTTTTTTCCTATTACGTCTGCACTTAAAAAACAAATAAGAGAAGAAGTTTACAATGAAATAAATAGCGAAATACCTTTAGAGATTTTATCTTGGTTAAAAAGACATAATTATCGTTATTTAGATTGGCTTTATACTGAAGCTTATGAAAAATCTATTAAGATAGCTAAAACTACAAAAGATATACAAGATGAATTATATAATGCGCTACATGTGTATGATTGGCATAACTGGGAAAATTCTCAAGAATTACAATTCCCACCCGTAATTGATATATTATTAAAACGAGCTAGAGCGGCAAAACTAAATATCTTAGATGAAGAATCTGTAATATATCTTTATAACAAAGGAAAGGACATTCTATATTACACAAAATTTCCATTCGGAGAAGATATTATTATAAAACCTATAACTAATTACACATATTCAATAACTTTCAATGAATGGGGGGATTTTGCAGGCTATTTTCAAGAAAGCCGTGATATTGATAAAGATTTTATAGAAAAAGTTCTTAATGGAGAAGGAAGTGATTATTTTTATGGAAAGTCTGATGATAATGATTTTCCAGATTTAAGTGGATTAAACCACTATAAAATAGGAAAAAGCGTATTCAAGTTATTAAAAGAATTTGTATTAAAATATTATCCTGAAGCTGATCAGATTGAAGATTTTAGCGATCTTTATGATTATCTTTATTCTTTAAGTAAAAAAGGAACATTAGACAAAAAAATTGAGCGTTGTTTAATTAGAGCTTATAATGAAACTATTGAAGTAGCACAAGAATCGGAAGCTTATGAAGAATTAAAACAAGCAATCATAGATCATTTTGATCTTATAGATATTAAACATTCAAAAGAAAAATTCAGAGGACAAATTCATAGTGACGGTGTTAAAAAATTAGTAATGCTTTATTATGCAAGAGATGCTTTTGAAAAACAAGAAGTAGATTATAGTGCTCCATATTATGGATATAGTGGAGATATAGAAAAACACCCCGATGTTTTCATAGATGCGTTATTAAGTGCTATAGACGAATTCAATTAATCTATTATCATAAACTCGAAAGCTATATTTTTTTGTAAAATAGCTTGTTTTTTTAATTCACTGACTTCTTTATGAATTTTATAAGTAAAATTAGATTTAACTTCAAATATTTTATTATCTGATTTAACATAAATATCAGGATAATATATGTGTGATTTATTATCCGTTGAAATATAATAAATTTTTCCAATTTCATTTTCTATATTTTTTCTTCCTATAATGATATCAGATTCTTGGTATTTTTTAAGAAGAATATTTAACCCATAATTTTCATTACCTTGTATTTTTACAATTTTTCCTGAAGGCATTGTAAAATTTTTATATTTAGACATAGGAATTAAAAAATCACCATAACGTTCTATTTTAGTTTTTAACATCTTTTTAAGAGTTTCGGGATTTTGACAAGGTGTATAAAAACCTGTATTTAAAAATAACGTATTTTTAGTTTTTTTGATAATCTTTGGGTCTTGAAAAGGATATTCCACGCCCATTTTTTGTTTAGTAATAGATTTAGTATATTTTGAATTAATAACATATTCATCTCCATATTTTTTAAGATTTGTTTTTTTGGTTTTTTCAGATTTTTTTGTTTTTGTTTCTTTAGACATATGTTTATGATTATAATTTCCAGCGCATGATTTAGAACAAAAATGTCTATTTATAGTATTATTTAATTTTCGTGATTTATATGAAAATTCTTTATCACATTCTTTACAAATTTTATTTATGATTATTTCAGGAGATTCTTCTTTTCTTTTTTGAGCTAATTTTCGATAACCTTCTGGTGAACCACATTTTTTACAACGTTTACTTCGATATCCCTGAGTAAAATTTCCAAATATTGATTTTTTACCACACATTAAACAATGTTCAATATTATCATTATGTAGCAATACCCAACATTTTTCAATATGTGTTGAGTGTTTAATTTCAGTATTTTTATAATATTCATTAATCCAATTTAAGTATTTTTTATTTTTAGGAGATTTATATCCTGCAAATTTATTAAGATTTTTTAAATGATTTTGAATAGAAATAATTACATCTTGTTTAGTCATTGTTTTTATTTTATATATTAAACAAACTATAAAGTTTTGTGTCTATTCTATACTATTAACAAAAAATTAACAATAATATGATAAACAAACAGTCTTTTATTTATATAATATATACAAAAGAAAATTATGGATAAAAAAGTATTAGAATTATCTAAAATAGATCCGTATAACTGTTCTATTGAAGAATTAGAAAAGGAAATTGAAAAATTAAATTCTATTAAAGATGAATATGATGGTATTCAGAATGCTATAAAGGTGTTCATAAATAGTATTTACGGCGCTGTTGGTTCTCCTTGGTTTGAATGTTATAATGTGTTTTTAGCAGAAGCAGTAACACTTCAAGGCCAAGATGTGGCAAAATATGCAAGTAAAGTTATAGATGAATATTTCTTAAACGAATGGCACCTTGATAAAGAACTTCATAAAGAATTAGGAATCACTTATGCAAATAAATTAAATGAAAAAACATTTACAATTTACATGGACACAGATTCATGTTATATTACATTTGAGCCAATATTAAAATCTTGTGATTTCACAGGAAATGTGGTAGATTTCATTCTTAGTATTAAAAAATTAAGATTAAATGATTATCTTAAAAATAAATTTAATGAATATGCAAAAAAATATAATACTGAAAATCTTCAAGATTTAGAATTAGAAAAGATATCTTATTCAGTTATGATGATTGCTAAAAAGAAATATATTTTAGATTTAGCATGGAAAGAACCTGGTGTTTTTTATAAACCTCAAGAAAAAATAAAACATGTTGGTATTGAAATTGTTCAAGGATCAACTTCAAAATTTGCAAGAAAAGTTCTTAAAGAATTAGTTAAATTAGTTTGTAATAAAAAAACAGAACTTCAATATTCAGAAGTTATCAAAAAACTTAAAGAATATAAAACCGAATTTGTAATGCAAAATCCAAACGATATAGCTTTAACTAAATCAATTGGAGATTATGAAAAGTATATTTTAGAAGACAGAAAAGAATTAAGATTAGCAGAAAAATGTCCTATAAATGTAAGAGCTGCAGGCATTTATAATTATAAATTACGAAATAGTAAATGGAAAACAAAATATAATTTACTTAAAACTGGAGATAAATTAAAATATTATTATGCAAAAGAAGGTGAGTATAATGTATTTGGATTTCTTCCCAATTTATTCCCATATGAGTTTGCTCTAGAAGTAGATTATGATTTACAATTTGAAAAAACTGTAATTGAACCGTTCAATCGTATATTAGATGCTTTAAATTTTAATCCTGTTCCAGGTAATTTAATTTATTCACTTTCACTTTTTTAAAATTTTTATGATTAATTATTAAATCATATAAAAATTAATCTATATGATTAATGATATAAATTTATTTACATGGCTATCATTATTTATTGTATATTTTATTTATGATATTTTATATATTAAATACATTTTATATGTAGCTAATCTTAAAGCAGCATATTCTGCTCATACTGGAGTACTATTATATATATTGACAGCATACGGAACTATACAATATATAGCAAATTTGTGGAATATTATTCCAATAGTTTTTGCTTCTTGGCTTGGAACATATTTAATTATTAAATATGAATGTAGAAAATATAAAGGGAAAAAAATAAAAAAAGAAAATAGGTTTATCTATAAAAAATGATTAAACATCTAAAACCGAGATCAAAAATCCAGATTATATTTAATGTAGTTAAAGATCTTCCATATATAATTTTTTCCATTATTAAAATTTTTTTTCATCTAGCGCGGGTTTGGAATAGAACATCTTTATTATTAAAAAATAAAAAAAATTGGAAATATACATCAAATTTGTATGAATGGAAACTTAATTTTGGTAAATGGTTAGTTTATAATAAACAAAAAGATTGGTATTCTATATATACTTTATTTGAAAAAGATATTCGTAAAGTATTAAAAAATAAAATATGGGAAGAAACTTATAATTATACCTATACAACAAAAAAAGGAGAAATCCAAAAAGCCAAAGCAATAGTTAATGTTTCTCAAAGAGTATGGAAACAATATTGGTTCAAAATACATTTATATGATAGAAAACAAACATTTATAGAAGTTAAATTTAAACCTTGTGTAGGTGAAAAAAATCATGATGCTGGATGTTATATGTGCGATTGGGAAATGATAAAAGGAGAAACACCATTAGATACACTAAAACGAATGGAAAAAATAAGAATATTTTAATTTTATTTATAAAAAGAAAAATGAAAGACATACAACACGATATATTAGACAAAATTACTCCAGATCTCAAAGAACAAATGAAACATATATTTTTTATTGCAGATCTCCATGGAGATCATGCAAAAATTGTAAAAATTTGTAATCGTCCTGTTCCATTTACTGAAAATCTTGATATTTCAATACCTGAACAAAAACGTAAAATTAATGAACTTCATAATGATTGGCTTATTAGAGAAGTATATAATAAATATATTGACAAAAAAGATGAAGTTTATCTTTTAGGTGATATTTCTATGGCACCTAAAAACGATGCTGAGAAGTTTATAGATAGATTACATGGAAATAAATTTTTAATTTCTGGAAATCATGATAAAAATATTATACATTCAAGCCGATTTTCGCAAATCTGTTCTTTAAAAGATTTTACTTTTTCAAGAGGAGGATTAAATATACATATTGTATTATCTCATTTTCCACTAGTTAGTTGGAATAGAAAAATTCACGGTAGTTTTCATATTTTTGGGCATGTGCATGGTCGTTTATCCAATCTTTCATCAGAAATAGAAAAATTTATGGGGTTATCATGGGATGCGAGTATCGATAATAAAAAAAAATATATTGGATTAGATAAAAAAGAATATGATAGTTATTGTAAACCTCTAAATTTATATAATTTAATAGAAATTATGTATTGGAAATCTCAAATTGGTACAGGATTTTCAGGTGAATATAATAATGAAAATGATGTATAATTTTTATCTATAATGATATTACATTTTTCGCAAATAAAATGACCCTGATCGTTTTTTTAAATTTGTTCATTATTCCCTCTATTATTTTTAAGATTAAAGCAGGACAACTGTTGATCCCTCTTCAATTGTTTTATATTGCGTATAAAATCTACTGCTTTTATTATATTTTCATTAAAACTTTTGCCTTCTAGCCATATAAAATATATAAAATTATTATATTTATGGCAAAAAAACAAATAGAAAAAACTATTGAAAATAAAACATCTTTTAGTTCTCTCAACGATCTTTTATCAAAATTTAGTCCAGATGGTGCTATTATTGAAGAGAGTCTTTATGCAAGAATTGATGAATGGATTCCAACTGGTTCTTATATTCTTAATGCTGCATTAAGTGGATCATTATTTGGTGGAATGCCAAATAGAAGATCATTAGGATTAATGGGAGAAGAATCAACTGGTAAAAGTTATTTAGCCCTTAGTATTGTTAGAAGTGCGCAAACAATGGAATATTTTCCTATTTATTATGATACAGAAGGCGCAATAGATATTGATTTTGTAAAAAGATTAGGTATAGATACATCTAAGTTTCGTATCGAAAACATAAGTACTGTTGAAGAATTTGCTACTTTAGCAGCTAAGTTAAATGAAACTATAGCTGATATAAAAAAATCTGGAAAAATTCCACCCAAAGTAATAGTTGTTCTTGATTCTCTTGGAAATTTATCATCAATAAAAGAAAAAACTGATACAACTGCTGGAGATAATAAAAGAGATATGACAAAACAACAAGCTATTCGTAGAACTTTTAGAGTAATAGGAAACGATTTTGCTAAAAATGGTATACCATTTATAATTTGTGGGCATGTTTATGAAAAAATAGGTTCTTATATTCCTGGAAAAGAAGTATCAGGAGGAGGAGGTATAAAATATAACACGTCAATTATTTTTATGCTTACAAAATCGAAACTTACAGATAAGGATTCAGAAGAACATGTAAAAAATATTGGACTTGAAGCTGCAAAAGTTGGTATAGTTGTAACAGTGCATCCGTATAAACAAAGATTTGCTCGTCCCATTAAAGTTCAAATTCATATTCCATTTTATAAAAAACCTAATCCTTTTGTAGGACTTGAAAAATTCGTAAATTGGGATACTTGTGGAGTTGTAAGAGGTAACATGATAACTGAAAAAGAATATAATAAACTTAGTGAGAATGATCAAAAAAAATGTCATGAATTTCGGTCTATAGATCAAACGGTAGTTTATGCTCAACCAAAAGATACTGCAAGAAAGTTAGTTTGTAGACATTTATGTGGTGAAATTCCTATTTCTGAACTTTATACTGAGAAAGTGTTTACTAAAAACGTATTAAATCAACTTGATGAAAATATTATTAAAAAAACCTTTCAATTACCCTCAATAGAAAGTTTAGAAGATCTAGTAGAATTAACGAGTGAATTAATTAAAGATGACATTATTGATTTAATTGAAGTTAATAAAGATTTATTAGATATTAAAATAAGCGATATAAATCTCAAAAATGAAGAAAATGATGATTTTGGGAATATATATACTCCTCTTGAAGATTAATATATTATCATATTCTTAAAATGATCTCAAAAACTTGAGGTCATTTTTGTTTTATAATACTAAACTTACTTTATATTTATGAAACCAATAAATGAGAAAATTGTAAAAATTAAAAATCTTATTGGAATTATTGACAGCCCAACTTACGAAGATCTCTTATTTGAAATTGTTAGTTTTTTGAATGATGAAAAAACTTATGATGGAGAATTTAAAATAAGAGACGTAGCTCTAAAAACTAGAGTAAGAATAACTTCAGATTTAAATAATGATATTAATAAATTAATTGAATTAGGATATGTAGAAAAACTTAAATACACAAGTTATAAAATAGTTAAGCATAATTGGGAAATTTCTTAATAATATTTTTAAAATCTTGATACTATCTTTAACATATAAAATATAAACCACAATTTATTCACATGGATTTTAGTAGTTCATATCAGGAAACAATTTTTTTCCATTATATTTTAGGAAATCCTTTATTTCTTAATCTAACTAAACCTGAATTTTTTACAAATCAAAACGTAAGAGAACTATTTGATATTGCTAAAGAACATTCAATAAGATACAAAGAACCACCATCTAAAGAACAAATGAGTCAATTGATTAAAATCAAAGGATTGAGTGAAAAGTTTAATGATGATATGGTTGAAGGTTTATATAATACTAAAAAACTTTTAGCAGAATATGATAATGAATGGTTAGAACAAAATGCTGGGCCTTGGATTCAAGTAAGAACTTTAGATACAGTTTTAAGAAAAGTTATTGCTTACATGAAAATGACTAAAGTAACTGCAGATAATGCAAGCGAAGTGGTTGAAAAAGTAAGACATATGTTATCTTCGGAAACTGTAGTAGATTTTACTTTTAATATGGGTAAAAATTTCTTTGATGCAGCTTCTCACTTACAAACAAGATTATCAAGAACATCAACGGGTTATGAATATATTGATTTATGTACTAAAGGTGGATATTGGAAAGGCTCTCTTATAGTTTTATTGGGAGCTCCAAAATCTGGAAAATCAATGTGGGCTTGTAATTTAGCAGCAAAATCAGTAATGGAAGGTCATAATACTGCATATATCACATTAGAACTTCAAGAAGAACTTGTAAATATGCGTATAGGAGCTAATTTATTAAATGTTCCTTTAGATGATTATGAAGCTATGACTCATGATCAACCACTATTAAAACAAAAATTGACTAATCTTAAAGCAAGATCTTTAATAAATTTAGGTGAATTACATGTTAAAGAATTTCCAGCTTCAACAGCTTCATCAAATGATATTGGAGCTTATTTAAGAAAAGCTCAAGAATTATTAGGATATAAATTTGAAAATGTTTTCATAGATTATTTAAATATTATGAAAAACTGGAGAAATCCTAATACTGAAAATACATATACAAAAATAAAGCAAATTGCTGAAGATGTTAGAGCAATGGGCCAAGAAAATAATTGGGCAGTAATTTCAGTTACGCAAACTAATAGAAGTGCAATAGATTCAAATGATTTTGGAAATTCAGGAATTTCAGAATCAGTAGGATTATTATATACAGTAGATATGTTATTTGGTATTATGGCAGATCCTCAAATGAAAGCTAGAGGAGAATATTATTTGAAATGTTTAGCTAATAGAGTTGGAGGATATGAAAATACAAGAAAAAGATTTACAATTGATTGGAAACATGCTAGAATAGATGAAGATAGAAATTCTCCAATTCAAGATATGGAATTCTTTATAAATCAAGTTACTGGAGGACATAGACATCCAAGGGGAGGAAGACCAATTTCTGTTGATGTTGTAATAAATGAAAGAACTTCTCCCGTTGAAGCAAGTTCTCCTGATAATTTACCAATAGGCTCAAATTCAAGTGGTATAACAGGTATAGAATTATTTCCAAAATAATATAATATGAAAAAACAAATTTAAGATACTACAGCTTTCATACCTATAGAAATATTATTTTTATGATCTAACGAAAGAGATCTTCCCTTTAAAGCTTGCGAAAGATTAGTTTTATGTTCTTCAGAAAACACATTCCTTTTCTTTTTTCTGATAGGTTTTTCTTAAATTCCGCAAAACGTTTTTTACCTCTAAGTTTATTAGCTCGTTTTTCCTTTGTTTCTTCTCTAGTTTCTTTAGATACATTTTGACGTTGTGAAATCATTAATTCAATACTTTCCTTCGAGTGTTTGCGTCTAATAATTTCTTTTTTCAATGCTTTCTTTACTAAATTTATATCCTAGAATTCCCTCTCCTCCATCTGTTAAATTGTAGCTATTACCCAATCTAACATGTGTTTCCATTTTTTAATCCAATATTTCTCTTTTTCTCGCCATTCATTTATGTTAATATATTCTATAATTCCCATTATAAATTTTTTTTTCCATATTGCTCAACCCTTAAGTTAAATAATGAACCACTTCCAAAATATTCATCTTTATCAAATTCATTATTTGAAACATGAAAACCCACATATGCATGTCCATTAATCATATTTTTAATCATATAAATATATAAATATTTGAATATTTGTATTTTTCTTCTAATTTTTTCATAACCCTCTATTATTTTAAGAATAAATAATTAAAGCAGGACAGCCGTTGAACCCTCTTCGGTTTTCTTATCCCTAATAAGAATTACTGCTTTTATTATATATTAATGAAACTTCATCACTTATTAACTATATAAAATATAAAAACAATATGATTGATAAAATATTAAACAATTCCTATAATACTGGTGAACAAAATTATGAAGATTTTAGTGGAACAATGAAAGTGCATGACAGCGTATTTTCACTCTATGAAGATCAGTTAGGAGAAAATATAATCGAACACCGAACGCTTAAAATGTTAGATGATGAATTATACGCAATATTTGAACAATCTCCATATTTTGAAAAATACAAAAAACCAAAAAGAGCTGATGGAAATGATAGAATAAAAATGTATTATTATTTTAAAGAGAGATTACTTAAAGAAAAGAAATATTCTAATATGGAAATTTTTATAGCCTTTGCTGAGTTCTTTCAGGTTAATTATGACCAACTTTATAATGAAGTTTCTGTATTAGACAAAGAAAACTTATTACGAGAGCTATCTTCGAAATATGGGTTAGATGATAAAATAAAAACAAAAAGATTGTTTTAATATATCTTTGTTTATTTTGTCAATTATTCCTTTTCTGATATAAAAATTAAAAATTAAAAAATTAATTTTAATAAATAAATAAAAATAAACATCTACTTGTGACTATAAAACATCTTTCTCCAAAATCTGAAGAGGAAATTCGATCTTCTTTTAAAAATCTTTCTCCTCAAGAAAAACTAGAAACTGGATCAGAAGAAGGACTTCTTTGGTTAGTCAAAGATGCACTTGCTGCTGGTGCAGATGTGCACGCAGATAATGATTATGCTTTACGATTGGCAAGTGGAAATGATCATGTTGAAATGGTGAAGGTGTTGCTTGCTGCTGGTGCAGATGTGC
>Ga0315284_10002077_pt1 | contig 28726 bp, 22 predicted proteins | sample YL17G09_16_MG_FD_203696 | JGI IMG/M metagenome (GOLD analysis project Ga0315284, IMG submission 203696) | Sediment microbial communities from Yellowstone Lake, YNP, Wyoming, USA - YL17G09_16 | ecosystem: Environmental > Aquatic > Freshwater > Lake > Sediment | place: USA: Wyoming | collected...
GACCCAACCATAGTATTTGCTCAGGGGTTACTGGCCGTTCCGTCGGCGGTCCCCTTCCAGAACATGAGAGGGGAACTCGGAGACCCCGGTTTGTGGAGGTCAGGGACGGGAGACTCTGCAACTTTCGGTACTCTCGATGGATATGTATATGCCATCCCCCTTTGCGGAGTATTTCGTCGTAACGCATCGAGTTTTTCCGACGTCGGCAACTTGGCTGGATCTTTCAATCGCAATTCTGTAGCTCTGAATCGTAATGGTGCAACCCAATTCACCAATACGATTTCGCTCATTGCTGATATGGCGGATACGGACACTTCGTTTTCGCTTACCAGTATATCAGGAACTGTTCTCTCCACCATGACTTCATATTCGGAGGCCTACTTCCGAATTAATGATGAAATCATTCGTGTTACCAACGTGATCCAGGTGACCCCGACTTCATTCACTGTTAATATAAGTCGTGGACAGTTGCAAACTACGGTTCGATCGCATAAGACTGGAACTCTTCTCAATTTATATACTGTTAGACCAGACGGTTTGTTTGCAGATCAAGTTACGTCAACGGATGTCCTTGATCTTAGACATTCCGTAGCTGATAAATTCGACTATGATAGCATTCTGAAGACCAGTTTAATTTCCCTTTTGAAGGGAAAACTCCGTACTGCGTGGAAGCGGTATGGGAGCACCAACGTTTCCGGACCTGTCGTTTTTTACGGTGATAGAATCACGGATTCTTCAATCTCTGTAGGTGGTTTGACTCGGCTCGATGCACCTGATGGGAATCGTCGAATTTATTCCGATTCTGCAGTGCTTCAAAGATTCACAGTAAATGTTGGGGTTCCGACAAACGCGTCGGTCTTAACTGCACCTCTTCAGGTGGCAGTTGCTCCTTTCAATATGCAAGTTCTCTGGACCTCCGCACCTCCAGTCCATACCGCAGGCAATCGTCTTTCTGGCGGAATTTACCCATCCTGGTGGAATGGTGATCAGATATCAATCCAGATATCTGATTTTCGTGCCGGTATGCCAGGTTCAGATGCTGACCAGGTCCGTTTCGTCCTCCCGACCGAAATATCTGATGCTGTAATAGTTCGATTTGAGGGGATGACTACCGATCCTAATGGTGGTGCTCCTACGACGGGCACCGCCCCCACCGCTTCATATCCGAATCTAACTACCCCCGTACCTTCGGGGAATCTGATACTTAAAAACGGTCAGGGTATTTCTGTCTCGGTTGATGGATCGGGAAATCTCTTGATTTCTCTCCAGAGCGGGACGGTTGATACAGAATTACAGGAATTCATTGACGCTCTTCAGGGCAATACTGGAACGAGCTACGTTCAGAGCCTTGTCATGCACGTTGAATTCGCTGTCGTTTACGGTTCAGGTCGTGGTCTGTCCCATAAAGCTGAGTACATCCATACCGCCCATTATCTCGGTAGTCCAACCAATACTTCTAAGGTCATTCTTAGGGATGGTTTGAGTGATCGTAGTCGGATGGTTCCCACATATCTTGGAGATTCCCCCTATCTCCAAACCGGTTCAAATAGAACCTATGCTAGAACCTCCGATATAATGATAGATCCGTCGTCGAAGACGGCTATGGTATCTCCCTATAGAGAGTTACAAATCCCCTCTATGCTTTGTCGAGATGGCTCCACACTGAATTGGTATGGATCAGGTCCATATACATATCAGGGGGCAATGCCGACAAAGACTCAGGATGGGGTCACGACTCTATATACTACTATTGATCCTCTTGATCTTTTCTATAATTCTTCCGAAACTCGATACGTTGAAATCGAGATGGAATATTTACCCCGTCCCGGACTTCATCACGTTCCTCTTCTTCCTGTATCGAACTCCATTTTCTCCAGTGGCCTCAATTTCCTGCTCATGTCCAAGCAGGGACCAAATGCCAATACCTCTGATTGGAACGAGTATCTCGTAAGTTATCCGAACGCTGCGGGTTATTACATAGTGACTCCTCTCGTTGGTGAAGTATATGGAACTTCCTCTGGTACTCTATCCATGTTTGGTCAGAAGTATTCGAACGAATCCCTTCAGTCATCGTCTGGTGGCATATTTAGGGGAATAAAGTTTCCTCCATTCATGGCTCCGGCAAGAATAACCGGTGTCTACAAACGCAGTGGCACCTCTGTCCTTCCGACTTCAAGCCCTTTTGACTCGAATAGAGCGTTCATTGGAGGAGTTGGAACTGATATCAATCTTCTTCATGACAACTTCGATGGACCAACGTTCCTCCTTGAAGTTAATGACCAAGGCGACCTCGTCTTTATATTGAACGCAGATGCTATCGACCTCACAAAGTCAACGACCGGTACGACATTCGATAATTCGGAATTCTTGATCGAATGCACCTTGTTTGCATACGATCGCGGATTCCTCCAGACAAATGGTCGAATTCTTGTCGCCAAGTCTTCAGCTGGTGGCAGTCTTCCGATAATCATCAATCAATTTTCAGCAACCACTGATTCAAAAATTGGTGTCATCGCTCCCGCACCTCTATCTTTCAATGCCACGAATAACGAAGTCACTATCTGGTACAGCAGAACTCCGTATCAGGGTGATATATTCGGTTCGCAAATGGCCTACTCTGACGATTCTTATCGTCGGGGGCCTTTGACTATTGGTGAAGCTACATCTATCAAGTCAAACCCGATCGGCCCTGTATCGACTTTGACTTTCCCGAACAAGAATGGCTTCGAGATTCTCTCTGCCACTTCTTTCGTCACTTCTCTCGGAACGGGTCGGATGTCAGGTCCTGTCCCGCTGCCCCTCCTTAGTACGGACGATGCGCCGGACAACCCTCCTGATTTCGCTGGAACGATTGTCGATCTCTATCGCAAGTTCTCACCCAATCGCGTTGGGTATGATGATTGGGTTACTCCAAAGTTCCCCGTCACTGATGCTTCGGTTTTGACTCGTCCTCCGACCGCTGTTGGAGGACTGAGTGAGATCTATGATAATGATCTCCATCCGGAGTTCGCTGGCTGTATAACGAATCTCCCCATCGGTGCGTTTTTCCGGGATAAGGACTTCCTCGGAAAGACGATGTATCAAGCTCGTTCTACAGGTGGTATAGGAACGATTTCGCTCGGGACCATGTCTCTTGTTCCCTATGAATCTTCAGCTACCACTCCTGCTGAAGGTCGTTCGACTTGGGAGGGAACTGAATTCGTTTGCGGAAACACTTCCGGAACCGCTGGAATTGGGACAGAGTCTCTCGTTCGAGTTGATGGAACATCTAACGTCAATGATGTAACTATCTTCAAAACCACTCGTGGCGGAGCTGCTTGGTCAACCACCGGTCCCTGGCCTGGTGGTGTCATTTCATCTAAGTTCCCCAAGGCCCGGTTCAATACTGAGGTGGGATCAGTACTTGCTTGTACTGCGTTCCTTGTTCGTTCAGCTCCTGAGACCGTCGGTTCTGCTGAAGTCCACTCCGGACACGAACTTCAGATGATGGTCGTCACACAGGCCATCCCCTCCTATTTCCGTGACACTGATGTTTTGCATTCAGCTAATGGGGCAAATGAGGGTTATACGGCTGTCGATAGATTTAGAGTTATCGGTAGACCTATCGAGAAGCGTCGTGGAAAGACTGACACATCGATACTGCCAACAGGCAAACCGATGTTCGTTAATAAGATCTTCGACAACCCGATTTTCTACGGTTCGAGCGACGTTCCTCTTGTGACTCCTGTTCAAGAATCATTCACCGTCTCGGTCGATGGTCAGGTTACTTTCACTCTCTCGAAGCGACCTCTTGATAGGACTGCCGTTGAGATGTTCGTTCGAGGGATTAAGCAAGTTTATGGTTCTAGTTTCACAATTAGTGGAACTACCGACCAAACGGTAACTTACATCCCTACCTCGGGGCCCTCTGGTCCTAGTCCTGCTCTCGTTACTGGTGATACGATCGATTTCTGTTACCTTGCCTACTAAGGGGATCACGTGACACAACCTCGCAAGGAACAGATCAAAAACCTCAAGACGAAGTATACCGGATTCACATCTGTAGGTACACTTTCGCTTGGTGCTGGTCCTGTTCAGGATATCGTAAACACTGGGATAGAGAATTTCTACGACAACCTTCTAAATTCCACTATTACGAAGGTTGTCGGTGGTTCTGAAACTTCTGCTCCAGGGATGTTGTTTGGATCGGCAGGACCATTCGTATTGGCTGCCGGCAATTCTTTCTCCATAACTCTTCCTGGAGTGAACGGCGGACTCGCTATTACCGTGACTCTCCTCGCTGGAGATATAATCACGCTCAATACTTTCTCTGTTACTACAGTAAACAGAATTGCCAATCGGATCAATACTACTTTATCTGGATTCGGAGTCACTGTATTAGTAGCTACTAACGTTGAGGGAGAACTTATCCTCACTGCTGCTGACTCTTCCGGTTATACTTATGGTGATTCTTCCTCCATTACCATTCAGGATATAACCCCCGGTGTTGTTTCAGTTCTTGGGATAGCGACAGCCACTTCTGCAATCGGGAATGGAACCACTGCACCTAAGAGAGGTGTAGTTACTGTTTCTCGTGACGGTCTTGGTGGGATTGTTCAACTTAAGGATTATAAAGGGGCACCGGCTCGTCCCGTAAATCCACCATTACTCACCACAACTTTCGGTGAGACTGTTTCGGAATCTGCTCCTGGTTCTCCGGTGTTCGCTCGTCTCAGAGCGTTCCCCGGTGCAGCGATAAACGGTAGGAAATTCGAATTTTCCTACTTTAGGAATGGACCTATTGGTCCTAGAATCAGGAGTGGTGTATCTGCCAGTTCAAATTTTACTTCCATACTAAACACTGAGGCCATCTCTATCGTTTTAAATTATGGGGACGGTAATTCAACAAACGTTTCTGGCGATTTTAGTATTAAGTCTCCCATAGTTACCGCTCAAGATGTTGTGGATCAAATAAATTACGGGTATAGACTCGTAACTATCGGTTTCTGGGTTTTCGGTGCTTTTCTCGGCCCTGTTGTAAAATTAGGGAAAGGACCGTTTACTTTCACAGATCAGTCTACACGTGATTCTTTCTTCATCGGTGGCAACGGACTTGCTCCAATACATATAAATCCACCTAGTACAGTCGTTTCCGACAATGATTTTGCAAATTATATAAACGCTGAAATAACAACAGCCGGCCAAACAAACACCATAGGTGCTTTACAGGGTTTTGACGGGGCAGTTCATATCTTTGCACAGAACACCCTATCTTCGATAGATCCGAACTTTGCACTTACTCCAAATTCTGCATATACGGCAACTGTTGAGATTTATCCGGGAAATCCTGGTGGTTCGGTTCCAGGTTCTTATATGGATACCCTAAATTATTTGGGGGTTTCAACTGGCCAGTATAAAGCTGCCACCTGTGCTCGTGTTATTGGTGGTGACGAGATAGAAATTTTCTGTCCGAGTTCTCTTCCTGGTGCGAGTCTCCAGATAACGGGCACAGCGACCATAATGGGGAAGCTCGGTCTTCCAGCTTCCGTGAATGTTTCTGCCACTACGGGGATTCAGCCAGTTATTTCTCCTCCCGTTCGGTCTCTCCTTCCTGAAATGATGGAATTCTCGGAGGAGACTGATAACTATGATTCAAACATTTTAGATTTCAAGAATGAACAGGATACTCCTCCGTTCAATCCAACTTCTGGTACAGCAAACGCTGGACTTCCTGCTATTCTCGGGAAAGATGGTAGTTTAGATGCCAGCGCAATACCAAAAATTCTTGAGTATTTAAATGTCAATAGTTTAAAACTCGGAGGTATGAAAGCAGGAGCTACTCCTTCCCAATATAAAGTTCCCTCGCTGGAGTTACCCTTTGATGGTAGTTCTAATTTCTCACTAATTTGGGAGGTAAATGATTCTAATTCTTCTCTAACTGCCAGGTTATACTCTAATCAATCAGGTAAATTGATCTATACAAACAATGCATACTGGGATGGAACTCTCTGGAATAGAGACGCGAGTTTTGTCTCTTCAGTATTTGAAATTAGCCCCGAAGGTATATTCTCGTTCGGTTCCCATAATGGTTCCGCAACATGGACTGACCTTGCGTGGGTGAGATCCACTAAGATTAATGAGTCGGGTTTCGGCGCTAATGACGTCTCAGGAACCTTCTTTCCTCCTGAGATATTGAGACTGGGAGAAAATCTCCTAACTGGTACTCAAGCTGACGTTCCTAGAATATCGACTGTAGTTAATCCTAGTTCCCGTGTTCTGGTTCAGAAGATTTCCAGTGCTAGTAGACTTGGCACATTCGCTGCCACGACTAGTGGTGACGTTTACATTTACTCTTCTCTCACCACTACGGGAGCATCATTCTTCGAAATCGTGGTGAACGCATCTTTTGATTCCGGCACTTCGTTATGGACTAAGAACATTAACGGAAATGTTGCTGTTAAATATCAATTTGGTCAAACTGAATTTACTATCAAGACTCGTGATGCTGCAACTGCTGGAACATGGAACGATTCAAGTTGGAGTAGAACTCAGCAGACCGCTTCATTTTTGACTCCATTCTTGAACTCATTGGCTGGTGGTATTAATATTGGAACTAGTATAACTAATGCTGTAACTTCACCTAGACTTTCAATGTCTAGATATGATCCAGCAAATGAGCATAGAACTCTTCTTTTTGAATCTCCCATAACAGGAACCGGGGCGACTCAACCAATTAGGATATATGCAAATACTTCATCAGCTTTTTTAGAACAGGGCTTCACTTTAACTAAAAATGCCAGATGGGATTCTAGTCTTGATCTATGGATTCAAGATGTTCCTGCTGCAGAATCTGCTGCTTTACACTTCGGCGATACTGGTGACTCCAGATTTGCAATCACCACCAGACCAGCTGGGACTTTAAATTGGGCCGATACTAACACCGGTTGGGATTTAACTAAAGCCATTAAAATTACTGATGAAGGTACGAATTTTTTAAATTTTTCAACTAACGGTGAATTTAAATATTTATCAGATAAAACCAAAACTGTTGGTGTTCCAATATCTAGTGGTCAATTCTCTACAAGTACAACTTCCACCACATGGTTTTTCAGAGCAGACCTCAATGGTTGGAGATGCAATCTAAATAATGACTTTGTCGATCAATATTTAGCCTTTGAGATACCGGCACCTACTGGTAGCACCATTACTTCAATAGTTATTACTTGTGATGATGCGAGCGTTGGTGGTTCCCCACTCGGAATGCTCGGTGTATTTCGATCTCGTAGTAATACGGCAAATTCTACTAGCAATATAGCTTCTGCATTCTCCAGTGGTGGGGGTAGTTTGATAACAATACCGACCTCTACTCTTATTAATAGAGAACTGAACAACTATGAAGTAATAATATATCCCAACAATAACCCGTTCGGTACAGGAACTGTTGGAGATATGGTTTATAGGGTTCAATATACTTTCACTGATGCTGGACCGAGGAACTATTAAGCCATGACTCAGCCCAGAAAAGAACAGATCAAGAATCTCAAGACGAAATATATCCGGTTTGCTCAATCCGGAACTTTAGTTTTAACTGGTGGTCCTGTACAGACCATCTATAATACTATTGGTGAAAGTTATTATGATGAATTCTTAGCATCCACTGTATCACAACTGGTTGGCGGTGCCGAGACTTCTTCTCCCGCAACTATTTATGGCGGTTATGGCCCATTCACTGTTGCGGTTAACGCGACTATAAATTTCATCATTCCAGGTGTGAACGGCGGACTTTCCGTTCCCGTTATCTTCCAGAGTTCGGACTTTGTGTTGCTCTCTGGTGCTAGTCGTCTCACAACATGGAGAGCAGCCAATCGAATTAATTTGGCTCTAGCAGCCTATGGAGTCACCGCACCGGTCGCTTTCAATGTGGATGGACAGTTAGTTCTGAAAGCAGCAAACTCGACTGGTGTCCTTTATGGTAGTTCTTCTTCTTTGTCTCTCACCGATGTTACTGTCGGTGCCATATCTTCTCTCGGCCTCGGAACTTCAAACTCTGTAAGTGCAGTTGGTGTTCAGGGCCCAACTCGCGGCATCATCACAAATTCTCAGGATGGTCTTGGCGGTTATATACAACTGAGATCCATCGACTCATCATCTCTTGAGCCGAAAAACTCTCAGATGATGCATATAGGGGCGCGGAATTACGCCCCTCGTTATTTCCCGGGACAACCCGCTTTTGCCCGTCTCCAGGCCTTCCCTGGCGCTGACCTAAATGGCAAGAATTTCAGGGTCACCTATTGGAGGAAGGGCCCGAAACGGCCTTCTCTTTTCACAAGTCAAGGTTCTTCGAAATCAAACTTCTCCAGCATAATTTCTGGTGAACAAGCCACGGTATCTCTTGATATGGGTGGCGGGCTTGGCCTCACAACCTCGTTCACCGTTACTTTTGGGATCATCACGACTGTTCAACAAGTCGTTGATGCTTTCAACACTGGATGGACCGCAGCCTCACTATTATCTTTTGGCGTTGAGGCCTCAAGGGCATCTGTTAAACTCGGCCTTCCTGGCCCCTATCGATTTTCAAATCCCTTAACCCGCGATTCTTTCTTTGTCTCTTTCAATGTTAATACTGCTGTACATATTAAGCCTTCGGCTGGTGTGTATACTACTGCTAACTTAATCACCTATATAAACAGTCAGATCGCCCTTGCCGGTCAAACTGCTGAAGGTGAGGCCATTTCCTTTACTGATCCGGATGGTAACACCCGTGTTGTCATCCAGAGTAAAAAGACGATAGCCGCTCAGTCGTCCGTTCAAATTTATCCAGGAAACCCAGGGGGTTCCGTTCCAGGAACCTTTATGGAAACCCTTGATATGTTGGGTATGTCCCCAGGTCTGTACTCGGGAACCAATATCGCTGAACTCTATGGAAGTGACGAGATACAGTTCACAAATCCTAGTGCATTTCCTAGTTCAAGTATAACCGTTTCTTTCTCTTCAGCTTTGGTTGCACCGAAGTTGGGTTTACTCACAACCCAATCTGCTGTTCAAACCACAGATTTTGATAAAATAGTAGTACCTCAGGCAATTGCTCTTATTCCCGAGATGCTCGAATTCTCGGAAGAGCCTGATAACTACGATCCGACCATTCAACTTTTCGATCTCCCTGGAACCATTAAGGGGGCTCTTGCAACAGATGGTGTTGCTAATGCAAACCTTGCCTCAATACTTGGTCTTGATGGAAAAATTGGTGCTGATTTCATCCCAAGAATTCTCGGGTTCTTGGGGGCCGATCAATTAAGACTCGGTTCCGGTCTTCTTGGTTCAATAGCCGACCAATTATCTCCTCGTTTATTTACCGAGCAGATTTCGGCAAATGGGCCCGTTCTTATTTGGGAGGGAATGCCGACTTCCGGTGCCACGGCTTCTAACGCAATTTCGCGTCTATATTCAGATAATGGAACTATATATTTAACTTACAATGCTAATTATCAATCCGGAGCCACTCCATGGGTCCGGGACACGGTATTGCAGAATTCATATCTCATTGAAATAGTTGCCGGAAAATTGTCTGTTGGAATAATCAAAACAACAGATACGTCGCCATGGGCAACCTCTTCTTGGAAGAGGAACTTCAAATTCAATACCACCGAGATTTCTGATTCCATCTACGGAACTGAAATTTTGAATATTGGGGAGTCTTTAGTAACGGGGACATCTCCACTAACAACTAGAGCGAAATTTCCTGTCGTTCAGGATACGACAAATCCGACTCTATTATTTTCTTTCGTGGCTCCGTCCGGAGTTTCGGCAAGAGTTTATTATATCTCTCTTTCAGGTGATGTCGCATTACCACCGTTCTTGAACTCAACAACTCTCGGAATAACAGTCCCGACGCCGACACCGAATTCGCCGGCTTCCGGTTCTTCTTTCATATTCATTACTGAAAATGCCTATTATGATAGTACTACTCTAACATGGAATAAGGACATAACTGGTAAATACGCCACTATGTTGTCTATCGGACAGAGTGGACTATCATTTTCTAGAATGATAGCTGATCTCGCGTGGACACATTCAGCCTGGCCTGGAGTTGTTTCCATTGATTCTGTGACTGGAACCATGACTCTTGGTGCAGCCGCTCAAGATCCGGTTTCCCCAAGACTTTCGATGAACAGATTCGATCCAACGAATGAATATAGAACTCTTCTTTTTGAATCACCCATAACTACTACTAATGCTACTGCTCCGATAAGAATTTATGTGAATTCCGGTCTAGCTTATGCAGGACAGGGTCTAGTTTTCACCAGAAATTGTTTATGGGATTCTGTTACAAATCAATGGTCTTTGGAAGTTCCAAATTTTGATGGGGTTGCTGTCCATATTGGAAACGCGAATAGTACCCACTTTGCTGTAACAAGCAAACAACAGCCTTCGGCATCTTGGGATGATACAGAACTTGGTTGGGGAGCAGAAAATGCTCTTAAAGTATACTCAACCGGTACAAGATACACCATAGGTATAGCTGAAACTGGATATACCATCATCCCACTACCGATTTGGAGCCCTGGTGGGTCCTCTGGTGTACAATTATGGCATATTAGTTCTGATAGTACAGTTATTAGCTGGAGACAGATTACGCCTGCTGTTCAATCTTTCCTTTTTGCTCCTATTTCTGGAATCGTTCCTCGCGGCGTGACTATAACTTCAGTTGAATATACATATGCTACTGGTGCTGGTTATCCGACTGGTGGAGCCGTAGCTTCTGTAGATAAAATGACCGGTCTCACTTCTCTAACACAGCTTGTTAATGAAGATATTGTTACTGGCTTCCCATCTGGAACAACATCAACTCTAACTCTTCCGACCCCAACACTTGAAAGTACTGATCCATTATTTTTCAAAATTCGCACAACTGGAACTTATACGAATAGCGGTGCTAACTTTTATAAATTAAAAGTTAATTGGACAAGAACGATTCTTCAGTAGATCTAGTCACATAGGTAGTGTGCTGTTCCCACACCTACCCCGTAACCTCTAATAGCTTTATTACAGGGTCCGCCTATTTTGCCCGATGATGTTAGGCATCGTTGAAATTCAACATTGTCGACACTCGATTTGCACGCTTCGTTTTGGCACATTGTGAGATTAAACATGATCTTTGCCATGTTTGATGTAATACTTCCGAATGCCAATTGATCTCCGCCGAAATTTGAAAGGAAGAAACCTTCATAAGTTCTAATGATTGGTCCATATCCATCAGAACTATTTAATGTAGAAATCAGACATTGGTTGCATCCACCGTAAAGATCAGCGAAGGTCGTTTGTTTAGCTGTCATAGTCGCATTATCATATCCACCGAAGAAAGTCTTATTTATCGACTGATTATATGGGTCGGGGGTACCTTCGCCAGGAGCCGCATCACATGTTCCTTTACTAAGGTTCAATTCGTGGGGTTCACGCCATGAATCAGATACATCTTCCGGACTGATCCCGTCAGCCGTTCCTTTAATCTGCGGGTTGAAGTTATACTTATTCAAAGGTGCAGGTTCAGAACTCTGCAATCCGCACATCGCGTTGGCTACAAGTAAAAATTTCTTTTGATTACTGACTTCATCAGTAGCTGCATGAACATCCATACCGAATTTATCATAGATCTTTTCGACAATCTTATATTGACTGGAACACGCTCCTATCGGATTAGCCGCAACAGTCGAACTAATAATACAGCGTCTGAATTCAATTCCGGACTTGGAACTACAAACGGACATTTGACATTCAGTCAAAGCATAAGCTTGAGAACCACATGATTCATTTTCTGGATGTTGTTGTGCAATCATTCCGCCATAATTGATGTAGTATTGATCTACATATGAAGTTCCGGCAATAACCGGTCCATAATCAAAATCTTTAGTCATCAAGCATGTGTAGCACGCTGAGTTGTCTGACTTGAATGACGTTTTCTTTGAATCGCTCTGCCCTGTCCCCAAGAATGCATCATAGAACTGAAGATTTTGATCCTCGGAGCATGCTTGCATCACCCTTTGCGGTGGGTGTATCATATATTTTGCTCCGGTACACTTGAAAGTTGTAACCGGTGGAGGGCCCGCGTCTGCATCCGAAATCCCTGCATCTTGAATTGGTGGTGGACCGCCGCTATCTTTTTCAAAGATCTGGCCGCCGTCTTTTTCAATAACGTTGACTGCACCGGAATCTGCAATGGCGATGATTTCTGAACCGCTGTCTTGAATCTCTTGAATTTGCTCCGTTCCAGCATCGGATGCGCCCAAAACTTGAGCGGGTTTCCCGCTGTCTGCAGGTGTGGTATTTAGCTTACCTACGACTTCAGGAGAATCCCCGCACGCACAAACAACCAGAATCAACGACAAAATTAGTTTATTCATTTTCTTAATCCCTTCACTCATCAATACATATCAATCCTCCATATTTACGAGGCTCTAATCGTAATGTGATCTTATGAAGAAATTTAAAGATTTCCTAATAAAATATCCATATGCAATAGCAGCAACAATTGCAGTTGTAATTTTTGCCGTTTTTGCCGCCATCTTCAAGCAAGATATGCAAATAGGTGGAATTTTAGATAAACTTTGGGGGAGAAAAAGAAAATCCGACCATGACGTTCGAGCTGTTCCTCCTAAAGATAGAATTGATGATAAAGGAAATCCGATAGAACCGGGGGATTCAGATAAAGACGGTTGGGTTCAAGCTCCAGAAATTCCTATTAAAAAGCCGTCCATATTCGATTCACCCGATACGATAAAGATCATTCACCCTGAAAAAGGGGAAATAGAAGTAAAATTACCGGAAGGTGTTAAAAATAAAGATGTTGCTAAAGTTGTAATCATAGCCCCGAATATTATTGAAGTTCGTAACAAAGATAAACCGAAAATTGACGTCGATAAACTACTTGAAGATTTGAGGAGAAAATGAATTTCTTTTTATTACCGCTCTTTCTTCTTCCTGTTGCCGCTCAAATCGCTCCAGAAACACGCACCGTTGAAGCGGTTTGTACTGATGCATCAGTAATTGATCGATGTATGGAAGCTGCCATGGAGCTGAAAGATCTCCATGATTCATCTGCTGAGATAGAATTTCACGATCCCGTCATCATAGTTCACGACTGGGACGGGAGAATCTATGTTGATGGTGGCGATCAAAAGCCGATGAGAGCTACTCTAACTATAGGTCATTTTGTTGAGCGCGAATTGGAGATGACTCTCCCCATATCTGTTCAATATAGGGAGGAGCCTCCGGAACCTATGTTCCGTTTACGTTTTCGTGCACAAGCAGGGATACTAGTACCAGAAGTCATTAAGGTTTTCGACGGTCAAGCAACTCGTACGTTCGACGCACAACTTGGATTGGATTGGTTCCATCTCGGACCTTTCAACACTTCCGTCAATCTCGGTGTTGTGAGTTGTGGTGCTGGATTTGGTATGGATTTAACGAAGAATTTTGGTTTAATGGCCGGATATGCATTCATTTATTCGAAGTTGCAATCGGGGGCAATAACGGGCATTTATTTCTCGTTTAACTGATCAAAGTATTTGAGTGTACAGTTTTAAATGTCATCAAGCGAGCTTCTTGAAAGAATCAGGAATCTGCGTAAACTGGAAGAAATTAGTTTAAAAACTTCTTCTTATTTTAGACCAGAATATATCGATGACTATGGAGAGGTCAAACAGATTTCTCTCAGAAATTATCAAAAGATCGGAGTAATGAATCTTCTTCAAGTATCAAGAATGGTGTTAGCAGACGGCACCGGCTTAGGGAAAACGATACAAATCCTTTCAGGTATCAGTTATATTTGGCTCAAGGAGCCTGAGTACGTCCCGATAATTATAACTACAAAATCTGCTCTCTTTCAATGGACGAAAGAGACGAATAAATTCATGAAAGACATGGAACCTGTTACCGTACATGGGCAGGCTATTGAAAGAGATAGAATTTATAAAGATTTTTTCCTTAATTACGACCAATCGAAAAAACGCGTTCTCATTCTTACTTATGACAATATAATGTACGACCTCGAACCAACTATGGTTCGCGACCATAAAATCAAGCCGAGAAAGACATATAAACAAGAAGTCGGCTCAGCGAAAAAAGAATTTGATGCAGCAAAGGTCATTAAAAAAGCTGCTTATGAATTTCTTGAAAGTTCTATTTCCGGTGACTTGATCCTCAAAGATCATGCAGCTTCATTGTTGAAGTGGATGAGGGATAAGAATGAAAAATTTCCTATTCCGCCCCCATTATGGGGTAACGGACTAGATAAATTGACTCATGAATTTTTCAACGCCTCCGTCGAGGAACAATCAAAAAAATTGGTATATGATAATTTGATTTCCGAATCTTCCATTCCTGTTTTTGGTATTGAATCATATATACTGTCACTAAAAATTGCGCATCCTGAAGTCAAATTCATGCTTGTCATGGATGAAGCTCATAAACTGAAGAACCATAAATCGAAGTTCCATGAGAAAACAGAAAGAATTTCCAAGCTGAGCACGAGAGTGGTGGCGGTTACAGCCACTCCGGTCAAAAATCGTCTTATGGAGTTCTTCTCCTTATTTAAGATCGTTGTTCCAGGATTATTCCCTAAAATCTCTCATTTTCAAAATGATTATTGTATTACAAAGATGCAAAGAATAGGTGGTGGAAGGCAAGTCCCAGTCATTGTTGGATATAAGAATTTAGATGCTTTCATAAGTAAAATTGAGTTTTATTATTTATCAAGAAAAACGCATGAAGTCGCGAAAGACCTTCCTGACCTTCTTTCCAGAGAAATCGAGTGTGAACTTTCAGATGAACAGGAAGAACTTTACGATCTGGCGGAGAACGGTCTCCTTATTAAAAATAATGATAGTGGTGAGATGTCTGAACAAGGGGAAATCCTCGCAGCTCTCACGTCATGCCAACAGGCTGCAAATTCTCCGAGATTAGTCAAAGATGCTGAAGGGGATCCATTTGAAGGAACCTCGTCTAAACTGGATGCTCTTCTGGATCTCATTGAAGAAGATTCTGCAGGACAAAAACTCATCGTTTTTTCTCGATTCGAGACGATGATATCGGAAATTGGATCCACTCTCGAAGAAAAGAAAATTAAATACGTCAGAATAACCGGTAAGGAAAACTCTCCTAAGGTTCGTGAAGAGGCTAAGACTAAATTCCAAGATCCGAATTCTGGTGTGGATGTAATATTACTGACAAATGCAGGTTCTGAGTCTATAAACCTGCAAGCTGCAGAGCACTTTGTTTTCTTCGATTTACCGTGGAGTGCTGGTGACTACTTCCAGCTTATCGGTAGAATGATCCGAATCGGATCTTCACATAAGACAGTCGTGGCTCATCATATGCTCGCCAAGAGACAGAGTGGGGAAAAGACCGTTGACCACCACGTTCTCGCAGCTTTAAGAGAAAAGAAGAAGCTGATAGACAAAGTTGCTGGTAATAATCTTGTCGGTGGTTTTACTTTTGCCGACGAAAATATAGCAAAAGATGTCATTAACATGATGCGCGGGAAGATGGCTGGAGACCCAGGAACTCTTCTTGCTCAAGTTAATGAGCGGCAAGCGAAAAGGAAAGCTGCGGCTACAAATAAGTCAGCAAAAACTCCAAAGAAAGCTGCGAAGATGCTTGCTGAGAACGATATATCTGAGCATTTTGTTGTAGATTTTGGTGATTTATGAGGCTGCAGTGCAAAGAGTGTGGTAATGCTGGTGTTGTCGATAGGGGCGGACGTTCAATCGAATGTCAGTGTTCTATTTTGCGCAGACTTGCCCATTCGATGCCAGGCCACATAAGGAAGAGCCACGTTGAACCGGCACATGCTGTACATCCAATCACCAACATGGTGAATAAGTCCTTATATGTGTTTTCTGCCTGGTCCGATATGAAGTCACTTATTAAGGTGACTATGTACAAACACCCAAATATGTTTATTAAAATATCCTCTGATAGAGAAATACGTGACGTTGGAGTCGGAGCAACTTCCAGAACTTCTCGCGGAGAAAATTCTGCGGAGATGATCTATAATACGCTTCAGGATTTGATGAGCCCTCCTCATTTGGTGATAGTTCGTCTAAATGAGCTTGCATATAAGAATAAAGCCGCCCCTGGATTTCTTGAGGAAGCTTTGTCCTATCGCATCGATAGAGATATGCCAACTTGGCTCCTTACTGATAGAGATAAACCATTCGGGCAAGGTTGCTATGCATGGTCCCAGTCAGTTTGGGATATAATAACTACTGTCTTTGAAAAGGTCGATATTCCTAGAATTTCCGCTCACGCAGATATTCAAGAACCTCAAAAGTTTATGAATCAGAATTTCGTTGATGTCAACGAACCTATGGAAGCCAAGGTTCGACCCGTTAAAGATAAAGTGAAAGAGGAGACGACCGTTGACTCCGATGACCTCGCCTCTAAATATGGAGGGGGTGTTAAAAAGGAAAAACCTGAAAGAGTGAAAAAGACGGAAGTTGAGAACCCCGACGAATCTGACGACCTGGCTGCTAAATACGGCGGCGGAGTTCAGAAGAAGAAATTCAAAAAGTACTAAAGAAGTCCGGGGGAAGTTTTGGAACGAATACTTAGATCAATCATTCAGGTTGGCAGTAAACCTGACGCTGAAGATGCTCTTAAAAATTGGATGACTCTATGTGAGTATGACATAGATTTCAGCAGTGAAGAAGACAATAAGATTCATCAATATATTGAATCCTTCTATTCTCAAATGTCGGCTCCACCAGATTTCACGTTGGTGCGCGAGTTCTTTGAGAAAAAAGATGATACGGATACGGCTAGTCGCCTGGACGAAATTAAGAATTCTCTTTTCTATATCAGGACAAACTTTCTTGCCATAGTTCGCACTGAGCAAGAGCAACAACAAACGAAAAAATTCGTTGTTCTTTGTCGCGAAGCACAGACCGTAGCTGAACATGGAAGAAATCTCGAAAAACCGGTAAACGGCAAGAAGATTATCCGTGGCGTTCACGATGCCATGAACTACGTCTACGAGAAGATGTCGAACTTCACTCGCATAGAGGGCGGGGAGAAGTTAGAAGGTGTCATCTCGGATGATGCTGAAGAAGTCCTCGACGAGTTCGACCTAGTTAGTAGGACAAACAAGTTCACAGATAGAAACCTCTTTGGCCTTGAACCGGTCGATAACGTCTGCAAAGGCCATCGAGCTGGAGAATACTGGATCCATCTTGCATTCGCAGGTGAGCTTAAGACTTCAGCGGCGTTGAATTATGCATATAACAACGCGATGGTTTATGAGAAGAATATCTTCTATGCAATTCTTGAAATGCCATATAAACAATTGAGGAGACAGATATTTGTACTTCATTCATCGCATGGAAAATTCGTATCTGAGTGGTACCAACAAGATAGGAAACGTGGCTTACATGAAGCTGATTGTTATAGAGGTATTGATTATCGGAAAGTCCGAGATGGTGAACTCAACGACATAGACCTTGAGAGATTTAAGAAAGTAGCCCAGGACTTTAAAGCTTCTGCAAAAGGAAAAATATATGTTTGGCGTCCAGAGGAGGAAACTACCATCTCCGACATCAAACGTCGAGCCGAGATGTTCCACAACAAATATGGTTGTGACGGAATAATAATCGACTATCTAGGCCTAGTAAAGCCGAAGTATAGGAGCAACGATCACGTCGTTTCTATCAACAATGTTGTACGAGAAGGACGACTCCTTGCTTTGAACTTTGCCCGTGGTAAAACTATTCCTGTTCTTGCTTTATTTCAGATGAACAGACAGGGTAAACTTCGAGCCGATAAGGCAGATGGCCGATATGACTTCGCCGCCATTTCTTACGCAAACCAAATCGAAAAAGATGCAGATGTCATTACTTATACTTATCTGAACGATCAACTACGTAAAGAGGGTAAATTTTATCTAGGATGTCTCAAAAATCGAGATAACCCGATCTTTGACCGAATGGTTGGGAAGATCATGTGGCAGTCCAAGCGCATGCGCGCCATCGACACAGGCACCTTGGACATGACTAATAAACAAATAGTCGATAATTGTAATTTGATTTCCGATATGACAGTTGAGGATTTGTTTTGAAGTCTGAGTCCGAACACTATATTTATAGTGAAAAAGACATGATACTCATTACAGAAATCCAGGGAGTACCAAGTGCATCAACACGCGACCCAATTCGAGTGCAAATTAAAGAGTGCAGAGGTTGCGGAGTCAAAATCTTCGCAACAGCGGACCATCCACTTAGTCAGTGCGAAATCTATTACATCGAATCCCTCCACGACAGTTGATCATCGTCCTGTATATGAGCATTTCAGTGTCCACGGTGGTTTGAATCTTGAGAATAAAGAATATCAAGTATCGATGAAAAGATGTACTCTATGCAAGACTGAGATGAAAGTATGGCATCCTCACCCTGTGAATGGATGTCGTAATTCTCTGCTCGAAGCTATCCGGTCTTTTTAGTGGAGCTGGAAAAAACATCGTTTCAGGAATGGATAACCGAACGTGCAGATAACGTTCGGGACAAAATTACTGCTTTTGATGTCCTCCTGGAAAATGGTGAGGATTCGGTCCCGGATCCGAGTACAGCTGTTCAGATTGGATGTAAATTCCACGGACCTGACCGCAGGCCTAGCGCTAGATATTATCCGGCCACTCACAACAGGCACGATTCTGTACGTTGCTTTCGTTGTAAGGAAACATGGGATAGCATAAACCTCCACGCTAAATTTCGTGGAATTAAATTCATGGATGCTCTTGCCGAACTCGAAAAGAGACTCGGCATAAAAGTTCCTAGACGTCCAGAATTTAAAGTACCGGAATCACCTTCTGAGCGCGATTCGAAATATATCTCTGAAGGTTGGAATGATGTTGAGGTACAACTCCGCTTACTAGAGAAGAAACTTGCTAGGGTAAAAGATAAATGTGGTTTTGATGATTATATTAAATTGTGCAGAGTATTAGATGTAGTATCATGGGATTATGACTATCTTGGAGAGTCAAATCAACAGATGATAAATGTGCTTATGAAAGCACGCTCAATGATGGATGAGATATATGCAATACCAGATTCGTTCTTCGGGGTTGAGAATGAACAGGTACCCTAATCAATATATGATAAGACTTTCGACTTCAGAATATATTAGAATATCTGAGTATAACCAAGAAGTTTTTCCTGAATTATTTAGTCCAGCCTATGGATTGATTAATCTATCCCAGAAATGCACGATCATAGACCACGATTCCATGGAATCGGCTAAACGCGGGGAAGATTCTAAACTGAGGGAAAAGCTCAGAGGGGACCCAACTCAAAACCAACTTAGATATGAAGACCCTGTATGTAGACACAAGAGTTCGTGTGCTATGTATAAAAAGGGGGTCTGTTCAACTCACCAAGCTTGGGAACTCACGAAATCGAAAAAGTCGATTCCAGGGTGTTGGGAGCATAACTCTGAAGTTAACTATATTAGGGAAATTAATACAATGATGGTTATGGATTGGAGAAGTGGATATAGGACCGTCATGGTAGAAAAATGATTAAGTTCTGTGCTTTTCTATATTCTGTATTTCTTTTAATAATTCTTGTGCCAGTTTAACCGATCTATCATTCTTAAATTTTGGCGTTTTAACTATGAAGTTTATTGTCAAATCTCCATCTTTATTATTTACTCCTGCACCCCTGTAAAATTGAAAATCACCAGTTTGAATCCCTGGGGGAATTTCCATTTCTATCTCTCTTCCATACGGGTCTATCACCACATCTCTTTTTCCTATATATGCGGATATCATGTCCACATCGAAGTTTAATTTTAGATCATCTCCATCTCTGGACCAAACTCCATCTTCGAGTGTTTTAATAGCCACACTAATGATAAAATTCCCGGCTTCATTTTTTACGTCACTGAAGCGGATTATCTGATTTTCAGACATACCAGCCGGAATTTTAATTTTGATTTGTTTTACTACTTCATAGCCTCCAACCCCTGAACATTTTTTGCATGGGTATATAGGAGTTGAACCTTTTCCCCTACAATTCTGGCACATCTCCACACTCATACTTCCGTTATTCTTAAGATTAACCTGAGAGCCGTGGCCAGAGCACACCTCACATGGCACATATTGCGATCCTGTACTGGACCCTGACCCTGAACATGATGAACATTTAACTCGACCGAAATCAATTTGTATCTCTTTTTCGCATCCAATCAGTGATTCTTTAAGTGTAATCTCAATCTGTCGATATATTTCAATATGTTTTTTCTTTAAAGATCCCTTCAAATTTTGAAGGTCATATATGCTTCTCAAGTTTGCGTTCGATAAAACCCTATATGCTTCTATGATCTTTTTCAGTTTTTCTTCATCTCCACCTTCAACATCAGGGTGGTTTTCTATTATTTTCTTCTTATATGCTTTCTTAATTTCTTCCGGTGTTGCATTCTCCGGCACTCCCAATAGTTCGTAAAGCATTTTATCTCTTTCCCAGATCCGTTTTACGAGTGTATTGTTCTGAATGCAGCTCCAAGAAGTCAATGATCGCGCACATCTTCATCGTTCTTGGTTCAGTTCGTACAAATTCAAGCTTGTTGAAAATATTACCCAAGTCAAGACCCTTGTTGATCACTGCATTAGTCGTGGTCTGTACTCTCTAGACCTTGAAACTACTGGTCTAAATAATAAAATATATCCAGATTCATATTTTAATGATGGAAAAACTACAAGATTCGGGATCAGGACAGTAGATAAAATCGTCGGCATATGCATGTCGTTCGATGGAACGAACGGTTATTATTTACCACTTTCCCATAATCCGCTTTTTGATTCAGCCGATTCTGTTAATCTCCCATGGGATGAAACATGGGAGGAATTCATAAGACTTGCCCATTCCAAAGCCAAGCCCATACTCCATAATAGTCGATTTGATTTTGAGTTCTTCTATGCAGTCACAGGTAAAGACTACTGGGAAAAAGATGATTATGAGGATATCTTCTTTCTCGCTAAAGTTATTTCTCCATTAAAAAGCACCCCTAGCGGTTTAAAGCCGCTCATGAAGCAGTTATTTAATTCTGATCCCATAGAACTCGATGAACTGTTCACACCTGAAATGCAGAAAATGCTTCTCCGAGAAGGAAAGCGACTGGATTTTTCCCGTCTTCACCCTAAAGAGGGCCTTGAATATGGATGCCAGGACGGGATTTTTACTTATAAGTGTTTTCCAGCCCTTAAAGAAAAGATGGACGGGCATGATCAAGTCATCTATAATCTTGAAAAATCATTCTGCAACGTAATCAGAAAGCTTGAGAGAAATAGAGTCCATCTTGATAGATCGAAGGTAAACGAACTTCTTGATGAGAGTAATAAAGAAATTGAAGCATTCGGTGACATCATAAGAGAGGCCATAGAATCGAAGACCGGTAAGTCTGGTAAATGGCTCTCGTTAAATATAGGCTCCCCCAAGCAATTGTCTCAAGCAATACTCACGGACCCGGAAGGTTTGAAGTTAAAGCCGACTCTTGAGATGTTATCCCAGAACGAAGGTGGGGATTCTCTCGCGGGTGGAGATGATGATGATAATGATAAGAGTGGTGAAGAAGTTCAGTATACTCTAAAGGACGAAGCTCTCAAATCTCTCGATAAAGCATATGGTTCCAAGTTCCAAGTCAAAATCCAAGATAGGGAGAAGACTGAAAGTATATTTGCTCTCGTAATAGAATGGCGTCATTATCTGAAGATGAAGGGTTCCTTCATGGAGCCCCTTCAGAAAGCCATGGACCTGAATGATGACGTTAGGCCTAACTTCAATCAGATAGGAACTGACACTACACGTCTTTCAGCCAAAGCGGGAAAAATTGAGGACGGGTATTCTGGTATCAACTTTCAGGGAATACCACGAGACTCCGACGATGATAAACCAGAGTTGTTTAAGAGAATTCGTGAATGCATCATCCCGAGACCGGGGTGGGTACTTGTTAAGCTTGATTATGCTGGTGAGGAACTTCGAGTTATTACCAATATGTCCGGAGATAAAGTCTGGACTAATTCATTCCTAAACGGAGATGGGGACGTGCATAAGATCACGGCCATGTCTTTGTTTGGAAAATCTGAAGTTAGTAAAGACGAGCGCGGAAGGGGTAAGAAAAGCAATTTCGCTATTATCTATGGTGGCGGTGCCGGTGCTGTTCAAAGGAACATCGGAAATACTATGGAGGAAGCCCAAAGGGGCATGGACAACCTCCGTAATGACGTCCCTGAACTCATGGGGTTCATCGAACACCAGAAAAGATTCGCCAGAAAACACAAATGTGTATACACAGCTTATGGTCGTAGGATCCCAATTCCGACCATTGATTCCCCCATTCCCGGAATCAAGAGAAAAGCTGAGCGCTGTGCCATCAATTATACTATCCAGGCAACATCCGCTGACGTCCTGAAATTTGCCATGTGTTATGTTGATAAAAATATCAGGAAACTCGGTTGGGAAGACCGGGTCCGGTATATCCTTACGGTTCATGATGAGGTTGTTTATGAGATCCGCCCTGAATATGTGATGGAAATTATCCCTAAACTCGATGAGTGGATGGTCTTTCCTTGGAAGGTTAAAAAGGTCCACGGTCGAGAATGGGTTGTACCACTTGAGACAGAACCTGGTGTGGATATTAACTGGAGAGCCAGGTTTGACTTCTTTAGGATGGTTAACGGGATCGTCCCTATCGACAAAAAAACCATAGTTAATGGCGAATATATTGGTAAGCTAAAGAAAGATGAGTTTTTTGAGAATGGGAGAATTTATCAAAAAATTCCCGACATACTTAAGCATTGTATATTTAAAAAGGGACCTCAGAATTCAAATTCAACTGTCGAGAACCCGGCTCCAACTATCAACTCTGAAAGCCCATCGATTCAACCGGTTCAGAGTACTCAATCGGTTGAAACTCCTCCAAAATTTGAGGGTCCCGTCAGTGAACCTGCCCATGTCTCCATTTCGGATGACTTTGGTACGGATTTAGACCTTGTAGAATCAAAAATTCCGGAGTCTAAACCCGAATCCATTCAACCTGAATATAAGCCGGCTGAACCTAAAAAGGAAATCCCTGAAGCCGACGTTATGAGATGGACGTTCAGGGCCGTACCGAGTAAGTATAATGCAAACAAGCTAAACGCTATATGCGTTCTTGCTGAAGGGAACACACCACTTCGTGTCATAGGTTCAAACGATGAAGTGTTGGTTCATGAAAAAGACGGCCCGAGAGTGAATAGAGAAGAATTTATAACACTATGTAAGTTATTCGGTCTCGGTTGAATCAGTCTCTTGCTTATTCACAATCTGTTTCTCAAATTCTGCTTGTTCCTCAAATCTCGCGCATGCATGTGTAAGCACTGCTATATTGTGCTTCACTATTTCTATCATATCAGCTTCATCCTCTATTTGTTTTATACTTTCAAATAATTTTATTTCCCTTTGAACCATAACCTGAAGGGTTTCATGAACCTGCATCGGAGATAATGATTGGGTTCTCTCTGTGATTTCTTTTTCTGTCTGTTCTGATAACATCCAATACTTTACGTGTACTGTATTGGATGAGTGGAATTCTGACTGGAAAAGAAATCCGAAAGTCTATCGAAGAGGGAGATATTACAGTGTCCCCATTCGAACCTGGAAATATTAACTATGAGGATAGAATAAATCCTGGTTCTTATGATTTAACCCTCGGTCGGCAGATAGCCGTATATGAAGCAGTGACTGTTCCCGATTTTTCTTGTAGGGGCTTTGATCCTTCAACCGGCAGAACCGGGATTCCTGGTTCAAGGGTAAAACCGAGAGAAAGCAGTCACGACGACCCGGAAGAGGGCCTTTGTTATCTCGATGCCGCCCAACCAAACAAAATATCCAAATTCACCATGGATGATCGTGGATTTCTCTTAAAACCCGGTATAGGGTATCTTGGTCATACAGTAGAAAAGATTTGTACTACTAAATATATCCCAATACTGGACGGGAAGTCCTCTACTGGAAGACTCTTTTGCTGGTGCCACGTCACAGCAGGGTATGGGGATTTAGGATTTGACGGTCAATACACTCTAGAAATAGTAGTTGTACAACCACTCGTTGTTTATCCTGGAATGCGTTTCTGCCAAATTAGGTTCCATTCAACACTCGGCGAACCTATGAACTACTCAGATAAGGGCAACTATGTCGGAGCCGAGGCCGAGGGGCCCGTGGCTTCGCGATCGTGGAAACAATTCAGGAAATGAATGAAGAAGCCACATTCTTCGAACACGGGTTTGTAAAACTCGAAGAATCGGATTTCAAATCAAGGATGGCATCTATAAGGTGCTCTGTCCCTAATTGCCTGCTTCAAGCAGTATCTCCTGTATTGCTCGGGGCAGGCATAATAGATGAACTTCGTGTTATGGAGCCGATGTCGGTATGGATCCCTAAAATATCGATGGATAGAATAGATGAAAGATTCAGACCACATTTCACAGCTGAAGAATTCAACGTTGCTATAAAAAATAGTGTATCTGATTTATTGAAAACTTTTCAAGATCTATCTAAAATTGTTTCAAATACATCCGATTTAGTCCCGATACTTCCCATGGGTACTTATGTTAATTTTAGATTTAGAGTTCGAGTCGATTCTATTATAAGTATCATGGAGGAACTTCAAATCGAGAAAGTCGTTGGAGTGCCGGAATTCCAGTGGGCTATGGCTTCTGTTCTGGCTCAGCTACTATATGATTTTGATCGGATAGCCCCTGTGGGACTTTTAACCTAACGTGAACGTCGTACCATCGTGATTTAGAATTAGATCTTTCTTCAATCTTATTAAATTCAAATGCTGTAGCGTCCCTGGAAAGTATTCTCCTGGCGAGGAGCTTTCCATATAAAACAAACCTATGGAAAGCTTCATTAGGGGCCTGGAATAGGCCGTCGAAGTTCTCTCTTCCTATTTCCATAATTTCAATATTAGAATCAATTACACTGCATTCTATTCCGGATATACTTAATTCTTCCGAGGCCACTTCCAATATGGACTTCGGTCTAACTATATGTTCTACCGTCGACGGTTTTAGTTTTTCAAGTATTTTATTCTTCTGTTCTAACTCTTGCCTTCGAATGGCAATTCTTGAACTAATTCCTGGGTGGAGGATGGGAGCACCATATGATTTGCTCCCATCCTCATTAATATGTATTGGTCTAAAGAGGGAACTTTCGTTTATCGGGGCTATGGCCAGACCCGAATGATCGTCTATTATCCAGGCTTCCCCGCTCTCCTTCGTTTTCTTCTGTTCATCTAGAAAAACGACTAAAGCGGCATCCAAATCCGGTTCCGGTGGAATGTCCCTAAGTACTTCTATTATTTCTTCTACTTCTACTTCTTCATTTTGAAGTAGTTCTTTTAATTTATCATTATTCTCAAGTTCATACCTGAGATATCTTAATGGCGACTTAAGATTCCCATTAAATGCTATCTCTCTGAGTTCACTTACTGTCTTGTGTTTATCAATTTTAGTCATTCAATCATCGTCGCCAAAAGTGAAGGTTGAACCCGGTTTTAGAACAACATCCGCTGGTTTTGAAATTACACCACCACCAAGCATTGAACCCTGCTGGAACTTGGTGTTGTTCAAATTAACTTTTCGTTCCTCTTTGAGAGTCATATTATCTGCTATAAATTCCTTTAAATCAGGAACTTCGTGAATCTTAGCATCTTCCGGAACCTCCATTAGACCAGGTCCCGGCATACGTTTTATGACCGACTCCATTGATATTTTAGTGTCTTGTTCTGTTGAGCCTGTCTCCTCAATTTTTTCTTCCTGAACGGGCTCCTCTTCAGCTGCGCTCTGTTCAATTTCTCGCGTTTCCGTCCTTAGAACTTCTGGTATGAATGGTTCTTTTACTGTTTTGGTTTCGATTGATATTTGGGGTTGCATATTCGGTGATATGAAATTTTTAGATCTTATTTGAGAATATTTTGGGTCATCTTCTCTTGCCCTTGGAACTTGATCAAATAAATCCCGTTTCCAATTTTGGGCTCGTACATATGTGCTCATACCCATCATCCTGGACCGAGCACAACTTGAATTAACACACTGCAAACAAATTTGCTTACTAAATTCGTCAATTGGAATTGGCCCTTTTACGAGGGCCGGGTCTTGCATACATTCTCTCAGGTAGTCCTCCATAAAACCACTCACCTTTTTATTATTATACCATAAATAACTTTCAAATATTGTAACAATTTATATAACTGTGCTATTTTATCACGAGTATGGGGACTGCATCGGGGGATGCAGGAGAGGGCAGCAAAATGACGGTCTTGGCAGGATCCGTTTCGAAAAAAACTATTCGCGTTCACAGTGCTCCTTTAAAGAAGCAGCCTGAACGTTTCCCATGGCCAAGAACAGCTGAAGACGACCCATTAATACAACTAGGCATCGACGTAATAGCTAAAAAACAAGATATTATTAAATTAGTAAGTAAGTTTAGAAAAGTTAAAGATTATCCAATGGAAGATCTCATGCAAGAGGTCTTTACTGCAATAATCCATAAAAATAGAACTAGATCCGCACATGATCCACGCAAAAGTTCCCTGGGTCATTACGTTTTCATGATATCTGATCACGTTTGTATAAATATAGTAAATAAGAAAAAACGATATGATAGGGAAAGCGAGTCGTTCGATGCTCCGGGATGGAGCGACGATCAGCGTTCCCTACTCGATGTTTTTGAGGATGAATCTCAGAATCAAACAACTGAGGATGAATTTCGCGATGGGATGAGGGATGTTGCCGAGAGTTTCAGGGCTGCCGGTTTATTTGAAGAAGCAAGATATATAACTGCAGCAAGAACTGGCGCTTCAAACGATATATTGCGCCAGATATTGTCTTTTGGGAATAAGAAAGTATCCAATAAGGATCTTCGAGATTTGAGAGCAAGGGTTGAATCAGCCCTCCGTAATGGGATAGAATCAAAACCGTTATTTATCAGTATCAATCCTCCAGAATTCAATAGGATGAAGCCGGATTATGGATCGGCCTTCTTCTGATTCTGCATCATAATAGCTGCTTTCCTGGCGTTCCTTTCTAAAACATCAACCATCCTACCAATCTGGTCGCTCGGGATTTCACCCCGAAGGCTATGTATTATATGTCCGCGTAGTAATCTTGGTCCATAATTTGGATTTTTGAATACTATCTGACATTTAGTACATATGGGAGTATTTTCTATAAGCTCTTTCGCGGGCTCTAAACAATAGTCACAGAGTTTCACTTCAGCTCCTGAAGAACGAAATCAGCCATTTGGCTCCAGTCAGACCACTTAGTTCTTGATATCCTATCTGCAAGAATCAGGGCTTGTGGTATTGGCATAACATATGCGAAGATTCCATGTCCATCTACTTCAGCTTCAAACTTATTCCTAAATTCTTTGTACACATCACCCAAGGCTTCCGATTTATATGGTTCATATCTCGTTTCCCATGGATCACATGATTTTGGATCGGAACTAACGAAATGTATAGAACAAGCAGGAGGTCTAACCTCATAAGCTTGGCACAAATTTGTAGACTCGTCCAGTATTGGACACTTCAAATTCATTTTGAACCAAGAAACAGCGTTAGACATTCTTGATATACTGGACATCTCCTCCGATTTTTTGAGTACTTTCTTAATTTTCCCAGTATTTGATAGATGTGTCCATATAACTAAAGCTTCTGCAATAGTTATATGGACCATCTTAGAGCAACAGGAAGAACACCCGGGAGCACATGGTGCTTTATCTTTTAACACCAAAAGTCTTTTCTTTTCTGACTTTTGGGCGGCATCCATCATCGCACTTTTGACGCCAAGCAATATATCGTTTTTAATCATCTCAATGAATGCTCGGAATTATATCTTCCATTTTAATCATTGATATTTCTTCCTTGACGGATAATAATACTTCTTCGGATATCTCACCGTCGTATGAATCTATTTTCTTCATCATAGATGCTTTGACCATGCGATATATATCAATCTCTTGGAGATTCAGTGCTATCACTGCCTCCATGAGAGACGAGTTTGCCATGTCCACGAGGTTGTTCTCAACACCGAGGATTTCTCCTCTGGCACCAGATGGACCTTCGTGGTCACACATTCTTCTTAATAAGGAACGTCTGACTAGACGTCTTGCATATGTCTTAACTAGAAGAATGACGTTGTCACTCAGAATTTGATCTCTTTCTCCAAATGATTCCATTCAATACTATACATTGGAACCATTGGAGAAATACTAGTACTACATTAGATGACCGCAGAAACTGAAGCGGAACTTGAGGCGGTCTTCTTGAGGAAGTTCTCAACATCTTCCTCAACGAGTGAGGAAGCGATTGTATAAACCGCCTTATCTTTATCCCCATCCTTTGAGAACGACTTTCGATCTTCGAGCTGGTTGTAAAGGGACTGTCGGCTCCACACCTTGAATCCATCCTTATCAGCTACAGACTTCGCAGCTTGGAAGATCTCAGCGGCAGTCAATGGATTCGAAGCAGATTCAAGGGCGTTCTTAATCACGGCCTTAAGCTGTGGGCGATTATCGACTGAACCGGAAACCGCCTTGGCTTCCTTGGCCTTGGCTGGCTTCGCCTTGGCTTCCTTGGCCTTGGCTGGCTTCGCCTCTGCCTTCACCTTGGCTGGCTTCGCCTCTGCCTTCGTGGGCTTGGTGAGGGCCTTCGCCGGGGCCTT
>Ga0315284_10002078_pt1 | contig 28722 bp, 23 predicted proteins | sample YL17G09_16_MG_FD_203696 | JGI IMG/M metagenome (GOLD analysis project Ga0315284, IMG submission 203696) | Sediment microbial communities from Yellowstone Lake, YNP, Wyoming, USA - YL17G09_16 | ecosystem: Environmental > Aquatic > Freshwater > Lake > Sediment | place: USA: Wyoming | collected...
GCGCATGTTAACCTCATTATCGCAAATATCCGTTATCCAGGCCCTGGCGTCGAGCTTCAACCAATCATTACATATACAAGCTTCTCCCCGTTGGGGTTCATTTTTTTTAAAGAAACAGACGCAGGTATCGCAAAATTCATCGAATTTAACCTGAAATAGATAATAAAAGAAAAGCGACCTCGTTCCATGACGCTCGGGATTGGCGCAGTCCCATTTGTCAATCAATTCAACCTTGGCGCAGGGTACTGGTGTGTATGAAATTATTTCTTCCCATGGGGGCGGACCTTCGGTTTCGACTATGCCTCTTACTTCGAGCATATTCTCGATGACCTCGGCCCATACTACCCCATTATGATCAATAGGAAATGCAATGCCCTGGGCGACTGCTGTGTTTTTTGCGAAAAAATAAAGAGCGCTATGGTCAGAAATCCCGCGGCTGTTTTCACGACTCCTCCGGTTTCAAAGGATCACGTGAAACCCCCTTATTAGATCAATAAAAACAACACAAGCAGGGTAAATAATATCGTGCTATCATTATTATACAATATAAAAGGCCGCCTTGTCAAGTAAAAAAATGACAAAATTAAAATTGCTTGGCCAAATCTTTAACCCTGACAAGAATCCAAAATTTATTACCATGCAGTTGGTAGTCCATATTGTCCTCTGTATCCGTGGCCGCTGCTCCCAAAGCAAAATGCCTCAAAGGATGCCCCAGTGAGACTCCTCGTCTTAGCGGCTTTGTTGATCTTATCAGTAGCAGGCTCGCCCTGCGATAATCAAGATTTCTCTTGACATATTCGGGGAGGGGCGTTAATATATTAACATAGACTCAAATACCAGGCGCCGGGATATTACGGCATAAGTATCATCCTGGCTTTTCCGCGCCGCACCTGCTTCGAAATCGGAGGAGATTATGAAAAAGGTGGTCGTCGTATTGACGGGGGCGCTCTATGCGTTGCTTCTACCCTCTGTAATCGCCATAGCGAACCCGATCGCTCCCGAATGGGGCTTGGTCGATACCACAGCTCCGCCGCGATTCGAGCATAAATGCGCCCATGATCTTCATAGGAATGTGGTCGTGCTTTTTGGCGGCCAGGATTATACCGATTATCTGCCAATTGACACCTGGGAATATTCGGGAACATGGAACGTTGTTTCTACCAGCGGCCCGTGCGGACGTGTCGGGCACGGCATCTGTTATGACACCGCTTCGCACGTCACTATCCTCTTTGGCGGCCGCGATATCAACGGCAATTACCTGGGTGACACCTGGGCCTGGAATGGCACAAATTGGAGTCAGCGTGAGGTCGCTGGGCCATCGCCGCGGGCCTTTTTCGTGATGGCCTACGACCGATGCACCCAAAAAGCCGTTTTGTTTGGCGGCGCCAACGACTACTCCCTTTTTGGCGACACCTGGGAATGGGATGGTGAGCATTGGACCATGATGGCGGTGACCGGACCGTCGGCCCGTATTTACTCGGCGATGACATACAAAGAATGGGATATAGGTAAATGTGTCATATTTGGTGGAAAGGCAGGCTTCGACGGCCAATCTCTGGACGATACCTGGTATTGGGATGGAGGCTCGTGGAACCAGATACCGGCGGGTAATCTAAACCCATCGCCGAGATATGGTCATTCCCTGGCCTGGGACCAGATGCGGGAGGGGTTCATGATCCTTTTCGGTGGCCAGAGTGGAACCACCCCCGATACAATCTTTGATGATACCTGGTTGTTTTGGAACGACTGGGTTCACGGTTCATATGAGGTCAATCCGCCTGCCCGAACGATGGCCGCTATGGTTTCGTGCATGAATATGGGGCAATCCACGGTACTGATCGGCGGCACCGATAGCACTCAGATCTTCCACGATATGTGGGCCTATCCTGTTTTCGCCTCGAATTCCTACATTCCCGGCGATGCCAACGGCGATGGCCAGTTTAACGGTCTCGATATTGTCTACCTCGTCAACTTCTTCAAGGGATTCGGTGCCCCTCCGCCATTTATCTACAGTGATTGTCCCACCTGGGGCCAACAGCTTTACGCCGCCGCCGATTTGAATGGCAACTGTACTGTCAACGGTATCGATGTGACCTATGGCGTGGCCTACCTTAAGGGGCTGCAGCCGTCCATACGTTATTGCCAATATTGTCCGCCTACGGCTGCTACGGATCGTCCAACGTCTGCCAAAGGTGACAATGATGGCAATTAAATTAAGGGTACTTTTCGAGGGAAGGAAATTACTATGAGCATGCGCCTTGGCACCTTGATGATTCTGGCCCTGTTGATATCCTCGGCATCCGCGCAGGATACGCTTTGGACCCGAAACTATGGCTTTATAGGCGAAAGCGATTTGGGCATGTGCGGGAATTTGATGTCGGATGGAGGATTCGTCGTATCGGGTATTTCATACAATGATCCATTTCCCAATGGCGATGCCTGGATTGTGCGCTGCAATCAAAATGGTGATACATTATGGACTCGCAATTATGGCGGAATTAATAATCAGGAGCCTCACTTTATTTGCGAAACCAGCGATGGCGGCGTAATCTTGACAGGAAAATTTAATTATGGAGTCGGCGCGTATGATATGGGTGTAATCAAACTTGGCCCTAATGGCGACAGCCTCTGGTCGAATCATTTTGGCAATCCGGGAAGTACCCAGGATGAGGGGAATATGATTATTGAGCTTTCCGGCGGCGGTTATCTGGCGGTGGGCGATATCAAGAATACTACGTGGGACCTGTATATGGTTAAAATGGACGGTCTCGGGAATATGATTTGGTCCAAGGCTTATGGAGGTAGTTTGGGAGGGGACTATGCCTACGGGGTAGTGGAACTTGCTGATGGCGGATTTGTCGTGACAGGTACTATTTATAGCTCAACTTCAACCTCAGATTTATGGCTCTTAAGAACGAATGCCAATGGTGATACACTTTGGACAAGAATATTTAATTATCACAACGATAAGGATAGGGGCGATAACATCGTACAAGCCGATAACGGCGATTTTGTTATTGGTGGAAGAACCTGGAACGGAACCTACGCCCAGCTTCTGGGCTTGCGAGTCGATTCATTGGGCAACCAGATTTGGGCCAGCGAATTCGGCTCATTATCCGATGGCGAATTTGCAGAATCAATCGACATGACTTCTGACGGCGGCTTCGTCGTCGGAGGCGGCAAGGGAATCTCGACTTTCGATTATTATGTGGTTCGGCTTGATTCCAACGGTGATAGCCTGTGGGCCGCCATATACAATGGGGCCACGGGGCGTTCCGATGATTGCTACGAGATTCGTGTCGATAACAATAACGATATCCTGGCTTTCGGTTATACCGACGTGGCTTCGGTAAATCCATCTGACCTGCAATTTTGGGTGGTCAAGATCGATGACGGAGTGATTCAGGGGGGTAGTCCCGATATCGATTTGATTCCGACCGCCTTTGTCGATACAGTCCAAGAAGGCAGTTCGGTAAACAGCGATTTGTATATCAACAATGTCGGCAATGCCAGTCTATATTACGGCATTGCTGAAGGCGCAAACTGGATAAATGCAGTGCCGGATACCGGTGACGTGCCGACTGCTGAAGCAGATACTGCAGTCATAACTTTCGATGCTTCGTCTCTCACGCCCGGTACATATAACGGCGAGTTGATCATTAATTCGAACGACCTCGATGAACCCCAGGTGCTTCTGCCGGTTACATTGGTTGTCCAGGTAGGTGGTTGCAGTTATATCCCCGGCGATATCAACGGCAACGGCGCCGCCAACGGCATTGATGTGACGTTTGGCGTTTCCTTCTTCAAAGGTGGCATGCCCCCGCCCCATAACTGTCACCCGTTCTGCCCAGGCACGCCGGATCCTTTCTACGCGTCCGGCGATGTCAACGGGAGCTGCACCTTTAACGGGATAGACATAACCTACTTCGTGGCGTATTTAAAAGGCCTGCAGCCGGCGCTGCTCTTTTGTCCTGATTGCCCGCCGGTAACATCGGGGCCTCGGCATACCGAAATCAGGGGAGACTGCCTCGGGATTTCGGCTCTTGAAGATTCCAGTTATATGTACGTCGAGGCGATTGGAAATGAGCTGCATATCCATCACATGTACGCTACCTATCAATGCTGCCTAGAATATTTTGTCGATTACCAAATTGCCGGAAATGACATCACGGCAGTCGAGCAGGATTTTGGCCCGCCTTGTGATTGCCTATGCAGTTTCAATCTGGAATCAATTCTGTACGACCTGGCCGTGGGCGAATATGCTGTCACCTTAATCGGCATATATGGCGATACGGTGGGAGTGGATACCGCTTATATCGCGGGATATTAGCGCTCTTATGTGGTGTCAGGTCTTCAGACCTGGCACATTGGCCCTATTTTTCAAATACCATTTTCCCATCTATAATTGTCATGACCACGCCCGCGCCCTTGATATCGTCCGGCTTCATCTCGAATATGTTTTCAGAGAGCACCACGAAATCGGCGCGCTTGCCGATTGATATGGTGCCAGCGATGTCGTCATAACAACAGGCATACGCCGCGCCCTCGGCGTAGGCCTTTACCGCCTGATGGATTGTGATTCTCTCCTGGGGGTACCACGCCGGCCGCGTTTCATTCTGCCTTTTTCGGGTCACCGCCGCATGAATTCCGGCAATCGGGTCGGCCGTCTCGATTGGGGCATCGGAGCCAAACGCCAGCCGCGCGCGGGACGCCAGAAACGATTTGAACGGATAGGCGTAGCGCGAACGCTTTCCCCAGTATCTATCGGCGATGTCGCGGTCGGAGGTGGCGTGTATCGGCTGTACTGAGGCAATTATGCCATATCTCTCAAAGAGCCCGATATCCGATTTACGCAAGAGCTGGGCGTGTTCTATCCTCGGGCGAAGCCCCTTTTTAATGAAGGCTTGCGAGTATTTTCCAATTCCTCGGAGCGCCTGGTGGTTGCCCTTGTCGCCGATGGCATGCATGGCCACCGAGATGCCGGCATTTACGGCCCTGGAGACGAGGTCGTCGATCTCCTCGGGAGTGAGAGTCTCAACGCCGAAGTTATTCTTGGATTTTTCGTAAGGCCTGAACATCAATGCTGTCTGCGAACCCAGCGCCCCGTCGGCGAAAAGCTTCAGGCAACCGACCCGGATATGCTCCGTGCCGAATCCGGTATGGAATTTGAAATCAATAGCTCGCGCCAGGCCGGATTTGGGCACCATCTTGAAAACCCGAAGTTTGAGCTTTCCCTGGCGATCGAGCTCGTGGTAGATTGAAAATAGATCCTTGTCCTCGTCGCAATCGCCGCACCCTGTAATACCCAATTTCAACAGGTGCTCTTGCGCGCGACTAACAGAATCCATTTTGTCACTGTACGACATGGGCGGAATCTTATCGTAAAAATTCTCGGCGGCGTTTTCCATGAGTATGCCGGTCGGTTCGCCATTATTATCTTTCTCTATCACGCCACCCGGCGGGTCGGACGTCTTGGCATCGATACCGGCATGTTTTAAGGCCGCCGAATTAACCCACAGGAGATGCCCATCCTTGCTGCTCAGCGCCACCGGACTTGGGGTGATTGCATCCAATATGCCCTTGTCGGGGAAATTCTCGCCCCAGAGGTTTTTGTTCCAGCCGCGCCCGCGGAGCCACTGGCCGGACGCCAGCTTCGCCGCCGCCTCTAGAAGCATTTGCTTGATCTTCTCGAGCGAATCGACGCCATCCAAATTGACCCGCTTAAAACTTGTCCCCAAGCTCATCAGGTGCAAATGAGAGTCGATCATACCGGGGACAACAGCCCGCTTTTTCAGATCGACCGCCTTGAATCCGCGTCTGGATAGCGGCTTTATCCTGACATTGGGCCCGGCATCGATAATTAGCCCATCCTCTACGGCAATCGCCTGTGCACCGTCTGTTTTTCTGTCGAACGAATGGAATCTGCCATTGACGAAAATGATTTTATCGGCCATCCGTTTCCCCCATTACGTTATTCTCAGCATCCGATAATCCCCGTCGCGCCTGGTGACCCCCATCTGGTCGAGCTTTTCCAGAAGCGGGATAACATATTTACGGCTCGTCTTCAGGTGATTTTTTATATCTGATGCCGTGGCCCGACGTGATATCTTGAGGAATTCGGTCAGGCTTTCGACTATCTTTTCGAAATCGCGCCTGGTAAAGAGGATTCCCCCCTTCAACTCGACGATATCCCCCTTATCTCGCAGGAAATCGATGACAACCTCGTACTTGGGATCCTCATCGACCAGCTCTTTCCGGGTCGGCGACGACAGCGGGCTGGCCGAGAGGCGCGCGTGGAGCCGCCCCTGGAGACGCATCTGGTCGGGGTTGAGCTGCGCCTGGTGCCCGATGATTTTCAAAAGCCCTTTGTCGACCGCAATTTTGCCGGTCGAAACGAGATAGTCTATCACCACTGGCATTTGCTCCGGGCCGATCTTGAGTTTCTTTGCCAAAATCCCCGGCTCAAGCCCCTCGGACCATTGCCGACGGTCATGCTCATCACTTATTATCTGAAGCGCCGGCTCTGCAAATTTCTCCAGGAATTTGCGCGAGACGATGCTGTCACCGGCGATTGTAATTTCGTTCTGGTCTGCCAGAATTCTGATCGCTTGCTCCATCACCGATCTTTCGAACAGGATGTTCTGTAAGAGCCTTGAGACCGGCACGCGGACACCTTTTTCAAGTTCGGTCAGGACAATGACCTTCGGGGAAAACTCCGTCCTTTTTCGCAGTATCTCCGCGAGGAGTCCTTTGTTCTTGCTGATGGCCGAAAACTCCGTATCGAGCACCCGCCCACCGCCGATCGTCTCCTGCGGGCTGATTCGCCTGATAATGAATCTATCTCCGATTTTGGCGGCCACCTCCGATTTGAGCTTGAACCTTACGGGAGCCCGCTCGCCCGGTTTTAGAATATCGCGATCCAGCAGGTAGATTCGCCCGATGAGGTCGGCAGTGCCGAGAAGAAACGACACCTCACTTCCATTCCGGAGTGGCGATTTCGTTCCCGCGATAAGGCTCAACTCTCCGGCCACCTGCTGGGTCGGGGCTACGGTGCCGGGCAGACAAACCGCCTCGCCGCGCTCAATCGTGCTTTTATCGACGCCGGCCAAGTTGATGGCAACGCGACTTCCGGGTACCGCTTCATTTATCTTGCTTTTATGTGTCTGAAGGCTGCGGATACGCGATTTGGTTCCCGAGGGTTGGATCTCCACCTGTTGATCGAGCGTTAATTTCCCCTCCAGAAGCGTCCCCGTGACCACCGTGCCCATGCCTTGAATTGTGAATTTCCGGTCGATGAAGAGCCGGGCGGCGCCCAGGTCGGGCCGTTGCATCTGAACGGTCAGGAGCGAGTCAAGCGAACTCAGGACTGAGTCGACCCCGTCGCCGGTCAAAGTCGAGGTCGGCACGATTGGGCACCCCTCGAGGAAACTCCCCGTCAGATGCTCTCTGATGGACTCGATTTGGAGCTGAAGGTAATCGCTGTCGACCAGGTCTTTTTTGGTCAACGCCACCAGGCCTGTCTTGATATCGAGAAGGCTGATAATCTGAAAGTGTTCCTCGGTCTGCGGCATCCAGCCGTCGTCAGCGGCGATCACGAATATGACCGCGTCGATCCCACCTACGCCGGCCACCATGTTCTTAACGAATCGCTCATGCCCGGGCACGTCGACTATACCGACCTGGCGCCCTGATGGCAACGTGGCCCAGGCAAATCCCAGGTCGATTGTCATGCCGCGCTCTTTCTCCTCGGGCAGGCGATCGGGGTCGATACCTGTCATCTTGAGCACCAAGGACGACTTGCCGTGGTCGATATGTCCGGCGGTGCCGATTACAAACATGATCTGATAGCGTCGATTAGAGTGGGCATTTGCTCCGGCAGAACGGTCCTCAAATCTATCATGACCCCGTCCGATGTTGTCCTGCAGACGACAGGCGTCGAATAACCGAGAAGCTGTCGCGACAGGACCTGGGGGGCACCTTCGATTTTCACGCCGAAGCTTTCGAACTCGTACTCAGGCAACGACCCTCCTCCGAACGAACTTGTGAGCCTCGTGGGGATCACCCTTGAGTCGCTCACGGTCAATATAATTCCGTCCGCGCGCGCCCTGAGTTCATCCCGCTCTATTGAGGCCATCTCCCAACAGGGGAGAGGCTCGCCGCGAAGGTGGGCCAGGAGTGTCGCCTCCAGAAGACCGATGGTTAGCTTATCGAGCCTGAATGCCCTGTAGAGCGGGTCCTTGAGCAAAGCAACAATCATTTTCTCTTTGCCGACGATTAGGCCGGCCTGGGGGCCGCCCAGGAGCTTGTCACTCGAGAAGCAAACCAGGTCGGCTCCGGTCCTTATCGCCGATAGAATGCTTGGCTCGGAGAGTCTCGTGGCGAATGCGTCCGAATCGATCAAGCCCGAACCCAGGTCGTAGCAAAACGGCACTTTCATCTTACGGGCGAGGCCTGCAATGGCCGATGGTTCCGGCTCGTCGGTGAAACCGCGTTGAACAAAATTGCTCTTATGCACATATAGAATAAGTGCGGTATTTTTATTTATTGCCCGCTCGTAATCGCTGAGGTTTGTCTTGTTTGTTGTGCCGACCTCGCGCAGTTTCGCTCCCGAACGCTCGATTATCTCCGGTATCCGAAACCCTCCGCCGATCTGAATCAACTGCCCGCGCGAAATGATGACCTCACGTCCCGCCCCGGCGATATTCGCTACTATCAGATATACGGCTGCGGCGTTGTTGTTGACCGCCATGCCGGCCTCGGCGCCGGAGAGCGCAGCCGCCATCCGTCCCGCCATGCGGCTGCGGGTGGATCGCTTGCCATCAACAAGATCGAATTCCAAATTCGAATAGCCGGTGACTGCATCCAAAAGCCCTTCGTAGGCGACTGGTGCTATTGGTGCCCGGCCAAGGTTAGTGTGAAGAATCACTCCCGTGCCATTGATTACCGGTTGAATCAGCTCTCGTCGGTATCTCGCAAAAAGCTCTACGATTCTCAGGACGATGTCATCCTTCGACGGCATCCCACTGGCCCGAGTCGCATCTTTCTTCATCCCTGAGGCTAATTTTTTGGCTTCCGTCGCGACAAAAGCAAACGACCACTTTTCGATCAGGGCTTTGAGCCGCTCATCCCCCAGGATTATCGAGATGCTCGGGAAATCGCGCATGGCCGGTGCCGATGCGGCCTTCTTGCACCCCGTTACTATTTTCTTAACACCCTTATCAGCCATTTCTCTTTTTCAATTACCTCGCCTATTCTGGAAAAACCGACATTACGGCTGGTCAGTTCAATTTCAAGCCTGGTCGCAAGTTCAGGGCTGATAGCTATCAGAAGCCCGCCCGAGGTCTGAGCATCGGCCAAAAGCAGCTTCTCGTGCTTTTCCAAGTTGTCAACCCACTCGGTATCGGGGCCTACGCTCAAGAGATTGGAGCGGCTCCCGCTCGGGAATTGATCGGCCTTGGCCAACTCCATCGCGCCCTTCATCACGGGCACGCTATCGAAATGCACCACCGCCATTTTGTTCGAGGCCGCCATCATCTGGCCGAGATGCCCAAGTAGTCCGTAGCCGGTGACATCGGTCACGGCGCATATGTCGGTGGCCAGCACCGCCTCCGAGGCCTCGCGGTTGAGCATTTTCATATATTTAACCGCCCCCTCGACAACATCCTTCGGGGCCTTGCCATTTTTAAGTGCCGTGGTGATAAGCCCAGTTCCCAGCGGCTTGGTCAGGTAGAGCAGGTCTCCGGCCTTGGCCGAGGCGTTGGTCAATACTTTCTTGGGATGCACAGCGCCGGTTACCGCCAGGCCATAGAAAGGCTCCGGCGATTTAACCGTATGTCCGCCCACTATCGGCATCCCGGCCTCCTCAGCTACGCTCAAGCCTCCGCGAATAATTTCGCGCAGCAATGACAGGGGCAGGATCTTCTCCGGGAAACCAACCACATTGAGGGCCGAGATCGGCTGGCCCCCCATGGCGTATAAGTCGGAGAGTGAATTAGCGGCTGCGATTGCCCCGAAGTCGAAAGCGTCATCCACGACCGGCGTGAAATAATCAACAGTCGTCACGATCGCCAAATCCTTTGACACCTCCACAACCCCGGCATCATCGAGCAGCTCCGGCCCTACGATCACGTTTTTATATCCATCCAGTTTGATATCGCCCAGCACCTGGACGAGTTCGCTTCGCGCCAGCTTTGACGCTCACCCGGCGCAGGCGACATACTGGGTCAATTTGAAAATTTCTTCCTTTTTATCCATAGACACCAATAATTTATGTGGCCAATATAATCATAATGATATTGTAAATTCAAGGCATTTGCATTTCCATTGTCCCTCAGGTTGGAAGCGTTTTTCCAACGACATCCTGAGGGCCTAAATTCCGATGTGATAATTTCGATAATTCGCAGCTTTTTGACCAAAATCAAGGACGAATGCCCTATAATCCCATTAGTTGGGGGTGATGGAAGAAATAATGGAGAAAAAGGGTACGCCGAGAGCGGCTATCCGCAGGCCCAGGCGAGACAAGAGCCTCCTCAACAATGGCTTTAAGATGCGGACAGCCATCCAGTATGGGTTTCTGGCCGTCAGCCTGATAATCGGTGTGCAATTTTACATATGGTATCGCCATTTTGCGACCGGCGGCCAATCGCTTTACGTTCCCCGGCCCGGTGGTGTTGAGGGTTTCCTGCCCCTCTCCGGCCTGATAGGCCTCAAATACTGGCTTGCCTCCGGCGTGTTCAACATCATTCACCCCGCGGCCATCGTTATCTTATTGGCGATATTATCCGTCAGCCTGGTTTTCAAGAAAAGCTTTTGCTCTTTCATTTGTCCGGTGGGTTTGATCTCCGAGTGGTTCTGGAAACTCGGGCGAAAACTTTTCGGCAAGAAATTCGTGATGCCGTTCGGCTGGAAAATGCCCCGTTGGCTCGATTACCCATTGCGCTCGCTCAAATACCTGCTCCTGCTGTTTTTCGTCAATGCCATTCTGATAAGCATGAACACCGAGGCGCTCCGCGAATTCATAAATTCGCCGTACAACAAGATCGCCGATGTCAAAATGCTGCTTTTCTTTGTCGGCATGTCCCGTTTTACTGCCGGCGTGATAATCCTTCTGGCTGTAGTTTCAATTTTCATATCCAATTTTTGGTGTCGCTACCTCTGCCCCTACGGCGCGCTCCTGGGGGCCTTGAGCTTCCCGAGCCCTGTCAAAATCAAGCGCAATAAATCAACGTGCGATGACTGCATGGCCTGTACGCGGGTCTGCCCGGCCATGATTAATGTTCACAAGGCCGGAATTGTCCGCTCCGACGAATGCACCAGTTGCCTGTCGTGTGTCAGGGCCTGCCCGATCGACAATACGCTTTATCCGGCGATCTACGGTAAAAAGAAACTTAATGCCCGCACTGTAGCGGTCGGTGTATTGGCCATATTCCTAATCTTTTGGATAGGAGGAAGGGTTACCGGTTATTGGAAGAATAACGTCACCAACCAGGAATATATGTATCATATCCAGCATAGGGATGGCTTGGAGTACAATCATATCAGATAAAATCTGGCTATATTTCATTGCCAAGGCCCCGCTGCGAATACCACCCCGCAGCGGGGCTCGCTTTTTTGCGTCTAACAGGCACATGCCTCTTCAACATGCCGGCGGAGGTGTGAATAGCATAATACCTGGCGCTGCAGGCTTATAAGCAAGTCAAATCAGTTATATATTTCTGGCCTTAAACATGGTATTCATAGAGTCATCATAGCATCATTGCGCTTTTCAATATTATTTACTAAATTACGGCAGATGGTAAAAGCGAATGCCTGGGGTTTAATTTTGGGCGACCCATATGGGTCCTGAGGGATGGGAGTAGATCGTGGAAAATCTAATTTACCTCGATAACGCGGCCACCGCCTGGCCGAAACCCGAATCGGTCTATAAATTCATGGTCGATTTTTATCAGCGCTGCGGTGTCAATCCCGGCCGCTCCGGATTCGATCTGGCAATCGAGGCCGGCAACATTGTCGAGGACCTTCGCAAGCGCCTGACCAAATTTTTCGGCGGAGACCCCGAGACCCCCGAACGCCTCTGTTTCGCTTATAATGCCACCGACGCTCTCAACCTCATCATCTGGGGGCTCCTTTGTCCAGGCGACCATGTCGTTACGACCAACCTGGAGCACAACTCCGTTATCAGACCAATAAATCATCTTGTCCGCGATCATGCTGTTGAGGTTGCCTATGTCCCATTCGATTCCAACGGTTTTGTCAATCCGGATGACATAAGAGCCGCATTTAAGAAAAATACGAAACTTGTCGTGGTCAATCACGGCTCCAACGTCTTGGGCACGGTCCAGCCTCTCAAGGAAATCGGCAGAGTATGCAAGGAGGCGGATATATTGTTTGCGGCCGATACGTCGCAGACAGCAGGCGTCGTCCCGATCAACATGAAAGAGATGAATATCGATGTCATCGCGTTCACCGGCCACAAGGCGCTTATGGGATGTACCGGTATCGGCGGGCTTTGCGTGCGCAATGATGTCGAAATCCGTCATACACGCGCCGGCGGCACGGGGGTTGATTCGATCAACCCCTACCATTTGGAGCGCTACCCCTACCGCATGGAGTATGGCACACCCAACATGGTCGGCATAGCTGCCCTCTGGGCCGGACAGGATTGGATAGACCAGGCGGGAATTGAAAGTATCCACGGCCAGGAAATGCGCCTGACACGCAGGTTGGTTAATGGATTTAAGGAGATCGAGGGCGTCAGGATCTATTGTTGCGATAACCTGGAGAATCATCTTTCGACAGTCACCATGAATATCGAGGGTATGGACGCGGCCAATGTTGGCACCTGGCTCGATGTCGATTACAATGTCGCCACCAGGACCGGCCTGCACTGCGCGCCGCTGGTGCATAAGCAGCTCGGCACCGCCGAACTCAAGGGCGCGGTGCGCTTCTCTATCGGGCCGTTCAATACCGACCAGCATATCGACCACGCGGTCAACGCCGTGGCCGAGATAGCCTCGTGGGTGCGCGAGCAGCGGATTAAAGTGTAAGAAATTCATTGTTGGCCATGCGCCCTGAACCCCGGCCATTTCCGCATGCGTTAGGATGTAGTCGATTTATAACATGTACTGGGGTCTAGTTTGCATTTTCAGACTTCAGAAGTGCTCAGGGCACCAGATTATGTTTCAGCATATTGTCCGTTGCTTAGGGAAATCATTCAAACAAGAAGGCCAAGCTACAGCTATGCAGGCGCTCAATATATTGAGCGCCTGCATAGTAATAATAATGTTCTCATTTCATTCCATATAATCTCTATGCCCGCGGCGCACCCTACTTGTCAGATACTCGGCTTTTATTAATATCCAGCGAAATACCGTCGCCTTGCCTTATATATACTGTCCTATGCGGAAACGGTATCTCTATCCCCAGCCGGTCGAATTCGTTTTTCACTTTAAGTCGGAATACGCGGGCGAGATCCCATTGAGTCAAGGGATCGGTCTTGAAGAGCACCTTGACATTCACGGCTGATTCTCCCAGCGAATCAACCCCCCAGATCGATGGTTCCTCCTTGATTATTCTCCGGTATTTCTCGTCGTTATAGATTTCCATCGCCAGCGACTTAAGGATCTCCATGACTCGGTTGATATCCTCCTTGTAGGCGATGCTTACGGTCACCACCGCCCGCGACCAGCCATATGTCATATTCGATAAGGTCTTGATCTCGCCGTTGGGGATAACGTGCATGATCCCTTCACTGTCACGCAAAACCACTATGCGAAGCGTGATTCTTTCCACCAGGCCGCTGATATCGCCGATCCTGACCACGTCACCGACACGAATCTGGTTCTCCATGATCAGAAAGAATCCGCTGACGATATCCTTGACCAGCGATTGCGAGCCGAAACCTATGGCCAGGCCGATTATGCCGGCTCCGGCCCGATATCAAATCCAAACTCTTTTATGATTGTGATGATGCCGAATGCTATTACCACGACCCTAACCGTCAAGTTGAATATATGCACCAGGGTCTTCGCCCGCCGCTCGCGCTCATTCTCGGTGGTGGGGTCGTCATCGGATGTGACCTGGATTATCCTCTTGCCGACCAGCTTGGCTATCTGAATCAGCACCCACATGCCGAACAGGACGAGGAGTATCCTTATTCCATGAGTCACGGCCCAGCCGGTCAGGTATTCGGCCAGCCTGGGGGCTTTCTCGGGTAACAGATGCAAATTTCCGACCAAATTCTGATGAATCTCCTGCATAGAAATCATCTCCTGCAAATTCGGTTCTTCTATAAAGAAAACAGATGGCAATTTCAAGTCATTTAATCAAGGCCGCTAAAAGAGATTAAAGTGGCATTGATTTTTGCTTATTGAGACATTATATTCACGGGCATGCTTGCCAAAGTTCTCTCGTCATCTGTATTCGGAATCGATTCATACATAGTGCAGGTGGAGGTCGATGTCAACCGCGCCCAGATGCCATATTTCGCCATAGTCGGCCTGCCCGAGGGCGCCGTCAAAGAATCGAAGAATCGCGTCTCGGCCGCCATAAAGAATGCCGGTTTCGCGTTTCGGGTGCACAACATCACCGTAAATTTAGCTCCTGCCGATATCAGGAAAACCGGCACGGCGTTCGACCTGCCGATTGCGATTGGAATCATGGCTGCTACCGGACAGGTCGGTCGCAACGATTTTAATGATATCGCGATTCTGGGCGAACTGTCTCTTGACGGCACTATCAGGCCGGTACCGGGAGTGCTCTCGATGGCGGTCGGCGCCATGAAGAAGAAAGTTGCCGCCATGCTGGTCCCCGCTGAAAATGCCTCCGAGGCGGCGATGGCCTCGGGTATCGATATCTACCCAGTCAAAACATTAGCTGAGGCAGTGGAATTTCTCGAATGCGGCAACTCCATTGCGCCGCACAAAGTCGATATCCGCGAGGTGTTCGAGCAACACCGTCGGTCAGATATCGATTATTCCGATGTCAAGGGGCAGGAACATGCCAAGCGGGCGTTGGAGGTGGCCGCGGCCGGCGGGCATAATATTGTTATGATCGGGCCGCCCGGCTCGGGCAAATCGATGCTGGCTAAGCGTATTCCGACAATATTGCCGGACCTGACCCTGGGCGAGTCACTCGAGACGACCAAAATTTATTCTGTCGGCGGGCACCTTCAGCCGAACCAGGCGTTGGTGGCGGTTCGTCCGTTCCGTTCGCCGCATCATACCATATCCGATGTCGGCCTGACCGGCGGCACGGGGCTTCTGCTTCCCGGCGAGGTGAGCCTTTCGCACAACGGCGTGCTGTTTCTGGACGAGCTTCCCGAGTTCAACAAGTCGGCCCTGGAATCGCTCCGGCAGCCGCTGGAAAATGGCTGGGTGACTATAACCCGGGCATCGGGCTCGGTAACCTACCCGGCCAACTTCATGTTGGCGGCGGCGCTCAATCCCTGTCCGTGCGGCTATTTCGGGGATCTCAACCATAATTGTAACTGCTCGCCGGGGAATATCCAGCGCTATATCTCGAGAATCTCCGGGCCATTGCTGGACCGGATCGATATCCATATCGAGGTGCCGGCGGTCAAATTCAAGGAGCTCTCATCGGAGGCGGCCGGGGAGCCATCGGAGAATATCCGCAAACGTGTCAACGCCGCTCGGCAGATACAGCTTGAGCGCTTCGCCGAATTCGAGGGTGTCTACTGCAACGCTCAGATGGAGACCCGGCTGATCCGCTCGATCTGCAAGATCGATAACGATTCGCTGACGCTTCTGAAAACCGCTATCACGCGCCTGGGCCTCTCGGCGCGGGCATATGATCGTATCCTCAAAGTCTCCCGCACGATAGCTGATTTGGAGGGGGCTAGGGATATCACCTCCGCGCACATCTCCGAGGCGATCCAGTACCGGAGTTTGGATAGGAGCTATTGGCAGGGGTAATTCACAAAGCGGCCGATTGAGATCATGTGCAGACTACTGTCCTTCATTAAGAAGTTCTATAATACCAACTGGCGGGCCTCGTTCGTAATCATCTTTTCGGTTCTCATGATGCTGATGCTATTGGAGGTCAAGAACCATCGGTTTCGCTCGAGCGATTTCAAGGTCTACTACCGCGCCGCCGAGCGTTTGGTGCAAGGTGAGAACCTTTACCGGCCCGATATCGATGGCCACTATTACTACAAGTACTCGCCGACAGCCGCGGCCTATTTCGTGCCGGCGACCATCTTCCCGTTACAGGTGGCCAAGGTCCTGCACTGGACCGTGATGGCGCTGGTCGCCTGCCTGGGATTCTATCTGGCGCTGTCCCTGGTCCGGCCCGGTTTTCGTAATCACGACCCCAAACTTGTCAACAACCTCCTCCTGCTCCTGGGGCTCATTTTGAGTGTGCATCTGGAGCGCGAATTCTTCCTGGGGCAGGTCAATCATATCCTTTTAGTGCTTTACCTGGCGATGATTGTTCTCGTAAGCAGGAAAAGAGAAGGGCTGGCTGCCTTAATCTGGGCGGGTTCAATATTCCTCAAACCGTTCGGATTCATCTTCCTGCCCTATTATCTGGTGAAAAAGAAATTCAAGATGGTCGCGCTGTTCCTGCTCTTCGCGGCCATCTTCGTCTTGCTTCCGATGCTATTCACCGGTCCGGACAATTTCGCCGGGCAATACCGGCATTGGTTCCATGAGCTCTCGGTGGAGCTTTCGGCCAAGCAATCGCTCCTGGCGTCCGAAAACGACACCATCTTCTCAATCCTGGCTCGCTATACGCCGTTCCGGCTCCTCGATTTCACGCCGATGAGCACGCGTATATTCCAGCTTGTCATCCTGGCGGCGATCGGCGCATTGTTCCTCTATCTCATGTACCGGGGACGGAACTTAAGGGAAAGTTACGTGCTTGAAGCCGCATTTTTGATCTGCCTTATCCCGCTTCTGTCATACACCAATCACTACGCCTTTCAATTCATCGAGTTAGTGGCATTTCTTATCGTTTTTAAATATTGGAAGCTCTCGAAATCTTGGCGGTTCGTGGCCGTCGTTGGATTTATCCTGACCGCAATCAACATGCATGATATTGTCGGCCAACGAATTTACGATTTCCTCAACGCCATTTCATTGGTGGCAGTGGGAGCAATCATTCTGCAGGTAGTGGTGATTAATCTTAGGCTGCGTGAGATAGCGTAAGCCTGGCTCCCTTGGCCGGTGGGGCCGTGGTCCTTCGGACCAAAGAGAAACCCGGCCTTCCTGAAGAAACATCACACATATTCTTGCCTAACTCAAAAAAAGCGTGATGCAATTAATCAGCAGCCGGGTTTCTCTCCCTCGCCGGGGGCGAGGGGCGGCCCCACCGGCCAGGGGAGCCGAAACGCCTGCGGCGCAACCATATAACCGGCGCAAGCCATGTTACCACTTGACACGGCCCCATGATTTCGCCTTACTTATGCGCCATGATTTTTAGAAGGGCTGATACCTTATTTATCGCCATATCGCTTGTTGCGCTTCTGACCCTAAAATGCGGCGATAAGGCCACCAATTCTCAGGGCGGATTTGCCATTTATGGTCGGATTTCATGGCGGCCACCGTTAAGCGGGCTGCCTCTGGCAGAATTCTACATATTTAATGACAAGAGCGCTGTCACGGGGGCAGTTATAACGGTTAATGCCGACACCATTCCGGCAGCACCATCCGAAAATGGCATCTATCGAAAAAGCTTAAATATCGGTATTGGCGATAGCGCCTACTATTCGATTAATTCAGTATATGGCTCCGCCGAGGGGGTTGTGGTAATCCCCGACACTGTTTCGATAATCCGGCCCGCTCGCAGCGACACGCTCGATATCGGCTCAACTTACACCGCGTTATGGCACTCAAACCGGCTATACGACGGCTATTATGCGTATCTCGAAGGCCAGCGAATAGATATCAGTGGCGTTTATGAACTTCCCCAGGATACAACGCTCGAGCTTCCTGGCTCTAATTTGATCGATATCGGTGTAGATACATTTTGGGTGGAGACCTTACGGGGCATTTTCACCCCGGAATATGCGCCCAATGGATTATTGCTTCCCAGGGGTGTCGTGGGTGCGGCCGGCAATTATTGCGAGATTTATTTTAGATTAAATTAACGGTAATGCGGAAGCCTAACGAACCAGGATCAGAACATGGCACAAATGCAGCGAACTATAAAAAAGGCGGCCAGCCTCTCGGGAACCGGCCTGCACACCGGATGTCAATCCACCATCACGTTTACCCCCGCGCCGATTAACCACGGCATCACCTTCATTCGTACCGATCTCGAGAACTGCCCCGAAATTCCGGCCGATATCGACCACGTCGTCGATCTCCAGCGCGGCACCACATTGGGCATCGGCGAGGTTAGAGTTCACACCGTGGAGCATGTCCTGGCCGCTTTGGCGGGATTACAGATCGACAACATGAAAGTCGAGCTCTCCGGCTCGGAGCCCCCCGTAGGCGATGGCTCGGCGTGGCCATATGTTCAGGTTATTACCGACGCCGGCATTGCGGAGCAGGATGCGCCCAAGCAATTCCTGGAAATCGAACATCCCATAGCCTATTCCGAGCGTGAGCGCGGCATAGATATCGTGGTTGTGCCTTCAGACAGGATTCGCATAACTTTCATGGTCGATTATAAAAACCCGGCCCTCGGCACCCAGTACACCTCGCTTGTTGATCTCGATGAAGAGTTCGTGGAGGAATTCTCCAAGGCCCGCACCTTCTGCTTTTTGACCGAGGTGGAGCAGCTTCTCGATTCTAACCTCATCAAGGGGGGGGGCATCGATAATGCTGTGGTCATCCTCGATGAGGAGCTTACGCCTGACAAGATCAATAGAATGCGGGATGCCTTCAAGGAATCGCGCCCTATATTCGCCGGCAAGACTGGTATCATGAACGATACGCCGCTCAGGTATTATAACGAGCCGGTCAGGCATAAAGCGCTCGATCTTCTGGGAGACTTATTCCTGATCGGCGTACCGCTGAAAGCGCATATTCTGGCCGCCCGCTCGGGCCACGCGGCCAATGTCGCCTTGGCGCGAAAAATACGCTCCATATATCAGAAACAGCTCATTTCGCACAAGTATGGCCCCAAGAAACCTGCCGGCGATTTCTTGCTCGATATCAATGCCATTCTTAAGATCATGCCCCATCGCTACCCGTTCCTGATGATCGACCGTGTCCTCGATATAGAGGGATCGAATCGTATAGTGGCCATCAAGAACGTAACAATCAACGAACCCTTCTTCCAGGGCCATTTCCCCGGCAAGCCCGTTATGCCGGGCGTAATGATTGTCGAGGCTATGGCACAGGCCGGCGGTCTATTGCTACTCAATGCGGTCGAGAACCCCGACAACAAGCTGGCCTACTTCATGGGGATTGACGAGGTCAAGTTCCGCAAGCCGGTCATCCCCGGCGACCAGCTTCGCATGGAAATAGAGATGATCAGCTTCAAGCGTTCGATGATTAAGATCGCCGGCAAAGCCTTTGTCGAGAGTAAACTCGTGGCCGAGGGTGTATTTACGGCGGTCGTGGTGGATAAAAATAGTTAGGAGTTGGCCATGGAGCAGCATCCTACGGCGCTTGTCTCGAGTAAAGCGGCAATAGGCAAGAATGTCAGGGTGGGACCATATTCCATAATCGAGGATGATGTCATAATTGGCGACGACTGCATCATCGATTCGCATGTGTCGATAAAATCAGGTGTCAGGTTAGGCAATAATATCAAAATATATCACGCGGCCGCCATCGGTGGGCCGCCACAGGACCTTAAATACGCCGGCGAGAAAACCGAGCTCTATGTTGGTGACAACACCGTCATCCGCGAATTTGTAACCCTTAATCGCGGTACCACCGCACACGGCAAAACCGAGATCGGCAAAAATTGCCTCTTCATGGCATATTGCCACGCCGCCCACGACAATATAATAGGCAACAACGTCATCCTGGCAAACTCGGTCCAGATGGGCGGCCATGTAGAGATCGGCGATTGGGCCATATTGGGAGGCGCCTCGGTCGTCCATCAATTTTCTCTTATCGGTGAGCATGCTATGGTGGGCGGCGGCTTCCGCGTCACCCAGGATGTCATGCCTTATATATTGGTCGCCGGATACCCGCTCAAATACATGGGGGTGAATGCCATCGGCCTGAAACGCCGTGGTTTTTCGAGCGAGACCATTAACACGCTCAAAACGCTATTCAGGTTCCTGACTTCGAAAAAGATGACATCGGCGCGAATTAAGGAAAGAATTGAAAACGAGGTCCCGAAGATACCAGAGGTGGTTCGGGTCCTGGAATTCATCCAGCGCAGCCGTCGAGGTGTGATAAAATAACCTTGGATAAGATACGAATTGGGTTGGTCGGATGCGGCCACATGGGCAGGTTCCATGCGGCCAGGCTATCCGAGGTCAGGAACGCCGAGTTCGTGGGATGCTTCGACATAGATGATGGCAAGGCCGCAGCCTGTGCCAAAGAACATAAGGTCCGCGCCTTTGATTCGCTCGATGACATGATTGGGCAGGTCGACGCTGTCAGTATCGCGGTGCCGACCTCGGCGCACTACGAGGTGGCCTCGATATTCCTTGAAAACTGCATGCCGGTGCTCCTGGAAAAGCCGATCGCCGCCAATCTTGAGATGGCCGAGAAACTAATCGCGTTGGCCGATAGCAATAAGACAATTCTGCAGATCGGTCATTCCGAACGATTCAATCCGGCCTTCCTGGCGGTCGAGAAGGGCATTTCCGATCCCAAATTCATCGAGACCCATCGCCTGGCGCCGTTCAAGGGCCGGGGCATCGACGTTTCCGTCATATTCGATCTCATGGTGCACGACCTGGATCTCATAATGGCCCTTACCGGCTCGACCCCAACCAGGATCGAGGCCGCGGGTGTAGCTGTTATCACCGAAACAATCGACATAGTCAATGCCCGCTTGGAATTTCCCAATAGCTGCGTGGCCAATATAACCGCCAGCAGGATATCCGTAAAAGAGATGCGGAAATTACGCGTATTCCAAAAATCGGGGTATACCTCGATTGACCTGGCCGCGCGTGAGGCCGAGCAATTTACAGCGTCCTCTCAGGATAGCGATGACTTCCGCAAAGCCTCGCTTTTTGGCCGCCTGGGGCTCCCCGATGGCAGGGCTATTATAAAGCGCAAAATAGAGATCCCCTCAGGGGACAATCTCAAATTCGAAATTATCTCCTTCATCGAGGCCGTACAAGAAGTTCATCCCCCGGTAGTGACCGGTCGCGATGGTTACAATGTCTTGAAGGTCGCCACCGAAATCGACCGGCTCTGTAATGAATATTTAATGAAAATTTAGCTGTAATTTCCACGATAGTCGGTCTTCATCAGCCTCCAAGATAACACTGCAAGTCCATATTAATGCGTCGAATTTTTTAGATCCACAATCTGAAATTTGCAGAAAAGGCTTGACCCGGGGAACAGGGGAGTTTATCATGGCGTTATAGTAATGGTTATGAAATTCAATCTCAATAATAACGGGAGGTTCCAATGAAGAAAATAATTACTGTCACCCTGGCTCTGGCGTTCGTCTTTGTAGCTGTCAATGCTTACGCCTGCGGCGATAAGACCAACCCCACCAAGGCCGAGGCCACCAAGTCGAAAAACGAGATGACCTCAAACTCCGCCTCGTGTAGTTCCGACGCTAAAGCCATGAAGGCCGATGCCGGCTCCTGTGAACCGGCCGCCAAAGCCATGACTGCCGAGGCCAGGAAGACCAAGGATGCGTCGTCATGCCCCTATATGAAAGATGCCGATGCCAAGATGGAGAAAATTGACGGCGGATGCTGCGCCGGCAAGTCGGCCAAAACCTCCGGCGTCTCGCAGAAAGCCGAGGTGAAGCAGGAGGATAAGAAGGCTGCCGATCCAGTGCTGATCATGTCGGCCCCGACCGGTTCGACCATGAATCAGTAGTAGATAGGGTTCATAAAAAAATAAAGGCTGGTCAGGCGACCAGCCTTTTATTATGACTCCATTCAAGGACCATAAAACATTATCCCGACGATTTAAATGAAGCAAGCCCGGGATTTTGATTCGTGGCCTTCTGCAGTTAGAATTCTTCTTCTAAATCTCCCTCTTCGACATCATCGCCATAGTCGTCGTATTCTTCGTCTTCGAGCCCGAAGCGCTCTTCGCCATCGGCGTCCGCGCATTCCTTGCTGCAGTATATCTCGCCGTCGCGACGATACGGTTTCCCATTGAAGTCAATGCCGCAGTATGCGCACTCCATAGTCTCCTCCCGAAGGGTCTCCTGTTAAAAAACCGTCCCGCCTTTCTATCATGCCTGCCGGAGCGGTGCTAATTCTATTCGTGAATGTTTTCGACAAAAATCCCGTAGAATTTAATCCCTGTAATTCTTTTCAAGGCCGCGAATCATGCCATATAAGGTAGTTTATCTTGTGCAATTGTAACGTGCCATGCGAATTAATTGTCCCCCGGCACCAAATGCTCCCATTTAGCATGGTAATCATCCCGGAGACCGCAAAAGCTCCCTCTATGACAAGCGATTCGTATTCATGCCTTTTCAGTTGCGCCAAATAAATCGATTCGGCTAATTTGTCAACAATTATTTTACAGCCTGGCGGCGGGGAAATTCCGCCCAAACCGGCCTTTTATAACAGCCTTGAGCGCTCCGGCGGGGATTTGACGACATATGATAATGAATTATGCAATCACGATTATTGCGAACATTTAAGGGCCAACCCCGTATTTTAGGCAAGCCATAAATTGGACCGATTATTCGTTTCCGCGGTAATTTCAAAGCAAGGAGCCATCATGAACAACATCTGTCACTGGGAGCTTCAAACGCGTGACCCCAATAGGGCCAAGAACTTCTATGAACCTTTGTTTGGCTGGAAGGTTACGTTTGAAAAAGAAATGAATTATGTCATGATCGAAATCCCGGGGGGACAGCCCGGAGGGGGCATGAATATTGTCGATAAGATCGAACCCTCGGGGACAACCCTCTATGTCATGATCCAGGATATCGAGGCCACGCTTAACAACGCCGAGAAGCTGGGCGGGAAGATAGTCATGCGCAAAAGCCCAATCCCCAAGATCGGATTTTTTGGCGTCCTCACTGATTCCGAAGGCAACAAGCTGGGTCTGTTCACGCCGCTTGACAAGTAAGCCCCGTTATTTGAAATACTAAAAGCATTGTAATCTCCTTATTCTGGGTAATTGATCCGGGTGGGGCAGGCATAATAACCTGCCCTTTTTTATCTAAAGGTAATTCCGCACTCGGTAGAGGCACGATAAATTACTGCTTCAATAACTGCCATGCTTCATCAAGGCGAAAAAAAAGCGAGCCTGCCGGGCTCGCCTTTAGCATTTTCAGTAATCCGATTCTACTTCAGAAGCGTCATCTTCCGCATCTCGGAATTGCTGGAATCCTTGAGGCGGTAGAAATAAACACCGGAGGACACCGACCGACCGATAAGGTCGGTGCCATCCCAGATAACCGAGTGCCGCCCGGCGGCGAGGTTGTCAGCCACGAGAGTGTTAACAAGAGCCCCGGTGATGTTGTAGATTTCAAGGCTGACGCGGCCGCCGGCGGTCGCAAAATCAATCCTGGTCTCGGCATTGAATGGATTTGGATAGTTCTGTTCGAGCGCAAATGAACGCGGCATAACCTCATCATCGGCCGCCGACGGCATCATCTCTGGAATCGAGATTCGCGCGCCCTGGAGGATATTCCTATCGGCATCGGATTGCACAAACGCCACGATCTGGCAATTGTCGGCTTCGAATGTCGTTGAGAGGCTGAAATCGAAGGAGTAATCGAGCGTATCGCCTAGGGCCAGGGTTATGCTCTGGCCGGAGGTGCTGGGTATCATGTCGCGGAATGTCTGATTGTGCACGGTCGTGCCGTTTGGCGCCCGCCAGTTGATATCATTCTCAATGATCGCGATGCGCAGGCGCAGGGTGGAGTGCCCGGGATCCTGCTCCGCGATAATCCTGACATTGACGGTGCCATTTCTCGTATCCAGATCATAGGTGCCCGATAATTCGATCAACAAAGGCGCCAGCACGAAACTCTCCTGGTCGATGAGGTTTTCCCAGACCCCGGTATTATAGCCGGCGTCAATGTAGCCATCTACGAAGGCATGCGGCGAATAGTTGTTGCCGTAGTAATTGTTGCGGGCCATGTTCTCGGAGATGTTGTACTGATAGTAGGGATCGCTGGTCGACGGGTAGTACCAATGGTATCTGATAATCGTCAGGACGCCAGCGTAATCAGTCGCCAACTGATCTAAGACCAGATCAGCATTGTAGCAGTAGGGTCACGAGGTGTTGGTAATGTATTCCGCAATAACCATTCTGTCGGCAGCCGCCGCAACGCCAAAAGAAAATGCCAGAATGAGCGCGGGCATTATAGCCAATCTGATAGCCGATCGCATTTGGGCCTCCTTCTCTAAGGTTTTTGTACAATATAGCTCCGTTTACTGAAATTACAACGATTTTTCCTCAAGATTCCCCAAACGGCCAAATTTTCCCATTTGTGCCCAAATGAGCACCTGCTTCGCATGCCGATATCGAAACTAGAATCTCGAGAAGAGAATTACTCTTGTGCCCTCGAATGTCGGCCGCACGCTGCAGATGCCCGATGAACAAACCAGGCCGCCCCGCTCACCGCCCTGGAATACGATCAGTTCGTGCGACTTGAAGCGCAAAGTCAATTCGATAAAACCCAATTTATTAGGGTCGCGGTCTATATCATTATTAGACAATGAGCCGCCGACACTGACCTGCAGGAACCCTCCCCGCGCATAGCCAAGCGTGAGGTAATCCTCATGATACTCGTGGCTGGCCAAAATGAATCTTCGCGAGTAGGCCATGGCCGAAACGGTCTGGTAGGAATTCAGGTAATAATACCCCTCCAGGTAATTTTCAATTTCGTCTTCGACCGTGTAGTCGAACCTGTCCCACCTGTAGCTGACGACCAATTTTTCAAATGGGCTCCATCGGGCCCCGGCGAACTTTTCTCCCAGATAAAACCTGTTGGCCAACCCTCTCGAAAAAGACTCCGAATAAGCCAGGTCGAAATTCAGACTGTAGTTGGGCGAAATCAGTATCCCTACCTGGTAGGCTCGCTCGCCGGGAACGCTGGCCAGCGATGACAGCGAACGTCCTGAATGGCTGACCGGCGGCGGAGCATTCAATGATGCCGCCGGGGTCGGGTAAAGCAAATTCATTATGTTCTTGTATTCCGAATAGACGCTGAAAATCGAATGGCTGAATGACCCCGAGAGGTATGTGCCGTCACCGTCGACATTTCCTCCAAATTGCCCCCGTCCGCGACGAGCCGCGTATTCGGCGTAAACCTCAAACGGACCTCGATTTATATTGCCTATCGCCGATGTGATATTGCTGTTGACCGCCTTTGCGAAATCCTCCAGATCATCCTGCTTAAACCTGACATATGAAAAACCGGCCTTGGTTCCGAGGATCGGTTTTATGGCGCCTCTGATTGCGCGCACGGTATTCTCCCTTTCGGCCGTAAGGCGATCCCTGAAGGCCCGGCCAAAGACAACATCAAAATCATAGCGGTCATAAAGCCCCGATACCCGCACGCCATCGAGATTGTTGTCATAATAAACAGCATCATCCAGGAAAGCGTTGAGTGTCATGCCGCGATCGAATGTCTGGTAGAAGTTGCCGGCGTGGATCGTGAAACCATTCTGGGTCCAGCCAAAATATCGCTGGGCGATACGCTCATAAGAGGTATCCGGACGATTCGGCTGTAATACCCTCAACCATGCGCCGGCGTAGAAATCGCCCAGGTCGAAATCGACTATGAAACGATTGTCGAGCGAGTCCTGCCTCGATAACCTGTCGCTGAAAATTGTGGAATCGAAGGGTTGAGGCTTATGATACCAGTACTGCAGCCAGTTAGCCGCCGACACCGACCAGGTGTCATTCTGGGCATTGGCGCCGACTGCAAAAAGGACGGTCATGGCAAAAGATGCCGCCAGAATGCCGAAAATTTGGGGGAAATGTCTCGGCATACTACTGCTCCGATCCGCTCTGACCGGTCGTGCCCGGTTTCGCCTCGCCGGTCGTGTCGGGCGGTACTATCAGGTTCTCGACAATCTTCTTCTCTATCTCGACCTCGTCGCCAGGCTTAAATCCGACTGCCGAAAAGACAACATTGCCATTGGCGTTGGCCATGACCGTGAAGGGCATGGCCGCGCCTTTGAATTTGCGGCGGAAGACTTCGCCGTCATTATCGAGCAGTATCTTGAATGTGAAACCATAAGATTTCACGAAGCTCTTGACCTTGGCTGAGGCCTTGGGGCCCTCGGTATTGATTGCTACCACCTGAAAGCCCTGGCTCTCATATTTCTGATAGAGTCGCTCAATGATCTTAAGTTCCTCGACACACGGCTTGCACCATGTGGCCCAGAAAGATACATAGATCGGGCCATTACCCAGATTCTTGGATAGATTGAATGTCCGTCCCTCGATATCGGTCAAAGTGAAATCGGGGATCCTTTTGGTCTGCACCTCTTGCGCTGCAAGGCCTGCTGCCAGGCAGGCCATCACGCAAAAAACAATGATGCTTTTCAACTTCATTGTCCACTCCTGTTATGTATTATGGTTCTTAATTTCATCATTGAGGGAAATTTAGCCCAACCTGGAGGGAAATTTAGCCCAACCTGCAATTTATTCGAAGAGATCCAACAGAGGTTCCATAACATCCCGCCCCCGGAAAAGTAACGGGAATAATTACGAATCTCTCATGAATTGTCAATTCGATTCTTGCGGGAGAGCATAAATATATTTCGCCCTGGCATGGCTTGAGCGAATTGATCTTTCAGGGATTCTTAAAACTCGGCCCCGAAAGAGAAGTACCATTGCGGCTTGGGCGCCACATTCTTAAGGTCAGTACCCCAGGCCAGGTCCACACGCAGGACGAAAATACCAAGGTTGATTCTGGGGCCGAACCCAAATCCGGCCAGGATATCACCCGATTTGGGAGGAGCGTCGCTGTTGGGATTGTGCAGCCTTATGTTGTCGAGAAATCCGGAGTCCTCGCTTTTATTCCAGGCGGCCCCCATGTCCCAGAACATTGCTCCGCTGACCTGAGCCAGGGTGATGGGAAGCGGGAAATGGAGCTTAAAATAATCGATGAAGGGGTAGCGAAACTCGAGATTGAGTATTCCGTAACGGTTGCCCGTGTCTGCGAAATATCTATACCCCCTGACCGGAACAACGATTTCGTTGACATATATATCCTCAACCCCAAAGATGTTGCTCTTGGCCCGACGCGGGCCAATCCAGTTAGAGGTGCCCCCGACATAGTATGACTTCGAATTCTTTCCGCCGGAGAGGCCGCCGCCGGCTCTGAATGCCAAGTTGTATTTCGACCAGAAGAACAGGTATTTGCGGAAATCGAATTCGAAGGCCCTGAAATCGAGCCCGGTCCCGATCGCCTTGAGCGACTGGTCAAATTTGACCATATACCTTTGCCCTGCGACAGGGCCTGTCAACCCCCAAATTACGGCATCGTTGACATATTGAACGGAGCCAAACAGGATATTGGTAGTCTTATCCGGGTAGATCTCCTGAGGCGCGAAATTGTCGCGGGCGACGGTGACCTGCGTGGCCAGGAAATCGAGGCGCGAGAATCGGGAGAAGGGATAAGTTATATACCCCTGGGCGCCGTATATTCGATCGCTGAAAAAGTAATGCAGATTCGGATTGGGGTCGCTGTCGTTATAGTACAGATTTTTAAAATGAAATATCGAGGCGGCATAATCTATCCGGCGCGCGCTATAGGAATAAGCCAGCTGAATATTTGTCTGGTCGATTGTGTTGACGAGATCGGTGTACACGAAGAAGTGGTGGTTACCGAACATGTCAGAGATTGACAGGTAGGACTGGCCCTGAAGGCCATAAAAATTGTCGTAGGTCACCCCACCCGTGACCAATTCGGGAGATAGTTTGAGTTTGTACCGGTTTCGCTTGTAGCTGCCGTCGGGAAGCAGATACTCCAGGGTATCGGCATTGACGAGAGCGGTGGTATCGACCCTGGCGGCCTGTGTGGTATCGACCGGCGGCGCCCCGACCTCCTCCTGAATCTTCTCCTCACCGGCCCGGAAAACGTAGGTGCTGAAATCGGTCAACGGGCCCTCGGTGGTGTCGACCTTGGCCATTAGGGTATCCGGGACTACAGTCTCCTCGGGGACAAAGATGTTGCTTTCCCCGCTCCTGAGCTTTTTCATATAATGCGTCAGGGTTAACTCGCCGTTTTCGTCGCCTACATTTTTGATATCCTTCAATATATAAATATCATAGCCGTAGTCGAAAAACGTAGAATATGCGATCTGATCACCATCGGGTGACCAAGTCGGCGAAAAGGCCCCGGTAAGGATATTGGTAACCGGGAAGCTTTTGCCGGTGGACATCTCATAAAGATAGATATTGTCGATTCCATTGCGATTGGAAACGAATGCGATCCGGTTGCCGTCGGGAGAAAAGACCGGTTGGAAATCATTGTAAGGCGACGAGACTATCATTCTCGCGGAATTGCTTGTCAGATCATAAATGAACAGGTTGTAATCGCCATATTTGTATCTCTGGGTATCCTCGAAAGTGTCCGGCCTGTCGGAGGCAAATGCCAGCGACTTCCCGTCGGGCGCCCACGAGGGGTCATTGTCATCGTACCGGTCGCTCATCAGACGGGTCAGATTCCTGGCGT
>Ga0315284_10002079_pt1 | contig 28719 bp, 20 predicted proteins | sample YL17G09_16_MG_FD_203696 | JGI IMG/M metagenome (GOLD analysis project Ga0315284, IMG submission 203696) | Sediment microbial communities from Yellowstone Lake, YNP, Wyoming, USA - YL17G09_16 | ecosystem: Environmental > Aquatic > Freshwater > Lake > Sediment | place: USA: Wyoming | collected...
CAGCCCTTGTAGTTCCCCAGCGCCTCGGCCACCGCCCGCCCGTAGTGGCTGCGGCTCACCGCCACGTGATGCTCGTAGCCGTTCTTGCAAACATATTGCAGTAACTGCTGCAACTCCGGGATCTTCACCACTCCGTAGCCGCCGAAGCTCTGCAGCTTGTCACCCGTCATCTCGCCCTCGCCCACATAGGCGCGCAGCCGTCCATGCAGGTCATCGGTGGAAGCCCGGCAGTAGGTGAGCGGCCCGCTCTTCAACTTGCCCACGATCGTTCCGAAGGTGTTGTCCTTTCCTACCGAACCCGCGATGATTTCCTGGAAGTCCATTTTGGCTTCCTCGAAAAAGTGTTTGGGCAGGTTCGAACAGTGGAAAATCACCGCTTTGTCGGGGTCGGCGCCGTAGTTGTTGTTCCAGTCGACGATGGCGCTGGGCTCGCCCGAGGCCAGTTGCAGGATGTACATTCCGATCATGCCGATCATGTCCGTCTCGCAGGCGCTGGGAAGCAAACTATTCGACATCATGCTCATCAGCGTGCAGGGGACGACTCCGAAGAACTCCTCCATCGCTGTCCAGCACTGAATGGACGTACCGGCAAGTTCGTTAGCCGCCATCCACTCGTCCACCACCACCCCGAATTTCGCCATCTTCACCAGCGACGGCGCGGGCACGCTCTCGGACGGAACGTAGCCTCGGATGCTCGTGAGCTTGCCCTGCACCATGGAATCGTCGTCCTTCAATCGCGCCACGCGTCCGAAGACCTCCGACAAGTCCAGCGTCTCCACCGTGATCCCTGCCTGCTCCATCAGCTTCTCGCTGAAGCGCACGGTGTTGAACGCCGCGGGCCGCGCCCCGAGGACTCCGACCCGCAGATTCTTCATTCCCTTCACCACGCGGCAGGTAGCTGCAAACGCTTTCAAATCAGAGCGAAAAAGATCCGTCCCCGGGCTCTCCGTGTGCAGTTGCGTCAGCGTGTACCGAATCCCGTATTGCCACAGGTTGTTACATACCGAGATCTTGCCGCAGAAACTGTCTCGCCGCCCGCCCATCAGCATTTTCTCTGGCTTATCAGGGAACGCCTGCACCAGAACCGGAACCTCCAGTCCCGACATTCGAATGCTGTTGGCTACTCCGCGCTCGTCGCCGAAGTTCGGCAGGCTCACCAGAATGCCGTCGATTTCGTCACCGTGCTTCTTGAACAGGTCCGCGCACTTCCGCGCATCGTGCAGCGTCTCCACGGACCCATGCTTGGAATCCTGGGGCGTCAGGCAGATGGACTTGTAGCCTTCCCGCTCCAGAATGCGCAGAATCTCCTCCCGCCCGTCGCGTGCCAGGACATCGGGGAAAAAACCACGATTGCCAATAATGACTCCAAACGTTGTCACCTTCATGGAATAACCCTCCTCGGATTCCGCTCCCACTTAAGAATTTGGAGGCCAAACCAGCCCGCTATCTTAACACGGCGAAACTGCAGGATGAAGTGCGAAGGCTTGAGGAGGAACGAGGGAGAGCGGGTTTGCGCCGGCACCCTCCGTTCAGGAGTGCGAATTTGGTCATCGAACTTCTGCTTCCGTTGGTCACGGGCTCCGGGTGACGCTTCGCCGTCCTACGCAGGGCGACGGAAACGGTCGAGCAAATGAAACAAGATCAGACCCAATCCAACGTTCACCAGCGCGCTGCTCAGCAGGTCGAATGGCTGGAAGGGGGGCGGAACCTCCAGCAGTCCACGCTGCAGCGCGAAGAGAAATAGTCCGTGGACGGGGACAAGTATCGCGGTCAGGGCGATGCGCGCCAGGATCTCGTCAAGCTCGAACTTGAAGCTGGCCGATGCCGCTAGATACGCCGTTAGCGCCTTGGCCATCCCGAAGACTCCGATGAAACCGTTGGAGAGTGCGTCCTGAACCAGGCCCATCCCGGTCCCAAGCCCGATGGCGACGATCTTGTCGCGCTTCACCAGAGCGAAGTAGATGGTGACCAGCAAAGGAAAGTCGAAAAGCCGCGCCAGGGGCAGCTTCAATGGCAGGAAGGCTTGAAGCAGAAGTGCCGTAAATACGGTTGACCAGAGAATGGCCGGGTGCATCCGGAAGACTGGGATCGGTCGTTGGGAGGGAGTAGCCATCGTCGAGCGGCGTGGTCAATCGTTTCCGTCTGGGCGGGATCGGCCCTGAATTCAAGGGTGGCTGGGCGAGTTTAGCGCCTGCAGCTCGCTGGACGGAGGTTTAAGCACCACCAGAACAGTCTCCAGGCGATCCAGCGCCGCGGCCGGTTGGACCTTAATGGTCTTGTAGATATTCCCTTCCGCGATCTCGGCGACGGATCCGACGGGCAGGCCCTTGGGATAAATCTGGTCGAGGCCCGAAGTCAGCACCATTTCTCCCACCGACACTGTGGCCTCGTTCATGACGTAGTGAATCTGACAGAGATTCAGGCTGCCGCCCTTCAGGATTCCTTGCACCCGGTTCTTCTCGAGCGTGCACGCGACGCCACTGGAAGCATCGGTAATGAGGATGACCTGCGCCGTGTGCGGGAACACAGCGATGATTTTTCCCACCACTCCGGCGGGAGTCATCACCGCGAGGTCAGAGGTCAGGCCGGCGTCCATCCCCTTGTCGATGAAGATCGCCTTGGAGGTTTCTCCGGGGCTTGAGGCAATGACTTCCGCAGCGACCGCCTGAAAGGGGAGGTGATTCCTGAATTCCAGCAGGTCGCGGAGACGATGGGCCTCCGCAGCCTGCTGCGAAAGTTGCTGGATCTGGGAGTGCGCCGCCACCAGTTGCAGATTTAATTCACGGTTCTGCTGCTGCGCTCCAGAAAGGTCCCGATAGGACCTCCACGCTCCCGTCGTGGCGTCATAGCTCGCGCGCAGCGTGCGCGCAAAGGGATCGAAAACAGCGACTGCCCAGACCTGGATCAAGCGTGCCTTGCGGTTGCGGGTAATTTGAACCGAGAGGAGGAGGAGTTGTGCCACCAGCACGGCGAGCAGAATGAAGAAGGCGCGGTGGCGCGACACAAATGCCTGAACCCTCTCCGGTGTCTCGCGTTCGGGCGGCCGGTCGGCGCCCAGAAACTCGGGTGAGTTCAGGTTGAACATGTTGATGGCGCTCCGCTGGCGCCGAAGTCCTCAAAGGGCGGTCCGAGACCGCCACGACAATCCCGCTTCATTCTATCGCAACGCGCCGCAGCAGCTTGAAATCCGAGAGCATCCTGCCCGTGCCCAGAACCACCGAGGCCAGAGGGTCTTCGGCGATGGAGACGGGAAGGCCGGTTTCCTCCCGAATGCGCTTGTCCAGGTTCTTGAGCAGCGCGCCGCCGCCGGTCAGCACGATGCCGCGATCCGAGATGTCGGCGGAGAGTTCCGGCGGGGTGCGCTCCAGGGCCACCCGGATGGCATTGACCATCGTCGCCACGCATTCCGAGAGCGCGTCACGGATCTCCGAATCGTCGATAGTCAGCGTCTTGGGAATTCCCTCCAGCAGGTGGCGGCCCTTGATTTCCATCGTCAGGGGTTTTTCCAACGGGTACGCCGAACCGACTTCCATCTTGATCTGTTCCGCCGTGCGCTCGCCGACCAGGAGGTTGTATTTGCGCTTCAGGTAGGCGGTGATGGCCTCGTCCATTTCATTGCCCGCCACGCGCACCGAGCGGGCGTAAACAATGCCGGAAAGCGAAATCACGGCGATATCAGTCGTCCCGCCGCCGATATCTACAATCATGCTGCCCGAGGGTTCGGTGATCGGCAGGCCGGCGCCAATGGCTGCCATCATGGCCTGCTCGACCAGGTAGACCTCGCTGGCCTTGGCGCGCATGGCGGAGTCCTGCACGGCCCGTTTTTCCACTTGGGTGATTTCCGATGGCACGCCGATCACAATCCGCGGATGCACGAACATCTTGCGGTTGTGGGCCTTGTGGATGAAATGGTTGAGCATCTTTTCCGTCCACTTGAAGTCGGCGATGACGCCGTCCTTCAGGGGGCGAATGGCCACGATGTTGCCCGGTGTGCGGCCCAGCATCTCCTTGGCTTCGCGACCTACCGCTTCAACATCCCCGGTCACTTTGTTGATGGCGACGATGGAGGGCTCGTTAACCACGATGCCTTTTCCCTTCGCGTAGACTAGGGTGTTAGCGGTACCGAGGTCAATAGCCAGGTCGGAGGAAAAAATACTGAACAATGAACGGAAATTCATTCCCACGGGTTACCCCATCTCTTTCGGCCGGAGAAGTGTGCGGCGGGCGGCTTCATTCGATCACGATCGTCTTGCGGATCGTGCGCGTGTCCCCCTTGCGGTTCTGGGCGGTGATCGTAATCTGGTTGGCGCCGCTCCTGGCCAGCTCCGACGTGAAATGGCGGAAGGTCCCATCGGCAGCGATCGAGAAGACCTGCTCGTTGTTGATGATCACCGTTGAGCCGGGTTCGGTCCGGCCCACGACCTCCAGAACGCGGCCATGCTGGATGATTTCTGTGACATCCAGAAACGTCTGGCTGCCGGTTTCCACCTGTTGCACCAGGCTGAAACGGTTGGCGGCGCTGGGCTGGCTCTCGCCCCCATTGGCATCAATCGAGGTGACGACCCAGTAGTACGTCCCTTCTTCCAGTCCGGAAACCCGGGCGGAGTTCTTGCCCGTAACCTTCTTGTCGACGACCAGGTTGGAAAACAATCCCGAAGGCGACACTTGGAGGTGATACGCGCTGGCGCCCGAAACGTAGCTCCAGGAGAAATCCAGGTTGGTGGACTTGGGGTCTTTCGCGACGGTCAAGGCCATGTTGGGTGGTTCCGAAAGTTCGGGAGGGGCAATCACTTTGAACCGGTTCAGCCCCGGCTTGTCCTTATCGAAGGTCACCTGGTCGTATTGCCCCAGCCGGACAGTGGTCGAGCCTCGAGTGATATCGGCACTACCCTGCTGCACGGTGAGTTCGTGGAGGTTATTGGTTGGGTCATTGCGAACCATGGCCCGGCTGTCTTGCCCGAGGTTGGCCACGGCGTTGTCAATCGAAACCCGCGAAGTCGACCCCGGGACCTCGAAGCGGCCCGTCGAGAGGTCCACCGTGCCGGCGGAAATCTGCACGGCCACGCGCGTCGCCTTGGTTACCGGGTCTTCGCGACTTTCTTCCACCACGATGAGCGTATCGGACTTCAGCACATAGTTCGTGCCATCCGTAAAAGTAATGCGCGCCACGCCATCGCTCCCGGTCTGAACGTAGTCACCTTTTTCCAGATTGGTGTTGTAGTCCCCCTTGATCCATTGGGAGGAATTGGCTTTGCGCACCCGTACGGTGCCGTCAATGTTGACGAAGTGCGCTTCGCGTTTGGTCGAAGCGGCCTCGGTGGAGGTGGTCTCCACCAGTCCGGCCGAAATCGCCCCCCATAATTGTTTTGCCTTCTTCCCGAAATAAGTAGGAGCGATCAGATAAAGAATGAAGGCCACCAACACCAGGCCCGTGATTGCAAAGAAGGCGATGGTGCGATAAGCGATAGTTGTCCATTCGACTTCGTAAGCGCGTTCGCGCTCGGGTGGCGGTGGTGGAGGTGCTGCTACGCCCATGGCAGTGCGGCCCAACCTGGCTATTCTTCATCAAAGCGCTTGCATGGTCAAGCGCCTTTGCGCGCCGCCACCTGATCGGGTCTCTGCGGGGGATGAGCGGCAGGCTCGGCGGGGGAGACGGGTCCGGCCCTTCGCCGCCCAATCCCTGTTGATCGCAGCCGGCAAGAGGGAGCGATAGAAGAGTGGGATGGCCAGGGTTGGGGAACTCTCCCTTGAAGTCAGAGCGGGGCGATTGGCCCCACACGCTCCCCAGACGGACTCCCTAGAGCGGACCCAACTCATCAAGAATGAAGAGGTTAGAGAATCTTTCTCACTGTTCTCGGTGGTATCAAAATACGCCGGCGGGCGATCCGGCAGGGAGGCTCTGATTATGCATAGACTACATAACAAGGCTACTAGGTGTTCGCAGGAAGAGCCCCCGTGGGCGGGGCTTGGAGAGCTAGGTCTTCAGAACTGCATCCAAGACCTCCCGCACTTTACGGGCCAGCGCGTCGGGCGTGAAGGGCTTTTGCAGAAAGGCCACGGCCGGTTCCAGAACGCCGTGATGCATGATCGCGGCGTCGGTATAGCCTGACATGTATAAAACTCTTGTTTCCGGCCGCATAGTTTTCAGCCGTTCCGCCAACTCCCTTCCATTCATCTGGGGCATCACCACGTCGGTAATCAGCAGTTGGATTCCCCCGTCAAATTGCTGGCAAAGGCGCAGAGCCTCATCGGGCCGGCTGGCCCCCAGAACCGAGTATCCCGCCGATTTAAGAATCCCACACACGAAAGTCCGGACGCCATCCTCATCCTCGACGACCAGGACGGTTTCCGACCCTTTCAACTGGATGCGGGGCGCCGCCACCTTGGGGAAGGCCATGGGGACTTCCACCCGGCGCGGCAGATAGATCTTGAACGAAGTCCCCTGACCGGGCTCGCTGTAAACCCAGATATAGCCGTCACTCTGCTTCACAATCCCGTAGACGGTGGCCAGGCCCAGCCCCGTTCCTTTGCCTTTCTCCTTGGTGGTGAAGAACGGCTCAAAGATGTGGGCGCGCGTGTATTCGTCCATGCCCACTCCCGTGTCGTTCACCGCCAGCATCACGTAGGAGCCCGGCTTGAAGGCAACGTGGCTGCGGGCATAGCTCTCATCAAAATCCTGGTTGGCGGTCTCGATGATGAGCTTGCCGCCGTGGGGCATGGCATCCCGCGCGTTGACGGCCAGGTTGAGCATCACCTGCTCGATCTGCGCCGGATCGGCGCGCACGGCCCCGAGCCCGGGCTGTTGCACGGTGACCAGCTCGATATCTTCTCCGATCAGCCGCCGCAGCATCTTCTCCATATCCGCGACCACGGCATTCAGGTCCAGCACCTGGGGCTGAAGCGCCTGGCGGCGGCTGAAGGCCAGGAGGCGGCGAGTCAACGCTGAGGCTCGACGGCTGGCCTTCTGAATCTCCGTCAAGTGGTCGTGGAGGCCCTGGCCGGCGGGCACGAGATCCAGCGCCAGTTGGCTGTAACCGTCGATGATGGTCAGCAGATTGTTAAAGTCATGGGCCACGCCGCCCGCCAGGCGTCCCACGGCTTCGATCCTCTGGGCCTGCCGAAGTTCTTCTTCCAGCTGTTTGTGCACGGTGATATCCACCATCACGCCGCGCAGCAGCCGGACCTTGCCGGACTCATCGCGCAGGACGCGCACGATATCCTGCAGCCACACGACTCTTCCATCCGCGGCGGAAACCCGATATTCCAGATGGTAGTCCCGCCCTTCGGCGAGGGCCTTCTGGCAGGTTTCCAGCACGCGCTCCCGGTCGCCCGCGTGGATATGGTTGACCCAGAAATCCTTCTCGCTGAGCCACCTCTCGACCGGGTAGCCCAGCAGCCTCTCCGCTTCCGGGCTCACGAAGCTGACTTGAAAATCCGGAACCGACATTTCCCACACCACGGCCCGGAGGTCTTCGAGCAAGCTGCGGAATCGCCGGGCGAGCTCCTGGGCGACCGTTTTGGACTCCTCGCTCAGCGTCAGGTAGTTTGAAATGCTGCCCACCTGGAGTTCCAAATCCTTCTGGGTGTCCTGCAAGTTTTGCACGTGCCGTTTGTGCTGGCGGAGTTCCTGGACCAGATAACCGCACAGCAGGGCCGTCGTGAGGAAGAGCGGGATGCGCAATAACGATTCGGCGTCGGTGAGGAGGGTGTCGACGTGCAGCCAGATATAGAGCGCCGAGGCCCCGAAGGCAACCCCCAGGCTGCGGGTCACACTCTCCCCCAGGGTCGCCATGAAAACCGTCAGGTAGAACAGCAGCAACGAGTCCGAGCCGAACCCCGCAACCGAATAGAGGACGATCGACATCCCCGCCATATCCAGCAGAAAGATCGCGTAGCTCGCCTTGAATTCCTTGAACCAGGAGGTGGGGAGGACCCGAACCACCAGGTTCGAGACGAGGTAGAAGATTCCCAAACCCCAGAGCAGCGGGGAGAGTTGCTGGCGGTGGAACACCAGTAACCCGAGCGTCACGAAGCACAGGGCGGCGCGCAGTTGAAAGAAGATGGAACGGCGCTGCCCCGGCTCACTCAGTTGGTTTCGCATGGCGCTCGGCATGGGAACGGACCGTGTCCATGAAAAAGCAAAATACTCGCCTCACCACTATTTGTCAATATGTAAACTATCTGGAAGTTTGGTTGCTGCGGTGGGCGCGAACTTTCTCGCCAAGGGTGCCGCGTCTCGCCGCCTGCCCGGGGCAAGTCCTAAAACACCCGCTGCTCGCCTGGGAATCACTCGAAAACCGCCACGAGTCGACGCCACGCCGTCATTAGCTGCGATTGGAAATAAAGAGCAAAGCCAAACAGCGCCATTGTAGACCAGAGTATGAGCGGCAGCGCGTAGAGAATCGAATCCAACGACCGGAACATCTGGTAGACGGCGTAGCCGAACAGCCAGGTTTCGAGGGCAAAGATCGCAGCCATCGTTGTAAGCAAGTCCCAGCGCATGTAAACCGCAGAGAGGAAAAGCCCCAGAATGGCCATGCCAAGGTAGAGGCTTGATACGGGGGTGGTATAGCTCCCCGACGGGCAGTATGCCGCTCCTAACCAGAGGAGGATCGCCAACGCCAAACTCACTCCGGGCCGGGAGGTCACACGGCGGAGTAACGCTGTGGGAAAGGCAAGTAGGAGCAACGGCAGAAAAATGGCTTCCAGGAAAATCATCGTCGAACTCCGCAAGCCCGTAAGCAGTGCGTCCGGGGTGAAAGCTTCGAAGAAGAAGTAAGGCCACCCGCTCCCAGGGATATTTGACAGCAGCATCCATGGGTCAGGAAAGGCCAATCGGAGGGATCCGGCAAGGAAGAGCAGGGTAACAAAAGCCCCCGTAAACATTTGCCCCAGAAAGAGGCCTCGGAGGACTGCTAGGCCAGCAGGAGCGAAGGTCCAGGGGGGGTTCAAAAATCCAGAAAAGGTGCGCAGGCGAGCGGGATCATTTCTCCGCATATAGTATTCAATCGCTGTCAAAGCACAGTACCCTAGCGCCACCAGCCCCACAAACAGCGCCGCCTTCAGAATCACCCTGAGCGCCGTAATCCATTCCGGGGGCAAACCCTGCCCCCCCTCTTGAATAATGAGAGGAAGCCTGCTCCACGCTGCAAAGGCTATGCCGCCGTGGAAAGCCGTAAACGCTAAGGTAGTTGCAACCAGCGCCAGCACAAAGTTCGGCCAGGAAGTAGGACGACGCTGCAACCGCCGCAAGAAGAAGAGGCCCGCGGCGCACAACGTTACTAAGGTCAGAATTACGGGTGCTCTCTGAGGTGTATCCCAGTCCCCCCCGGGCCAGAAAAACCCCAAAAACTTGGCGTAGCGTCCTCCCGAAGCCGAAAGAAAATCGTCGGCCAGCGTAACCTCAAAGACTTTCGGCAGGCCGAGCGAGGAACCAGGCAACTCGTAAAAATACCTCGTCGCGTGCGGTTCAGAGGTAACTTGGGGTGTGATGCGGCTCAGGTCTTGAGCAAAGATGGCCGAGAACGTTTTCGCCACGATTGCCCGTTCCTGCTGCGAATTGACCCCCTTAGGGAAGATTCCTGGCCGCACAGATAGATACATCCACTCGGTGATCCCCTTGTCGTTGACAATCCAGTTCTGCCAAAGACCTTTTGGTATTCCTGGGCCCTCAATGTGGAAGGACCATCCGGAGGACCCCCATCCCTCCAGGAAGCGCCGGGCCGCCGCCGGCCCGCTCATGGGCGCTATCTGTAGATAGCGCTGAAATTCAAACTCTAACAACCCCTCCTGGGGGCTGGCGGCCACAGCCAGTTTAGCCAGTCCCGCCTTGACGATTTTCGCGGCCTCATCCTTGTCCATGATCTTCACGGCGGAGTAGGGGAACGTCCGGTCAAAGAGCGAGACGAAAACCAGCAAGCTAAGGAGGGCAGCGGCGAGCAGCGCGTGGTCACTCCGCTGCCAGCGGGCGAGGTGAACCGGCAATGGAACCTCCGCCGCCTCGATTTCAGCCACCGGAGGCTTCGCCTGGGGCTTCTGCAGCATCGCCGCCACCGCTGCCCGGTCGGATTCCGTGTCGCGCTTCCGGCGCTTCAGGTCGGCGCGCAGTTCGGCCGCGCTCTGGTAGCGCAAATCGCGATCTTTCTCCAGCGCCTTGGCGATGATCGCTTCCAGTTGCGCGGGCACCTGCGGGTTCAAGCGCACGGCTGGCGTCGGTGTGCGGTTCAGAATCCCTTCCAGAATTTTTCCCGGTGTGTCTCCTTGAAACGCTGCCCAGCCCGTCGCCATCTCGTACAGCACGGCCCCCAGCGCGAACACGTCCGCGCGGCCGTCCACCTCCTGCCCCAGCACCTGCTCCGGCGCCATGTAGCCTACTGTCCCGAGCACCGCGCCCGTGCTCGTCAGACCCGCTTCGCCGGCGGCGGTCTCACCCGCTGCGCTTCCCACCCCCGGCCGCATCTTCGCCAGCCCAAAGTCCAACACCTTCACCTGCCCGCGCTCGCTCACAAAGATGTTTGCCGGCTTGATGTCGCGATGAACGATACCCTTGGCGTGCGCAGCGTCCAGCGCCTCGGCGATTTGAATCCCCCATTCCAGCACCTGTTCGGTCTCTAGCGGCTTGCCCGCAATGCGCTGCTTGAGCGTCTGCCCCTCCAGACACTGCATGACGATGAAGGGCTGGCCTTCGTGTTCACCGATGTCGTGGATCATGCAGATGTTGGGGTGGTCGAGCACCGAGGCCGCGCGCGCCTCGCGCTCGAAGCGCGCCAGGGCTTTGGGGTCTTTGCCGAACTCCTCGGGCAGAAACTTGATGGCGACGCAGCGGCCGAGCTTGGTGTCCTCAGCCCTGTACACCACACCCATCCCCCCGCCGCCGAGTTTTTCCAGAATGCGATAGTGCGATACGGTTGTCCCGACCAATGTCCTTTACCCTGCCTGTTGGCGCGAAAACCTTCCGGGAGAATCATCCTAGGGGGCATCGCCACCCAACGCAAGCGGAAAGACCGCCTGACACGACGGTCAAGCCTCCGCACACCATAGCGCGGCGCGCGGGAAGAGCCGCATCACGCGATGGTGTGTGGCCTGCGACCAATAACCCTCGCACGCGGCGAATACACGCAGGGCCGGGTCTCGCATGCGGGACCGGCCCGACAATCCAAAACAGGGACGACGCCGGCCCTACCATCCTGGCTCCTGGCCGAGTATTCTCTTGCCTCCGCGCCTCCCAAAGACGTAGCATCCACAGCGCGTCGGCAGGAGGAGCGGAATGAATAAGGCAGAGACCGTCCACACGGACGTGGGTTTCATCACCGGCATCGTCCAGGTCTACGGGCCGGTCACCAAGGAAGGTGGGGGAAACGTTGCCATCACCGCCCAGTCGGAAAACCTCGTGACCAGCACGAATATCCAGGCTTCACAACAAGGCCGTCAATACTGCCTGGTCGTCTCACCAGGCCAATGGCTCGTCGGCGCCGAGCTGGGGCCGGTCAAGTCGGAAACCCGAGATGTGTCGGTGCAAAACGGCGAGGAGGTCAAGATCAATTTCCATTTTGGCAAGGCGGAATAGCGCCCCCGCTCGGCGATGGGCGGCAATCGCCCATGCCTTGTCTTCAGGACGAGATCCACAAACTGCTGAAGCTGACCCGCCCTGTGCTCCGCAGCAAGTTGCCGTATCCAGGCACTTCCGCCTATAATGAGAAGGTTTAGCCCAACGCGTTAGGAGCCATCATGTTCAGGCTGTTCAAAAAGAAACGGGAAGCGGTGAAGAAATACCTGCTGATTTTTTTTCTGGGCATTGTTTCGGTCGGCATGATCATCACGCTGGCGCCGATGCCCGGGGGCGATTCGGGGACTTTGGAAACCAACGTTCTGGCTGAGATCGGCGGGGTCTCGATCACCTCGCAGGATTTGGCGCGGAACATTCAAATGCGGTTGCGCAATTCGCCCCTGGGCAACGACCCGCGCATGGTGGCGAGCATTGCCGGGCCGATGCTGGATGACTTGGTTCTGCGGCGCGCCCTCTGGGGCCAGGCCAAGAAGCTGGGTGTCGGGGTTTCCGACACGGAGCTACGCAACAACATGCAGACGTCCATGCCTTTCCTCTATCCCAACGGCACGTTCATCGGCGTGGACCGCTACCGTGACTTCGTTACCCAGCAGACCGGCATGACGGTGGCCGAATTCGAGAATCAACTGCGCGAGAGCTTGCTGCAGGAGAAGATGCGCGCCATCATCACCGACGGCGTGCGCGTCTCCCCCGCCGAAGTGCGCGACGAGTTCACGCGCCGCAACACCAAGGCCCGCATCGAGTACGTGCTCTTCGACCCCAGCCAGTACATCAAGGCCGTCGCGATCACTCCGGCGGCGCTGGAAGAATTCTTCAAGAAAGATCCCAACCGTTACAAGGCGGTGGAGCAGCGCCGGGCCCGCTACGTTTTGATTGATACCGACCGTGTGCGCGCGCAGGTGAAGGTGGAAGAGGCGGAGCTGAAAGCGGGCTACGGCCAGCATGTCTCCGACTACCGCGTTCCGGACCGCGTCAAGGCTTCGCACATTCTTTTCAAGACGGAAGGGAAGACCCCCGCGGAGACCGCGACGCTCGAGAAGACCGCGCGCGACGTCCTGGCCCAGATCAAGGGCGGCGCCGACTTCGCCGAGACGGCCAAGAAATATTCCGAGGATTCCACTGCCGCCAACGGCGGCGACCTCGGCTGGATCGTGCGCGGGCAGACGGTGAAGGAATTCGAAGACGCGGCGTTTGCCCTCAAGCCCGGCCAGGTCAGCGAGCTCATCAAGACCACTTACGGATTCCACATCGTAAAAGTCTTCGACAATCAGAGCGCCCACTTGCAGACTTTCGAGGAAGTGAAGGGACAGATCCGGGACGCGGTCGAGAAGCAGAAACTGGCCGACGCGCAGCAGTCCCTGGCCAACCAACTGGAGCGCGAACTCCAGAAAGATCCCAAGAATTTCCAGGCCGTGGCGGCCAAGCTCGGGCTGGAGACCAGGGAGACGCCGCTGTTCAAGTACAACCAGGCCGTGCCCGACTTCGGCTCGAGCGAGGCGTTCCACAACCTCGCCTTCCAGTTGCGCGTGGGCGCGGTGGGCACGGCGATTTCGGTTCCCAAGGGGGCGGCCATCATTCAGTTGACGGAGATCGTTCCCGAACACCAGCCCAAGCTCGAGGAGGTCCGCCCCAACGTCGAGCAGGACTATCGCGCCGCGAAGTCGCAGGACCTGGCCGCGGAGAAGGCGCAGGAGTTCGCCGCCAAGGCCAAGACCGGTGACTTCCAGAAGGTGGCAAAGTCGCTGGGCCTCAGCGCCAAGGAAAGCAAGGATTTCAGTCAGCAGGACTACGTGGAAGGCGTGGCTTCGGGCTCGCAACTTTCGGCGGCCTTCACACTCGCTCAGGGCCAGACGAGCGACGCTGTGCCCGTGGGCGCGAACCGCGTCGTCTACCGCGTGGTGGCTCGGACCCCGGCCGCCGAGGCGGACCTGCCCGGACAGCAAGACCAGATCGCCGAGGAGCTTGTGGAGCGCAAACGCAGCCTCGCCTGGGTGCTCTACCAGCAGAATCTGAAACAGCAACTCCTCGCCTCGGGCGAGCTGAAGATGAACGACGCGGCGATGAAGAAATTCCTCGCCGCATATCAAAGGTCGTAAAGAGTGAATGGTGAATAGTGAATGGCAGGCGGCCTGGCGGGCGCCTTTCCGCAAAAAATTGTTCTTGATTCACAATTCACTATTCACAATTCACCATTCATAACTTCCCCTGTGTCCAGCGAAGATTCCACGCGCAAAAATCTAGCGAGCGACACTGCGATCCTCGTTTATTTGTCGATTGCGACGCTGCTCGGCTATTGCCTGGTCAGCGGGCAGTACGGTTATTTTCGCGACGAGCTCTACCATCTGGCCTGCGGCGAGCATCTGGACTGGGGATACGTGGACCAGCCGCCGTTCGTGGCGCTGGTGGCGTTTCTCTCGCGGCGCGTGCTGGGCGAGTCGCTTCTGGCCATCCGCTTCGCGCCGGCGCTTGCGGAATCCCTCGTGGTCTTGCTGACCGGACTCATCGCGCGCGAACTCGGTGGTGGGAAATTCGCGCAGGCGCTCGCCGCGCTCGCCTTCATCATCGGCCCAGTTTACCTGAGCATCGGCCACATCCTTTCGATGAACGCCTTCGATCATCTCTTCTGGGCGCTGGCCGTTTACGTCCTGGTTCTGATCCTTAAGCATGACCGCCCCAGGCTCTGGGTTGTCTTCGGCCTGATCGCCGGCGCGGGATTGATGAACAAGTATTCGGTGGGATTCCTGGGTGTGGGCCTCGTCGTGGGCCTGGCGCTCACGCCGGCACGGAAATACTTTCTCAACAGATGGCTGTGGGTCGGCGGCGCGCTGGCGTTTCTGATTTTCCTTCCGCACATCGTCTGGGAAATTCAAGACGGCTTTCCCACACGCGAATTCATCCACAACGCGACAGTGCGCAAGAACCTGCCGATGTCCCCGCTAGCGTTCCTTGCCGAGAGCGGATTGCAGGTCCATCCGGTGACTTTTCCGATTTGGCTGGCGGGGTTGTACTTCTGTTTCTTCTCCTCGTTGGGAAAGTCGTTCCGCGTATTGGGATGGATTTACGTTGCGGTTCTTGGTCTGTTCCTCCTCACCAACGCCAAACCTTACTATCTCGCGCCGGCAGTTCCCATGCTGCTCGCGGCGGGCGCGGTCGAGTTCGAGTCGTTAATTCGGGCGCGGCAATGGAACTGGCTGAAGCCGACGTATACCACCGCGCTCGTCCTGGGCGGGCTCGTCACGCTGCCTTATGCGCTGCCCGTGCTTCCCATCGAAACGTTCATCCGTTACGAGGATTTCATCGGACTGCATCCCGGCAGCGGCGAGCGCGGCCAGTCGGGGAAGCTGCCGCAAATGTACGCCGACATGTTCGGCTGGGAGAACCAGGTCGCGACGGTCGCGAAAGTGTACAACGCGCTTTCGCCCCAGGAGAAGGCGCGCACGATCATTTTCTGCAGCAACTACGGCCAGGCGGGCGCCATCGATTTCTTCGGTAAGAAGTACGGCCTGCCGCAAGCCCGGAGCGGCCACAACAATTACTGGTATTGGGGGGCGGGGAACTGGGACGCGGATATGGTGATTACCGTGGGCGAATCGCGCGAAGACGTCGAAAAGACCTTCAGCCAGGTTGACCTGGGCGCGACCGTCGTGAGCGAGTACGCGCGCCCGTCCGAAACCGACTTGCCCATCTACATCGGCCGCAAACCGAAAATGTCACTGCGCGAGGTCTGGCCGAGGTGCAAGGATTTCATCTAATGCTTCTCGCTGACGACTCGGCTTGACCCGCGCAAGTCCCTCCCACATAATTCCCTCGTTCTCATCCTGTAATCTCGCCGGGGGCCCGTCGTGCGCGACATCCGCAAAGTAGCCGTACTTGGTGCGGGGACCATGGGCGCCCGCATCGCCGCTCATCTCGCCAACGCTTTTGTTCCATCCGTTTTGCTCGATATTGTTCCCAAGGAACTCACCACCGACGAACAGCGCAAGGGCCTGACGCTCGCCGACCCGAAGGTCCGCGATCGCCTTGCGCAGTCGGGCCTCGACGCCGCGCTGAAGTCGCGGCCCGCGGCGTTTTTTGTTCCCGAAGCTGCGCGGATGATTGCCGTCGGGAATTTCGACGACCACCTCGGCTGGATCAAAGACTGCGACTGGATCATCGAGGCCGTCACCGAAGACCGCGAAATCAAGCGGGCGCTCTTACGAAAGGTCGAGTCATTTCGCGCGCCCGGCGCGCTGGTCAGTTCCAACACTTCGGGGATTGCGCTCGCCTCAATCGCCGAAGGGTTCAGCGAGGATTTCCGGCAGCATTGGCTGGGGACGCACTTTTTCAATCCGCCGCGCTACATGAACCTGCTGGAAATCATCCCCACGGGCGAAACGCTGCCCGAGGTCGTAGAATCCGTCGCGCGTTTCGGCGACGTGGTGCTGGGCAAAGGCATCGTGGTTGCCAAGGACACGCCGAACTTCATCGCCAACCGCATCGGCACCGTGGTAACGCTGACCGTTCTTCGCCTGATGCGGGAAGGCGGCGCCACCATCGAAGAAATCGACGCGCTGACCGGCCCGGCGATGGGCTTGCCGAAGTCGGCGACCTTCCGCACGCTCGACATCGTCGGCCTCGACGTGCTGGCACACGTGGTGAAGAATTTGGCGCAGGCGCTGCCGCAGGACGAGCGGCGCGATTTGTTCACGGTCCCGGATTTTGTTGCGCAGATGCTCGAGCGCAAACTCCTGGGCGACAAGACCGGCCAGGGGTTCTACAAGAAACTCAAGGGAAAAGGCGAGGAAAGCGAAATCCTGACGCTGGATTTTGCCACGTTCGATTACCGCGAGCGCCAGCGGCCAAAATTGGCGGCGCTCGAAATGGCGCAGAATATCGAGGACCCGCGGCAGCGCGTTGCGGCGCTTCTCCAGGCACGCGACCGCGTCGGCGAATTCTACCTGAAACTTCTCTCGGCAACCTTCCACTACGCCGCCAGCCGCATCCCGGAGATTTCTGACGACATCGTCGCCATCGACAACGCCATGAAGTGGGGCTTCAACTGGGAGTGCGGCGTCTTCGAGCTCTGGGACGCGGTGGGCGTGGAGAAAACCGTCGAGTGGTGGGAGAAGGAAAATCGCACCGTTCCTCCCCTGGTGGAAAAACTTCTGGCCCAGGGCAAGAAGACCTTCTACGTCCAGTCCGATGGCACGACATCATTCTTTGATTTCTCGCGCGGCGATTATCGCCCGCTCGAAGACCGGCCGGGAATCCTGGTGCTGCCTTCGCTCAAAGCGCGCCAGAAGGAAATCAAGAGAAACGCCGGCGCGAGCCTCATCGACTTGGGCGACGGCGTGGTCTGTCTCGAGTTCCATTCCAAGATGAACACCATCGGCGCGGACACGGTGCAGATGGTCCACGCCGGGCTCAAGGCGCTCAACGACGGCTTCGACGCCATGGTGATCGGTAATCAGGGCGGGAATTTCTGCGTCGGCGCGAACCTGATGCTTTTGCTGGTCAGCGCGCAGGAAGAAGAGTGGGAGGAGCTCCACCAGGCCGTGCGTGCCTTCCAGAACTCCAACATGGCCCTCAAATACGCGCCCAAGCCCGTGGTGGCCGCTCCTTTCGGATTGACTCTGGGCGGCGGCGTGGAAATGAGCCTCCACGCGACGCGCGTGCGCGCTGCGGCGGAAACCTACATGGGGCTGGTCGAGGTCGGCGTGGGGCTGATCCCCGGCGGCGGAGGCACCAAAGAAATGCTGGTCCGCGCCATGGACGCCGCGCCGCAGGACCAGGAATCCGATCCGTTTGTACTATTGAAAGAGATATTCCTGAACATCGGCATGGGCAAGGTCTCAACGAGCGCCGAGGACGCGCGCAAGCTGCGCTACCTCGCGCCCCAGGATTCCATCAGCATGAACCGCGACCGGCTGATTGCCGACGCCCAGCAGGTTGCGCTCGATCTGGTGAAGCTCGGCTATCGCCCCGCGAAACCCCGCGATGATATCCTCGTGCTCGGGCAGGCGGGGTTCGTGAAAATGAAGCTCGGCCTGCACTTGATGCGCCGCGCCGAATACATCTCGGATTACGACGTGGTGGTTGGGACTCACCTGGCACGCATCCTTACGGGCGGCGGAGAATTCACTTCACCGCAGCGTGTCTCGGAGCAGTACTTGTTGGACTTGGAACGCGAGGCGTTCGTCAGCCTGTGCGGCGAGAAGAAAACGCAGGAACGGATTCAGCATATGCTGAAGAAGGGGAAGGCGCTGAGAAACTAGGAGTCAGAAGTCAGGAGTCAGTAGTCAGAAGGCGGAATTCTGAATAGTGAATTGTGAATGGTGAATTCTGAATCCAGAGCGGGGAAGGCTGAAGGAATGCCACTGCGAGGGAGGGGCGTGGAGACTGGTCGGCGCATCCAATTGATAGATGGGCGGATTGAAAGGACTCGGGAATACGCAGGAGTCAGGGGCCGAATCTTGAACCCCGAATCTCGGGTCCCGAGGAGTAGACCATGCGAGAAGCAGTCATCGTCTCGATTGCGCGGACGGCGGTAGGCAAAGCGCCGCGCGGCACGCTGCGCAACACGCGCCCCGACGACATGGCCGCGGTGGTGATTCAGGATGTCCTGCGCCGCGTGCCCGCGCTTGATCCGAACGAAGTCGAGGACGTAATTCTCGGCTGCGCCATGCCCGAAGCCGAGCAGGGCAACAACGTGGCGCGCGTCGCCTCGCTGCGCGCGGGCTTGCCGGTGAATTGCCCGGCGATGACGATCAACCGCTTCTGCTCTTCCGGCCTGCAGGCGATTGCGCTCGCTTCGGAGCGCATCATGGCGGGCTTCGCGGAGGTCATCATCGCCGGCGGCACCGAAACCATGAGCATGATCCCCATGGGTGGGTACCGCTTCGCGCCGAATCCCTACCTGATGGAGCACTATCCCGACGCCTATCTCAGCATGGGGCTGACGGCGGAAAACCTGGCACGCAAATACGAAATCACGCGCCAGCAGCAAGACGAGTTCGCGCTGCGCAGCCATCAGCGGGCGATGGCGGCGATTGCGGAGGGAAAGTTCAAAGAGGAGATCGCGCCCCTCGAAGTGGTGGAAGTGAGTGTGAACGGCCACAACAAACCGCAGACCCGCAAGATCGTGTTCGACACCGACGAAGGGCCGCGCAGCGACACTTCGCTCGAAGCGCTGGCCAAGCTCAAGCCCGCGTTTCACGCGCGCGGGACGATCACGCCCGGCAACGCGTCGCAGATGAGCGACGGGGCGGCCGCCGCGGTCGTCATGTCGATGGAAAAGGCCCGGGCATTGGGCGCGAAGCCGCTGGCGCGCTTCGTGAGCTACGCCGCCGCCGGCACACTGCCGGAAGAAATGGGCGTTGGCCCCGTGCACGCCATTCCCAAGGCTCTGAAGCTTGCGGGACTGAAGCTGGCCGACATTGACCTCATCGAGCTGAACGAGGCTTTTGCCGCGCAGGCGCTCAGCGTTATCAAGCTGGCCGAACTCGATTTGGAGAAAACCAACGTCAACGGCGGCGCGGTGGCGCTGGGCCATCCGCTGGGCTGCACGGGCGCCAAGCTGACGGCCACGCTGCTCGGCGAAATGCAGCGCCGCAAAGCGCGCTACGGCATGGTGACGATGTGCGTGGGCGGCGGCATGGGCGCGGCGGGGATTTTCGAGAATCTGTAGCGGCGGTCTATGACCGCCGATCGTGCGGCGTGCACAGCGCCGCTCGAGGGGGACTCTATGGGAACGGCGACTGCAACTCCAAAGAGCGTCATCAAAGGTGGAAGCTTCTTGATCGAGCACAGACAGCCGGAAGAAATCTTCACGCCCGAGGACCTGACGGACCAGCACCGGCTGATTGCCCAGACCGCGCAGGAGTTCGTCGAGCAGGAAATCGTGCCGCGGTTGAAGGAGATCGACGAGAAGCAGCCGGGGCTGCTCCGGGAGTTGCTGAAGAAAGCGGCCGAGGTCGGACTCTGCTCGATCGACGTCCCGCAGAAATACGGCGGCCTCGAGCTCGACAAGATTTCGTCGATTGTCGTCACCGAGAAGATGGCGCGCGACGGCGCCTGGGCCGCGACCGTGGGTTCGCAGGTAGGTATCGGAATTCTTCCAATAGCCTTTTTTGGTACGGATGACCAGAAGAGCCGCTACGTTCCGAAAATGGCCACGGCCGAGTGGTCGGGCGCCTACTGCCTGAGCGAGGCGACCTCTGCCTCCGACGCGCTCAACTGCAAGGCCAAAGCCACGCTTAGTCCGGACGGGAAATATTATGTGCTGAACGGCACGAAGATGTGGGTCACCAACGGCGGCATCGCGGATGTTTATGTGGTGTTCGCGAAAGTGGACGGCGAGAAGTTCACCGCGTTCATCGTGGAGCGGAATTTCCCCGGCGTTTCACCCGGCGCGGAAGAACACAAAATGGGTTTGCGCGGCTCTTCGACCACCCCGCTTAATCTCGAGGACGTTCCCGTGCCGGTGGAGAACGTTTTGGGCGAAATCGGCAAGGGCCACCTGATCGCCTTCAACATTCTGAACATCGGAAGGCTCAAGCTCGGCGCGGGCTGCGTGGGCGCCTGCAAGGTGCTGCTCGGCGAAGCGGTCAAGTGGGCCAAAGAGCGCGAGGCTTTCGGGCGCAAGATCGCCGACTTTGGATTGATCAAGGAGAAGCTGGGCGAGATGGCGGCGCGGACCTATGCCCTCGAAAGCATGTCGTATCGCACCACGGGCATGATCGACCGGCTGCTCGAAGGCATCGATCACGGCGCGCCCGCGGCGCCCAAGCAGATTCTCGAAGTGCTCCAGCAGTATGCCGTGGAGTGCTCCATCCTCAAGGTGATGGGCACGGAGACGCTGCATTTCGTTGCCGACGAAACCGTGCAAATCTTCGGCGGCTACGGCTACTCGAGCGATTATGAGATCGAGAAAGTTTACCGCGACCAGCGCGTCAACCGCATTTTCGAAGGCACCAACGAAATCAACCGCCTGCTCATTACCGACATGCTGATGAAGCGCTCGATGAAAGGCGAGCTGGCGCTGATTCCGGCGGCGAAGCGATTGCTGGATGAAGTCCTGGGCGCGGCGCCGGCCGACGAAACCGAAGAAGACCGTCCGCTGGCGGAGGAGACGCGGCTGGTCGATGGCGCCAAAAAAGCGGTGCTGCTGGTGGCGGGAAGCGCCGTGCAGAAATATATGCAGGCGCTGGCCGAGGAGCAGGAAGTGATCGGCGCGCTCAGCAACCTGGTGATGGAAGTCTACGCCACGGAGAGCGCCCTGCTGCGGACGCAGAAAAAGATCATGAAGGATGGTCCCGAAGCCTGCGCCACCGCCTGCGACGCCGCGCGCGCTTACACGCACGCTGCGATCGAGCGGATCGAGCTGGACGCCCGGCGGGCGCTGGCGAGAATCGCCGAGGGCGATACGCTGCGCACGCATCTCGCCCTGCTGCGGCGTTTCCTGAAGCGCACCCCGCCCGATCTCATCGAGCTGAGGCGGCGCGTCGCCAATCGCGCCCTGGAGCTGAACCGCTACCCGTTTGCGTAAGGCGCGTGGGCATCCCGCTCTAGCGGGACCGTGCCCTTACGGCGATTGTTCTACAAACCGCGCAGCGCTTTCGTCGCCCCGGCCAGGTCGGAAATCCCGAGGACCACATCCGCCTTCTTCCCGCCCTTGGCGATGCTGGCGTAGCCATAGTCCACGTTGACGCCGGCCTTCCCCAGGCGCGCGCCGATTTCACCGAGCAGGCCCGGCTTGTCGGCGATCGTCACCCGCATGACTTCCTCTTCGGTGACGCGATAACCGAGGTCCAGGAGTATCTTCTTGGCTTTTGCCGGGCTGGTCACCTGGAGGCGGATCGGACTTTCACCGCCCGTCCCGTAAGCCGTGAAGGCGGTGATGTTGATCTTGGCGTCGCCCAGTGCCTTGGCGATGCGGCCAAGTTGGCCCGGCATGCTTTCCGTCCAGGCCGTGATCTGTTTTACTTTGGCCATATTGAGTCCCTCCTTGCGAAACTGCCTCAGTCGAGATTTGATGGCGCGGGCGTGGCGTTTGCGCCGCCGCGAATGATGCCGGGGAGCGACGACGGACAGACCGCGTTCATGGTCTGAAGCGCTCCTTCCCGAGATGTGCTTCTGCCGCGCCGATCCCGGGGAACTGGCAAAATCCAGGGTCGTGCGATGCGGGTAAGATACTCCAACCGGCCAGGAGAGTAAAGACGCCTGGCACTTTCCCAGCCGCTTCGGAATGCGGGAACCTGTGATCGCGCTCTGCGGGATGCGAATCAACCGTGGCTACCAAACTCCCCTCCTGCTGCTCTCCTGTGCTATTCTCCACGTTTTATCGGTTGGCGGAGCGGGCCGCTGAAGGGCGTACCATCATTTCGCTCAGGCGCCGGGCGGCACTGTTCGACTCAACCGAAAACGTGATCAACGAGGAAGCACCATGACTGACAACCGCATCCTGCTCTCGGAAAGGGAGCTGCCCAAATCCTGGTACAACGTGGCGCCGGACTTGCCCACGCCGCTCGCGCCGCCGCTGAATCCCGCCACCGCTCAGCCGGTCAGTCCCGCCGACCTGGCGGTAATTTTTCCCATGGCCCTGCTCGAGCAGGAAATGAGCACGGCTCGAACCATACCGATTCCCGAGCCCGTCCTCGACATTTTGCGGCTGTGGCGGCCGACTCCGCTGGTGCGCGCGCGTCGCTTGGAGAAGGCGCTCGGCACGCCGGCGAAAATCTTCTACAAGAATGAGAGCGTCTCGCCCGCCGGGAGTCACAAGCCGAACACCTCCGTCGCGCAGGCTTATTACAACCAGCAGTCGGGCATCAAGCGCCTCGCCACCGAGACCGGCGCGGGGCAGTGGGGAAGCGCGCTGGCGTTTGCGTGCAACGTTTTCGGCCTGGAGTGCATGGTCTATATGGTGCGCTGCAGCTACGACCAGAAGCCGCATCGCCGCACGATGATGCAAGCCTGGGGCGCGACGTGCATTCCTTCGCCGAGCGACCGCACGAATGCGGGGCGAAAGATTCTGGCCGAAGCCCCCGACTCACCGGGGAGCCTTGGCATCGCCATCAGCGAAGCGGTGGAAGACGCCGTGGGCCGCAAGGACACCAACTATGCGCTGGGCAGCGTCCTCAATCACGTCCTGCTGCATCAGACGGTGATCGGCCTGGAAGCCCTCGAGCAATTGAAGCTCGCCGGAGCTTTTCCCGATATCGTCGTCGGCTGCTGCGGCGGCGGAAGCAATTTCGCCGGCCTGGCTTTTCCGTTTGTGCCATTGAAGGCCACAGGGAAAAACATCCGCCTGATCGCCGTCGAGCCCACGGCCTGTCCCACCATGACCAAGGGCGTTTACGCCTACGACTTCGGCGACAAAAGCGGGATGACGCCGCTCCTCAAGATGGATACGCTCGGGCACGACTTCATTCCGCCCGGCATTCACGCCGGCGGCTTGCGTTACCACGGCATGGCGCCGCTGGTCAGCCTGCTGCATCGCGCGGGAGTGGTGGAAGCGGTGAGCTATCCCCAACTGAAATGCTTTGAAGCGGCCGTCACTTTCGCGCGCTCGGAGGGCACGATCGTTGCGCCGGAAACTTCCCATGCCGTGGCCTGCGTCGTCGATGAGGCGCTGAAAGCCAAAGAGGAAGGAAAAGAGAAAACCATCCTCTTCAACCTGAGCGGACACGGGCATTTCGACATGGCCGCCTACGAGAAGTACTTTGCCAAAGAACTTCAGGACTTCGAATACCCGGAAGAGAAAATCAAGGAAGCCCTCAAGCACCTGCCTTTGACGACATGACGGCCTTCGCCCTCGACCGGAGTGCCTGCCGGACACGAGCGGCGCATGGCTGCTCGCGCTTGGCAGTCCGAGTTGGGTTCTGGCAGAGTCCGACGCACCAATACCCATGGGGAGGACCGCATGCAGCGCTTTCTTGCCAGGCTAGGTTTGGGACTGATTATCGTCTCGCTGAATTGCCTGCTGGTGACGGCATCCGCTGCGGGGCAGGGGAGAAATGAGCCGCCGATAGAGTTGCTCTGGCCGGGCGGCGCGCCGGGCGCCGTCGGTAGCGAGGAAGTCGATAAGCCCGCACTCACCATTTATCTTCCGCTCGCTCGCGGCAGGACCGGCATGGGAGTGGTGGTGTGCCCCGGCGGCGGGTACGGGATGCTGGCTATGGATCACGAGGGCGAGCAAATCGCGCGCTGGCTAAACTCGATGGGAATCGCCGCGTTTATCTTGAAGTATCGCCTGGGCCCGCGCTACCACCATCCCGCTCCGTTGCTCGACGCGCAACGCGCGCTGCGCATGGTTCGCTATCGCGCCCAGCAGTATGGCGTGGCGCCGGACCAGATCGGCGTCTGGGGATTCTCCGCCGGGGGGCACCTGGCGTCAACGCTGGCCACGCACTTCGATGCCGGCGATCCTAAGGCCTCCGATCCAGTCGAGCGCGTGAGCTGTCGTCCGGATTTTGCCATCCTTGCCTACCCGGTGATTTCCTTCACGACGGAATATGTCCATCGCGGCTCGCGCGAGAACCTGCTGGGAAAGAACCCGGACCCGAAACTCGTCGAACTGCTTTCGAACGAAAGGCAGGTCACCAAAGACACTCCACCCACATTTCTCTTCCACACCGACGAAGATGACGGCGTCCCGCCGGAGAACAGCGTCTTGTTTTATCTCGCCTTGCGCAAAGCCGGCGTCCCCGCCGAGATGCACATCTACCAGCGCGGCCCGCACGGGGTCGGGCTAGCCTCGACCGACCAGGTGCTTTCTTCCTGGCCGGACCGGCTGGCGGACTGGCTGAGTGCCCTCAACCGGGAACGAAGACCGGACGCGGCGAAGCAACCATTCTGAATCTGAGCCCAAACAGCCTCGCTAGGGGCGAAAGTACGCTGAGGCGAGGCACCCACAACAGCGCCAAAATGCCCCTTTCAGGGCTGCGTCCTGGGTCACTAATGAGAGAGACCTAATGTCCCGACGCTCGCCTGTTTTGGTTTAGAAGCTAAACACTCAGCGCCACCCGATGGTGCCAGGGCAAGTCCTCAACTGACTCCTGGCAAACAAGAAATGGCCCGCTGCGTGCTCGCTTGCACATGGAAAAGCCGCCGTGGGGAGAACATTATGCCCGAGCAGACGCACTGGTTTGGAAGCTTCCTCTCTCACCTGTCTCCGCGAGTGCAGGAGAAGCTGCTCTCGCTGGGTGAGGTTTTCCACTATTCCGAGGGGACAACGATTTTCCACGAAGGCGACCCCAGCCTCTATCTTTACATCGTCAAAAGCGGGCAAGTGGCGATTGACGTCCACGTGCCGTCAAAGGGGCGCCGGTCGATCATGACGGCAGGTCCGGGCGACCTGTTCAGTTGGTCGGCGCTGGTCGAGCCACGGATCGAGACGGCCGCGGCGCGCGCGGTCGAGGAGACCGAGGCCCTGGGGATCAAGGGCGGAGCGCTGATGGATCTCTGCCGCGAAGATCCCGGCCTGGGATTCGAGGTCTATCACGAGCTGGCGGAAGTGATCAGCGCTCGCCTGATTGCCACCCGCCTGCAGTTACTGGATGTATTCGCTTAGGGTCAGGAGGACGAGCTGCTATGCCCCCTAATCTCCCGCGGGTTTCGGCCAGCGTCGCCATGCCCAAGCCCGCGCTGCAGCAGGTCTTTGACAACCTGCGCGCGGCCGGCCTCTCACTGGTCGGCCCGACAGTCTGCGACGGCGCCATCGTCTTGGCTGAGATCGAGCGGCTGGACGACCTGCCGTTCGGCTGGACCGATGAACAGGGGCCGGGGCGCTACAGGTTGAAGAAGGTCCCTGATCGGGAAGCACAGTATTTTGGTTTTTCAGTCGGGCCTCATTCCTGGAAGCAATTTCTCCACCCGCCGCGTTTTCGCCTCCTCTCGAGCGGGAAGAATAACGGCAGTTGGGTTTTCCGGACGCCGCAAGAGCCGGTCCCGCACTACGCCTTCATCGGCGTGCATGGCTGCGACCTGGCCGCCATCGGGGTTCAGGACCGGGTGCTGTTGAGCGGGGAATTCCGCGATCCGAATTACGCCGGTCGGCGGGAACAGGCTTTTGTGCTGGCGGTGAACTGTGGTCAGGCCAGCGCCTCGTGTTTTTGCACGTCGATGAAGACCGGGCCGAAGGCCGCGGCGGGTTTTGATCTGGCTATGACGGAGCTCCCGGACATCTTCCTGGTGGAAATTGGTTCCGAGGCCGGCTCGGAGATGATGCGCGAAGTGCCATGGGAGGCCGCCACGGCGTTTGATCTCGGCCGGGCCGGCCGCGTGATCCAGCGCGCCGAGAAGCAGATTGCGCGTCAGATGCGCACCGACGACCTGCCGGACGTGCTTTACGAAAACCTCGAGGACTCGCACTGGGACGAAGTGGGCACCCGGTGTCTCTCCTGCGCCAACTGCACCCTGGTTTGCCCCACGTGCTTCTGTACGACGGTGGAAGACACCAGCAACCTGCGCGGCACGGCGGCGGAACGGGTTCGAGTGGCGGATTCGTGCTTCAACCGCGACTTCTCGCACGTCCACGGCGGCAACATCCGTCCCACGATAAAATCCCGTTACCGGCAGTGGTTGACGCACAAGCTGGCCTCCTGGATCGACCAGTTTGGGACCTCCGGCTGTGTGGGCTGCGGCCGCTGCATCACCTGGTGTCCAGTGGGAATTGAGATCAACGAAGAAGTCGACTCCATCCGCGCGAAGGCAGCCAAATGAGCACCGCGTTTGCGTCAACAGAACTTCGAAACCCCGTCGATCCCATGCTGCCGCGCCTGGCGACGATCCAGGCCGTTAAGCCTGAGGCCTACGGCATTTCGACGTTTTCCATGAGTTTCGTGGACCCCACCGAACGGGCGGCTTATCGCTTTCAGCCCGGGCAATTCAACATGCTCTATCTACCCGGCTACGGTGAAGTGGCCATCTCCGTCAGTTCGGATCCCGCTACGCCGCAAATGCTCGGCCACACGGTTCGCTACGCGGGGAGCGTGACGCGCGCCATCGGGCGGCTCAAGCCCGGTGACACGCTGGGCGTGCGCGGGCCCTACGGCAGCCACTGGCCGCTGAACAGCAAGGCAGGAACCAATCTGGTGATTGTGGCGGGGGGTATTGGCCTGGCGCCGCTGCGCCCGGTGGTGCTCTCGGTCCTCAGCCGGCGTGACTACTATGGCCGGGTGCTTCTCCTTTATGGCGCGCGCACTCCCGCCGACCTGCTCTACACCGGCGAATTCGATCGCTGGCGCGAGGGAGGAATCGACGTCCACGTTACCGTGGACCTGGCGGATGAACACTGGCGCGGTCAGGTGGGAGTGGTTCCCCAGCTCTTCTACCGCATTCGCGTGGACCACAAGAATACGGTGGTCCTGACCTGCGGGCCGGAAATCATGATGCGCTTTGTGATTTACGAAGCCCTGGCCCGCCGCATCCCCAAGGAAGCGATCTACCTCTCGATGGAGCGCAACATGAAGTGCGCGGTGGGCTTCTGCGGCCACTGCCAGTTCGGCCCCACCTTCATTTGCAGGCAGGGCCCGGTGCTCAACTTCGCGGCCATCGAGCCGTTCTTCGGCAAGGAGGATTTCTGATATGGCCTCCGACGCGCGGCCCAAACTGGCGGTACACAAGTTCTCCTCCTGCGACGGTTGCCAACTGGCGCTCCTGAGCCTTGAGGACGAATTACTCAGCCTGGTCGGCGAGGTCGAAGTCGCCTATTTTCTCGAGGCGAGTTCAACCACGCTCGACGGGCCTTACGACGTGGTCCTGGTGGAGGGTTCGATCACCACGGCCCATGATGTGGAACGCATCCGCGCTGTGCGCAAGGACGCCAAGTACCTCATCACCATCGGCGCCTGCGCCACCACGGGCGGCATCCAGGCGCTGCGCAACTGGAAAGATGTGGAGGAGTTTGCGCGATTCGTTTACCCCACGCCGGCTTTCATCCACACCCTGAAGGACTCCACACCGATTTCCAGCCACGTAGCCGTGGACTTCGAGCTGAGCGGCTGCCCCATCAACAAGACGCAGCTTCTGGAGGTCATCACGGCGCTCTTGCAGGGCCGCGCGCCGCATCTGCCGCCGCACGCGGTGTGCATGGAATGCAAGCGGCGCGGCACGGTGTGCGTCACGGTGGCGCAGGGTATTCCGTGCCTGGGCCCGCTCACGCTGGCCGGCTGCGGAGCGCTCTGCCCGGCCTACAACCGCGGCTGCTACGGATGCTTTGGCCCGATGGAAAACCCCAACCCTGACTCGCTGACGAGCCACTTGCAGCGTACCGGCACGCACCCCGACGAACTGGTGAGGCTGTTGCGCGGCTTTACGGGATACGCGGAGGCGTTCCGCGCCGCCAGCGAGAAACTGGAGAAGACAGCTCCATGACAACCAGCCCAACAGGTCCGTCGGCTCTGCCGCTCCGCACGGTGAAAGTGGAAAACCTGTCGCGCGTCGAAGGCGAAGGCGGGCTTTACGCGCGCATTGAAAACGGCAAGGTGCGCGAGGTCAAGCTCGACATCTTCGAGCCGCCGCGCTTCTTTGAAGCATTTCTGCGTGGCCGCCACTTCCAGGAAGTGCCCGACATCACGGCGCGCATCTGCGGCATTTGTCCCGTGGCCTACCAGATGAGTTCCGTGCACGCTCTGGAGGCTGCCCTGGGCGTAACGCCCGGACCGGAAATCCGCGCCCTCCGGCGTTTGCTCTATTGTGGCGAATGGATTGAAAGCCACGCGCTGCACATCTACCTCCTCCAGGCGCCCGATTTTCTCGGCTATGACAGCGCCATCGCCATGGCGGCCGATCATGCCAAAGAAGTGGAACAGGGCCTGCGCCTGAAAAAGATCGGCAACGACCTGCTGGAGATCCTCGGCGGCCGCGCCACGCATCCCGTTTCGGTTTGTGTGGGCGGATTCTACAAGACGCCGCGGCGCGCGGAGCTTTTGAAGCTGCGCTCTGACCTCGAGTGGGGCATGGAAGCGTCCATCGCCACGGTAAAGCTTGTTTCCGGGCTCAAGTTCCCGGATTTCACGCCCGATTACGAGTTCGTCTCGGTTTCTCATCCGGATGAGTACCCGATGAACGAGCGGAAAGTTGTCTCTTCCACCGGCATTGATATTGAGCCCGCGGAATTCGAGCGCGTCTTTCTGGAGGAGCACGTCGAACATTCCACCGCTCTGCACTCGAAG
>Ga0315284_10002080_pt1 | contig 28708 bp, 45 predicted proteins | sample YL17G09_16_MG_FD_203696 | JGI IMG/M metagenome (GOLD analysis project Ga0315284, IMG submission 203696) | Sediment microbial communities from Yellowstone Lake, YNP, Wyoming, USA - YL17G09_16 | ecosystem: Environmental > Aquatic > Freshwater > Lake > Sediment | place: USA: Wyoming | collected...
CATTCAGGATTTGATAGAGATGATATAAAAGATATTGTCACAAGATTATTAGCATTCGGACTAACTTCAATTACTGGAGTAACTTTAAAAAGAATTATCACAAAAATATTAGAAAGATTTAAATAATAAATTATATTGACTTAAAATCTTTTCAATAATTCTTTCTTTTTCCTTGTCAGTCAATGTATCGTTTTTATAATACCAATTTCTAACAATTTTCTCAAAAGGTTCTTTCCTTATTTTTGACAGTCTTTTGAACCCTTGTATTTGAGCTTCAATTTCGTGAGGTTGCATATAATACTCTTCGGCAGGTAACTTGTCTTTAGGTCTGTCCACACCTTTTTCCATTTGTATTAAATGTTCTAATTCATGCCTAAACAGTTCGTTCAGTTCACCAATTAAATCGTAATAATGTTCAGGAAAAAACTTAGGATTATAGACAATATCAATTTCAAATGTGTCGTCATCATCATAATAACCACCATCTAAATCAAATCCGTCAACAGAATCACTTTCGGTTACCTTTAATTCAACGGTAAAGGATGTTTCCAAATTATGGAAATCATATTCAATTTCACTTGTTAAATCTTCAGGTAACGAATATTCTCCCTCTCCTTTTTTAAATAAAGTTATAACATCTTTTACAACTTCTCTAACGATGTTTCTTTTTTCTGACTTACTTTCAGTTATGTTTTCCATATAATTATGTCTTTTACCTGTGAATCTAATTGACGTTAAAACCGGAGTATCCACAATACTAAAATGTTGTAATACTCTCCATATATAATTTTCAAGTTTTGTGGCTGTAAAATACATTCTATCTTTAATCTCAAATGCGTTCTCAAGGTCTTGAATAAATCCATCTAAAGTCGGAGGATTAATACTTAAGACTGTTGCATCAATCCCAATGTGATTCTTTGGTTCTCCCATATGTAATAATTCAACATCCCCAACTAATTTGATTTTAAAATCAATAACTACGTCCAAAGAAACTCCACCTAAAATTGGGCCTTCATATTGGAAAATTTTATCCCCAATAACACGATTTATCATGCTATAAAACTTTTTTTTTTCCATATTATCTATAAATATACAAACTATTTAATTAAAAATTATTTTTTTGTTTAAAATTAAATACATATCTTTATATTATATGGCAGCATCAATCAATACCAACAAAGAACCAAAACCAACAAAATTTGAAAGAATTTATGAGGATGAAGATTCAATTTCAATTTGGAAATACGATTTAACTAAACAACCGTATGGTCCAATTTCAACCGAAATAAAATATAAAAGGGGATTTAAACACCCAAAAAATAATGAAAAGAAATTCTTAAAGGATTTAATGGATGAAGAGAAAAAAACATCAAGACTCAAGAATCCTTAATCTTTCTTCAATTAAAATCTTCATTTTTTGAAGTTGTTTAATCTCTCGTATTTTAGACCCTGTATTTTCTAATATGGGGGTTTTCTTTTTATTTGATTCTTGTATTTGTGATGGTTCGAATTTTTTTATGTTCCAATCTGTAACCTCACTATAATAGACATCGTCATCGTAAAGTTCTCCACCATAATAGTCAAAATCAGAGTCATTTCTAATCATATCGTCAATAGTATTTTCATCATATGACCAACATTTTTGTACCCAAGTCTCTGTGTAATTTTTTCGGATATCTAATTCAATATAGATATCATATTTTTTTGGTGTAGGAATTTCCAAACTTTGGTCTTCTGTTTTTCCTTCATTATCAATCGTTAATTTAGCCCAAAATCCATAATCTTCATAATCAACATTTGTTATACCGAATTTTTTTAAAACATCATCAATTTCATCAGTAGCTAAATACACCCCGTATATATTTTCAAAATAAGTATTATCAATATGTTTTAATAATTCTTCAATTATTAACCTTAACATCCTCTCAGGATACTTCTTATGTGGATTTGTCATATAAATAAATATTACAAACGAATAAGAAATTTATTAATCCCACCAAGTTTGCATTCCACTACCATCAAACCACTCATCCCAATCAATATTTTTAAGTTTTTTATATTTTTCGTGATGTTGACCCTCAAAGATATCCCAAAGTTCTTTCCATTCGGATTTTTCTATTTCTCTAGCACGACTATAAATTTTTCTATTATGTGAACTTTCTTGTTTTGTTAAATTATCTATTAATGAATAATAATCTTTTCCTTCAGGAACAAATTCCCAATCTTTAAGTATTAACTTACCAAGTTCCTTTTCTGCCATCTCAATATGAATAACCCCATTCATATTATTCATTATTTCAATCGCCCTTTTCATTTTAGCGACTTTTTTTAATCTTGGCACATCAACTTCTATCCCCTTCTTTTCAAGGTTATCAGACATAATTTCTAAAGAAGTTTTCATCATTTCCAAAGTAAAATGATAATCCCACCATCTAAAATCCCATAATGATTTTCTAAAATACCATATATTTTTAAAAAAAGATGGTATTTTATACCTAAAAAGGTCATAAATTTTAACAAAAAAGTTCTTTCTCATTGCTTGAATATTTTACTATATTATAAGTTATTTTTTATTTCTTTCCAACAGTTCACATATAATTTTTCATTATTAACCGCCTCGATTTCCATCGGGTGTTTTTCGTATCCAAACGACTTATATAATTTACCATAATACGTTAATATAGGTTGTAAATAATGTGTATATTCGTGTATAGTTGTACTGACTAATTCTTTTATGTTATGACAATTATTATGATGAACAGTTATAAGATTATTTAATTGGTCAAATGAACCCATTAATTTTTCTTTTTTCACATATTGTTTACATACTGAAATCTTGAATTTTGACTTACGTCTATTATTTTCACCCATATTAATTTGACACCATAAAACTGTCATATTAACAATTTTATTAATTTGTCGTTTATTTAGGTTTTTAGTTTTTGATGTTACTCTCATAATACGAAGATACGATTTTTTTTGGAAATTAAAAAAATTTATTTAACTTAGCAAATAATTATTAATATGAGAAAATTATTAAATGAGATTAATAGAATGAAAGGTCTTATGGAACAGGAAATTACCGAGGGTAAAAGTAAGGAAATAATTGACCGTATAAAAAATTTACTTTCTTTTAACGATATGATGAGTAGTCAAATTTCAAATACTCTTGATTCTATAATAGAACTGAGTAATGAGCAGATTATTGATTTTGATATGATGGAGCGTGGACTGAGGGGGGTCCTTTTAAAAAAAGGAAGCAAAAGAAAAAATGTTACAGAATATTTTCAAAAAATATTAGAATCACTTCAAAAAAGAGAACGAGGTGGATACGATATTGAGCCTGAGGCTGATGATTACTCTTTTGAACCTGAAGAGCCTTCCATAGTCCCTAAAAAGGTATTTAAAAGAGAATTGTACGGTCTTCAGGTTGAGTTACTCAAACTACAGGAATGGTTAAAAAAGACCGGTAAAACGGTTATAATTGTGTTTGAGGGTAGAGATTCCGCAGGTAAAGGTTCTACAATTAAAAAATTCGTTGAAAATATGAACCCGAGAGGTTACAAAGTAATTGCTCTCGGTATTCCAACACCTGAGGAAAGAAAGAATTGGTGGAAAAGATATGAATCTCAGATTGAAAAAGGTAAAGTAAATCTTTTTGATAGAAGCTGGTATAATAGAGGTCTTGTCGAACCTGTTATGGGTTATGGTAGTGATGAAGAATATAATGAATTTATGGAGGGTGTTGAAGATTTTGAAAAGTCTTTAGTTAAAGATGGTGATTTCCTTTTTAAATTGTGGTTTTCAATTGATAAAGAAACACAAGCCAAACGATTTGAAATGAGACAGAAATCGCTTTTAAAATATTGGAAATACTCACCTAATGATTCTAGAATGCAAGATTTATGGGATAGATTTACAGAATTTAAAGAAAAATTATTTGATAAGACTTCAACCATAAATCACCCTTGGGTTATTTTGGATGCTGTAGATAAAAGAATATCAGGACTAAATGCAATTAGATATATTCTTCAAAATATACCTTACGGTAGTAAAAATGAAATAATGTTAAGTAAGGAATACCCTGAAGCAATTACAATATTAAAACCCGAAAATTAAGCAATTGGTGTTGGGTTAGTTTTGGACACGCCAGAAATATAATCATCGTATATCCCTTTTGCCAAATCCGAATTAGTGCCCCAAGGAGATTTACCTAAAGCAACAAAAAATTCGTTAGGATTTGAACTAATTAACGCATCAATGATTTCTTGATATCTATACTTAACTCTTCCTTCTTCTAATGTTTTTATTGTTGCAGTTATACCTTCTTCTTTTGTTAGATAATGCTTAACACCTTCTTTATTACAAGATTCCGACTTAACTCCAGGAAGAATTTTTTTAGTATTAAATGGGTTATTTTTACATATTCCGCCTTCCGCCCTTCTCCAAGAATAAAGTAGTAATTTATTTACGTCATTCCAAGGAGCACCAATACCTGTAAGTATTTCTTTGTAAAATTCATCATCAGATGAAGACATAGATTTTAAATTACCAGGAACACTATCCGATGACGCAGAACTTACAAATGAAGTATCACCAATTTTTAGTGACTTTAAAAAAATATTTAATTTTTTAAATATATCAGAATTTTTTAATTCATCAGACGCGATTTCAAAAAGTTTAGTAATATCTGAAATTAAAGTATCTAAAGTACCTTCATTTAATATTTTTTTATCTTCTTTAATTGAAGATAATTCTTTTATTCTTTTGACCTCTTTAATTAAACTCTTCTTCATCCTTCTTTTTATTATAAATATAAGGACCTAAGTTATTGTCCAAATTGACAAAATATAAGTCAAGAATAAGAGCGGAAATATACCAAGCAATGTGAGACATCACTTCATCTTTTTTATTAGAATAATCGTATAATATCCAAATCACACTGAAAATTACATACAATCTAAAACCAATTACCGCAACGGATAATAAAAATTTTATAAATTTTGACATATTTATTAATAAATTTACTTATGAACAAAGATAATATAAAATTCATTATAAAACAATTCCTTTCAGAACATAAAGTAATTGAAATTTTACACGAAGATGAATTTGGTTCTGTTGAAATGACTGACTTTATTGCTGAAGATGGTAATTTGAATGAGGCCGAATATAGAGGACGTAAAGTAACTCTTAACAAACCTTTTTTAACACCTGATGGACCAAAAAAACGTTCTGTTTATGTTAAAAATGATAAAGGTAATATTGTTAAAGTTAACTTTGGTGACCCAAATATGAGAATAAAGAAAAATAGTCCGTCTCATCGTAAATCATTTAGAGCAAGACATCATTGTGAAAATCCCGGACCAAAATACAAAAGCAGATACTGGAGCTGCAGGGCGTGGTGATAAAATCTATATAACCCAATTTTTATATGATTTAAATTGACCTTTAATCATTCTCAAAAAAGATGAGTAATCATAATTCTCTGTTATACAGAAAGAATAAACCTCATCTTTTTTTAATATTTTTGTTTCTTGTGTAATTCTATTGTAGATTTTTATCTCGGTATTGTAAAATTCATCTAATTTTGAAACTATATTTAGGATTGTTTCATTAGATTCACCATTATCAATAAAACAATAATATCCATTATATCTTTTTCTATTTTTACCTTCACTTAAAATTTTACTCATTCTAGATATATCTCCCGTATCCATTCCTAAATTTTCAAAATATTTTTCTTTTCCGGTAATCCTATCAATATTATTTTCTTTATCAACCACAATCCATTTTTTAGATGTGCTTTTATTAAATTTTAATATTCTTTCTTTATTTTTTTCCCAAATTTTTTCTTTGTGTTCTATAGAAAATTTTTTACCTTTATTCCAACCAATAAAACTTTCTTTTATTTTTTTAACATATTCTTCACTATTTTTAGTTTCTTGCCATTTTTTAGAGTTTTTTAATCCTTCGGATATTATTTTACTTAACTCTTTTGTTGTTTTCATTTTTTTACCCTGACCACCACCAGTTATATTATAACCATTTGGTGATACAGAACCATAAAAATCAATCCAATAAATTTCTTTATCATTTAATTCATCTAAATTATTTGCTGAATCAATTATTTCAAATGTAAAACTATCCACACCATATTTGTTTATTGACGATAAAAATGGTCGGTTTTTATCTATTTTAGATTCCCTTATGTGAGAACTAATTCTCTTTTCCAATCTTTGAGTTGTTTGTCCTATATAAACTTTGTTATTGATTTTATTTGTTGTTTTATAAATTATCATAAAATGTCTTTATAATAAATATCACAAAATTTGTTATTGGACTTGTAAATTATGGTAATAATTTATTTTTTTTACAATATTTATTTTATAACTTGGTAATTTAATCCACTATTCTTAGTATACGTAATGCAGGAGTATCCATCACGTCTTCCATCAATTGCTCATAATCTTCTCTAATTTCCATATTTACCACCCCTCTAATAATTTCATCTTGAATACCATTAACCACAGGTTCCTCTCCCTCATCATATCCTCTTAACTTATTAGGATAATAACCATTAATATTTAACCAATTTTCTTGTTTTTCCTGTTCTTCATTAGAAAGTAATTCCCAGTTCGATAGTTTATCTTGTTTATTAAATTCACTTCTAAAAATATCCATTATTTCTTTAGGTAAATTAGCTTCCATAGAATCTATTCTTTTATCTAAGATATTCCAAAACGATAATTCTCTTTCTTCAAACACACTAATTTGTAAATAGCCAGCCACTTTGTTACCTGTTTTTTTGTCAATTGCGTATAGTAAAATACCTCTTTTAGCATATTTGTAAAAATATTCAGGTTCATTTTCAGATGAAGTACACCACTTTGTATTTGCACCATATTTTCTAGAGGAGTTCCAAGATAGTGGTTTTAATACCAACCAATCTGATGTTTCATATATTTTTAAAACTTGTTTTTCAATTTCTTTATCAATTAAAGTTAATTCTGACAAGGAAATTTGTAGTCTTAATTCGTCAAAAGATTTGTAAGTACTTAAATTATTATTATTAATTAAATTCCTTTCATTTAACTCAATAAACTTTTTCATAGTATCTAAATCAGTCTTACCGACATAAGAATCAAACACTTTAAAAAATATTAATAATTCCAAATTAGATAGTTCACTATGATTAATGTGAACACCATACGAGTCTAAAGCTGAAATTATTTCATTTCTATCGTGGTAAACATCTGTTTTACGTTTAACTAAGTTAATCATAAGTTCAGTATACTTAGGTTTTGGTATTACAGAATTAATTAAATCAACTACGTTTATATTTAATTTTGGATTTTGTTTTTTTATTTCTTCTATTCTTGACATATTACTTATTTCTTAAATCTTTTTAATGCGTTTTCCGTTATGAAAATATAGTTACTTTGTTTGAATTCATCAAGTGTCGATGAACTTGTATAAGACATTGCAGATTTTAAATAATCGATAAAATTTTCAACCCAAGTATCTAATTTATATTCTACTCTATTATATTTTGTAATACCTTCAGAAGTGGTTAATTTTTCTTTTTTCCATTCTTTTTGGACTTCTTTAGTACTCATACCTCTAAAAGATTTATACATATATCTTCTAAAAAAAGGATACTCATCCCACAAAACATTTGCAAATTTATCTGTTAATTTTATTTTTTTAAAAAGTTTAATTGGCGCACAAGATTCAAACGTTTTATTCAAAATACCACCAATCATAGCATAATCCGCACCTAAGGCAATCGATTTAATAATTTCATCAAAATTTGTGAATCCACCATCAGCAACTATTTTGGAACTATATCCACCTTCTTTTTTTATCATATAACATTCACTAATGAGTGACGCCATTGGATAATGAATTCCTGTATTTGCTGATGTAAGACAAGCACTTCCTCCCCCAATGCCTACTCTAATAAAATCAACACCTATCTCAGCATATTTTTGAAAAGTTTTAGGGTTGGCCACGTTACCAATCATCAATTCGTGTAAATCACTATATCTAAGTTCACAAAACATTTTAGATAAGTTATATAACCTTTCCATATGTCCGTTAGCGACATCAATCAGTATTCTTTTTTTTACTTCGGCTCTATAGTACTTTATTTTATAGGAATTAAGAAATATTTCAAAATCATCTAATGACATTGACTCAAAACAATCCGTATCCCATACAGGATGATTTCTTGGTGTACAGACATTTATTCCTACTTTTTTAAATACAGTATAATTATATCTGTTTATTACGGTATCCATTGGTGCGGTAAATAAAGGTAACATACCATCTTCGGTTAATGGTATTACATCTTTTCGTGTGTTAATCCTACTTATAATTTCGGGCACAAGGGTGATGTCATTGAAATCGAATTTTTGCAACATATGTATTTTTTAATTATCTTTTGTTTTTACTATATATTTTCCAAGTTTTATATCTCCGTTATTTAATTTAATACAATTTTTTGATTTGTAATTGAATTTATCTCTAAAGTGTTGCAAACAATCAAAAACACCTAATGAACCATTTGAATCAAATACTTCAACTTTGATTCTTTTTTTACTAATTTGTAATCCTTTCTTTCCTGAATTCCAGGATGGTTTATTTGTTTTTTTCCCTTTTTTTGGGCTTGGTTTTCCAATGTGTACCAATGACAATTTTAATTTTAGTTCATTTGAATATTTTCTACCTTTTAATTTACTATGTTTTCCTTTTTTTGCTATTGACATTTTAACTTTACTCTCTTCACTTATCTTCTTTTGAAGATTTCCACCATGTTCAATATTATATCCAAAATTGGTAGAGTCAAAAAGTTTTATATAAAATTTTTCATAATAATCCATAACATCAATCGGACACTTAATGCAAATTATAGAATTGAAATGTTTTTCTCCGTATTTGTTAAACGCATTTTGTAATCTAAAATTATTATGTTTGTTTTTTCGTAATTTACGAAAATGTTCTTTAATTCTATTATCAACATTTATGGATTGTCCTATATAACATTTACCATTTAATAGGTATTGAATTAAATATATTCCTGAGTTCACGGTAATTTATTTAATTGAAAATGCATTCTATCCGGTCTGTTTTTCCAATCTCCTCCACAATCAAAACCAGATTCTCTAAAACATTGTAAAAATCCTTCAGTAAATGGTTTTTTCCCTTCTTTCAATAACTCTTCATATGTTTTGCCTAACGGATTATCCGAACTATTTATATCAATGGCAATACCCCAAGAATGTAAACTCATAGATGTAAGACCTCTTTTTTTGCGGATATTAAAACATCCATCCCAAGCGTACAATTCATTTACTTTTCCTGTAGCTATTAAATTTTTAAATGCTTGTGATAATGGTTTTACCATATCTTTATTACAATAAATTTTCTTCGGAATCATTCCGATTTCCAATTCTGAAGGGATATCCCAAATCACCATATTTTTTTCTAGTGTTGGGTCTCCGTACTTTTTTAAAGCTTGTTGTGAAGTAACCATAAATTATTTTTTTTTAAAATAAGAATCCAAAAGTTTTTGTGACAATAAATTTTGCAACCTTAAAACAAGTCATAACTACAATAATAGATGTACCTGCAATAAGACCTGCAATACTTGTGTATAACATTATTATACCGACTTTTATTAGACCTTTTTCCATTTTAGTTTATTTATAAAACAAAGATAGGTAAATTTTTTAAAATAAAAACCCCCCATCAAATATTTTTTACGGGGGGTTTCAATTATCTTCCTTGTCCTTTATAATCTTTTGGTCGAGGTGTGTGCTTATTAAAAGATTTTTTAGCGGTTCCCTTTTTTCTTTTACCAAAAGTTAACTTAGTACTTGACGATACTGATGAGCCTTTTGCCTTTGCCATATGTTATTCAAATTTAATGTGTACAAATTCTCCGATTGGACCTGACGCTTTTAACACATAAGGTGCACTTGCAAGTTCTGGAATGGCCTTTTTAAGTGAGTTATATGTATTCATAGCTTTGTGTTTACAAAGTTGTAAATTACCTGTCCCATCGTCATTATTTCCAACCACAATATCGTTATATTCATTTAATTCCTTCCATTTTCCCTTAGTTTCATCATTATCCATATGTCCTGCAGGCATTTTAGAAGTTGAAGCGTCAATTGTGATTTTATTTATTTTACCACCATTTTTTAAATGGCCTCTAATTCCTTCCAAGAAAGACGCTTTCTCAAGCATCTTAGGGTGAGCAACGTTTTCCTCGAAAAAATCACCGACATTATAAATTTTAGGTAATTTTAACATATTTTGAGATGTTCCAATATCAACAGGTTGTCCGTGCATTGAAACCTCTAAACTAATGCCATATTCTTTACCTAATTTAAATGTAGATTGTTGGAAATATATCTTGTCTCCAGGCTTAGGGTCAGATAATGTAGTTAATCTACCCTCAACAACATCAGGAAAGTCAGTCCCAATTATAAAACCACCTAAAGTTGGAGCTTCGAATTTTTGAGAATAAAAAATAATTGGAATCATACTTCCAAAATTAACTATTGCCTCGTTTTTTTTATAAACCTCTTTTCCGTAAGTTATTGCATTTTTCATTAATGGGTCGAACTCTAATCCTTTAAGTTCTTTACCTTTGATTTCAGGTATATCTATTTCTTTAGTATTTTTTGTCCACGTTGCAGATATTTGTTTTGTAGATGGAAATTCAACCATAAGATTTGGTTTTAATTCACCCCCTTCTTTTTCAGCTAAATACATTTTTCCGTTGTTAACATAAAAATAGTGACCTCCAAGTGCAAAATATTTTCCAGGAGTCGCTAAAAGTTCCTCATTTTCTTTGATAACTCGTTTTACAATCCTTCTTAAATCGTTTTCTGTTAGTTTTATAACTTTTTTCATATTGTTATTCATTTTATAAATATATCGTAATAGGGGAATATTTTACTATTTTACAGTTTCCATACGAAATGAAAAATAAGGTTCTCTATCGGGAAAAAATAATTTTGAAAAATCATTGAATTTATAAATGTCATCTACAACATCTTCAATTGTTTTGGGGGTGTTCTCCCCCTCAAAATCAAAAATTATATTTAAAATATACTTATCCAACCATTCTGTACTTTCAACTGAATAATCTGATAATTCAAGTACGGGTACTTTTTCTCCGTACCTTTCTTTAATAAGACTTAAATAATTAGAGAAACCATCTATGATTATTTTTTGTTTTTGAGTTAATTCCATTATTTAAATAAGTTTTGTATTTTTTTCTTTAAACTAATAAATCCTCTGTGTGAGTTAGGAGAAAATAAGAAATATAAACCAAAAAATGATGCCGATATAAAATAAAAAATTAAATCTGTAGTCCAATAAGACCCTGTCAATTTCATCGTTAGGGCGAACAATGCGTCAAAACCGAATGGGTTGAAAAACATTCCGAGCATCAGGCAAATCACCCCAATTTTCCTCTTTTGTCTCCTGTGTAATACTATCACCGTCCATAAATTGGATTTAATTGGTTAATTAAATAAGTTATTATCCTTCTTTTGTCTTTATAACTATTTTTGTAGGTATTTTACCTGTTGTATTCCAACTCTTTAATGTGTCGTTATAAGGATATTCTAAAGATTTATTATTTTTAATAACTTTAGCCTTATCTCCTTTAATTTCTACGGTAGCGTTCCCAAGGTCTTGTCCATAAACACCTTTATACCAATCTTTAAAACCTTGCTCATCTTTTGAATAAGTTCCTTTATTTTCGAAAGGGTCTACTTTCATATCAGATTGTTGTGTTTTTTGATATGTCATATTACTTTCTCCGGTTTTATTTGTTTCAATACTACTTTTTTCTTTATCGGTTTTAACTAAATCATTATCCGTTTTTACTTCCTCTTTAGGGGGTTCAACTACCTGTTTAACCTCGTCTTTTTTTACTAAACCTTTTTCCTTCAAATACTCATCTTTATGAGCGTCCCAAGCTTTCTTTGTTTGAGCCCTCATAAAACCCCATCCGTATTTTTCTCTTTGTCCGACTTTATAAAAACTTCCAGGACTCTTTATCGATTCTGCCCATTTTCCAAATTTTCCATCCATCCAATCTTGGAAACCTCTTATTTTTTCAACACTATCTAATTGATAGTCTGAATCCGAGTCACCTTCATTTATTGTTCCGTATATAGATTTAATTCTATTTTTTTCTGATTCTGTAAGTGTAAAACCTCTTTTCATAATTTTAATTTGAGTTATTATAATAAATATAAAGAGTTACATAAAAATTGTATTTATATTTATGAAACAAATGTTAGAACATTTAATTAATGTAGTACAAAAAGATGATTTAGAAACTATGTTTGGTGAAGATAGTAAAGTTAAAATAAACGATGTTTACTACATTACGAACAATAAAAAAATAATGATTGACTCAACAATATATGCTACTTTTACAGGAATAGATAAAAGTGTACTAGTTGAAGATGTTGAACATTCATTAGAATTTTACCCCTATGGTCTTCATTTACTAATACAAGAAGGTTGGAAATATATCGGTATCGATATGGAATTAATCTTTCTAAATAAAATTGATGTCAATTAAGACCCCTTTCTAACATAAAATCCTCCACTACCCATACCCTCCTCAACGTTAAAGACTTTATCAAATCCTTCAGGTAATTGTAAATTACAACCTGTGGCATTTATAAATTTTAAATTTGGTAAAGTCATAATTGATTTTGGTAAAGTTTTTAATTTGGGATTATTTGGAAAAGATAAAAAGTTAATTTTTTTCAATTCTCCGATTGATTCGGGAATTTCCGATACACACTTATCTAGTAAAATGGATTCCAAATTTTTAAATCTACTTATTGAATCAGGTATTTTCAAATCTATTAAATCATTACTTTTATTTATGAATAATAAATTTTCCATATTCTCAGGTAAAGAATCAAACATATCATCAAATCCGTAAAGAGCGATAAATTTTGATGCTGGACCACTTGGATAATCAATTTGTATTTTTTTACCCGTTTGTTGTGATGAAGAAATTTCTTTAATAAACTTACTTTTTAGTTCTTTTTTAATCAACTTTAACATTGGAGTATTTAGTAAAAATATGTCAGTATTACTAAGAGAATCTAATCTAGTTGTTTTAATTCCTTCTATTTTTTTAGAAATATAATATTTTAAAACCTCAGATTCGGAATTTTCAATCATTGATGAAGTTAAGTCCATTCCTAATGCGATATATTTTTTCTTTAAGTCGGTGGTTAAATTAGAATATTGAATGTCCGTTAGTCTTGGACTATTATATTCTAACCACATTTCAACTTCTTGGGGAGAATCAAATGATTCCATTGGGTTATCACCAACTTTTGCTTTTTCTACTTTTCTAATTAAATCTTTTTCTTCTTGTGTTAATGGGTTTGGAACAAAAATATTTTGTAATCCTTTTAACTTAGGAACTTTGGCGACTATATCAGACCAAGGCATATTTGTAGAACCACCAAATTTACCGGTATTAGATTTGTCAGCCATTGAGGCTTTTCCGTCGGGGTCGACCAAAATAACCGTGGCAAAGTTTAAATCATTAAAATCCATATCTTCATCAATCACATAATATAAAGTTCTTTCATGCCCTAATCTATAATTGTAATACATATTTCCACCACCTTCTCTACTTGTACACCAACTTCTACCATTCCTTAATTTAATACATTGGTCTTTTGTTTTTGGTGCAAATATTTTAAGATTATTTTGGTTATATTTTAATTCAATATCAGATATATCACTTTTTTTGGTTTCATTGCTACCCTTTTTGGCGGTTATTGAATCAATTAAGTGTTCAAATTCAGAAAATGACATTTTATCGGAACCCTTAGAATCTACGGGTATTTCATCAAATATATTAATATATTCATCAATATAAAAAACTATCTGTGGAATAGTTAAGTTAGGATTTTCTTTTGTAAACTTATCAATCAAAACCTTATTAAGTGCCTTTGGATAAATTTCGTCTATCATTTTTACCAAATCTAAAAATTTATAACCCAATATATCTTGTCTTTGTTTTGGAAGACCTGACTGAATTTCTAAAAATTTCTTTATATATTTCTTTAAAAGATTATTATCTAATTTTTTTTCTTTTTTCTTAAATTCTGTAAAAATATCATCGACAGTTTTTAACGACTCCTTTAATGCTATTAACGATGTTAAATCATCATAAGAATATCTCATTATATCTCTTCTATCCGCAGGTAATCCATTCTTATACTTCTCAAATAAATCAATATTTAAGAATATTTTTTCAGGAGTATCTTGCGTTTCACCACTCCACCTACTCAATAATTGTTTTTTAATTTTATCTGAAATCTCTAAAATTAAATTACTTTTTAATACGTCTAATAATTTCACAATCTTAATATTTTATAATAAATATACAATTTTAACTAAAATAATAAAAAAAATTTGGTATTTGATTTTTTATGTTTATTTTTGATTAAAACTTATAATATGAAACAACTAATAACGCTTTTGTTGATTTTAATTTCTGTTTCTTCTTTCTCTCAAGAAAATATCAACGTGGTTAAAAATATTAATGATATTTTTAATAATGAACGTCTTTACAATTTTTCTAAAAAATTGGGAGTTGATATTTGTAACTATGAAATAGTGTCACTTAATAAAATTGTTTATATAACAGATTCTTTAGAATATAAAGGTGAATATATTGTAATAAACAGTGAAAAATTTTATGGAAGTGATACTTTATTTACACCAATCATAAAAAAAATAAAACTGAATCCCATTTCTTACAAAAAAATAGATAAAAATTATCTATTTTGTTACTATACTAACGATTTAGTATATTTTTACTATATAAACTAAATTATCCTATTACTTTACCTAATACGTTTTGTGTATTCATTTCAGGTACTAATGTTGAAGTTCTTTCATTTACTTGACAAGCAACCCATTTTGGACGCAATCCGCCAAGCTCTTCATAACTAGGAACCCATACTTTTTCACCACAAATTCCAAATTGACACAACTCTTTTATTTGTGAATATTTAATTTTCCCATCTGTAAGGTCAGTTATATTTGGAACCAAAACTTGTCTAGCACCTCCAATTTCAATAAACATTCGACCTTCTAAATACAACCCTGTTAATGGTTTTGAAGAAATTTCAATATAACCCAAACCTTCCACACTACCATTACTAGGATAAACTACTTTTATTTTTTTTGTGTCTTCGTTTTTATTTACATTAAGATTCAATGATTTTTTCGGATTACCTGATGGGTTATCCCCTTGCATCCACGGCTCAACTCCTTCACCAGCTTCTTTTATATACAAATTTTTAGTAGCACTTTCATGCAAATTTATAATTCTTTCTTTTTCTTCTTTCGAAACTTCAAAAATATTTTTCATAAACTTTTTATATATAAATATAAGATATCGTGTAAATGTCGTTAAATTAAATACTAACTCAACAATTTATTAATTGAGTTCATAATCTTAATTTGTTCGTTTTTTAAATGGTCAATTTCTTTCAAATCAGATTTAGTAGGTTCAATATTTCTCCCTTTAATTTCTGAAATCATATTACTTATTCTTGTGTGATGATTAAGTAATTGTCCGTAAGCTTGGGCTTTTTCTTCGTTATTCATTTTTTACTTTTTATTTTTTTTTCTGTTGATGATGTTAATTCGTATTTTTGTTCTTCATAAATGAAATGCTCTTTTTGTGCAGAATTTGATTCATTAATCTCCCACGTTTCGATAGTACCTAATTCATTATCAAAAGGTCTCATAACACATTTTTTACTTGTGAATTTTATATATCTTTTTGGTTGATTCATATTTTTTTATTATAAAAATAGTTTTTTTTACATTTAAATAAACACTTTATAAATACTATGATTATTTTTTTAATCTTTTTTTTGTTATAAAACCCTTTTTATGTTGCTTTTTTTTATTTAAAAATGGATTATCTGACATAGAAACTCCAACATTAATGGGGTTGATTCTAACATCCGTAAACCAAGATGCGTACATATGTGAAAGTTGGTCTCTACCGCTGTTATTTTTAACTTCATTCCACCAAGTTTCATTAAAAAAATTAACCTTATCTTTATTTCTTCTAATTATAAATCCATTCTCAAATAGTCCGTAGTTCATTGGATACCCAACACTTATGTATCTTTTCATTTGATTACTAACTACCTCAACACTATCTAAAGAATACTTTAATACCGCATTTGCTTCATCATATATACAATTCCTTTCAGGGTGTTTATAACTCATTACATTAAACCCTTTAAAGTTTAATTGTTCTAACATCTCTTGAACATTTGAAAATTTAGGTTCAAAACAATGGTCAATCCAAATACTAATATCGTGAGGAGGCAAAACCTTATGAGGATTTAATTTCATATATCTTGACCTCTTTCTTAAATCTAAATTTTTATCAACAAAATCAATGGATTTTATATTCCATACATTGGATTTAAATGCCTCATCGTCAGTAAATAAAATATACTCAACGTTTGAGTCGAATATTTTAGGCGTTACTAAATCATCATAGCCATTTATATTCGCACTATACACAATAATTTTTTCCATAATAAAATAATAATTAATTTAACTATAAAGAAAAGTCACAAATTAAGTGTATTTATATTATGATGAAATATTTTGAAAAAAGAAAAAAAGAAATTTTAAAAGAAATGAATATTTACGAAGGTTCAATGAATGGAAGTGCAGTTAGGGAATTTTTTTCAGATATAATTGAATATAAAAATAAAACAAAAATTATAAATTTAATTAAACAATATTTTAAAAATATTGTTGGGACTTCATTGAAAAAATACACAGACCGTGATATTGTTATGTATATTGAAATTTTAAGTTATGATTACAATGAAATTAAAAATTTACCAAAGGTTGTTAAAAGTTTGGATGTTATTTCCAATTTGGCTTATTTTTTAACTAAAAACCTTTTAAAACTACGGAAAGGTGTTAATTGTGAATATGCAATATACAAACATAGTGGTAATTTGGATAAATATTATTTTTTTGATTCAGAATTGGAAGAGTTATTTGGATTCGTTACTTTAAGGGATAGTCAGTTTTCTGAAGTAAAAAAATATTGTGGTTCAAAAAAGATACAACAAGTATCTACAAGTATGTCTGATAAGGAATTACAGGGGACTGGTATAGGCAAAAATATGTACCTTACACTTATTAACGAATTTGGTTGTATGGCCTCAGATACGTCTCTATTTTACTCATCTCTTAATATTTGGGTAAATGTGTTACCAAAATATTTTGACGTTTATCATATTGATAATGATAAGATTGAAGAGGACTCGGTTGTACCAATTTCTAAACGACCAAAAAACTGGAATGATGTCGAAATTTTATTTGCGGTAAAAAGATAAAAACCCCATCTATTCAGGAGGGTTGTTTTTAGCCATTGCGTATAGTTTTGCGAGTTTCTTAATCATCATCGTTGATACTCGGTGGAAATTGTTCTCCTCATTCTCAAAAAATGCGTCATAATCATAACCATATTTTGTTGTTTGTGCAACATACTTTCTAAAAAATTTATCTTTAACACCTCTTAACCCTAATATCACATCCATTACGTTAGATGTTAAAAACTTATTCATTAACTCATTTTTTTTATTTGTTAAACTAACGACAAACATTTTTAAAAATTTATCAACGACCTCATCATCCTCGTCACCTTTATAATCAATACCAATCGCGTCCAACATTACTTTTATCTTACCAATATTTTCACTTGAGTGTAATTTTTGATTTAGGTCCTCATAACTAAAATTTTGTATTTCTTTTAATTTTTTAATCATTTCGGAGTTTAAGAAAAACTTTAAGAACTCTTTTTTTGAAACATTATTAATCCTCATTTCTGCTGCCAGTTCTGTTGGCCTTACAACATTCTCAATTGCATGAATAAAGTATGAGTTATGTAAAAAATCATTAAGTTCAGTAATAAAACCAAAAAGCTCTTTATGTTGTTGTATTACTCCATACCCAACTCTTTTACTCATCGGTTCTGTCTTTTGTTTAACATCAATAAATGCGTGTTTTATTTCGTGAGATAATGATGGTATGTCTTCGTTTCTATGTTTTTTAAGATAGTTTTTAATAACATCTATCCCCTTTCCTCGTCCAATAAAGAACCTGAACCCTATGACAACTTCTTGTGGGTCTCTAATGCTCCTGAACACCAATCTATCGTCAAGTTCTGATTCATTCTCCGAACTCATCCCAACCATATCAGCATTTTTCGCCATCGGGTGTTCCTCAATATCAAATTTAACTCTAATCTTATTAAAGGTATGTCCCCCAACTGTAAATTCTTTATCTATCTCAAACCCATCTTTATTTAACTCATCAATATCCCCATTAAACTCGTTTAACTCTTGGAGTATCAAATCATATATCACTTCACCGGATTCAAGTATTCCTTCGGGAACTCCAAGTGCCTCATCCATCTCTCCCTTTATCCTTTTTAATTGTTTTTCTGTTATTAAAATCTTCATATGTTATAAATATCATACTAAATAAAAACCCCTCATTTTTTACAAGGGGCTAATAATTTATTTATGTTTTTAAAAAAAGGACAAGAGTAGCGAATTCTTGTCCCGATTTCGCGGAATATAACTATTCCGGTCCTAAGTCGGGTCTTCAAACCCGAGGTTATGTTAGTGTTTCTTATATTTAGATTTCAGAAACTTATCTAAAGGCAAATCACTTGGTTTAATTGGTGACCATTTTTTTTCACTATCACTATCCCATCTTGTACCGGCACCTATACCCATACTTCCCGGTTTATTTTGTTTCATACGCTCTTTAAATCTCATTTTATTTTGAAATTCGTCATCATTACCTAATTCGTCTTCAACATCAAAACCTAAATCATCCTCAAAACCATCGTCTTCATCATCAAATAATTCTGGTTCATCTTCAATAGGGGTATCATCGATATCATCTTGTTCTTTTATTGTTTTTTTTATTAACCTTACTAATTGAGCTTCGGTTAATCTAATTATTTTTGCCATACTATATTTTTATTGATAAATATCAGTAAAAATAGAAATACTTTTTATTTTAATTATGAGCAAAAATTAAACACCCATTTTTAACTAACTCAATAAGTTTTTTATTATTTTCATCAGGGACAGAAAAACAACCCCAAGACCACGGAGTACTCATTTTTTTAGTAGAATGAATAATAATTGCTCTTTTTTCACAATTATCGTTAAGTTTTTTATCTAAACCTTTTATTTTTAAAGAATATCCGTAATACCCATAGTAAGTACTTGAGGTTTCAAACGCACCTAAAGAAGATTTTTTTGAATTTGGTTCGTTACTAAAACTCGAAGCGTATTCTTTACCTGTATTCAATGCGTGACTAACCACGGACTCCATTACAATTTGTGAGTTTTCGATGTCAACAACGTATAGTCTTTTTTCATATATCGATTTTTTAAAATCAATAATAACAACATAACGTTTGTTTTTGACATTATATTTTTTTTCAACTTGTTTTGCAAGTTCAATAATTTCATTTTTAGGTTGAAATAAATGAAATGAGATGAGTAGTAATAAAAATTTCATTGTTTCTTTTTTTCAAAGATATTACTTTTATCTGAAAAAAAGAAATTAAATATAATTAACTTCTATTGACATACTTGACTTATTGGTTCTGGCCTGCCAAGTTGAGTAATACTTAGCAAAATCGTCCATATTGGTTGCCAAATCAATACATCCTATTGAACCAGGTATTGCACCTCCGTGAACATAAAAACTACCTCTTCCGTAAGTTTCAGTACCTTTTCCTTTAATAATTGGCGCTCTATAGTCTCCCCAAGCAATTTTATCTAATATAGTACCCGTATTCCATTCGTGACCTTCGTCTTCGTTCTCTTTTCTTAATCTATAAATTTCCCAAATATCCTTAATATTTTTAAGTAATTCAGAAGCTTTTGAACCTGACCTTGTTTGCAGAACACCTAATTTATAATTTCCCTGAGGAATATTTCCGGCATTTTTCACTTTTGAATACTCAGTATTTGATTTACTAACGTCCTCAGGTGACCTGTCATATCCGGCAACTAACTTTTTTTGGTCAGGAGTTAATTCGCCTTTTGTTACCGGTCTTCCACTTTTGGCTGGCCATTTTTTTATAGTTTGACCATTTGATATCCAATTCAAATTCGTACCATCAAAAAATAATCGAGTGTCCTCTTCCTTGGTTACTTTAACCGGTGGAATTTCATTATCGTAAACTTTTTTAATTTTATCTACTATCTCTTTTTTTGATTGTTCAGGTGTTTTTTTAATTAATTCTTTTCTTTTTGGTAACCTTTTACAACCCATTTTACTTGCGGTTTTTGGTCCAACAAATCCTGTTCCTGGTTTTGAGATATCATACTTTTCTTGATATGTTTTGATTGCTGCGATTGTTAAATTACCTAGCTTTCCATCAACACCGTCTTTATTTGGTCCTGAAGTACCCAACATCTTACCAAATTCATCTTTTTTCAATGAATTTTGTATACAAACTATATTATCGTAAGAATTACTTGATTCACCTAATGAAGGGTCTCCTTCTGCAGATGTTGTTGGTTCTCCAACCTCAGGGTCTTCTGATGCCGGAATATTTTCTATTATTATTTTTTTAATAATATTAAGTAACTCTGATTCCTGTAATCTAATTATTTTTTTTGACATTAATTATTTTTCTTTTATAATTTTTTTTATTAACTTATTTAAATCAGATTCCGTCAATCTCACGATTTTCTTTTTTGATTCTAGTAAAGACTTACGTTTTTTAGATTCATCTAAATTTAATCCTGATGCATAATAACTTTCCCCACCAAATATACCGTCAACAGTGATGTCAGTATCTTCTTGGAACTTTGTAACCGCTTCTTTTGTTTTTTTACCATAAATACCATCACAATTTTCATAATTAACTTTACTATCACATCCTTCATTTCCCCCAATTTCTTCCGCGGTACCATATCCATTTTCAACAAGCCAACCTTGTAATTTCTTAACGGAGGTACCTCTAGCACCTAAATTCATTATTTTAGTTGATGTAAATCCAGTATCAGTATCTCCATAATACCCTTCAGCATCTTTAGTGATTCCTACGCCTTTAAAAGTTAATATTGGTTGATTATATAAATCCCAAGACCATTTACCAGATATGTAGTTCGTTTCTTTCCCTTTAGATGATTTACAATTTTCCATATGACAAATATCATCTTTTTCACTTATCTCAATTATACAATCAGTATCATCAGTATTTGTTGAATTTATTTTAAATGTACCCCACTGGTCTCCGGTGCTCAGGGTGTAACTAGATTCATCAAATTTCCAATGAGAGTCTTTTCCACTTTTATAATATTCTTTTATTTTATAAAAATCTGTAGTTGTGTCTTCTTCAGGTGCTGTGGTCGTGGTAGTAGTTGTAGGTTTATTTTGTTCACCAATTTCAGATGGTTCAGATTCTTGTTCAGAAATAACAACACCTCTTTTATATCCAAAAAGATACTTTATTTCGTTAACTTCATTTATCATTTTTTTACTCATATATTATAGTTATATGAATAAATACCCTATAAACTAAAAAAAAACAATTTTACTTATATTTCTTATTGTATATTTTCTCAATACATTCGTATAAATCCAACGGCTTAATTAATGTATATTTAAAAAATTCAGGAAATGAATTATAAACATCAATAAGTCCTTGATGTTTATTATCGTATATACCGATATATTTATTATCGTACTCGAAAAAAATATTACTCTCTGTCGGATATAATTGTACTTTCCCATACATACTCCCAATAGAACAAACCACTGTATGGTTCATTTTTATAATATTACCAACAATAAAAAATTTATCAAATAATTCCTTTGTCATATTCACAAAGATAAGGAATATCTTTTAAATAAACATATTTATCATTATGAGAAAAGTTAAATCACTTAAAGAAGTTAGAGTCGTACCTAAAAAAAAGATTGGAAGTGGTATGGAGCATGATGTTTACCCAAGTATAAATCCAGATTTAGTATATAAAGTTGCTAGAGGTTCTATCCCTAAAATTAGGATGTCTTGGGTTAATCTATTTGAAGACCATCCTAATATTTTTCCTAAAATCATTAAATCAAGTGATAAATACGTTATTTTAGAAAAATTAGATACTAATAAGGCAATGAATGAATACACCACTCTTGATAGTTTGTTAAAAGAAGATGATGAATTACACGATTCTGATTTTGCATATACGTTTTTTACTATATATAAAGACCACGATAATGAAAGATTAGAAGCAATTAACGAACATTTTGAGAATATGGGGGAAAAAGCGTATAATTTATACAGTAAATGGAGAGATTTAATTCTTAAATTTCTTGATATTATGCCTCACGACTACTATTCTGACTTGCATATTGGTCAATTTGGGTATTCCAAAGACGGAACATTAAAAATATTAGATTTTTAATTAATCAAATAACTCTTTAAATGTTATGGGTCTAGTGTTTTTCTTGTAAAAACAATAAAAATTTGGAGTTAATCCGATATATTCAGGATATACTGAGATACCTTTATACGGAATGGCATTTTCAGCATCTTCATAACTACTTTTTACCTGTACGGCAATCCAAGTGCCATCGTGAAATATTGCCATATCAATTCCTGCTCTATCAACATAATTACCCTCACCTGAAAATACTTTAATATTTTCTTCTTTAAAACCTATTGAAATCAAATAGGATAAGAAAGTTTTTTCAGTTCTTTGTCCTTTTCCCCAAGTAAATTTAAAAATCTCAGACGCTATTTTTTCTCTATCTTTTAACATAGTAGATAATAAATCTCCAGCAGCGTAAGAATCAACACCACCTAAAAAATAGTTATCAATAAATTCATCAATAGTACTAAACTCAGAATCCATATATCTTTCGTTCATTAATCTAATCCAAAGTTTAATATTTGTATCGTACATATTTACCAAACTCCAAACAATGTTATCCCCAACTAATTCGTGAAATAATAACAAATGTTTTTTATTAGGCTCTTCTAATTGTGTATTAACCAGATATTTCATATCCATCAGGTTATTAAAATTCTTAGATGAGATTGGCACACTCTTCAGAACAAATTCAATATCTCTTTTATTTTTTTCTAAGAAATCTTTATCGGGAATACCCAAAGATAATCCATTACCATGCTTTTCTAAAATGTTATCAATCCTACCCATACCATTCTCACTTGTATCACTATAATTTTTAATCTTACGAAAAACTTCATCTCCAAGCTTTATGAGATTATTTCTTTGGTCAGTTGTTAAGACATTCCACGACAATTTAGTCTTTGCATCACCCTCACTTATAATTTTATTTAATAATAAAACAAACTCATTCTCCTTTAATTTTATAACTTTTTTCATATAATTAACCCTATTTTTAATTTAATAGTGGTATTCAATAACACCTTCACAAAATACGGTAGTATTATTTTTTAAATTTGGATATAATTTTCTATTTCCCATAATTTCTTTTCCTGGTAATAAAGTAGGAATACTCAGCATAAGTGTAACAACCTTTGAACCCAAAGTGGCTGATGAAGCATTATTTTTACAAGCTTCGACGTATTCTTTAGAGGTATAATCAGCACAAACATAAACGACAACATCATTATTCCAAGAGTCACCTTTTAAAAACGCATCATTAAATGTTTCAGGGTCAATCATAACTTTTTTAACATACGAAAATGACTGAATCAATAATGCGGAATAAACTTCATTAAGTAACGTATAAAAACTTTTGACTTCAGGATTAATCCAATCCACTTTTTTAGAATCCATAACAATAAATACAATGTAAAACAAAAAACCCCACTTGAATGTGGGGGTTTTAATATTAATTTAGTTAATCAACGTTTTGTTACAATAACAATAGAATTCATAAAATTTATTGATTCAATATCAATCCTGATGTTTTCTTTTTTCATTTTTACTTGCTCGATTAATAAATCCTCTTTTCTCGCAACATTTGGGCTAAAGTTTTCAACCATTTTTCCATTAAAGTTTATATCGTCAATTAAATTTTTGAAGTACTCAACAGAAGTACCTGTTTTTCTATATCCACCTTCATAAGAATCCCAATAAGAGCAACAAATATCTTCAACAATATATAAACCACTTTTTTTAACATAAGGAAATAAAATTTTAAATGATTTAATAATATGTGATTGAAAATGGGAGCCGTCATCAATAATAAAATCAAATTCACCATACTTCTCAATTACGGACATTAAAAACTTCTCATCAATTTGTGAACCAATTTCAATTTTAATTTTTTCGGATTCATAAATTTTACAGTCATTATTGATATCAATTCCGACAATCAATGAGTTAGGATAGAATTCACTCCAACTTTTTACCGAAGCCCCGTTAAGAACTCCTATTTCCAATATTTTTAATTCTTTTTCTCTATCAAAGTTAAAATATTTTTCATATTTAACGCAATAGTTGTGTATTTTTGAACTTTTATCTGTTCCGTGTTTAATGGCAATTTCGTCTAATGTCATAATTTTTATTTTAATAATAGAATAAAAATAATAAAATATTTTAAATAGTAAAAAATAATTCCGACTTAATTACAACTTATTATATTTATATTTGATGAAAAAATTATTTAAAATTAAAAGAAAACATTTAAAGAAAAAACTATTAGTAATGCTACATAAGGCCATTAAATTTAAGGGAGAAAGTATTGCAAAATGTAGTGGAATACTATAATTACCAAATGTATTTTACAAATACTGTGTATCGATGGAATAATGAGCTCTTGGACTACCGTCTTCTTTAGTGGGGAATAGTATTGAGTGAGTATCCGCAATCTTTCCATATAAATTACTAGTGGACTGCCAATCATTATATTTTTTTAGATATACAATATACTCATAATAAGGGGCAATATATTCATTTCTCCAATTACCAACCTTGGTTGTTCCCTCAATAACTTCGATTCTATCAACAAAATTAAAATCAGGGTTTTGAATTACCCTATTAAAGTATTCATCCAAAATGTTTTTATACTGAGATTCGGTAATTAGTATTTTCATATGATTAAAAAAGTTTTTTTATGTTTATGTCTGGGAAATTTGTATTAATATAATGTTTCATAAGTTTATAAAAAATCTTTGGTCCAATTGTGAATATTAATATTCCCTCACCAAAAATCTGGTCATTGCAAAACCAAGTTACAGGGTCGTTCTCGGGGTACCCAACCAAAAGTTCGTCATCCCTCCAAAACCCAATCCACCTACCAACACCTTCATAGGGTCTATTATCAATGACTGAATCCTTAAACCTATAATCAAAGTATGGTTTAATTATATTATAATACTCATCATCACTAATGTTTTCATTCATACCAATAAATACCTTATATAAATAAAAAACCCCCACGGTATTAATGTGGGGGAGGTTTAATTATATTTAATTACATAAAGTTTGATGGCATCGGGGGTAATTTTTGACACCAAGAGGTTTCAATATTATTTACCAACCCTTTGGTTAAAGTTCCTTTAACATTTTGAGGAGAATTCATAGTACCCTGATATGTTATAGGAGCTGTTTTATCTTTGTCAGAAGAAGTAACACATCTATATGATACATAAACTTCTTTAGTAACAACATTTGGAGTAAACCCATCAGTAGTAACCATACCAGTTGTACCCTTAATTGTTAGAATTCTAGGTTTTGTTAAATCAGTTGGTGTAATAATTTCAGTTATTTTAAATTGAGTTGGTTTTCCACCACTTGGAGTAAATTGAGAGGTTTTACCAATCAAACCATTTTTCATTGCGTCAGTTATACCGGTATAATCAATCTCTTGTTCTTTAATAACTCTTCTAATCAATTTTGATAAGTCTGATTCAGTTAATCTCACTATTTTTTTTGCCATAATATATTTTTATTTATAAATATAAGAGATTTATTTATAAATCGTAGATACCCAAATCTTTTTCAACACTTACAATCTCACTATGTGTCAAACCATTTAAATCTTTCTCAATTAGGTTAATTGTTACTTTCTTATAGTCAGACATGGATTCTTTTTTTATTGCTGCATATATTTTTGCTTTCTTGGCGGGGCCTCCACTTTTATAGTGGTCAAGAATATTTTGATAATGTAAATCACCAGGTCCCATTTCACTAAGTATTTTATATTGCCTTTCCGATATTATTATTTTCATAATACAAAAATGTTTTAAAAAAAATATTATTACTTATCAGGAATTATTTCATTAATAAATACTTTTATATTAGGGACCCATGGTTCCAATCTATATTGAATTTCCGACCTAACACTATCGAAATCTTCTCTATCACTATTTGTATGAATATCAATATATACTTTTATTGATATATGAGGAACTATTCTGTCTATTGTTATACTATCAATAGATTCAATTTCATCTATTTCAGCCATCTCACCCAATCCCCATTCTTCCGAATCCTCACGAATAGAATTAAGAGAACTATCAATTAATGATTGAATATGATTACCTAAAACCTGAAGTTGATTATCATTTATAACATATTTTGTTGCCATTTTATTTTTAATGTATATATTCAGAAAACATTTCGTTTATATATTGTTGAACTTTACTAGAATCAGAATAATCAGGAAAACGAGCTCTAAGACAATCATACTCTTCACCTATTATCTTAATAAGACTTCCTTGATATTCTAATGTTCCTGAATTACCATATTTACTGTTATTACCAAGATAATCTAAAACTATCGTATCAAAATCACTAATAGGTATTCTAATCATTTCCTCATATTTATCTTTTTTATTTCCTTCTTTATCCCAAGTGGAACCTCTTCTAACTGATACCCATTTACGGTCTTTAATATCAAAATATTTATCAAGTGAGGACCAAGCATCCTCATAGTATTCATCTTGTAATGCAGTATTGTCTGAACTATAATACAAGCTCTTTAGTTCTTGTTCTAACTCAGAAAGTTCATCATCAAGAATTGATTTCATAATATCTTCATCCTTAAATATTTCATCAATATTTTGATGAGTTACACTTATATCTCCATCATCAGTTACAATTTCTTTACCGTTTAATTCTCGTATAATAATTTCTTTAAGTTTTTTTACATTTTCAGGAGATAAATCATCAATAACATTATCAAATATATCAATATCATATCCACCATGCCAATCCCACTCTAAGTCACCTGACAAAGCTTGTTTAATTGTTTCTCTACTATAACCTCTACCATCACAGAATATTGAAGATAAATCATCGGCATCAGAAACACAATAAATTATATTGTCAACAATATCAATATCTGATAATATTTCATTACACCATCTATAAAATTCAGGTTTATTTTCCTCATAAAGATATATCAAATATTCATTTTGCCAATCTTCGGAACCGTGTCCTCTTGGGTCTATGTCTTGAAATCTTCCAATACTTTTTAAATAATTAAAAAAAAGTTGGACGTCATCATTAAAATATATTAATGAGTTAGCATTACCCGAATTAAATTCTTCTATAACATCATCTAGTATCATATTACATAAATATAATTAAAAATAAAAAACCCCATCTTAATTGAGGATATAACCCAACTGTCAAGGATTACTTGACAACTGAACTAAGAGGAAAAACAGGATAGTTCGAATATTAACAATCGGCATCATAATATACTTGTTACTATTTAATTTCTTAATTTTTGTTTTAAATCACTTATTACTTCCCTAACCATAATCCAATCTCTTTTCATATATCCATCCTCAAGCCTTTCGATTGTTTTTTTAATAAATTTATTATCGGTCATTTGATGTTTCGGTGGGTCAAAAGCTTCATTAGGTTGTTCATTAATAACTCTTCTAAGAATTCTATTTAAATCCGATTCAGTTAATCTAACTATCTTTCTCATAATATTATTTCATTATAAATAGTTACACATCCAAAAAAAGGGGCGGGGGGATTAAAAACGACCGAAGGGAGTGGACGAAGTCCGACGGTCGATATTATAAATATAACAAAAACCACACTTTAATCGGTGTGGTCATGAACATTAAAGAAACTAATATTCATTTTCCATTTTTCATCTCCAAGTAAGGTTCTTTCTTCCAACGATGTTATTTTGAGAAAATTGCCAAGTTCAAAATTTAATTGTTTTAAGTCATTCATTGTATAATCAGGAGATGTCCAAAGATATATTCTTATAGAATGTTCTTTATCTGGATAATGTGTGCCAATTGTTCTAATATCAGCAATACCTTTAACAAATGGATACTTATTTTTAATTATCATATTCAACCATTGTGAAAAAATCTTCTCAATATCCGATGTCCATTTATCTAATTCGGACTCACGTCTATTGTGAATTTCCTTTCTCTGTTTTTTATCCAGTTCATTATCTGTCATACTACATAAATATAATAATAAATAAAAAACCCCCACTTATTAGGAGGGGGGGGGGAAGTTAATTAAAATTTCTTTGCGTGGGGATTATAAAATCTAACGCTTGTAACACGTTCCTTATGACCAACCACAAACTGTGATAATGTTTTGGCGGTCTCCCTTATATTCTCAAGTTC
>Ga0315284_10002082_pt1 | contig 28680 bp, 18 predicted proteins | sample YL17G09_16_MG_FD_203696 | JGI IMG/M metagenome (GOLD analysis project Ga0315284, IMG submission 203696) | Sediment microbial communities from Yellowstone Lake, YNP, Wyoming, USA - YL17G09_16 | ecosystem: Environmental > Aquatic > Freshwater > Lake > Sediment | place: USA: Wyoming | collected...
TCGCTTCCTCAAGAAGCTTACTACCTTCTATGAGAAATAATCCCTTGCTTTCACGAACTTTTTTTTGACTTAAGGCTTTTATTAACTTATATATTGAGTTTTCCTTAGAAGTAATATCTTTATACTGCTTCACCTATGATACTCCTCTATAGATTAAAATTAAGGGGGGTCTGTAATTAAAGAAACTTTCTATCCGAGTATAATCATTCTCCCTTGTCCTTTTATTGCCTTTAAGGGTGATTCTGCTTTTATCCCGGAAAGGATAAATTGCTTCTAGTACAATCAGCCTGGTTCTATAATTCTAGCTAGCTTTAAAAAAGTCATCTCTTTCCATAGATCATACCTTTATTTTTAACCTATAATCTTATCAAATTTTTCGATCGAGATAGCGGGGACGGAAGAAAAGGAAATACCAGTCAGTTTATGTAAACCAGCAGAAGCCTGAAATACCTCTTCTACACCCGGTAAATTCACAATAAAAACCAGGTCTCTATTTCCCAGCAGCGCATATTGAGCAATGATCTTACCGCCAAGTTTCAAAATAATATCATTGGCTTTTTTAGTGCGCTCAGCACTTATCCCCTGGATAGATTCAGCGGAATATTTTCCAAACATAAAGTAAGTATTCATTTTTACTCCTCCTTTCCTAAATATTTAGATTTTTTACTAAGTAATAAAAAATTTTAAAAAACATCTCTATTATAGTGAACTAAGAACCAGGAGATTGTACCCACAAAATACATTCTTCATCAGTACCAATATAAATGCTTGGGATAACTACGCTACTACAATTCTCAGTAGAACCATCATCAGATAGGTTAGCTATTTTACTTATCTTTCTTCTCATGATGAATCTGCGAATCTACATTCAAATTCTACTATTTTCTTCACCGCTTTTCAAGTAAGCGAAACCCAAAAATAACTATTTAAAAAATAAATATTTTTTAAGCTTCAATAATTTACATATATCAATAATACTTACTTAAGGTTTCCGGATGGCGAGGGACTCGCAGAATTTATGAATGAAGCGATCAAGGAATATTGTAAAAAATAATGGAAAAAATGCCGCTTTTCGATCCATCCGGAATCAACCCATTTTTTTATTATTTCTCTTCTTTTTTCTTCTTAAAAAATCGGTAAAATAGATAATAGGGTATATCCTTTTTTCTATTTTACGAAAGTTTCAACCAGCTGGTTAATAAACTCCTCAGATCCTATAGGTTGTCACGGTAGGACAGCCAGTCACCTGACTGCCCCCGCACAGATCCCAGCGTGCGGAACTACCGTACTGGGCTCTTCAGAAATACTCGCTTCCGTAAAAGACACATTAGTATTGCCATCTTTGCTATTCCCTGCAGTGTGGTTTGCATCAGTCACCCTCGACAGACCCTCTTTAGAATCTCGCCATAGGCGATTCTTTGGTATAGGCTTCCGTTACCGAAAACGACGTCGCCATCTGCATTAATCTTTATTTACGAGGCTGTATAGTTCACTTCAGCCTATCTGTTTCCCTGTGTACGCTTCATCTAATGGTTACCCATTTCAATGCAACACTCGGTAGGGGTGGTTGGCTAGACCTTACCCAACAGGGACTTTCACCCTGTAAGAAATATAGAGCTTCTTGGCGCTCGTCCGCTAAAAGTTACCGAATTATTGATCTAGCACTTTTTCCCTATTTATTTTTTATTTAAAAGTAAAAATAATAATTGCCTAAGAAAATAGGTGTCTGTCCCTATTTAGAATTAGGTGTCTGTCCCTATTTAGAATTAGCATTATATCAATCTCTTTCTTTTCTATATTTTAGAAAATAGGGAGCACATCCTACTTTTTTTATGGTTTAGCTTCCCCTTTTACGAGGTCTTCCTTTAGGACGTCTATCTATAGAAATACCTAAAACCTCAGCCATCTGGTTAGGAAATTTTTCAGACCCTATCAGATCCTGTAGGTTTTCTGCTAAAAGATACCGAATGATTGAGCTGGTATAGCGGCTCCCTATAGGGGTTGATAATCTGAAAGATTATTTCGAACCTGTTTTTCTTGACATAAGTTACCAGATATATTATCATATATATAGATTTGTCTGGTAACTATGTCAACTTTAATATATTGTATTTATACTTTTTTTACCAGACTTATACTATTTTTCATTTATTTGTCTGGTAATTTAAAAGAGGATACTATGAAAATCTTAAATGGTGTATTAAACGAAGAATTAGATCGACTTAATCAATTAAAGAAGAACTATGAAATACAAATTGTAAAACTTCCCAAAGGAAGCCTTATCAGAAAAAATATCAAAGGAAATATGTACTATTACCTTAATTATAGGCAAGAAAAAAAGAAAATATTTAAATATATAGGAAAATTACCTAGTAAAGAACTCGAAAACTTATTAGATAAAATAGAAGAGAGAAGAAAACTTGAAAAACTCAATAATCAAGTCAAAAAAGACATTAAAAAACTAGAAAAGATGATAAAATGACAAAACAAAATAATTTCTTTCTTGCTACGCTTGATGCCCTACATAAGTCGGGCGTCTTTGAAGACATTATACTTATAGGGAGCTGGTGCCATTATTTTTACAGGATTTATTTTAATAACGCTCCTGAAATACCTGTGGTAAGAACGAAATACTTCGCACTTTGGATTTCACCCCTACTCATAGACATATTACCGGATATACTAAATATGAGCATCCTGAACTTGAATTGGAATTTTTAACTCCCGAACTTGGTAGAGGAAAAAATAAACCATATGAACTTCCTAAACTACATATCAATGCTCAGGGACTACGATACTTAAATCTTCTTCAATCTAATGTATTGAAAATAAAATATAAAAAACCATTCTGAACCGCTTTTTGATTTCTTATCAAAAAAGTAAGCCTCATAAACAGATATTTTATATCTGTCCGTAAATCTACTAATGAAGAAAACAGATAGATATATTCTGTTACATCCTTTAAAGAATAGCCATCCTGTCGATAAGTCTCATATATTGCTTGCTCTTTTGACTTCTGGTGCTTAGGTCTTCCTTTAGGGCGTCTATCTATAAAAATACCTAAAGCCTCATCCATCTGGTTAAGAAAACTCCTCATGCCCTACAAGTTGTCACGGTAGGACAGCCAGTTACCTGACTGCCCCCGCACAGATCCCAGCGTGCGGAACTACCGCACTGGGCTCTTCAGAGATACTCGCTTCCGTAAAAGACAAATTAGTATTGCCTTCTTTGCTATTCCCTGCAGGGAGGTTTGCATTTGTTCCTCCAGTCCTACTTGCCCGGCAAATGTTTCCTTTGCAGGCTACGTATTCTGTCAGCCCCTTCCTCTATTTCATAGAGTACTATGAGCTGATCCGAATCCCTATAAGCCATCAGTCATCCTCTCTTTTCATCGGGTAGACTTACCTTATAGTAAGGAGCTTATAGGGTCTCCCAAGTTCTTTATATCTCTCTACAGACATGCCATGTGCCAAGACCCCGACAGACCCTCTTTAGAATCTCGCCATATGCGATTCTTTTGTATAGGCTTCCGCTACCGAAAACGACGTCGCCATCTGCATTAATCTTTATTTACGAGGCTGTATAGTTCACTTCAGGAAGTACGGTCTTCCCTATGGCCTATCTGTTTCCCGGTGTACGCTTCATCTAATGGTTACCCATTTCAATGCAACATTCGGTATGGGTGGTTGGCTAGACCTTGCCCAACAGGGACTTTCACCCTGCAAGAAATATAGAGCTTCTTGGCGCTCTTCCGCTAAAAGTTTCCGAGTTGTTGAGCTGGTACAACTGTCTCTTTGAAATTTTTTCACTTTTTCACTAGTTTTGGAACTTGTGAAGCCTGACCTTGCTGTCTTTCTTAAGACGTAATTATTTTGAAAATGCTTGATTTACTTCGTTTTGAATTTTGGTCCAATCTATTAATAATTCAAACAATGGGAAAACTTTTTTATGTTTTACCAACTCGGCTATGAAGTAGCATAATCTGTTTTTGTCTTTAGGATGATTAACTTGCCCCATTAGCCAAATAGTTTCAAAAGTACTCTTATTAGCTTCTGTTGATTTATTAAATATTTCTTGAAAATTAATCTGACCATTAAAGGCAATACTGATCAACGGGATTCTTTTTTTATATTTGGATTTGTCAGTGATGATTTTTTCTAAATCTTCAGGTTTAATAAGTTCTGCAAGATCTACTTTAAATACATCTACATTTTTAGATATTTCTTTATTGGGTAATGGTTTAAAATCTGGTTTATTTCCTCTCGGATATTTCATTATTAAAAAATCGTAGCTCTCGTCTTCAGGATAAAATAGATCATGCTCAAAATTTGGGTTTATTCCATTCCAAAAAGCAGCTAAAATGCATCCATGAAATAATTCATACATTTGTTTGTTTTCTTGCCCTTTCCTCCTCAATATCTGCAACCCCCTAGAAGCTAACAATGGAAGTGCATATGATAGTTCTTGCCGTTGGATGTATGAATTATTTCCACTTAAATCATGAGCAATTTCTTCCAAAGCTAAAGGTGTAGCTTTGCGGAGAATAATTTCTTCTATCTTTTCTATTGGATTTTTTGTAAATAATTTATATGTTTTCATGATTATTAAAAACCCCATATACTTTTCAATAATAACAGGAGCAACTTGAATCTAAGGTGTCCATATTATCTTGTGCGATTTAAAAGAATAAAACAATCTACGCTCTAGCATAAATAGTAAGAATGCTAGTGATCAAATATCGTTTTTAAGAAGAGTTAGAGTTGGTTTTTAAGCAGCATCGTCTGATCCCTATAAATTTATTAATTCCAATTAATTCTATCAAATTGCTTTCTTAATTTAATTCCCTGCTCCTCATCAATAGATTTAACAAAGCTAATCTTCCCCAATATGCTACGTTTAAATTTTTTTAAGCAATCCCGTGTTTGTAATGCTGGACCCTGAATTATACAGCGATGTAATAATGATCTGAGAGACCTTCTATATTCCCTCATAACCTTTGGTTTATTATCATTTACAGAAAGTTTGGTTACTACTTGAGACGTAGAATTTTCCATAAACTTGATACTCTTCTTCTCATTTATTCTAAAACCTTCTTGAGTAACTATTTTATGAAATAAATTCTTTAACCGGCTGACCCTCAAAGACCCCGATAAAGTAATATCATCAATCCAGAAAGAACACCTTAAATTATGTTGTTCAGATAATTTCTGAAATCTATTGGCCATGGGAATCAAAATAATATTTGCCAAAGCAGGACTTGTAGGAAATCCAAGCGGAATACGACCATTGCATGTAGTTAATTTTACTAACAAATCGGCAACAGCTTCAGCACAACCAATACCAAGCAAAGCATGGCCAACTCGCTTAGAACTAATGGAAGGATAAAAATCTTTTATGTCCAGGCTGGCTACCACTTTTTGTCCACAATGAAGCTCAGCATTTTTGTATATTGACATTTTTTTTCTACCACCCTTTATAACAATGGGTAGAGCAACTTTTTGAAGCACTTTTCTATTAATCGCCTTTAGAATATCTTTAAACTTTCTATGAGGGATTACGAGGGTTCTTGTTTTATTTCCCTTGCTAATTTTTTTATAATAAAAATAACTCTTTAAATTACTACTAACCTCTATCAAACTTTCGGGAGTAAATCCTAATATTGAAGCTAACTGCTCTATTGATTTTATATCAAACTTTTCGTTCATTCTTCCCCTGTAATTTTAAAAACTCAGCTAAAAGTTTCTTTACTTTATTGAAAACTTTCTTTCGTTTGCCAGTTAAAGATTTTGCATCGTAAGCTTCTATAAAAAAATAACCCACTGGGGCTTCTAAATGAAAAGCAAGAGCCTTGGTGAGTTCTAAACTTGGTTCTCTTTTGTCGTTTTCGATGCTAGATAAATATGCGTTAGAAATACCAAGCTTTAATGCTAATTCTTTTTGCTTGATACCTTTATTTTTGCGGAGAGTTTTTATTATTATTCCAATTTTCATATATATAAAATCTGTATCCTCAGATATTGTATGCAAGATAGTGGGATATTGAATAATTTGATCGTGCCTATCACTAACTTCAAGAATAATTGTCTAAGAAGTTTCTTAGCACTTACATCATCTAATAATAAATTAACTTTTAACTCTGTTATAACAGAGCGTAATTCATTTAGATGACTCTCAAGTTCATCCAACATCACCACTTCAAGAGGGTTATTGTGTCGAGCTGCTTTTAGTGAAATAACTATCTTATAAGCACGCTCCAACACGTCTGCCGCTCTTTTAATGTAGTAGTATTGTTCCTTCATTTTTACATCTCACCTCCTTTCTTTTCTCAATATAATCTAACCCTTCTAAATAGTGGTAGCAACACGCTACCACACATCTTGAAAAACAACGTTTTAACGTTGCCGTCGTTCAGCCACCAGAAACCCTTTAATACAACTTATAAGTAACATTGTAAACTAGTAAGTTTTACCATAGCTACCTATTAAGCAATAAAAAAGAATGTCTTCAGCTGAAAGTGTTTAAAAAAATAATCACCTGAAAGGATAATTAAAGTTTCAACACTCAACGATAAATAAAATAATTCGACCAATAATAGCCAAACCATTTTATATCGGGAAAGGAGTATGGGCTTAAAACAAACTACTTGAACGGTAAATTGAGAAAGAGCTTGGGCGATACGCCCTACTGTGTTATATTATACAGAATAATTCACAATATGTCAAATAAAAGTTTAACTTTCAGTTAAACTTTTATTTATGGAAAATGGGGACATATGTTATTTTTTCTATGGCTTAGCTTTTCCTTTTTCGAAATTTTCTTTTAGGACGTCTATCTATAATAATACCTAAAGTTTCAAACATCTGGTTAATAAACTCCTCAGATTTTATAGGTTTTCCGCTAAAAGTTAACGAATTATTGAGCTAGTAAACCTGTTTCCATTTATTTAATTTAAAAATAAAATATTAATTGTCTAAAAATGGGTGTGTCTCTATTGATTCTATTATTTATAGACTACTTCTCCTGTAATTCTGCCATTTGAGTCGCACGAAGGGCGGCGCTAACGCTGCTGCTTACCAGTAAGGCTGCGAAGTAACCCGAATCTGATTCATCAATATATTAGGGCCAACTCTCTGTTGGCTCCCAGTTCCGCTTTTTCAAAAATTGGTTGATCGTTTCCACGACATAGTCTGAGCTGTAACTATAGCTTAATCCTGATAAGCCAAATCCACCAGCTAAAACACCGACCACAAGATTTTCTGTAGGCTTTGTCATATATTCCCATTGCTGTGTCTCGGGATTTATACGAGTCTTGATTATCGATGGCAAAATTACTGGTCCCCCGCTATTTCCAGGTACAATTAGACCATCTATTATTAAAAGTTTTCCAGTAAGCTGAACTATTTCTTTTATACCTTTTCTGTTAGACACAGGAAATTTAAGTGAAAATATCTCGCCAGGAGTAGAGGCAATAAAACCAAATTTGGCTATCGGTAGATTGTTTTTTAAAGATGTAATACCATACGGATATCCCAAGACGAATACTTGGCTTCCAATGTTAAAGTACATAGAAGTGATGGAATCAAAAGGGCGAAGATAACTAATATCAAAACTTGGTACTTCTATGTTTTTTATACCTTCTAGGTCTTTATTTAAGTAAACAATAGCTACATCTACGAGATCATCTTTGTGCATTTCAACTTTTTGGTTGATCAAGTTACCCTCATCACTCTGTAAAAAAATCTGTATTGGATTAATAGGTTCGGTTTTATTGGGATCATTGCTGTAAAAATAAACTTTTATGTATTTATTGAGTTTCGAAATATTCCCATCGGCTAATGTCCAATCACTTAACATATGTTTGTTTGTAACAAGAAATTTAGCTCTTCCATTAAGTTCACCCAACTTGATACCACAGGAAACAATAAATCCAGAACCTGAAATCGGTTCATGTATAAGTTCTGAAAAAGTTTCTACTTTTACAACATTTAATAATACTTTCGGGTCTACAGGAATTTCTCCTGATTGCGCAAATGCTCTGTTGGTAATAAAAAGTAGAAGTAAAAAAGTGATAAAAATATGTTTTTTGTTAATCATGATTATAAGTACCTTAACGTATATTATACAACCTAAATCTTTGGAGAAACACTGCAAAATTTGCAATATAACAATATGATCTTGCCATTCTCTAAATTAAAATCTATCCACAGGATAATTAAAATAGGAAAACATCCTATTTTTTTCTATGGTTTAATTACCTTTTTGCGAGGTCTTCCTTTAGGACGTATAATAATACCTAAAGTCTCAACCATTTAGTGAAGAAACTCCTTAAGTCTGATAGATTTTCCTCTAAAAGTTACCGGATTATTAAACTAGTACAATCATTGTCGAAATCTATGTTTTCCAAAAGAAATATCCTTTTTGTCTATTTTCATCTTTAAAAAATTGGTGTCCGTCCCCATTATTCCATATTCTATAAATTGTATATTAATAGTAACTTATTATTTATTAATCCACCGACAATATTCGCTAAAAGTTTTGTATGCCATACAAATATTATCCGTGCAAAATATGGCTTTATAAATTTCTTTTAGTTCTTCATTATTAGGATTTACTATAATAATTTTTAAATCTTTTTTAAATTTTATCCTATCAAATTCTTCTTTAATATATTTATCGTTATCGTTAAATGAAAAGCCTATAGCAATAATTTCATCTGCTTCCTCTAATAATCTCTTCATATTATCCCATACTCCAGGGAAAGATTTTCTTTTTTTGCCGGGAGGAATGATGGAAGAAAGATAAGAGTTTTCTTGTCTTTCCAACAAGAGAAAGTTTCCACCTCTTAAACGGAGGGCTAATTGTATCAATAGTCTTTGCTTGTTTATTTTATCGTCTTTGTTATACCAATTAATAGATCCATGGGGTTTTAATATAAGATTTTTAGAGTTTACTTTTGGTAAAATTTCTCTTGCTTCGTCTCCTTCATTTTTATAAATAATGTCAGTAAAACTAATTCCATATCCGTCCTGAGGTGTCCATTTACCTGTAGACATCATTGCTTCTTCAAAAAGTATATCCCAATTAAAAGAAATGATATCTCCTCCATTTTCTATAATATATTTCGAAAGAGTTGCATGATTAATAGAAATGCAATAATAACTAATATAAGACATGGAATTATGAATATATTCTATTAAATCACTCTTTGTTAAATAAAGATTTTGCAAAGATTTATTTTTAAAGAAATCAACATTTTCTTTTTCTTTTTCCAGTATTTTCTCTTCTAAAAATATGTATAACCTTTCAATATTTATCTTTTTGCTAATGACTTCCTCATTTAATAAATCCTCTTTGCTAATATTTTCGTTATATTTTTGTTTAAAATATAATTTAATCTGATTCATTAAATTATCAGATACCCCGACTGAAGCTGAGACTCGAAGATCCCTAGTTAAAGAATCTTGCAATCTATTAATATGATAAAAATACCCATTACTCAATGGTCCAATTTCTCTATGAGGAATAGTCCTAATCGGCGGTTCAATACCAGAATCTATGCCAGTAATATTAAAATTTAATTCTCTTGATGCTCCCGCACCTAGAATAAATACTCTTTTCATGCTTTTCTCTTCTTTATTCCTAGTAATGTTTAACATTCGGGCTTCCACATTTTGGACATTTTACCGGAACTGGTCTTATTCTTTTTTCTTCTGCTTCTCCCGGTTCAAATATTTTTACTGTAAAAACTTCCCCGCAATTTTGGCATATATATCTTTGCTTTTTCATTTTTTACCTCCTAAAAGTTAAACGGTTTGTAAAACGAACCCATAAATATTTAGCAGCCTCTTCTGAAGATAGCAATTTTCCTTCTTTATCATTATTAATATTAATAGAAAAACCCGATGCTGTTAATCCCAATTTAAATCCATCATCATTTATCGTAAGCCAATCATTAAATGAACTATCATTTTCATAACCAGAACTTCCCTCACTATACGCTATTGAATCTTCAGAAAGAGGACCACCAATCCAAATTTTACATTTATTAAGTAAATCTCCATTTTGATAGATCGAACAAACAAATTTAAAATTGCTAATTTCAACTAACTCAGAATCTAAGTTGGAATATTGTTCCTTTAATTTATCCAAAGCTTTTTTAAAATATTTTCTTATGATATAAAAGCTGTTTCTTATAAAACGATCTTTATCTAATTGTGGAAATTCTTTAGGCATTTTAGGAATTGGGATATCATAATCTGACTTTTCTATTACTAAATTGCCACCTTTAGAAATTTTATTCGCTCTTCCCAAACAATCTTTTAAGGCATCAACAATTTTTTGTACATCGTTCTCCCAAGTTAAATAGCGCTTATCATTTAGAAGTGGGTACTTTTGAAATATCTCCTTTCTTACTTTATCTGTTCCGACAACTAAAGGTAATACTCTTACTTTTCCGGTCGATGCTTCAATATTTAGTGCTGAGTTCAATTCTCTTTTTGGCCAATTCTTTGATAAAAAAGATTTACTAATTACAACAATTACATAACGTGATATTCTAAGACCTTCATTAATTTTATCAGGTATACTATGCCCCCATTTAATCTCTACATCATCACACCAATATGAAATACCTTCTCTTTTAAAAGCTGCTACCAAAGGTTTAATAATTTCAGATTTATCCTCGCTTGCATGACAAATGAAAACATCCTTTAATTCATTCATTTTTAACCTCTTTTGTATTCTATTTTTATTTTGTTAAAATAAATTAAGTTCTTTTTATATAATAAAGGTTTACAATATTTGATATTCAATCCTATTTTTGTGATCGTCTTTACAACATTTTTCAAACGACCCCATTTTGATATGGTATTAGTTAAGTTTTATCGGCATCAAACTAAAATAGGGGTCAGTATGCAGTTATAGGTTGGATCGGGTCTTGCAATATATTAATATTTTAATACTAACAATGCTTTTCCTTCAATTTCTAACTTTCTATCTTTTATATGTATATAAATCATTTTTAATATTGCCTAAAATTAAACATAAATGCTAAGTCTTAAATAAATTTTACAAAATAAAATAGCCAAAAGTATAATAGAGAACAAAATCAAGATAGCCCATCTAAAATATTTTGGAAGGGATAGTATTTACCTTCAACATCTTCAAACATTTTAGTTACCCATTCATTTGCTTCCTCTTTTTCGCTATCTTTTAATTCCACAGCCAAATTTCCCATTCCAGGACTCCAGGTCCCTATGTAATGTTTACAAAGTTTATAGATAATTGATTTTTTATTTGGAATTGGATAACTTCCCAAAGCATATGAAAGTAACAATTTCTGTTTTTCAGTAAAATTTTTCCATTCATTCATAATTCTTTTTAGATCTTTTTTAAGTTCTTTTCCGCTTATAAACATCTGATCATTTCTGAGTAATAGTGGAACCAAATATTGATGCAGCTTATCATTAGATATGAATACCATACAAAAAGGTAAGTAATATAGATATTGAATGTCCAATAAGTTTGTAGATTTCCAACCGATTAAATTGGATCGAGTTGCAATTATTAATGTCAACATTGCCTTTGTGCAATACCATGCATATGGAGCAAAATACTCCAAATAAATTTGCCTACTCCTAGACCACCTTTTCCCAATTGTAATAAAACACTCTTTATCTACATGCATTTGACTTAAAATCCATTTAAACCACACATCTTGTAAATTTGCATTGTCGATTAATTTATTTAATACTTGTGTTATTTCTTTTTTATTTTTCACCTTAGGAATAATTACATAATTTTGTTTCAATTGATCAATAAAGTCCGAAAGATTTAAATTTTTCGTTATTTTCCTCCAATAGTTTGATAGTATTAATTCAAACTCCTGAAAATCTCCCGCTGACCAACGCAAAATAGCTTTATTAAAAAATCCAAGATCGATAATTCCTCCACAAGTGCCATCAGGAGATCTTACAGGAGTATAATTATCTGGTATTATTCGGCCATTCATTGGAAATTTTTGCCCTAATAAAGAATTCACACACAGTGGTTGATAATCCAAATTTGTAACGGGACCACTGCCAGAAAACTTTCTAGAAAGTTCACTAACTTTTTGCTTTCCTAAAGGAACGTTGGATTTATATTTTGAAATATCTCCGAGTAACTCCATGCAAAGGATTGGGGTATTATTTTCATAGAAATACTTGTCTAAAAATATATGTTCACGATATGAAAGAGATTGAAATGTTGATTTATCTAAAATAACAATGGGACCCATGCTAAACCTTTTTAATAATTTGAAAATCACAAGCTGCTTTTATTTCGAGTTAATAAATTCAAGAATTATTTTGAGGCAACATTCTTAAATTACCGAGTCAGGCTGTCAACATTTGACATAACTATTGCTAATCTAACCCCAGTTAATTAATTATTTAAATGCTTTTTTGTAGCTTTATTTGTAGATTATTTCTTAGTTTGATGATCTAGTATGGATCTTATTTTAATTTTCAGCAATGAATTGATATGAGACAATTGCTTTCCAATTATTAAATACGACAATGTTTTTCTAAACCCTTCTTTTAAAAAATTTCATTTCAATTATTTTGGTTTTTCGGAAAAATAAAAAAATCAATAGTTTTTAACCATTTAAAATTTGACATTGTAAAACCTGGGCACTAAGTATTTTTCTCCAGAACTGTATACTTATTTTTTAAGATCCTCAATGATCTGAGAAATTTTTTCTGACCAATACTTTATATCCACAAATAAGGCTTTCCCCAAAAAGAATGCTGAACCACCAAGTAATCCACCTATGACAATTGTATTAAATGGCAAATACAATAATGGCTCCTCGGAACCAGGAGGTATGTTGGTAATATTGTGAAGAAAATTCGCTATCACTGCAAGTACAATGGAAAACACAAGATCAATGATAAATTTTGCTTTTCCCAAATATAAAAATTTCCATTTGTGTCCAAAGATCTTTCCTTCCTCAAGTTTTGATATCAGTTTATGAACACCATCATTAGGTATAACAGCATTTATAACTTGCCCATTATAAACATCCCACGAACACATAACTGTATTAGCAGGGCAATTATTGACTAATGGTATTTTTTCGATTGTATTTCTATTTGCTATAACAGTTTTAAAAAGGCTCTTTAAGTGAATTTCAATAGGCCACCATTCTTTTGCATGAATATTTTTACCCTTAAATCTTCTGATATGAAGTGATTTTAATGCAGCATGAATATCTCTACAAGCTGTAAGAACATCGTCTTCCAAAACTGAATTGTCTATAGACACTGTGTTTTGATTAGTTTTCAAATCATTTAGCAGTTCATTCATATGTCTGTTAATCTTAAATTCAATATCTGGTAGACGAATAAAAAAGCTAGTATATAAAGATTTAAAATATTTATCCTTTAGCACACCATTATTATGGATAACAATATCGCTATCCTTTATTGAGATATCAAAAAGAATAAATAAAAATAAAGTTGAAATCTGTTTTAAATTAAAATTAACTGAACAATTAAACAAATCTTGACTATTACTTTTTAACCGAATTAAACTATTTATAATCTTAATATCTTTATCGCTAAGTTCGGATGAATGTTCATTAATCTTTACTGTTAATTTTTTATCGATCGGCAACTCTTCTATTACTTTATCTGAAGGTTTAATTTCTGATCTTAATAAACATATTATTTCTATACAGAAAATTGCATAATAATTAAGCAAATTGACTAAATTAGTATACATACAATCTATCTTTCTACTCTTAAACATATCCTCCACATTTAATAAAATGTTTAAAAGCTGGGTGGATAGATAGTGAAAATTACCAGCATATTTTCGTCTCATGCAAATTTTATTTCTATAATCTACATTATTAAAGTCAATACAGTTAAAGCTGAGCCCAATTTCCTTGTATAGCAATTCCAGAGATTTGCAAATTGACAACCAGTTTATATTCTCTTGGTTTTTTACAAAGAGGTTTGATTTAAATCGCTCATAGTAATACATTACACTCAACTTAAATTTATAATTAGATTCTGTATCTATCTGTTTAATTTGACTTACTAAATAGTGGAAACGAGGATATGTATAGGGATTACTGGAAAATAAACGTGTGATAAAATAATACAAGAAGAGTTTAAGTCCAATTTTTGATGATTCGTTAAAATCGTTATATTCTTTCTCATTTGAAAATATAGCTTGCTTCATTATATTTGAAATAAGTTTTGGAATATCATTAGGATTGGCATTATTAATATCGGTAAAGAAATCAATTACGTATCTAGGACATAATATACTTCCAATATTTTTAAAAATAACTTCGTTTTTTAATTGATTGATAAACAATTGATTATCTCTAATTAAGGGGATAATCCTAAGCTTTTGATAAAAATACTGTGCTTTTTTGAATAAATTATCACTTACTAAAAATAGTTTTAAAATATCCTGCTCATTATCAGTAAATAAATTGGAATTAAAATCTACAAAGTCGTTAGGCTTTGTGTATCGAATAGTAATTTCCTCTTTCGAGCTATCAAATTCAAAATTAATATCTGGTATAATTTTGTTTGCTGACAAATCTTGCAAGCAACTCTTTAAATGATCTAAATCGTTTAATTGATATTCTTTTAATTTAGTATATGGAATTATTTCTTCATATTTTAATACATTATTTTCTTCATCTAAATATTGTCGTAAAATACATTCATTATAAGTAATTGATCTAACGTTATCTTCTTCGGAAATATTCAACTCCTCATTTATTTTATTTATAACTTTTATCAACTCTCGTTTCAATTCAGTATCTTGAATTTCATTATAAAGTTTAATTCTATTCTTTAATATAATTTTACTCGAATCTTTATGCAAACAAAGAAGCAATGATTTTAGGTATTCGATAGATAATTTCTTATATTTTGTTGTCTCAACAAGAACTCTTGCAAACTCAGAGAACAATTCATTTTTATCTTTGATCTTTACAAATAGTTTGCAACATTCCGGTAAAAGCAAATAAACTTCCGATGCAATTAAATTTGATAAAAATAAATGGTCACTATACTCTACGTTTTCGTAGGATGAATTTAATAAAAAATATTTTCTGACAATATAATGATCTGATACTTTTAAGTAATTTTGAAATAATGATCGCAATTCTTCGGTTAATCCAAAATAATTTATACAACTAAAAAGTTTTAATTTTGGAAAATAAGATTTACTACTCAAAATATCTTTGATATATTCTTCATTTAAAAACGTAGTATCCATGTTCATCTCATGAGCAAGTACTATGGCATATCCTTTAAGAAATGAGTTTTCTGATTTTAAATTAATTAGTATAATTTTTTTTAGCTCTTCTTCGCATTTTTTTTGACTTGTATATATATAATAAAGGCATAAAAAGAAATATATTTTATGGCAGTTGTCAAGATTTTGGTAAAAAGTCACTAAATTAATATTTATCATGGAAAACCAATTGATTAGATCATAAAAAATAAATTTATGCGTTCTAGATTTTAATCTCTTTGGAAAGAAGATTTTATTCTCTACTAAATAATTTACTATTGCTGGGATTTTTTTCTTTAATGGTATAGAGAATGCAAATTTTTTTGAAAGTAAATAAATAATCGATGGAATATCATTGTTTATTTCGATTATTTCTTGCGAATCACTTTGAAGATCACAAGGAACTGTCTTCCGTTCAACTATTTTGTAAAAATTTTGTACTTCTTTTTCTTTATCTAGAATAGTCATAAATTTAAATTCTTCGAAAATACCGTATCTAATACTATCTAGATAATTCAATAAATCTTCTTCATCTGCAGCTTCAAATATTTTTGGTTTTTTCTTGGGATCTTTCGATAAGGTTAAGCCAAGCTCTCTTAACAAAGCAACGGCTTTTTTTAAACCATCTTTAGCTTTTTTTTCATTTTCAAAAAATAAAAAAATATCGTCAATATATCTATAATAACCTGTTGCATATTGAGAAATTTGTTCATCAAATCTATTCAAGTATAAATTAGCTAAGATACGTGCATACGCTGGTCCTTGAGGTAAGCCCTTTTGAATTTCCTCTTTATATTTATATAACTCTACAATTCTTTTGACAGTTGCAAAAATATAATTATCTGTTATGTATTTCTGTATTTGTTGTATAAGAATATCATGCCTTATGTTGTCATAAAACTTACTAATATCACAACTTATTCTGTATTTTGTCTCGCTTTTTCTATTTTCATTCAAGATATTGTTTCTGAATTGAGGATAATATTCTCTCCAATCCCTAAATATATTATTAGCATTCATAACGTCTCTGTTAAATCGATAGCCGTAGGATGAATCTTGAAAATTTTCCTCAAAAATAATTGAAATAACATTAAATATTGACTGAATGATAACTTGATCAAAGATTGTAGAATAAGCCATTTTTCTGTATTCTAGTTCCCCGTCTTCGTTATTTTTTTTGGGAAAATTAACTTCTAAATATCCAAGAAAGGGGATTTCTTCTTTTTGTTGGAAATAAAGACTAATATATTGGGCGTAAATATCAAGATTATCTTCAAATTGTTTAAAATCAAACTCATCAAAGAAAAGTGCATCTTCATATTCATGATATTTTTTTAATTTCCAATATGCGCTTTTAATATTCTCAGTGCTAGATATAGTCTCTATCAACTCTTCGTTCTTGATAGAGTTTTTTCTTTCTATTGGTCTAAACCAAAATGATACCGGAGTAGTATTTGAAAGCAATGGATCAGAATTTTCTTCTTCAATAGTTTTATTGCAGTATCCGCCACAAATGCCTTCTTGAATTAACTTGTTACAAGAAGTAGGATGTAATTCCTTAATAAGGTTTATTTCTCGCTTGGTATAAGGATCACTGAAGTTTACACCATATGATTTTCTTATAATATTAATAAGGAATTCTTCTGTATTTGGTATTGATAATATAACATTTGCAAAGTGAAACATTTCCGCATGTGTAAGTTGGATATTATTTTCTGCTTTGTTCTTCAATTGATTTAAAGCAGAACAATGATCAAATAGGAAATTTGCATCACCTTTATAATAAATTCTTTCGTCTTGAGGTATCTTTTCATTCTTAATTTCCAAAATGGCTTCTTTTTCCAATAAAGCTTCGTTATTTTTGATTATTTGCTCTACCTCACTCTTTTTAACCTTCTTAATACTTTGCAGGTGAGTAAAATTCTTTTCCCAGGGTAATATGGCTAATTTTTTTGAATCACTAATTGTAAAGAATGTACTTCTACGATTATATTTTTGATGTATACCTAAAGGCAATTTTATTAGATTTCCATAATCACGGTTTTCAGTCAAGTTAGATTGTTTTGGGAAAAATTCAAAATCTAAATCTGTATCGTTCTTAAGTATATGATATAGTTTGCGGGCATCTTTTCCTGCAATAGCCTCTTCAAAAAATACCCAAATATGATAGCCTCTTCCGCCAGTATCTTCAAAAAGTATTGAGTCTTTTTTAATATTTAATTTTTCTGTAATATTTTTTTGAAAAATTATTAACTTATCTTTTAGATGTATATACTTTTCCTTTTGATCTTTAAATTCAATATCACCCAATTTGCTTTTAGGTATATCAATATCTATACAGATAAAATTACATTGACTTGACTTAGTAAGAACATAAATACCAAAGGTAACAAAGCCATTAAAATGTTTTTCTAAATAGTCTTCAGATAATGGTTGATTTATAGGTCGGTAATTGTCATCACCCTGTAATGCAAAATGATCTTCGCGACCTTTAAAAAAACTTAAAAAATTTAGTTTATCTTTTTCACCTATATTGTTCATATTGTTCTCATTAAAATAAAGTATGATTGTATCGAAAATACGTAAAAGGATTACATGCCCCTGTATCAAATTGAATTTAAGAAATTACTTTCTTAATGATTTCATCAATATATTTTTTATCAACTTGATAAAAATTGAATAATTTAAATAATTTATTAGAAAATCTTTCAACAATTTCTGGTAGCTGTTCTTCAATCTTATTCAGCATTAGTTTTTCTTCATAATAGCTTTCATCTTCAGTAGAAATAAGCGTCGGATCATGAAAACGTACATCTATCATATTATGAACGAGACACCTATTCTTTAATCCACCATGTTTTATTCCGATTAACAAATAAGAATTAGGTTTTATATTTAAATCTTGATAAAACTGAATTGAAAGAAGCAGAGCTTTTACAATTCTACCAATCCGTGATTCACATAAAATATAATCAAAATATTCTTTCGCGTCTTCGAATAAACTATGAATTAAATAAAACACTCCGTCTTCTCTGATATATCCATAAAGATAAAGATTATTTGAAAGATGATCTTTAATTTCAAAAAAGATACCATCATTTTTTGGATAAATGTTTATTAATTTTTTTAAATAGCCAAGTGGCCATTGATTATTATTCAGAGCAGTATTTTCAAACGTTTTTTTTAGTTTTTCACATTCAAATTTATTATTTTCTGGATTCGTCAAAGTCATACTTATTTCAATAAATCCTAATTTTTCATTTTTTTTCATTTCTGATAATGCTTCTTCATGTCTCTTCATAATCCACTCTTTATCCCAAATATTTTCATCTTTTATGCTTTTTATTTTAAAAATTCTACTTTGTATTCTTTTTTCTAAATTTAACTTAAAGTCATCGAGTTTATCAGGATCCCAAAATAAAATATCATAACCCAGTAAATCAAAGTGTATCTTTTTATTTCCGCCCCTATAATGAGGACTATCTCTATTATGATCCTCTTTTACAGTTAAAATTAAATTTTTAAATTTTCCCAATCCCATTGTATATCCTATTTCAAGATAGCAATTTGGACGAGCATTAGTAAGATCAGCAATAATAATATCAGAAGATTCAATAAACTTAATTATTTCACTTTTTAATAACCCTCCTTCGTTATGCTTGTCTACACGTCTTGGAATTAATTGACATGATTTTATTGCACTTTCAATTACATTATCATATATTTTTTCTAATTCTTGATTACCAATTTGCATAATTACAAAAGCTTGTTTTATTACCATTCTATGCTCCTTCTTTATTTATAGAAATTAGGGACATCCTATTTTTACTGATGTCATAAAAATATGAGTTGTTTTATGAAATATAATATTTATGCTTTTTTATGAAAATTTTCTACAATTTTTATTTCTTCATCAGTTAAACCATATAATTTATAAACCATTTGGTCAACCTGCTGTTTTAATTCTTTGACTTTTGCCTGCTTGGTATTATGGTTCATACTTCAATACTGGCATAGTTTTCAAGTAGCGTCACCTAAAATCTAAACCATAACCATCCCCGATATATTTTGACATCCTGCAACCTATTTTTTCCATTCACTTTTCCTGCCTATAATATCAAGAAACCGAGATCTTGGTTTATCCATTAGGACATCACCATATGATATATTACGAGGCCTTTTAAACGCATGCAAGAGAAATAGTTTTTCTTTTGCACGAGTCATAGAAACATAAAACAAACGAGATTCTTCAACAAGATCACCTCTAGGATTTGGCACTATATCATCTTCTAAACCTACCATAATCACAACATCTGCCTCAAGACCTTTAGCCTTTTTCATAGTATTCAATTGCACCCAGCCTACACCTTTGGTAGTTTGAGGATTAAGTAATTCTGTTATCTTAGTTATATCCTCCATTAATTTTGATGGATTAACCCAAATACCAGATACAACTACCAACTGTTTGATAAACTCACCGCACTTTTCTTCTTTAAAATTAATGAATAAATCACTCAACTTCAAAAGCCCATCCCGAATTTTCATAAGGGTTTTATTGGGTTCTTTTAGATTTTTAATGACCGAAAATAGATCGTTTTCCTTATCGACTTGTTCCCATAATTTAGCAATTTCGGTTTCTTCTTCGATTCGTTTCTTAATAGTTTCGGGATTACAATTTTGGTCCTTTCTTGCTCCTGGGACTTTGGCTATGCCATTATTTATGAGTTCTTCAACAACTAATCGTGTTTTAAAACTATTAGAAGGAATAGTTGCCCAATCTATAAACAGCTTTGCAATTTTCACTCTTTCGGGCAAGAAACTTATTGGACAACTATATACTATACCTCGTTTGGATAATTCTTGAGTAATTAAAGGAAAAAATTCTTTCTTTGGCACGAGTATTAAAATACTCTTTTTCTCTTGGATAAATTGCCGAGCAATTACAGCAACCATTTTTGCTTCTGCTTTATCACTAGGCATTTGCCATATTTGAGGTTCTTCACCGCTTGGAACTTTATATTCTAATTTTTGTTCCCCAGTCCAATCGGTGTAGTATTTTTTTAAAACTTTAATAGCATCTTGCATTATTTTTTCATGACACCTTTGACTATATGGTAATGTTGTAGTTTCTGAGCCGAGGAAATCTTTTTTAAAACGCAAGATAAATTTAGGGTCGCCACCACGGAATCCATAGATACTTTGAGCATCATCTCCGACTACGATAAGCCCATTTCTGGATTCTCTACTAAGCAATTCTATTAGTCTAAATTGTGCTGTGTTAATATCCTGATATTCATCAACTAACAAATGTTTTGCCCGGAATTGATATTTTTTAAGAATAGTAGGGTTTTTCTCTAGTATACGACAAGCAAAAAGGATTTGATCATCAAAGTCCACATAGTTACATTTCGACATTATTTCCCAATACTGCTCACATATTTGGCATTTTTTTTCTTCGGGGTTTTCTTTGCAATCACCGTATTGCTTGCATTTAAGAGCTTCTTTACTATCATCTTTATTATAATCGAGTATTAAAGATGCATCCCGATACATCAATCGTTTTACATTTTCATCTTCTTGAACCCTGAGGTCGGTTTTGCGTAAATAAACGTCATGAGGTTTTTCTTTTACTATTTCCAAACCCAAAGAATGCATTGTATAAATGTTAGGTAGCTTATCAAATTTAATATTAAACTTACTCGGTTTAGTAAGTTCATTAATCATATGTTGATTTGCATCTTTTCCAAATGTAAGTACAGTTATAATACCTTTGTCTGTACCGTTGTCCAAAAGACGCTTGATCCAATCAGCCAAGAGATGAGTTTTGCCAGCACCGGGTCCCGCTAGAACAAGAGTAGGTGATGCAAAATTAGTAACAATTTCTTCATAATTATTCAACACCATATAATTTATTTCCTTTTTTATTTACTCTTTACTGTCAAAATTCTCTACAATTTTTATTTCTTCGTCGGTTAAACCATATAATTTATAAACCATCTGGTCGATCTGCTTTTCGTATTCTTTGACCTTAGCTTGCTTAATGGGATTTTGCAAATAATCTTCGGATTGGTTGAGGGAGAGGATTTGGTTTATTAGATCAATGAAGGGCTTTTGCAATTTAATCCCCCTTCTTATTTCTGAGTCATAATTTAATATATGTTTTATCTCATCATAGCTTAAGCTATAGAAATATTTTCCTAAAATTAGATCTAGTAAATCAATCTCGCATTTGATTTCGCTCGTTAAAAATCTATTACGATCTTTTTCGAAAACCGAAAATAAACTATCCATAAATTTAATTCTTACTTTTCTTAGTAAAATGTTATATTTTTGAACTTTTTCTTTTGAAGGTAAGGGAAAATTTTCTAGTATATCAATATTCATATGTCTGCCGTCACCATATATTCTAAACCAAAAATAAAATAGTGAAGAGTTAATAAATAAAATAGTAAAATCATTATATTTGCTTTGAATAAACAATGGCTTTATTTCTGAGCTTTTATAGGGTTGCCTATCAAATGCATTATACCAATAATTTCCACTTGTTCTTATCCATATTTTGTCTCCGTTATTTTTAATAATTTTTGTGATATTTTCTCCGAAACTTAATAGTTTGGTAATAATCAGTTGATTTATCTTTTCACCCAATTTAGGGAGTCTATGTTTTTGGTTATATTTTGTATTTTTAGATAATAAAAAATTATTACAATTAGAAAACATTATTTTATCTATTTCTGGAGTATCTCTAAAAAATCTGCTCGAAAAGATGCCTTTTTTATTATTTGAGTTTTTATTAAAACACCTCATTATAGAAACCGACTGTGACATACTCTTAAATATTTTACATCTATCTCTATCAAAACTACTTATCAATGCTATTTCGAAGCTATTGAATATTAGTTCCCTACTTTTTGAAAATTCTTTGCTAAAAGTAATCGCGAAAGTTATTATAAAAACTAAATGCCCTCTATTTTTTAAAAAATTAACACTTTCTTCAATGAATGTACTAGAAATGTCTGAAAAGGTTGAATGAAAATATGAACTCTTCATTACTTCTTTTTGTTTCTTTTCAAGTAAATTTCCATACGGCGGATTAGCAATCACTACGTCAAATCCATCCTTTATTCCAAACATCCATTCTGGATCAAACCATGCACAAGGTTCACCTGAGAATGGATTCCATTGTGAAAGTTTAACCGTTTGTGAATCTTCACCACCCCAATTCAAACTGTTCAGAAACATCTCACTTTGTATCTCTTGAAATTTCTTCTCAATCAATTTCTTTTCATTGCCAACACACCTAAGATATTCTTCACGTAACTTTTTTAGTTCGGTTATGTTATCAACTGCTTCAAACAGTTTCGGTTGTAATTTTTTTTTATATGATCCAACAAGAGTAATAGGCAATCCAATAAGAGAATTAGCACAAACAAATTTAAATTCCAAATTTGGGAGCGAATCAATTCCTCTATTTTCTTTTGAATCGTCTACTTTTTCGTCAACAATAAGCGATAAAAAGAATCTTAATTTTGAAATATCAACCGCAATGGGTTGAATATCCACTCCATAAATTGAATTCTGGATAATGTCAAGCTTATGTACATAGTTCCAATTTTCTGCTTTGATTTTTTTCTGAAATTCTTCTCTTACTATGGTATTTTCTATTTGTGATACTTTCTTGTTTAGCCATTTTTTTGATTCAGGATCAATTTTTTGTAAAATTAAAAGCATCTTTTGAAGAATTCCCATCGGAAATGCACCACTGCCACAAGCAGGGTCAATAATTTTTATAACATCAAGGGCATCAAGTACAGCGTCTTTTTCAGATTCATTTAAGTCAACCTCTTCTTCCTCATAGGCAAGCAAAGAAGATATTTTATTTTCATCGAGATTGGTCTTGGTAAGTAAATATTCCTTCAAACTTTCATCGACCATATATTCGACTATCGGTCTGGGAGTATAATAACTTCCAGTTGCTTTGCGCGCAGTATTACCTGTCTCAGGATTGATTTCCGCTAAAAGGTTTTCAAAGATTCGCCCTAACATTTCCGGTTCAATAGAAAGCTCTACATCCACAGAAGTGTTTTCATCGATTGTAAAGTTGTAAATTTCGAAAATCTCAAATAGTTCTTTTAGCCAACTATCAGGCACCTTCAAGGTATTAATATATTTAGATATTCCAAGTTGATCAATTTCGTAATAATCATTATATTCATTAGCAAAAAGGCCACCATTTAGAAAAGGTATTTGTGCCCAGGGGGGCAATTGATACTCTTTTTTACGTTCTTTTATAGGCGTATTAAGTGTTTCGAAAAAGAGAGGTTCAAGGATGTTATGATAAAAGTCAGATTTTCGTATAACTGCTTTCGAAGAAAGTAGTTCTTCCGGAAGTAAAGGCGTACCTTTATCAGAACATTTTTTCTTCAGGAACCAACAGAAAACCAAACGGCCTATCAGACGAACGGAAAACTCTTTTTTTATTTTATCATCAGTAGTGGATGGCAAATAAAGACTACCTTTTTCATCAAATTGTGTCCTGCCAATTGTTCTCTTCCCACCGGCTAATTTTGTAAAGAGAATGGCTATTTGTGTATAGAAATCCTTATTTACTATTTCTAAAGAAAAACGTTCTTTTAGATCATCAAAATCCTTAACCCGGCTTTTTTTAATTAAATAGGTTTCAGGAGTATGTGTTTTGGTTTCCGGTCCTAAAAAGAATGAATATCTGCGAGGATTAGAATATTCCCTTTTGACTCTCTTCCCTTCTTCCCATTTTAAATCAATGGTAACCAGCGATAGCCTGTAGTTAAATGAATTTTCAGAAATAAATAAGATGAGAGCTCTTTTTATGCCATAGTGTGCTAGCAATCGGAAGGAATCCCGAGAGAGAGAAATTCGAGGGTCATTTTCTGAACGGTGATTTACCTCGTATACGTTCATTTCTAAAGAGCGAACTTCACCGATCTTAACAATTTTTTGAATAAATTTGGGCTGAAAATCAATTCCTATTTTTTCATCATATTCCCCAAAATCTTCCGGCAAAAGCTGGTTTCGGAAAAAATTTATATATTCGCTACGGTTATAGGGTTTTTTAAAATCTATAATTTAAATCAACTCCTCTGATAAAATTAACGATTCTTTACCTTCATCAATTTTCTTTTCTCTATCAATAATATTTAGAAGATATTTATGGGGAACTTCTTTCTCTAACTCTTTTATTTCTTTATCAAGATTTTTTAAATCAATTGTCCTAATGGCTTTTGCATATCGATCAGGCAGGGCGTCCAGTTCTTTTAAAACGTAATAGAGATCTTCTAAATAATCTTTTTTCTCCGGGAGTTTCGTTTTTAGTGCTTCTACTTTGATTATTACTTCCGCCTTGCCTCTATTTAAAGCAATTTCTTTCTTTTTAGAAAAAAGATGGTCCTTTAATTGGGTATAAATTACATCAAAAGTTTTACTTGTTTTTTCTGCGTCTTCAGAAATTTCTGCTTCAAACAATCTAAATGCCTCAGCAGCTCCCAGGGGAAAGCATTCTTTAGGAGAGGAAGCAAATTTAAAAACATATTCATCGCCTTTTTTGCCAAAAACTACTACTCCTGAGCGGTCTTTCTTTGCTGTTCGTCTAATTCTTGATCTTTTGGAAATATTTAAAGCTTCTTCAATAAGTTTAGGCTCGGACACCCGTAATTTCTTAATAAAATTCTCATATTTAGTCTCGGGTGATAACTCCTCTTGATTTTTAAAAGCTTCCCGGAACTGCTTAGTGAAGAAAGTTTGAAGTTCTTCATCTTTGGTGAGTACTTTGGTATCTTCACCAAAGAGTGCATGTATCATAGCGATTTTTAAGGTAGAAATCTGTTTAACACGTGTTTCTCTTTCCCCTGTGGCAGTGGGAAAGAAATTATAAATAAAAAGCTCCTCAAAAACTTTTTTATTAATCCGATTTATACGTCCAACCCTTTGAATTACTCTGGTTGGATTGTAAGGGATATCATAGTTAAAAACAATGCCGGCTCGATGCAGGTTAAATCCTTCGGAAATTGCATCTGTAGCTATTAATAGATCATAATCATTTTTTTGGATTTTTGCTCCTGCATCAAAATTTTCTTTTATTGCTTTTTTATTTTTTAGGCTGGCATCAGAAGAAGAATATTTAAAAACCTTTAAATTATGCTTTAATTTTTCAAATAGATAATTAGCCGTATCCGCGAATTCTGTAAAAGCAACTATTTTTCTATCAGGGTCTTTTTCTAATTTTTGTTTTACTATGGTAGCAAAATGTTCAAGCTTTGGGTCTTTGGGGAAACCTTTGCTAAACCAGTTCTCGCGTATCTCTTTGAGAATCTTAATATCTTTTTCTACATCTGTAATAAATCCTTTTCTGATTTCCTTTTTATCAATAAGCCATAAACCTTTTTCTTGGTAAATTTTTAACTCCTCATCTAATATAATATCTTTAAGTTCTTCATCTATATCTTCTCCTGTAGCTTCCAAAAGAGCATCCACATCAGGTAATTTCCCTTTTTTATATATCGGTACTTTTCCTACTCTTTCATACCAATCACGAATAATTTCAGAAGATTTGATGATAGAATCTAAAGTTGATTGGAAAGCATAGATAGAACTTTCAAATCGGCGTACAATCAAATGTCTCATAAATTTAGCTAAGTTCATTTGAGTCTGTTTCAATAAATTTTCATCAACACCCATTTCTTTAGCTATTTTTTCCCGGTATTTCTCAAAATTCTTTATATAACTTGTCGGCATATATCTTGCACCAATAAATCCAGCTTCTTCGTCACCTTCAGGGGCAATAGTTTCCAGAGTCTCCTTATAGAGGTCACTTAACTCTTGTAAATCGTACTCAAGAAGTTCCGGTTCATTAACTTTAGGAAAAGAAATGTGTTGTTGTTCTAAATCTTTTTTGTATTCGTCGATCCCATCCAAGTCTAATCGGGACCTACGTATAACCAGAGGAGATAAAATATTTCTAATTTCATCAGCTACTTTTTTTATACGAACGGCAATAGCAATATCGCTTTCTTTTTTATTTTTTTGTATTTCTCTAATTTCTTGATACTCAGAAATAAGTTTCTTAAATTGATAAGAGAGGTTGTCAACTGTTTGAATAGTCGATCTTGTGGGTATTTGAAATAATTTAACCATAGAAAAAACATCCTGTGGCCGGTTATTAAACGGAGTAGCAGATAGTAATACAATTTTATTACGCTGGCAAAGTTTATGAAGATTGGCATAATCTATGGTAAGTTCATTTCTGTATTTGTGGGCTTCATCTATAATCAGTAATTTTTCTTCCTCTTGATCGTTTTCTTCTATAGCCTGTTCGATTTTCCCACTGCTATATATTTTAGCATTAAATTCAAAGTCGTAGCGGTAATCCTCCCACTGACTTTTTAAATGGGGTGGTACTATGATGATGGTCTTAAGATTTAAATTGTAGGCTATGGCGGAAGCGATAATACTTTTCCCTAATCCCACCACATCAGCAATAATAACTCCATTATGCCGTTGAAGGACATCAAGGGCTTTCTTCACAGCATCAATTTGATATTTAAGATTAATATAGCGGCCTCTGGTAATCTCCGCCGGCAGTCTTATGGAATCTTTTATATGCTCATCAAAATATTCCTGTAATACCCGTAGGTATAATAAGAATGGTTTAGGGACTTTATCTATCCATATTTTTTCAACTACACTGGAGAAAAACTCATCGATATTGTTTTGGTCTACAATCGTAACAGCGTGTTCCCATAAATCCTGGAATATTTTATAAGCTTCTGAAAAGTTTATTGAATCACGAGAAACTACATTAATCTCAAATCTCCCTCTTAGCCCTGATCTTGATAAATTACTTGACCCGGTAATAACCGTTCCGAGAAAATCTCCTCCTTGATTAAATTCTTTCTTATTTTCAAAAACGTATAGCTTGGCATGATTTGGTTGTAAGGTCTTTTTAATTTCCAAGGTACCGTTTTTTATTTTATTTAAAAATAGCCTAAAGGCTTCTTGTTTTTCTTCCGAGTCAAAAAAATCAGTATCGTTAAAAAGAGTAACCAGAGATTGATAATAACTATCCCGCAATTTACCCCGTGGTTCGTTTACTTCTTGGATAATTTCAAACTCTCTAATTTTATTGGTTAAATCGTGCTCAATTTCTAAACCCACCAAAATATTGATTTCTTTGTCACCAATTTTTTTATAAATTTCCTGGAAGCCTGAAAAATAGAAATATCCTATCAGAAAATACAATTTTTCTGATGAAGGAAGAATATTATTAATAACATCTGAAAGAAGTTTTTCTTCATTGGTAATAAATTGTGTACTCATCATATCATCTCCAAATCTATTTATGCTTTGCTTATTCTCGATTTAATAAATTTTTAAGTATTAAAAATAAGAAACCAAGACTATAAAAAATAAGATTTTTCGTTTTTTATCTATTTTGTAATTTTCATCTATAATTAGTTATTTTAGTCACTATCGACCATAAATAAAAACTCTCAGGAGAAACTGCTTTTGGTATTTATTGGTTATCCAGTTGTTTTTAAAACATTTCTTTTTTATCATTTGTTACCCGTAAATCCACTAATGCGACATTTTTTTAAAATGGCGCATTAGTGGATTTTATTAATTTCTATAAATAAGTTTTTTATTTCGTCCTTTATTTTTCTATTGTGGGCATAATCAAGCATTTCTACCATATTAATCCGATAATTAAGAATTATATTAGAAACAATTTTTATATATTCATCTTTATCTATAAGAGTTATTTTTTCATTTCCATAAATAAGTCAACAAGTATTTTTTCTATCTTTGTTAGATTTTTTTCTTTAGAAACACGAGAAGAAACAGAGGGTCTTAATATAATAGTTTGAGGTTTTAATTCTACAAATTTTTCTGCTTCAATTTTATGGGGATTAAGATAAACATTATAATTATTTTCTATTAAAAAATCTTTTATGGATTGCAGGAAATCTTTATCGATATAGATAAAAGTTACAAATTGGCTGGGTAGATGATGGAAAAAACCTTTTAATTGTTCGGTACTCCAGCAAGAAAATTCAAGAAGAGGAAATTTATCTATTAATAATTTTATAATTTTTTCAGTAGATTCTATATTCAGCTCAAATTCTTTTTGAATATTAGAATACCATCCTCTGCCTGCGGGATATATAACTTCATTTTTTTTAAGAAGGTAAAGATATTTGTTTAAAGTATCTTCTTCGAATTTAATTCCCTTTTCAGTAAAATATCTTTTTAAATCGTTAATATGAAAATAATATCTATCTCTTGCGTAATCAATAATATGTTCTTTCATTGTTATGTTCGCCATCATTCCTCCTTTCTCGTTTT
>Ga0315284_10002083_pt1 | contig 28680 bp, 22 predicted proteins | sample YL17G09_16_MG_FD_203696 | JGI IMG/M metagenome (GOLD analysis project Ga0315284, IMG submission 203696) | Sediment microbial communities from Yellowstone Lake, YNP, Wyoming, USA - YL17G09_16 | ecosystem: Environmental > Aquatic > Freshwater > Lake > Sediment | place: USA: Wyoming | collected...
GTAGCGCTCCGGGAAGGCGCACAGGGTGAAGGTGCCGTAGCGCTCCAGAAACCCGTAGGTGTAGCGATGCGGGCGGACGACGACCTGGGCGAAGGGTTTGCCCCACATGGTGCCCAGGCTGCCCCAGCCGACGGTCATACAGTTGAACTGGCCGGCTGCGAAGTCGCCAGCGGTCAGCAGCAGCCACTGGCGGTCCCACAGGTGATGGGGCCTGACCAAAAGGTCATCGAACGGAATCGGTTGGCGGGTCATGGCAGTCTCCTTTCATGGAAACCCTGCGAAGGTTCGCAACCTTCGCAAGGTTCAATAGAGCGGCCCCACAGTACGGATGAGGCGGAGAAATTTGGCGCGGTTCGAGCGGCGACAGGGGATCCAGTTGGTCATCAACAGTCCCTGGCCGCCATGTTGCAGGATGGCCTGCCGCCACTGGCGGGCCTGGTCGGGGTCCTGCCCCGGCGCGCCCCACACCTCAAAGCCGGCCTGCACCAGGCGGCGGACGATGTCGGGCCGGGCGCTGCTATAATCCCACACGGCCTGCACCACGTCCTTGGGGATGTGCTGCTCGGCGACCAGGGACTTTTCGGCGTGGACCAGCGCGCGCTCCTTGTGGGCCGAGTCGTTCCAGATGATGGGCCGCAGCCCCCGTTCCTGGAGCCCGCTGTGGAGGGTCAGGATCGCCTCGACGTATTGAGAATGGGCGCGGTCGTGGTCTTCGTCCATGCCGATGTGAAAGTAGCGGCGGGGACGGCAGATCTGGACCAGTTCGTCCACCAGTTCGAAGGCCAGGCGCCAATACTCGTCGTTGTCGAAGAGGTAGTGGTAGGGCCTGAACCAGTCGTTGTGCCGGTGCAGGTGGCTCTGGGAAAAGTTCAGTTTGGGTACGACCTCGAGGCCGTGCCCTTCGGCGCGCTGCACCAGTTGCTCCAGGTGGGCCATGGGCACAGAGTACGGGCGGGCCAGTTCGGGATGGGAGCAGTACCGGACGCCGTCGGCGCAGTCTATGACCAGCAGGTTCAGCCCCACTTCCGCCATGGCGTCTACGACCTCCAGCCCCAGGTCGAGGTCGAAGGGCTTTTCACGCGCTTTGCGCTCGTACCAGCGGGGGTCGTAGTGGGTGAGGTGGATCAGGAACCCTCGAATCGGGACGATGGTTTGTTCTGTCATGGTTCAAGCCTCCTTTGCACAATTCTTCAACGCCGAGTCGGAGAGGCGCTGAGTCGCAGAGATTGGCTACCTATGAGTCGCAACCGTCTCTGCGTCTCTCTGCGGCTCTGCGTTTGAACAGATTGGCGCGAGGGGCCCTGGATTTCGGCGTCGGCGGGGCCGCGGTGGTGAGGGCGACCGAGCCGACGATGACGGCGGCGGCCAGCAATGTGTGGACGGTGAGCGGGTCGCCAGCGAGCAGGTGGCCGAGCAGGATCGCCACGAGCGGGTTGACGTAGGCGTAGGTGGAGACGAGCGGAGTGGGCGCGACGCGCAGGAGCCAGGTGTAGGCAGTGAAGGCAATCCACGAGCCAAAGACGACCAGGTAAGCCAGCCCCCACAGGGAGCGGGCGGAGAAGGTGCTGGGATCCAGGCGACCCCACTCCCCGGAGAGGGTGCCGAGAAGAAGCAGCCCCACCCCACCCGCGAGCATCTCCATGCCGGTCGCCAACAGGGGAGACGTAGGCAGGGGGGCCCGGCGGCTATAGAGGGAGCCGATGGACCACAGGAACGCGCCCAGGATCAGGACGGCCGCCCCGAGCAGGTCCACGCGCCCTGGCATGCCGGCGGATGGGGTGGGCCGGACCAGGGTGGCGACGCCGGCAAAGCCGGCCAGCAGGCCCACGATCTGCCGCCAGCCCGGCCGCCGCCCGCCAGGGCGCAGCAGGTCGAGCAGGACCATCCACAGGGGGACGGTGCTGACGAGGAGGGCGGCGACGCTGGAGACGATGCGCTGCTCGGCCCATACGACGGCGCCGTTGCCCCCCACGAGCAGGAAGCCGCCTACGATGGCGGCCGAACGCCATTCCGGCGCCGTGGGGCGGGCGTCACCCCGGGCGCGCCGCCAGGTGTAGAGGACGGCGCCGGCGAGCAGGAAGCGGACGCCCGCCATGAGGAACGGGGGCAGGGTCTCAACGGCGAAGCGGATGGCCAGGTAGGTGGAGCCCCAGATGACGTAGACGGCCAACAGGGCGGGCCAGATGGCCCAGGGGCGGGATGGGGATGGGTCGGGAGTCTTGGGTTGTCTGACTGCAAATCTCATAAGGTGCCCTGGTGTAAGAGTTGTCGGGTTCTATGCCGAGAGATCGCCCCTCACCCCAACCCTCTCCCCGGGGGGGAGAGGGAGCGGACTCCCCTCTCCCTGCCAGGGAGAGGGAGCGGATGGCGGTCAGTCAGGCACGGTGCTGAGGGGGTCGGGCATGGCCGGGTTGAGGCCCAGGGTGCGGGCCATGTGCTCGGTAGAGCGGTCTACGATGAACTCGACCCACAACGGAAAGTGATCGGAAACGCGAAAGGACATTTGCTGCAAGGTCAGGTCTTTGTAGACGGCGCCGGCGAAATTGACCACCCCGGCGCTGTCGTTGTAGAGGAGGTCCAAATCCCCCATGAACCAGGCGACCTGGTCATAGTACTTGGGCTCGGTGTCGTAGGTGGTCTTTAGGTCCCACAGTTGGGGCGGGACGGTCAGTCCGGTGAAGACGAAGGCCTGAAAGAGAGGGTTGTCGCTGCGCTTGTCAATGTTAAAGTCGCCCAGGACGATCAGGTTCTGTTCCTCGGCGTGCTCGGTCCTGGCCCGCTCGCGGATCTCGACGGCCACGTGCGCGGCCAGGGCTTGCAGTTCCGGCAGGCGGTCCTGGGGCACCCGGCCGTACTTGATGTGGGCGGTGAGCAGGGCGAAGGTCCCGCCGGCGGACTGGAAGCCGACGATGTAGGGGGTGCGGGCGAACTGCTGGGCCGGGTCGCCCTGGCCGGTGGAGGGCAGGACGATCTCGCCGGCCAGCCCCGACGGTTGCACGCGCCGCTTGTCGTAGATGAAGGCCAGCCGCTCCGTGTTGCCCTCGGAGCCGACGGTGACGTCGCTGAGGATGAGGCCCCAATCCGGCCCCAGGAAGTCGTCCAGGAGCATGCGGATGCCGGAGGTATCGCGCTTGACTTCCTGGACGGCGACGACATCCAGGCGGCGGATGACCTCGGCGATGTAGGCCAGGGCGCGCAGGTTGCGCTTGGGGCTGGCGGGGTTTTCGTCCCACGACTGGTACACCTGCCCCAAGTTGCGGATGTTCCAGGTGCCGACGAGCAGGTTGCGGTCGGTCAGTTTGCCGGGCAGTTTGGAGGCGGCGATGCGACGGCGCAGGCGGGCGACGTCCTCGACGACGGGGCGGGGATAGGCTGCATAATCTATCATAGGTGGTCTCCTGGTGTTCATTATAGCGGGATGTGCGGGGATACACAAATAGAGAACGTGTTGCGTGTTGCGTGTTCCGTGGAGGAGGGCTTGCCAGGGGGGCGGCGATGGGGTACAATACGCGCCGTTAATTCCACAGGAGGAGGTTGGGATGGGTCACACGTTTGCGGAAAAGATTCTGGCACTCAAGGGAGGCGTGAAGGAAGCGGTGGTCGGGCAGATCGTGGAGGCAGCGCCCGACGTGGCACTCAGCCACGACAACACCGCCCCCATCGTGGAGACGTTCCGCAAGATCGGGGTGGCGCGGTTGGCACGGCCCGACATTCACGTCATCATCCTCGACCACGCCTGCCCGGCCCCCACGACCAAGCACGCACAGAACCATAAAGAGATCCGCCAGTTCGTGGCGGAGCAGGGGCTCCAGTATTTCTACGACGTGGGACGTGGGGTGTGCCACCAGGTGCTGGCGGAGGAGGGGCTGGCGTTGCCGGGCGAACTGATCGTGGGCGCCGACTCGCACACGCCGACGGGCGGGGCGTTCGGGGCGTTCGCGACGGGCATCGGGCGCAGTGAAATGGCGGCGATCATGGCGACGGCCCGCATCTGGCTGCGCGTGCCGGAGAGCCTCAAGATCGTCGTCCACGGGCGGCTGCGCGAGGGGGTCACTTCCAAGGACCTGGCGCTGCGCGTGATCGGAGACCTGGGCGTGGATGGTGGCGACTACAAGTCGGTCGAGTGGCATGGGGAGGGGGTGCAGGCGCTGGACGTGGAGGCGCGCATGGTCATCCCCAACCTGATGGCGGAGATGGGGGCCAAGAATGCCTACATCCCACCCGACGAGGTGACGTTCACCTGGTTGCAGGGGCGGGCACGGCGGGCCTACGAGCCCATCTATCCCGACCCCGACGCCCAGTACTACCGGGTGGTCGAGTACGACGCCGCAGCCATCGAGCCGGTCGTAGCCAGGCCCCATCGGGTGGACAACGTGGTGCCGGTGCGGGAGGTGGCCGGGACGCGCATTGACCAGGCGTTCCTGGGGACGTGCACGAACGGGCGGCTTTCAGACCTGGCGATGGCGGCGAGAGTGCTGAAGGGGCGCAAGGTAGCACCGGGTGTGCGCTTGATCGTCATCCCGGCTTCTTCGGCGGTGTACCGGGACGCACTCGACGCCGGGTACCTGCGCACGTTCCTGGAGGCCGGCGCATTGATCGAGAGCCCTGGGTGCGGCCCGTGCATGGGCAACCACATGGGGATCCCAGCCGAGGGAGAGGTGACGATCAGCACCGCCAACCGCAACTTTCGCGGGCGCATGGGCACGCAGAATAGCGAGGTGTACCTGGCCAACCCGATGGTAGTGGCGGCGAGCGCCGTTGCCGGTCAAATCGTGCACCCCAGCGACCTGTGATTACGAATTACGAATTACGAATTACGTATTGAGGTATCGAACATGACAATCAAAGGACGTGTTTGGAAGTATGGGGACGACGTCAATACGGACGTGATTTTTCCGGGCAAGTATACGTATACGGTGAACGACCCGGCGCAGATGGGGGAGCACGCGCTGGAGGATTTGGACCCCGAGTTCCGCTTCAAGGTGCAGCCGGGCGACGTGATCGTGGCGGGCAAGAACTTTGGGTGCGGCAGTTCGCGCGAGCAGGCGGTGACCTGCCTGGTGACGAAGAAGGTGGGAGCGGTCATCGCCCGGTCGTTCGCCCGCATCTATTACCGCAACTGCATCAACAACGCGCTGCCGGCGCTGACGTGCGCGGAGGCGGTGGAGGCACTGGAGAGCGGCGACGAGGTCGAGGTGGACCTGGAGGCGGGGGAGATCCGCAGCGCCAAGGGCACGTTCGCCTTCCCGCCGTTGCCCGAGGCAGTGATGGGCATCTTTGAGGCCGGCGGGTTGATCCCCTACACACGCCGCCGGCTGGGCATCGAGGCGTAATCGTTGCAACGGAGAATCGCAACCTGGCTACCACGCGGACTGGCCATCGCCACGGTAGCGGTCATCCTCGGATTGTGGGTATTGGTAGAGCCGATCTCGGCCCCCACTTTCCCGCCCACGGCCACACCCACTCCCACGAACACGCCGCTGCCGACGGCGACGTTCACGCCCACGCCGACGGCGACGGCTACTCCAACGGCGACGCCCACTCCCACCCCGACGTCCACCCCGACGCCGACGCCGACGGCGACCCCCACCTTGACGCCCTCCCCCACCCTCACGGCCACGGCTGTGTCCGCGGTAGCCACGCTGGCTGCGACGGCCCCCCTCACCGGGACTGCGCCCACACCGACGAACGTGCCGCTGGCCGGGCGGGTGGAGCAGCACACGTACGTGAGCCAGGTGACCGGGAAAGAGGAGCCGTATCGCATCTACCTGCCGCCGGGCTACGACCAGGGCGACCGGCGCTATCCGGTGTTCTATGCGCTGCACGGCTGGCCTGCCGCGGCGGCCGATTGGGACAAACTGGGAGCCGACGAGGTGGGGGACGCGGGCATTGTGAACGGGACGCTGCCACCGTTCATCATCGTCGTGCCCACCGGGACCGAGGCGCTGTACGTGAACACGTGCGGGGGCGACAGTTCCTTCGAGGGGCAGATGGTCAAGGACCTGCTCCCCCACGTGGACAGCACGTATCGCACGGTGGCCGCACGGGAAGGGCGGGCGATCGGCGGCATCTCGCGGGGCGGGGTGTGGGCGCTGGAGATTGGGTTCCGGCACCCGGACCTGTTCGGCACGGTGGGGGCGCATAGCCCGGCCCTGTCGGTCAACATGGCGCCGCCGGCGTACGATCCGTTCCGGCTGCTGGCAGAGCCGGCTGTGGCGGGCCTGCGCATCTACCTGAGCGCGGGCAATGCAGACTGGACGTGGAAGGGCACCGAGGCGCTGCACCTGGCGCTGGAGAAGCAGGGCCTCGCGCACACGTTCGTCGCGCACCAGGGAGGGCACGACGGCCGGACGTGGGGGGGGAGCATGCTCGAGTACCTGGTGTTCTATACGGGGGGATGGCCGAGATAACATTGGGAACGCGGATGAACGCGGACGAACGCAGATGAACGCAGATTTTGGGGGGTACGACCATCATGAAGGATCAGCGTTTATCTGCGTATATCAGCGTTCATCTGCGTGCCAGCAAGGTGCATAGATAGGATGGGAGATGGCACTGACGATCGAGTGGAGACGCAGGATTGACAACTGGCGGCAGGAGTTGCCGCGCCACTTTTACCGGCCGCTGAGGACGGTGGGCCTGAGCGGGTTCACGACCCGTGAGCAGTTGTCGGCCGAGGCGGCGCTGCGGGGGGATTTCATGCCGATGGCCCCCGGCGTCGCCTGGGGAGCCAAGTGGGAATACGGCTGGTTCAAGGGGCAGGTCGTGCTGCCGGCGGAGGCGGCCGGGAAGCGCATCGCCCTCCAGGTGGACGTGGGGGGGGAGAGCGCGGTGTACGTCAACGGGCAGGCCGCCGGGGCGGTGGACGAGCGGCACCGGGAGATCACGCTCGCCACGAGCGGCGTGCCGGGCACGGCCTACGCGGTGTTGGTCGAGGGGTACGCCGGCCACGGCCCGCGCGTCGCTTCGCCCGGCCCTACCCCCCCCGGGCGCCAGACGGTGCCGGAGCCGGGGCCGACGCAGGCGGTGGTCGGCGAGAGCACGTTCGGCGTCTGGGAAGAGGACGTCTACCACCTGTGGCTGGACGTGGAGACGCTGTACGAGGTGCGGGACAATCTCGACCCGAACTCGCTGCGGGTGGCGGAGATAGACCAGGGACTGCGGGATTTCACGACGATCGTGGACTTTGAGGTTCCGCACGAGGAGATGCTGGAGACGGTGCGGGCGGGCCGCAAGCGGCTGCGGCCGCTGCTGGAGTGCGTCAACGGCTCCACCGCGCCGACGCTGTTCGCGTTCGGCCACGCGCACATTGACGTGGCGTGGCTGTGGCCGCTGGCGGAGACGGAGCGTAAGTGCGTGCGCACGTTCGCCACCCAGTTGGCGCTGATGGAAGAGTACCCCGAGTACAGGTTCTTGCAGAGCCAGGCCCACCTGTACCGGATGGTCAAGACGCACTACCCCCAGTTGTACGAACGGATCCAGCGGGCGGTCAAGGCCGGGCAGTTTATGCCGGAAGGCAGCACGTGGGTGGAGCCCGATACCAACGTCTCCGGCGGCGAGAGCCTGATCCGGCAGTTCATCCACGGGAGGCGCTTCTTCCGCCAGGAGTTCGGCGTCGAGTGCCAGATCCTGTGGCTGCCGGACGTGTTCGGCTACTCGGGGGCGTTGCCGCAGATCATGCGGGGGTGTGGGGCCAAGTATTTCTCGACGCAAAAGATCTTTTGGACGTACAACGGCGGCGACCCGTTCCCGTACAATACGTTCATCTGGGAGGGCATAGACGGCTCCGAGGTGTTCGTGCACCTGCACAACGACTACAACTCGCAGGCCAACCCGGCCTCGGTGATGCAGCGCTGGAACGAGCGAGTGCAAAAGGACGGCTTTTCGACGCGGCTGTTCCCGTTCGGGTTTGGCGACGGCGGGGGCGGGCCGACGCGCGACCACCTGGAGTTCATCCGCCGCCAGCAGAACCTGGAGGGGGTGCCCCGGGTCAGGATCAGCGCGCCGATCGAGTACTTGAAAGATCAGGAGGGTAAGGGCTGGCCGCCAGCGCGCTACGTGGGGGAATTGTACTTCCAGGCCCACCGGGGAACGTACACCTCGCAGGCGCGGACGAAGCGAGGCAACCGCAAGAGCGAGTTGGCGCTGCGCGAGGCGGAGATGTGGAGCGTGGCGGCGCAGGCGCTCGCGGGGTTTCACATTCCGCTGGCGCGGCTGGACGAGGCGTGGAAGGGAGTGTTGCTCAACCAGTTCCACGACATCATCCCCGGCTCTTCGATCCACCGGGTGTACGAGGAGGCGGAGGCGGCCTATGCGGCGGTGCTCCGCACCGCCGACGACGTGACGGGCCGGGCCACGGCCAGCCTGGCCGGCGGGCCGTGGGCGCTGGCGGCCTTTAACTCGCTGTCGTGGGAACGGACGGCGCTGGTGCGGTTGCCGGACGGCTTCCGGGGGGCGGTGGACGAGGAGAGAGCGGCGCTGCCGGTGCAGGAGATCGGCGGGGAGACGTTCGCGGAGGTGCGGATACCCTCGTGTGGGTGGACGACGGTGCATCCCGTTCAAGAAACCGGGTTTTTCGGAAAAAACCCGGTTTCTGTGGTTGCGGTTTCTGCGACGGAGGGGCTGCTGGAGAACGACCTGCTGCGGGTCGAGTTCAACCGGAAGGGGGAGATCATCAGCATCCTGGACAAGGAGAGCGGGCGGGAGTGGGCGGCGGGCGCTTGCAACAGCCTGAGGATGTACAAGGACGTGCCGACGGGCTGGGACGCCTGGGACGTGGACAGCATGGTCGAGCTGACGCCGGTCCCACTCGATGAGCCGGCGCAGGTGGAGGTGCTGGCGAGCGGGCCGCTGGTGGGGCGGCTGCGGGTGACCCGTAGGCTGCACGAGTCCACGCTGGTCCAGGAGATCAGCCTGCGGCGCGGCAGCCGCCGGATTGACTTTCACACGGTGGTGGACTGGCAGGAGAGCCACAAGTTGCTCAAGGTCAACTTTCCGGTGACGGTGCACGCGGACGAGGCGCTGCACGAAATCCAGTTCGGCCACATCCGCCGCCCGACCCACAAGTCGCGGCCGTTCGACGCCGACCGCTTCGAGGTCTCGAACCACAAGTGGACGGCGTTGGCAGAGGAAGGGCGCGGCTGCGCGGTGCTCAACGACTGCAAGTACGGGGTCAACGTGGCGGGCAACAGCATCAACCTGACGCTGCTCAGAGCGCCGCTGGCGCCGGACATGACGGCGGACAAGGGCCGCCAGGAGTTCACCTACGCCTTCTACGCCTGGAACGGGAGTTTCGCGGAGAGCGGTGTGGTACAGGAGGCGTACGAGCTGAACTGCCCGGTGATGACGGCCGCAGGCGCGGCGGGAAACCGGTCGCTATTCGCAGTGGATGCGCCGAACGTGGTGATCGAGACGGTGAAGCCGGCGGAGGACGGGTCCGGGGACGTGGTGGTGCGGCTGTACGAGGCAAAACGGACGGCGACGCGCTGCACGTTGTCTACGACGCTGCCGGTGAGCGGGCCGGCGCAGACGGACATGCTGGAGAACGTGCAGGCGGCGCTGGAGTGTGAAGAGGGGAAGATCGGGCTGGATTTCCGGGCGTTTGAGGTGAAGACGGTGCGGCTGACGCTATCAACTCATTCTTCCAGAGGGAACGTCGTATGAGCTCGAAGGACGAACGACAGGAGTTGCTGGGCCTCTTTGAGGGGCTGCGCGTGGCCGACGTGCGAGACGGGCTGGATTGGCTGATGATGCACGATTACGGCTCCATGTCGCCCGACGTCCGCCCGCTGTTCCGGGCACGGGCGTACGGCATCGCCAGGACGGCACGCTATCTGCCATACGAAGGCCCCATCCCACGCTTGACTCCGGAGGAGTATACGGAGTGGTCGAATTGGTACTACCGGGAGGTCTGCACGTATCCCTGGATCGAGGAGATCGAAGCGGGGGACTTTGTGGTGATTGACCAGAGCGGGGTGGACGCCGGGCTGATGGGGTCGAACAATGCGCTGGCCGGTTTCCGCAACGGCGCGCGCGGCTACGTCACCAACGGCGGGGTGCGCGACACGGACGAGTTGATCATCCAAAAGATCCCGTTCTGGTCCATATTTATCTCGCAAAAGATGGTCCAGGGGCGGCTACGGTTCGAGGGGAAGGACGTCCCGGTGAGCGTAGGCGGGGTAGTGGTGCGGCCGGGGGACGTGGTGGTGGCCGACGGGGACGGCGTCATCGTGGTGCCCAGGGGCCTGGCGCGCGAGGTGGCCCACTACGCGCAGCGGGAGTTGACGCAGGACAAGGCAGCGCGCCGGAGATTGTACGAGCAGGTGGGGCTGGAGTTGGACGAGACGGTGTCGTAGGGTGGACCACACCGCTGTGAACAGGCGGTGGTGGGGGGATTTGGATCACGAAAGGCGCGAAAGGATGCGCAAGGCGCGAAATGGGTTTCGCGCCTTTCGTGTTTCTGTCGTACAGTATCATTTCACCGCCAGCATCGCGTTCATCGTCGCCGTGGCCATCAGCATCATCGTCTAAGACAAGTGTGGTTAACAGGCGTCTGCTTTTCACCCGAGTCCTCCTCTCTTTTACGCATGCTGCACAACGGCACGGCGCTTGAGCCACGCGCAGCGAGGCCAGAAGCGTAGCGAGCGAAGCGTCATCATAACGTTCGGGTTCAGACGCGTCGTGGAGCGCAGCCGAGGTAAGTAGGCTACAACCGCCGGTAGCCGCACCCATGAACAAAAGCCCAGTCACTTCAGAACCAGGGCCAGATATGCTTGAGAAGCCGGCCTTCTAATAAAGGAGACTCCATCGACGAACACATCATAGGGAGACTCGGTAGAATTTCCATCGAGCTGAAAAGCAACGGCTAAGCGGTCGGATTCCCCTGGCACATGAACGGGGGGGACGGTTATATCAAGAATCAGGGCGTCTTGATCGATCTTGAAGCCCGAATAGTGAACTTGACCGTTGCGTATCTCGCCTGTCATCGTCAAGGTATGCCACTGTCCGCTTTGTAGGCATTGAGTAACGGGCGGATCCATGGGCACCCATTGCTCGGTTTGATTGGGGGCCCAGTATCGCCATTGCGGAGCACCATCCCCGACGTTCTGCCACTGAAGGGCGAACTCATAGCGCTTGGACTGATGCCACTTGTTCATAGTGAACTCAAGTGCCTGCACTACGGACGGGCTCCCCTGGTTATTGCAGGTCGTTGTGGGGCTAATCCAGAATGACAGCGTCAATGTGAATGCAGTAGCGGCTGGTTCGGGCAGTAAGTTTCGATAGCAATGTATGTTCGAATAGGCACTGCCGCCTACGATTGAACATCGAAGCGACTTACCAACAATAGATGGCGTTCCAGCATTCCCTTTGGTCCACGTAGGTAAACCCTCGCAGTGGACGCCCCAATCTGCGGCATCTTCGTCCAAGTCGTACACCGCGAAGGAGGGTGGATTGGCTGGCCTTTGGCTGCAATCAGCATCGGTCAACAATGATTCACTGAAACCACTCGCGATTAACGCAAGGGTGCCAACCACTATCACTATAGCAAGCCCACAGGCGGAGATCGTCAGCAACCGCCTGTTACCTACCGTAGCCATTGCCCACTCTAGTTCCATTGTAGTCTATTTGACCCACACCCAGATAGAGTCAGATGGCTCTCTGGCTCCTTTTCTCCACAGCTTTATCTCTGTCTCTCCTGAGTTCGGAGCGCCCACGTTGATCGCTGTCCCGGACATTATGTCCCAATACTTCTCCCCCAGTTGGTTCTCCTGAAAGTACTCAATGGTCATAACACAATCTGTTCGATCCCACTTTATCTCAACAGGGCTTGAAATGGGAAAGGCTGCAGCGTCGCTTCTTCTATTAGCAGGAGCACCTAGAGGAGATGTGATCTTTGCCTCACGACAGGGATCACGACATCCTGTAACCAGTGCGCTGACCAGCATGCCTGTTCCGAACCCGATTACTAGGCCTGCGATCAACAGTATGAGTCGCCACCTCCTTGCGGCCTTCAAAGTGCTAATCAGAGCTGCAATCATGGCTCCCACAGCAGTGATAACCGCCACAATGATAGGCTCAGACATTTTCAGCTCCTCTCTTTGTGAACAAGGGCCCGTGGCTGGCTTTCGTCTGGTGTGCCCCAGGAGTTACACTCAAGGCCCCCCCGCTCGCTCCGTATCACAATCGCTGGTACCAGGATACCTCTACCGTCCGTGTCGCTGCCTTGGGCTAGCCAGTGCCACGGAAACAAAAAACACCCACTTACCTCGACGGCGCGTGGGTGTTATGGCGCTGCAATGTTTGCCGCCAAGGCGCTCCTGCTGCCCCGGCCAATGGTTGCGGCTACGAAGATTACGAGGCGTTCTTGCTTGTCTGATCTATGTAAAGTATACCACAAAATTGTGCACAAGTCAATGATTTCGGTGGCCGCAGCGAAAATTGATGGGTGCTCCTTCTTCTCCTCGTACAACAGCGCAGGGCCCACATCGCAAGCGAGCGCGACATCAGCCCCACCCAAGAGATCGTCCTGAGACAGTGTGAGACCTTCGGGGGTCATCACCCCGGACACCCACTTCCCCAAAGTCTGCTGTTCCCAACACCAACAGATCGTTGTGAAGGTAGCCAGGGTAGCGCCGGAGATGACGGTAGAAGCAGCTCTGGACGATGCCGCTGCCAGGGCCTATCCAAAGTCGGCTTCTTGTCGTGCTAAGACGGGCTAGAGCCGAAGCATACTGTTCATCTCTACTATGACGGACGCAAGTGAAGCGCAGCGAGCGAAGCGTCCGTCATAACGTCCAGAACCACTTGCCGCCGATTCTAGCACGATAAGCCCCAAAAACCAAAACCCGACTCTGCTTTTGGCGCGACGGGCACCTCGCCGCAAGGCGGTCAAGTTAAGGACAGGTGAACAAGCTGGGCATGCCCCCTGACGACCAACCTCACCCGCACTGATGAATTATCCTCCCCAAACAAAGCGGTGGTTACAGCAATCGTCTCCTTAGGCACTCGGTAACTTTCACTTCAATGGCTTGAGGTGTGTCTTCAACAATCTCAACGGTCTATGGCGCGCCCCAGTCTTCCTCAACAAGCCTGATCAGCGGTAAGGGCGCTAACTCATCTGCCGAGCACTTGACCAGGCCTTTGCCTGAGACGGTCTCAAACCGACAACTACAATCGAGGCGGCGGGCTGACCTCGAACCTGGCGCGGCCTGACATTGAATGTCTGTATAGAAGAACCCCGGTCCAATGAGTACCAGGTAGATAAAGAAGATCACACTCCCGAATATCGGCAGGGCCAGTAACATTGTGCGCCTGCCCGTTGGCCGCGCCCAAACGCCGACAAGAAACGTTATCAGAGCAGGCAGTGATCCGACCGCTATATAGAAGTAGGGTGTGGAGGCGGCCATCGGCGGAGCCAAGAAAATCCTCTGTCTCATCATCCAGACACCAACAAGTACACACGCAATAAGAACAGCCAGCGTCAACCCACCCACCCTGTTCCATGTCCACTTTCTACTTTGCGTCATGTCAGTAGTCATCTGCCTCTCCAAGGCGGAAGTGGTAGATGCGTAACGTCCTGGCCGCGGCCTCGATGTGGCGCATCCATCGAATGTGGGCCAGCCGCGGCTCAGGCCGGTCGAAGAATCCCCACTCGTCGAGCAGGTGGATGCGTCGGGCATGTGCACCTCCAATCCGGCGACGCCTGCAGTATATGGCCAACTTTGCTTCTTTGTCAAATCGGGGGGGGAAAAGGGCCTATGACGGAACAATACCCCGAAGGATCCCTGGATCAGGTTCGCGACGGCATCCGCCTCAAGCATTGCTGTATCCGCACCGAGGAAGCCGCGCAACCGAAGCCCAGCCAGGAGACGTAGCGGTGGCCGATGGGGACGGGGTGATCGTGGTGCCCAGGTTTATCCCGGTGGCGATGGGCTGAGGTCAAACGTCAACTCTGGACCATTCAGGTGAATGTAGAGACAATTCAGCACGTCGCGGCCCAGCAGGGTCCGCTCGCCCGGAATAGGCACGACCTCAAGACCACGGAAGCGCACGCCAGCAATCTCCAAGCGAACAACGTAAGTAGAAAGCAGAACACGCGCATCGTCGTACCCCTCGACAGGGACTATCCGGACTGGGGCAAGACCCAGCCTGTCCACCAAGCGTTGCGGAATCCCAGAGATGTCAGCGCCGGTGTCAAGTTGGGCAGATAGCACCTCCCGCTGACCGGTCATGGGGTGCTGGACGATCACCTCTACAAAGGGAGCAGGCGGGTCAATATTGCGGTCGTACGGTATCATTGCGACCCCAGACGAGGGCCTGTGATCCTGTAGACCCTCGGCGATTCCTCGACTTGCTGGACGTAGACGGGCACGTAGCCGAGCCGGTCGTAAACGCGGACCGCGACTTGGGCCACGCTCTCGCCCGGATGACCGACCTCGACAACCTGGCCATCGTGGATGGCGACGACGCGGCCACGATACTCCTGCAGGAGTTCAGGCAGCAGTGCAGCGAAGGCCGCCGCCTCGCGCTCGAACGCTCCGTGGTCCTGGCCAACCCGCTGCGGATGGTGCTGCGCCTCCTGCCAGGCACGGAAGGCCGTATATTCCTCGGGTGGGACGAGTACACCGATCACCCGCTCACCCTGGAGCACCTGGACCGGCCCTTCGGACAGGGCCGACTCGTCGAGGGTGAGAGTGTATGGGGCCTGGGCTTCCTTGAGGACTAGCGTCTTCATAGGAGTCACCTGAGCAGAGTATAGCACAGGGCCTCCGGAAGTCAATAGAGCCTGGCGTAGCCGTGACCATACCCCCCACTGCGTGGGGGGCTTCAGAACACAATTGAGACCCCCACTACGTGGGGGCTTCGGGCGGGCCTTTTGCGGGGGCCTTATTCGCCGTACAGCGCCCGGTAGACGGAGAGGTGCTCTTTGATGCGCTGGAGGTACAGGCGGGGTTCGTCCAGGGTGATCAGTTCGAGGAACAGGTCAGGGTCGGCACCCGCATCGTCGAGCCAGCGCTGGGCGTTGGCAGGGCCGCCGTTGTAGGCAGCCAGGGCGACCTCGATCTGGCCATCGAAGCGCTCGCGCTGCTGCGCCAGGTAATAGGTGCCGAAGCGCAGGCTGACGTACGGACGGTACAGGTCGGCGGTCTGGTAGCCCGGCGGCCAGTCCAACTCGGCGGCGATCTGCTCGCCGGTGGAGGGGATCACCTGCATCAACCCGTGCGCGCTGGCGCTGGAGGTGGCCAGGCTCTCGAACAGGCTCTCCTGGCGGATGAGGGAGAAGATGAGCAGCGGGTCGAGGTCGCTTTCCTGGGCGTTCTCGAACACCAGGTCCTCATAGTAGGTGGGATAGGCCAGGCGGGCGACGAATGGGGGAGCGTCGAGGGTGGCGGTGACCGGCGAAAGGGCGACGACCCTGGCAGCGCAGAGGATGGAGGAGCGGTAGAGGCCCACGTCGCGGAACAGGAGCGCCAGTTGGTACTGGGCCAGCGCGTCGGAAGCGGTGGCCCAGCGCAGGGCCTCCAGTTCCCCTTTCGCCTCGTCGAAGCGGCCCAGCCGCCACAGTTCGAGCCCGCGCTGCAGGCGGGGGTCGGCGGCCAGGGCGGGATCGAGTTCATTCACGGCCGCTCCGTCCGGTAGCCCCAGCCAGCCGGCCAGCCAGCGCTCCGCCTCGGCCTGGGCCGCGATGGCTTCATAGTCCGGTGCGTAGCCGGCGGGCGGGAAGGGCGGGGCGAGCGGGTCGGCGGCCAGGTCGGTGGCGCGCAGGCCATAGTAGCCCTGGGGATCGGCGGCGGTAGCCCCTTGGAAGGCAGCCTGGGTCGCCACCAGGTCCCCCTGAGCCAGGCGCAGTTTGCCCAGCCACAGCAGGGCGGCGGGGCGGTAGGGAGAGTCGGGGTAGACCTGGGGCAGCGTGTCCCAGGCGACGGCGGCGGCCGGCAGTTGCCCGAGCCGGTAGGACTGCAACCCGCTGCGGAAGAGGGCGGGCGGGCCATAGTCGGAAGTGGGATAGCGGACGTGGCAGTCCATGTAGGCCTGGGCCGCGGATTCCAGTTCACCGGCGCGTTCCAGGAGGCGGGCCGCTTTCCAGAGCGCCTCCGGCGCGCGGGCGTGACTGGGGTCGGCCTCCACGAACTGCCGGTAGGCCTCGACGGCGGCGTCCGTGTCGTCCGCGTCGGCGTGCGCCTGGGCCAACCCCATCCAGGCATCCCCCACGCGGGGCTCGTCGGGGTGGGTGTCAATCAACATCTGGAACTCTTCGACGGCCAGGGCGGGGCTGCCGGCGGCCAGGTAGGAAAGGCCGGCGTACCAGTGGACGTCGGCGGAATGGGCCTTGGGATGGGCACGGAGGTAGCGATAGAGCGCTTCGACGGCCGGGCCGTAGGCTCCCCCGTAGTAGTCCACGACGCCGCGCATATAGTCATCCACCGGGCGGCCGGCCTCGACGAGTTTGACCAGCGAGAGGTAGGCATAGTAGGCCTCGGGGTAGGTCTCGACGACGGCCAGGTGGCGCTCGTAACCGGCCGCGGTATCGCCGGCCAGGATGAGCGTCTCGGCCGCCTGGTGCTCGAGGCGGGCGCGGTAGGCGCGGACCTCGGCGTTCTCGAGCATGGCGTCGTACTGGGCGACGGCGGCGGGATAGTCCTGCAGGGCGACGTGAGTGAGGGCCAACCGCTCGCGCACGTCGAACTCGAAGGGGACGTCGGGCGCGCCGGCGACGGCGGCCGCGTAGGCGTCGGTGGCGGGCAGGTAAGCGCCGCCCGCGTAGAGCGCATCCCCCAGCCACAGGTTCACGTAGGCGGTGATGACGGTGCCGGCCGCCAGATAGGCGCGGTATTCGTCGGCAGCGGCCAGCGGGGCATCCAGCCCCACCAGCGCCTCCGCCAGCAGAAAGTGGGCCTGGCGAGCCTGTTCCCCCTCTGGAGCGGTGGCGAGAAAATCGCGCAGGGCGGTGCCGGCGTCGGCATAGGCCCCAGCGCGCAGGTGGGCGGTGCCGAGGGCCAGCCGCACGCCGGCGGCGGCCGCCCCGTCGAGGGGCAGGTCGAGCAGGCGGCGGTAGGTCTGAGCGGCGTCGTCGTAGTCGCCGTAGTGTGACGCGCGCGCAGCATCGGAGAGCAGCACGGCCGGGTCGGGAGTGGGGGTGGGGGTGGGAGGCGGGGTGGGAGTGGGAGTGGGCGTGGCGGTGGGGGCGGGGGTAGGGGTGGCGGTGGGGGTGGCGAAGAGCGGCGGCGGGGTCAGGTTGAAGGGCAGGGTACAGGCCAGCGCGGCAAAAGCGAGCATGAGCAGGGCCCCGAGGGCCAGTCTGGGTTTGTGCATGGCCCTATTATCGCAGGGGAGGGGAGTTTGTCAACATACGTGATCCTAATCCCCCCCGTAGCCAAAGGCACGTTTGACCCGCTCAGGACATAGGAGTATAATCTGAATCCATCCGAGATAGAGGGGAACGAGTTGGGCCTGGGAAGGAAGCCACGACGAATCCTCGAACGAATACGGAATGCCATACTGGACGGCGAGTACGATTTGACACGTCACGCTGTTGATGAGATGGCCGAGGATCGTTTAGACATCTTGGACGCCGAACATGCCATTCTGAGCGGCGAGATTACAAGAACGGAAATAGATGACCTGCGTGGTCCGAGGTACACCATTATCGGGCTGGCAGAGGATCGCAAGAGAGAAGTGGGAGTCGTCGGTCGTTTCACCGAGACGGATATCTACCTCATTATCACGGTCTATGAGGTCACGGAACCAGGGGAGTGGTGAGATGTACGGATATAAGTGCGAGTATTGCGACGGTCTCGTGCAGGAACGAATTGTGGAGCGAGAAGCATTCAAGTACCGAGACGGTTTCGTCATTCTGGAGAACGTGCCCGTGGGCGTGTGTGACAAGTGTGGCTATCGCTACTATCATTCAGTTCTGTTGCACCGAGTTGAAGAGATTGGCGCACAGAGGAAAACGCCGAAGTGCATGGAATTGGTTCCTGTCGCTGCATTTGCTTGAAACCCCGGTACCTGCAGCAGGCTGCATGTCTGTTGGTGATAGATCGTTTCCGGCCCCCACCCCGTCTATATGACTGAAAGACCAACAGGACCGCGAGTAGGAGGTAGAGCCATGAGGAACGTATTACACAGCGCGTTTATGGTGGCCGTGCTGGTGGCGCTGGTGGGCTGCGGCGGAGGGGGTGCACCTGGCGGGCAGCGGGCACCGGGGGAGAGCGTCCGTTCAGACAGGCCACGGGCCAGCGCGCCCGAGGTGGCCGCGCCGGACCTGGCGGAGCAGGTGGGCGGCAACAGCGCCTTCGCCTTCGACCTGTACCAGGCGCTCAGGGAACAGGACGGGAACCTCTTCTACTCCCCCTACAGCATCTCGCTGGCACTGGCCATGACGTACGCCGGGGCGCGCGGCGAGACCGAGCGACAGATGGCGGACGCGCTCCACTTGACCCTCCCGCAGGAGCGGCTGCACCCCGCCTTCAACAGCCTGGACCAGGCGTTGGCCTCGCGCGGGCAGGGGGCGCAGGGGCAGGATAGCGCGGCTGGCCAGCCGACAGGCTTCCGGCTGAACGTGGTCAACGCCATGTGGGGCCAGCAGGGCTACGAGTTCCTGCCCGCGTTCCTGGACCTGCTGGCGGAGAACTATGGGGCCGGGCTACGGGTGCTGGATTTTGCCAGCGCGCCGGAGGAGGCGCGGACCACGATCAACGAGTGGGTCAGCCAGCAGACGGAGGGCCGCATCGAGGACCTGATCCCCCAGGGCGCGCTCGACGCGCTGACGCGGCTGGTGCTCACCAACGCCATCTATTTTAACGCGGCGTGGGCAGACGCCTTCGAGGCGGCCCAGACCCAGGACGGCCCGTTCCACCTGCTGGGCGGGGGCGAGGTGAGCGTGCCGCTGATGGGGCAGACGGACGGCTTTGGATACGCCGAGGGAGAGGGGTACCAGGCGGTCGAACTGCCGTACGACGGGTGGGAACTGGCGATGGTGGTTCTGCTGCCCCGGGCGGGCGAATTCGAGCGCTTCGAGAGTGCGCTGGACGCGGGGCGGGTGGAGCAGATCATCGGCAGCCTGGAGTACCAACAGGTGAGGCTGACGATGCCGAAGTTCGAGTTCGAGTCGGGGTTCAGCCTGAAGGAAGCGCTGGCAGCGCTGGGGATGGCAGAAGCGTTCTCGGAGCAGGCAGATTTCTCCGGCATGACGGGGCGGCGGGAGCTGTTCATCAGTGAGGTGGTCCACCAGGCATTCGTCTCGGTGGACGAGGCAGGGACGGAGGCGGCGGCGGCCACGGCGGTGATGATGGCGCCAACGTCGGCGATGGCGGAGCCGGTGGAGATGACGGCCGATCGGCCGTTCGTGTTCCTCATCCGCGACCTCGAGACCGGCACGATCCTGTTCGTGGGGCGGGTGGTGGAGCCGAGGGGATGAAATGAGCGAGTGCCCCCCACCCAGGGGTCTCAGTCTTCAGGGGGATGCCATCCGGCCAGAATCCAGTAGCTACGAACTTCGAGTGCGTCTGGATCGTCGCTGAGATGCAGCGTGTCAACCGTCGCCCTGCCTACAGGGGTCAGGCCAATGATGCGCAGCCCGTCTTCACTCCAACGGAAGTGGTCGTTCCATACCTGGATGCGCGGGTTAAACAAGGGCACAATCTCACCTGACTCCGGGTCTATTCCGGTCGTCTTGCCGCCTTTGTAACGGTTGCAGATAGGGCAAGCAAGCCACAGATTCGATTCATCGTCACCCCCGCCCTGGGCAAGGGGTGTAATGTGCTCGATCTCCAGCCGTGCCATCACCAGGTGCTGTGGGCTCAGGCAATACCCGCAGCGGCCACGTGCAATGGCACGTATCCGTCGTTCGACGACAACAGGAATACGCCTACGACTCATGGCCCAGCGGTGGCCTTAATCCACGTTGTACAGCGATCTTGAATGCTTGCGCCTTGCGCACCAGGCCCCGCCGGTAGGCCCTCATCAACTCGTCCAACCGGATGCGTCCCTGATCATCCAGTGCCCCCTCGCGATTTTCCGATAGCAAGCGGCTCAGTTCCGCCTGTTCCTCTGGCTCCATCTGCAGATCGCACAGCGCCAACACTTCGTCATCGGACAAGGAGGCAGCCGGGGGCTCAACCGCTGCCTGGTCCAGCCATTCAGCCAGTATGTCCTCCACACGCCGCTCCGTTCGTGCAGCCAGGTACGTCGCGCTGCGTGCGACACGTTCAGACACCCTGATCGTCACAGTTTCTGTCATCGCTACCTTTCCAGCCTGCCTCAATCTACCGTATTATACGCCAGGTATCTCCCAATGAAAAGCCCGGCTTTATGAGACCGTGGCCGACCAGCACTATGCTGGATCTGGCAACCCAACGGGAGCATACGAGGGTAAATACTGCTAACGGCGCTGTTCAACGGCACTGGACTCACTGCCGAACAGCCGGCCTTCTTGCAGGCGCTGCAAGCCTGTGGCGGTGGGGGCCGGATAGGTGTAGGACTTGTCATCCCACTGCCGTTCCACCTCACGTGTGTACCCTCCCGCCTGGAGTGCGTCGAGGAAGTCCAGGAGCGCATCCACTCCGCCGCGCAACCCCTCCAGCGCGCCAAAGTATTCGCCCGAGACGATCAACTGGCGGCGCGCCCGTTTGCGGTCGGGGTCGGTCTCGTACCGCGTGATGGCGTAGTCGTTGCCCAGCAGGATGTAGGCCAGCGTCTTGGGGCCATACGGCGCCCGCCCTCTCACGTCGGCCAACCCGGCGTTCCAGGCCACTGCTTTCAGAAGCGTGTATCGGGCGTCCTGGTAGCGGCCGGGATCGGTGGGATCCTCCCACGCCGGCTCACCGGCCCAGGGAACGGCCAGGTTCACGTCGCACAGCGAGCAGCACTCACCGGCAGGCGTGGGCGGCTTGTCGGCCCCCAGGTACTGGAGGATTTCCTCCCGCAGGCAATTGCCCACCTTCAACGACTCAGCATAGCGGCGCATGGTGGCCAGGTTGGCCGTCATTTCCTCCCGCACCCGATTGGCCTCCCCCACCCCCAGGTCCAGCCGCGTTCCTCCCAGCATGTTGGGCCCCGGCGTCAGCACAAAGGCCCGCGCAAAGCCCCGGTAGATCAAGCAGCCCTGCAAAGCCAGGCGGTACAACGCCTCGTCCAGCGCCAAGGGGTCCAGCCCCTGCGCAAGCGCGGCGGCCACGACCGGCAGTTCACCACGCGCTACGGCGTTGATCCCATGGATCTCCAGCACCCGCCCGACGGCCTCCCCGGCCGGCCCCGGCGCCACCGCTCGCGCCCGCGCGGCCACCGCCTCCAGGGGGGCCAACAGGCGCGCGCTGGCCTTGAGCGTGACGTCCGGGCCACGCCGGACAAAGCCCATCTCTTCCAGCAGGTGCAGGTGGATGCCCAGTTCCCGTTCCTCGTCGAACCCCAGATCGTCGGCCATCTCCTGCGGGTCCACGTAGGTGGGGGAAGCCTCGCCGGCACGGCAGCGGCGACGCACCCATTCCAGCACGTTCGCCACCTGCTCCGGCTCAGGGAGACTGCGGGGGATAAAGTACTGCTCGTGGATCCACAGGTCGTCCTGGTGATATAGCAGAACGCACCAACTCACCTGGCCATCGCGCCCGGCCCGGCCCGCTTCCTGGAAGTAGGACTCGACGTCTCCGGGAATCTGGTAGTGGACCACGTAGCGGACGTCCGGCTTGTCCACGCCCATGCCAAAGGCCTTGGTAGCGACGATGGCGTTGATCTGGCCGTCCAGGAACATGTCCTGGACCTCCTGGCGGGTCTGGTCGTCCATCTTGCCGTGGTAACAGCGGGCGTCCAGCCCCACCGTCTCCAGCCGGCGGGCCAGCCGTTCCGCCTCGCGCGTCGTGTTGACGTAGACGATGGCGCTCTCGTTGCGCCGGTCGGCCGTGCGGAGGATGCGCAAGAGGATGCGCAGTTTGTCGCGCTGGCTGTGCACGCGCAAGCCGGGGCTGGTGCGGTTGTACACGACGAAGCGCAGTTCCGGGCGATTGGGGTTGCGTTCCACTACCTGGTAGCCCGGGCGCAGCGCCAGGCGCGCGGCGATCGAAGCGCGCACGCGAGGGGTGGCGGTGGCCGTCATGGCGGCGACCGGGGGCCGCCAACCCTGGGCCTCGGCGACGACGTCCACCAGGTGACGGATGTACAGAAAATCGGGCCGGAAACTGTAGCCCCAGGTGTGGACGCAGTGGGCTTCGTCCACCACCACCTGGACGACGTTGCGGGCGGACTTGAGCGCCGCGAGGAGCCGTGGGTCGCGCACCCGTTCGGGAGCGACGTAGACCAGGCGCACCGTCCCTTCCTGCATGCGCTGGTAGACGCGCTCCTGCTCCTCGGCGGATTGGCTCGAGTCCACCCGCTCGGCCACGGCCAGCCCGCGGTCCAACAGCCGGTCCACCTGGTCCTTCATCAGCGCCTTGAGCGGGGAAAAGACCAGGGTGGTGCCCTCCCGCAACAGGGCCGGCAACTGGAAGGTGAAGGACTTGCCGGAGCCGGTGGGCAGCACGACCAGCGCATCCTGCCCGGTGAGCGCCGCGCGCACCACGTCCGCCTGCTCTGGTGGGTGCCATTCCCAGAAGCCGAACAGTTCCCGCATCCCCCGCAGCACGCGCTCCCAAACTTCGTGGAGACGGGCGAGGGAAACGGCGCGCGGCAAGCGCAGGTCGCCCAGGAGCCGCTCCAACCCGGTCAGCAGCCGCTCCGGCACCTCGGCCAGGATGCGCTCCATGCGGGCCCGGTCAATGCGCCAGTGCGGAGGGGCCTGGGCCATGTGGGCGGCGATTGCCCCATACACGGCCCGGCGAGACAGCAATATCTCGTCCTGCTCCAACACCGTAGGTCCTCGGTGGCCTTCACCCGCGCCGGGCAAGGCCGCCAGCAGGTCCTGGCGATATTCCCGGTTCCACACCCGCTTGTCCAGCAACAGGACCGCCCCGATGTCGTCCTCGTCGCGGATCAACCGGCCAAAGCCCTGCTTAAAGTCAATCAGCATCAAGGGGAGAACGTAGTCGGCGAACTCGTGACCATGGCGGGCGCGGACCTCGGCGGCACGGGCGCGGGTCACGGGGTTCCCCAGGAGCGGGAAGGGCAATTTCTCCATCACCACGTAGGAGACGTTGGGGCCGGGCACGTCCACCCCGGCCCAGAAACTCTTCAACCCCAACAGGACCGAGCCGGGGCGGGCTTTGAGGTCTTCCAGCAGCGCCTTGCGGGTGCCGGTCTCGTCCTGGCAGCCGACAGGGATGCTGTGCTGGCTCAAGGCCGGCTCCAGCGCGCGAAAGACTTGCCGCATGCGGTCGCGGGCGGTGAACAGGGTCAGGCCGTTGCCGCCGGTGAAGCGGTAGAACCAGCCCAGTTCCTGGGCCACCTCGTCCACAAAGTTCTGGATCTCGCTGGGCCGGGCGTCGGAGCGCATGTAGCGAGCGACGACGAACAGGGCCCGGCCATAGTCGAACTCGGGCGGCAGGGAGAGCGCGTCCTCCGGCCGCACGCGGTCCAGGAGGCCCAACCGGTCGAGGACGAAGCCGAAGCCGGCCTCGCGGGTGGTACGCAGGGTGGCGGAAGTGAGGACCAGGGATTGGCAGGAGGCGTAGAGCCGCTCGGCCAGGTAGGGCGCTACGCGCACCGGGGCGCGTTTGACCGCCCAACGGTAGGGGCCGACATGTTCATCTCCGGAGTCCCGGACTTGTCCGGGCGGCTCACGCCGGACCCCCAACGAGTTGGGGACCCTGGTAGCCTGATCCGCGGTGGGGTCAGCAGCCGGCTCAACCTCGATCCAGTGCACACGGACGAGCCGGTCGTAGCCGACGCGCAACAGGTCTTCGAGCAGGCGTGCCTGTGCGGCCAGTTGTTCGGCCAGGAAGCCCAGTTCGTTGTGCGTCTCCTGCTGGAAGGCGGGCAGGGGGTGCTCGTCCAACCAACCGTTCAACCGCTCGAGCGCCCGGCCGGTCTCCTGCAGCGCCTCCGATACCCGCTGGCGCGCTTCCTCGACCGGCTTCCAACTGCGAGGGTTGGCGCGGCGCGGGTCGGCCTCCAGGGTCAGGCTGGCTCCGTAGCGTGGGTCCACCCGGGCCTGGTTCAGTTCCAGGTAGCGCCGCAAGCGCTGGCCAAAATCCTCCGCCAGCGTGTCCAGGCCATTTCGGCGGGCCAGGGCGCGGGAGAGCAGGCGCTGGCCCGCCGCGTCGTGCACCTTGTCGCGCACGCGGATCAGCACCCCCTGACCTGAGCGGGGGTCCCACAAGCGGTTCGCCAGGTAGGCGACGCTGCTCCAGGAGACCTCGTCGGTGGCGGCGTCCGTGGCTGCGTCCTCCAGGCTGTGGGCCTCGTCCACCACCACGCGGGCGAAGGGCAGCCCGCTCTGCCCCCACTCCCTGGAAAGCAACAGGGCGTGGTTCATCACGACCACGTCGGCCACCTGGGCGCGGACGTAGGCCAGGCGATGGAAGCAGGATGCACGCGCCGGGCAGCGCTCACGGGAGCATTCCCCCTGCTCTGCCCGCAGCGCGTCGCACAGCCGGGCGAGGGCCGGGAAAGTCGTGATGGCCCAATAACTCAGTTCGTCCAGGGTCCCCTCGCGGGTGGCGGAGAGCCAGGCCAACAGCACCAGCCAGGCGAAACGCTCCTCCTCGTCCAGGGCCTGGGGGTCAGCCTGGGCATAGACGGCCGCGGCGCGCTCCAGGCAGACGTAGTTGCGCATGCCTTTGAGCACCTGGGCGCGGAATTCCTGCCCCAGGTTCCGGCGCACCCGCTCCAGATCGCCCGCCATTTGGTCCTGGAGCAGGCGGGTGTAGGTGGAGATGGCCACCGGCTCTCCCTGGCTACGCGCCCATAGGACGGCGGGGACCAGGTAGGCGAAGGTCTTGCCGGTGCCGGTGGGGGCTTCGATGGCCAGGAAGCGGCCGTCCAGGAAGGCGCGGGCCACGTGCTCGACCATGTGGAGTTGAGATGCGCGCCGCTTGAGGCCGTGGCGAGCGATCAGACTATCGAACTGCGCTCGCACCGCCTCGGGCGTGAAAAAGTCCAGGCACGGCAGTTGCTCCTCTGGAGGGGGCTGGGGGTGGACCAGGCCCTCGACGATGGCCGGACCCTCTGCCGCGCTAGCAGAGGTGCTGAGCCCGAGGGCAGCAGCCGCCCGTGGCAGCAACCGGATGAACTCTCCGGCCAGCAGAGGGTGCGCCACCGTGCGCTGCCGGATCGCCTCGACCAGGCGGGGGAGCACCGCCGCGAGCACCAGGACGTCCACCACGGCGTTGTGGAAGCCGGTCCACGAAAAATCCTGCACGCCGTGCCGGAGCGCCCACCGTTCCACCTGGCGGCCCCCCTCCAACCCTGCTCCGACGCCGAGCGCGCGGGCCAGTTCCTCCAGTTGGAAACTGCCTGTGCCTGCCCGGGCCAGGCAGGCCAGTTCCATCGAATCCACGAGGGGATTACGCGCGTCCCAGGCCGTGGCCTCGGCCGCCCGTTGCAGGAAGGACAGGTCGAAACGCGCGTTGTGGGCCACCAGCGGCAGGTCGCCCACCCAGCGCTGAAATCGCTGCAGCACCTGTGGCAGAGGCGCGGCCCGCGCCAGTTCCTCCTCCCACGCGGGGTGGTCTGCAAAGCCCAGTTTGACCTTGAGGCCATAGGGGATCTCGTGCCCCTCCAGGTTCACGTACTCGTCGAACACCGGGGGCAGTGCGGTCCCGTCGCCGGCAACGGCAGCCGCCGGCTGGCCGTCCACGATGCGCACGGCGGCGATCTGGACGATGCGGTCGCGCTCAGGCTTGAGGCCGGTGGTCTCCAGGTCGAAGGCGACGAAGGCGCCCAGGGGCGGCAGATCGGCCAGGTAAGGCCGCACGACCAGCCCCCGCGCGCGGGGCAGTTCTTCGACGCCCGCCACGACCTTCTCCGCTTCCACCGCCCCCCTGGAACGCCACAGGCCGCCGGACATGGGCACGAACAGGTCGGGGTGGGCACGCAGGGCTTCCTGGACCTCGGGGGGGGTACAGCGCAGGCCGGCCCCTTCGATGAGCGTCCGGCGGACCTCCCGCTCGGTGAGGCCGTCGGGGTGGTCGTCGAGGACTTGCCGGATGGGCTGAGCCAGGGCCTGGTTCATCTCACTTCAACAGGGTCACCACGCCGTCGCGCACATCCTCGTAGGGCACAAACTGCGGCAGGAGCGGCCGCAGGTCGCGCTCCCAATCGGTGCGGACGCGTTCCACGGTCTCCGCGAGCGCGCCAGGATTCCACGCCACGCCGTAGAGGGCCAATTTGCGCTCGATCAGCGCCGGGTCGGGCCGCACTCCCCGGCGCAGTAGCAGCCAGAGATCGTACAGATCGCGCGGCTTGCTTCGCACCAGCAGCGCGCGCACTTTCTCCGCCACCAGGTACTCCAGCGTCAACACCGTGACCACGAAAGGGCGCACGTCGTCGTACTCCGAGGCCACCAGTTCGCGGCGCGTTTCCACTTCCTCCGGCCGCCGGTTGACGTCCACCCGCACCTTGCCCTTGCTGCGGTCACGCCCGTCGTAGAGCGGCCCCTGGTAACTGACGTCGAAACTGTAACCCACGTCGGAGGTCCAGGTGTTACGCACCTCGGCCAAGACTCCAAAATTCTCCAGCCTGGCGACGACCTCTCCCCACAGAGCCTGTAGCAGGGCCACGTCGCCGGGTCCATTGAAATCCAGGTCCTCCGAGTAGCGGTTGCCGCTATACTACCCCCTGTGGAATCATCTCCGCCTCGGAGACGTTGACGACGACCTGCCAGCGGGGTGCGGTACGGCCAACACGCGGGCGGGCCGGGTCCAGTTTGACCGGGCTGGCGGAGCGCATCAGCCCCTGTACAGGATGGCCCAACGTCTCCAGCAGATAGCCCAACCGGGAGCCCAGGCTCTTGTCTCCCATGCGGTTGGCGTATTCGACGAGGGTGGGAACGTCCACAACTTCCAACGCGGCCCGCAGCGCTTTGGCGACCTCCGCGATGCCCCCAGCGTAGCGCGGCTGGTCCAGGCTATCTACGATGGCCTTGGCCTCGTCGGCCACGAGCACCGGCAGGTCGCCCACCATCTCCCGGCGATAACCGAAGAACTTAACCGGTTTGACGGTGACGAAGCGGAAGCGCAGGTCCCGAAAAGCCACGGAGCGCTTCTTCTTGGTCGTCGCGATGAAGGTGGTGAGGGGCACCTGTTCGGTGAAACCGTAAAAGTGCAGGGCAGACCAATAGGAGACGTAGGCCGGGGCGGCCAGGTGGCTGGCGACGAAAAGCGGGTTAGAGAGCACCCGTGCCGGTTCCAGGCCCAGCAACAGGAATTTGCCCTGCTCGACCTCGGCGACGAGCCCAGCGGCCCTGAGCCGGACGAGCAGGCGATAGGCCTGTCTCCGCTCCAGGCCAAGCAAGTCGGCCAGGAGAGCGGGAGTGAAGTAAAACAGGTCACGCTGGTGCAATTGCCGGGCGACAGAAATCGGGGATAGACGTTCTGTCATTTGCGGTAATTCTCTACTCGATTTATACCTGCCATTCTACCACAGCGGGCCACCGAGCGCAAGGCTGTCATTGTGCAAGAACTGCCCGCAGCAGCCCGAGGTCCCACAGCCGCCCGACCGTCTCGGGCGGGATGGGCTGGCCGGGCAGGCAGAGGATCGCGTAGGTGTGGGAGTCGTAAGCGGCGTGCGCAGGGGTGCAGGAGCCCGGCGGCGGCCCGGCCAGCACCCAGCGGGGGCGCTGGCCGGGATCGGCGTTCTCGAACAGGTCGGACCGCTCGCGCAGCCCCAGGTAGAGGCCGAACAGGCCGGGGTCGCCCGCGGCCAGCGGGGGCTGAACCAGTGGAGCCAGGGCTTCGGTGGGCTGTGGCGCATCCTGGCCGACCATGGCCCAGGCCAGGGCGGCCAGTTGGAAGTCGGAGGGAGGGACGGCCAATTCCCGCAGAAAATAGCGTCCGGCCAGGCGGAGGAAGCGTTCGTCAGCGCGCAGGGCGTCCAGGAGTTGGCTGACGATGCGCTCGCCGTAGGTCAGAATGATGGCCTCGGCCCGCTCCTCCAGGTCCGGGGCTCTGCGCTTGGCGGCGACAACCTCCTGCACCTTGGCGTGCCACTTGCGGGCCTCGTCACTGCCGCGGGGGGCCCGCCGGTACATGGCCGGTTTCTCCACCCGGTCCAACCGCACGGTCACCTCTCCTGGTACGACGGCGACGATCTCGCCGACCAGGGGTTCGAATATGTGGGTCGTGGGAATCCGGCGCGCGACGATGACGTGATCGCCTACCTTCCATTTCCCGGCCGGGTCCCACAGGCGGACGGAAGGATCGGCGGCCCAGGCGGGTTGGGCGGGGGCGCTGGTTTCGTGGCCGTGGCGCAGGCGGCCGCCCACGACGCGCCGGGCCAGGGCGGTCAGGTCGTGAGCCTGGCCCGTATCGCGGATGTGGGTGGCGATGCGCTCCAGGTCGGCCTGGGTGATATGGAATTCGGAGAGCCAGTATTGGTCGGAGGATGGGTCGGTCATGGTGCTTCCTCTATTGTGTCGTGGCCGTCGAATGAAACTGCTATTGTGAAGGGCTACCAACTGATTCCAGGTGCAGGCTGGACAGCGATTGACGGCCCGGACGGCGATAAAGTCGCCGTCCTACGGAACAGCGCCCGATCAATCGGGCTACCAGACATTTTCCAACCCCATCGGCGGGACATTGCTCCCCGCCGCCG
>Ga0315284_10002084_pt1 | contig 28679 bp, 43 predicted proteins | sample YL17G09_16_MG_FD_203696 | JGI IMG/M metagenome (GOLD analysis project Ga0315284, IMG submission 203696) | Sediment microbial communities from Yellowstone Lake, YNP, Wyoming, USA - YL17G09_16 | ecosystem: Environmental > Aquatic > Freshwater > Lake > Sediment | place: USA: Wyoming | collected...
CAATCTATTAATATTTTTATTAATTTGATATTTCCTTGTGCAGATGCCCATCTTAATGCAAGAGAGTTAGCTTCTCTAAAATTTAAACTTTCTTTTTTTATTTTTATAAGAAGATTAGCATATTTATATTGTTTTCTTTGTATAAGAAGACATAACAACGCATAATAACTTGTAGCATTTAAAAACTTATAATTTTCTGTAAATTCTTTACCATTGTTAGTTTTTTTAAACCACTCAGTTATCTTATGCATCAATCCAATACCCATATCTTGTATAGGATCGCTTTCTTTAGTAAACTTTTCATTTATATGTTCTCTTACTAATTTCATAAATGTATTTTGTCCTCCAATATTTTTACAAACAGCTCTAACTTCTTTTTCTGTAAATCGTTTGGCATTTTGCGTACATATGAAAGCGCCGGTACTCATGTCATGAACAGGATCTGATTCATCTGTAAATTTTTCATCTAATCTGGGATAAAATGTTTGCAAATTATTTTTCATTGATTCTTTTATTTCTTCTATTTTTTCAATTTCTATAAATACTTGAACACTTCCGGCCGTGCGAATTACTAATTTAACAGAATTGATTTTATCACCAATAATTACATCATAATTAATATAAATTCCTTTATTATTATTACTATCTTTGATGATAATTTTCCCTGTATTATTTTCAGAATCGCCAGTTCTAATATCATATAGAGTTAAGCCTCCATTTTCTTCATATTTTATAATTTTTACATCATCTGGATTACCACTAGCTTTTCCAACATATTTAAAAAATGTTGGATTTTTTCCTAAACTTAAACTATATGCTGCAATATTTATAAATATATTATTTTCTAAAGTAGTTTGTTCAATTAAATATTTTAACATTTTTAATGCTGCATATTTTCCAAGAGCCAAATCTGTTTTATTAAATCCATCAAGAGGTTTTTCAACAGCATATATAAAAGTATCTGAAATATTATTTTTTTCTAGTAAGGAAGGTATTTCATTTCTAATTTCAATTATTTTATCTAATAATTTTAGTTTATCCCATTTTCTTTCTTCTACAGTAATATTATAATGTTGTTTTGTTGAATTTATACTATCTAAATAACTTTTTCCTTTTCCGCCTCTAGCTTGGGTTTCTTTTAAAGATATTCCTAATATAGACCTATTTTTATCTATAATATCAAGATTATTTACAAATGTAGAGTTATAAATGTGTGCTTTTTGTTCCAGATTATCTTCATTTTTTGCATCTGCCCAGATTTTTAATATTTTTTGTTTTGATTCAGGTTTTATAAGAATTATATCCATGGGATTCCATTTATCAGACTTTAAAAATTTTAAATCTTTTGCAGCTCTAAATTTAAGATCGGAAAAAAAACTATCTTTATGTATTTCCCATGAACTATATAGACTTTCTTTTAATTTATTTGCAATAGACATTGCGTTAAATATATCATTAAGAAAACTAATATTAAAATTATTGGATTCTCCTTCAAGTGCATCTAATATTTGCGTTACATTTTTAATTTCTAGTCCTTTAATATCATTGATTTCGATATCTTTTTTTATTTTTTCAACTAATTCAAAATATTTAGTTTCTTTTTGTGATGGACTTTTTTTACTAAATGCTGCATAAGATTCTAGTGTATTAAAAAAATAAACTACCATACCTTCTTTAAAAGCTGCAAGGGTTTGTGTTAGTTTTTCTCCAGGTAAAGCACCTGAAAATTTTACTTTAAATAATTCACCATCTAAATTAAAACAAAGTGTTGGATATTTATCTGAAATTCCGCCAGCAGCTTTTCCCGGAGGAAGAATTTTTATAGAATTTATATCTATGTTTAAATTATAATCATTTATAACAGTCTTAACATCTTCCACTAATTCATCAGTACTAACTTTAATTCTATTTAATATTCTTCTTCCATTAATAAAATGATATTTAATTGAGAATTTTTTTTCAAGTTCTTTAAGAAGAAATACATTGCCCGCGCCTTTATTATATAAACGTTTTGTTATATTAAGGTTTTTTTCATCTTCCAATAATAATTTTGGATAAAAGGACATACTTTAATTTTATTTTATATATTTAAAAAAATTAAAATGAAAAATCCCGGTATAACCAGGATTTTAAAAATATTTAAATAGTGAGGGTGTATACTTTAATTATTCTGTATCAGTTGTCATTGATAATACACAAGTAGTATCACTATCTTTTGATTTAAAAACTAAACGATCTTCTCCTAATTCAACATTATAGTTTTCAACGTCAATATTTGAGTATTGTTCTTTAAACACACTTAAAGAAGTTGAAACTTTTTCAATTTTACAAATTGTTAAATCAAATGTTTTTCCTGAAACAAAAACTTCATTATCTTTAAATTTAAATTCTATAAATTTATGATCACTATCAAGAGTACATAATGAATTTATTTTTTCAATATTAGATTTTGTTAATTCAAAAGAACCTAATACATCAACTGTAGCAATTGAATTCTTAAACAAATCATCCGTTATATACTTAAAGATATTAAGTGATGTACAATCAACAGACATTTTAAGATTTTTATTTCGTAAAAGAATCGATTCACCTGCATATTGTACATTTGAATCATCGCCTACTAAATCTTGATAATTTACTGTTATAGTAAATTCCATATCATTAAATTGATCAATTACTTTAATTAAACGGGGTATATTAAAAATACCTATTTTTATTCGTTTAGGATCTTTATTTAATTTTGTAGTTAGACCTGCATCATCAAATTTTATTGTACTCATTTTTACAACGCTACGTTCTTCGTTATAAGTTTTAGAAATAAAAGTGGATGATTTTTCATCTATTTCTAAAAGTAATGAATTGTCTATAGAAGCGAATCTTCTAAGCCAATTCGTAAATGCTTTTACATTTTTTGCTGTAAATTCGATAGTTTTTTTGCTGCTTGCCATGATTTTTTAATTTGGTGTAAACTGATTTGTATTTTTTATAGATGAGAATAAGTAAAGTTTTAAGTTTTTACTTATTTTTTATTTGTGGTTTTATTCAACCAACAATTTAATATGAAGTCTTTGGCACTAGGGTATTGGTTATAATAATACATATTTATCATACTTTTATATTCTTCTTTTGACACCCCCAAATATACTCGTATATTATTATATCTTTTTGTTTTTTTATGCCATACTATATATCCGAATATGCCTAAAATTGCTAATACGAAAACATAAATAAAACTAGGAATAAGTTTATAAGGTTTAGAAAAGTTTAATAAATGAAATAAAAATTGTACTATAAAGGGAAATATTAAAAATAAAGATATTATTGCAATAGTTATCTTATTATCATATATGCTGATAATAGAAACATATTTTATAAAAAACATTTCAATTTTTGAAGGAGGAAATTTTCTATAAGCTATTTCAAATTCTTCTTTTGTTATCATTTTTAAATAAATACATATTTGTATATTTATTCTTCGCTTTCGGGATTTTTTTCATCTTTTTCATCATAAACATCTTGACCATCCCAAATCAATATTCCATCCTTATTTTCTACGATATCATCAGTATCAAATAAATTTACTATATTCTTTTTAGAACCTACACCGCGAGTAAGAGTAGGATCTACATATTTTTCAAATATTTTTTGAGTTTCTTTCAATTCTTTTTCTTTTTCTTTTAAATCTCTTTTTAATCCAGCAATTAATCCCGTAGTTGCAAAGAGTTCATCTGTAGTAAATTTCTTTGAAGTTAATCTTTCAAGTCTTTCTATTATTTCCTTATCATAAGATTTTAACCATTTATCAATTTCATTTACACTTCGTTGTTTTTGTAACACAAAACTTATAAATAATTCTTTGGCGTAATTAAATTTAAGTTCAAAAGATAATTTATTTCTTTCATATTCATTATTTTTTAATTTTAAACGAACTACTTGCCATTTATAATCTTCAAGATATTGTTCAATCGAATCATATGTAAGTACTTGACTATCTTTTATAAATACGGGATTTTCAGTAACAATGATTGAAAATGTTTTGTGAATATATTTTAATAATTCATCCCATTCTTCTTTTCCTTTACCAGTATATATTATATCTATATTTACTTTTGTTTTTGAATTATTAATTATACGTATATTACTTTCAAATTTGTTAAAAAGATAATCCAATTTTTTAAGTACTGCCATATACTTAAGAACTGGTGGAATTTCTCTAATCATTATTTTTTTGCCTTCTACCGTTACATTAGAAGATATTAGCCACGCTTTATCAATACTATTATATTTTTCTATTGTTCCGTTAAATCCTTCAAAATATGGTTTAACGCTTTTACGTTTACCTTCTAAAAATTCTTGAATATCTTTTAATTTTCTTGGAAGAACTGTAGTTTTGTATCCTACAGCAATACCAACTATGGGTGTTACAAGGCCAATAGGTATATCCATCCAAAACGGATCGTAGGGCCCATCAGGTTCCCTTGTCGTAAGGTGATTATATTTATTAAGGATTCCATTAGCAATGGTAGAAAGTTTAACAGAAGTGTATCTAGCGGCAGCAGGTGAAGGCGATACTTCCGTTCCAAAAAATCCATATCCTTCTAATATTTGTAGAGCATTACCAAACGGCCTAGCAAGTTTTGAAATCGCTCCTTGCAAAGAACTATTATGAACAATTATATTAGAATTACTGATAGAAAAATTATGATAGTTATCTACAGATATATCATAAAATTTTTCTTTATAATCCAATTTAACTGTTTTTATTGTTTTTATTTTCATTTATAAAATTTTGATAATCATTCGTTAATTTACTCAAAGATATAGAACATTTAATTCCTTTTGAAGAATTTACCGAATGCGTTAATATTTCTAAATTAACTATAGAACCAATAATTTCTGGTGAAATTTTATTTTTATATCCTTCGAATGTAGAATATTTATGATCTATTGTTAATTCATTTTTATGATCTTTAAATTTATTTTCTTTTTTCCAATTATTTTTCCAATATTTTTTATGGATTCTCTCGTTATTTGCCAAACATTATATCTGTATATATCATATTCATCTGTATGTCTATCTAAACTCCATAAGCCATTATTTATAAATGTTTGTTTTATTTTTTCTTAATTTCAGGAATTTGTGATACATTTAATACATCTATATTATATTTTTCTTTAAGTGTTTGTTTGATTTTTATTTTAACATCTTCTCTTTGCCAAACATTTGTGATTCCCTCGTCATTCAATAATTTTTCTTCCCATTTTTTTCTAGAGGATGAATTTTTTGAAAAGTTATGTTCTGTTCCACAGGTTTTTTTCCAACTTTGTTTTCTTAATTCATACGCGCACTTTTTACTGCATGTTCTTGATTGCACAAAAATTTCTTTTCCACATATTTCGCAATTTTTATGATTTTTTCTACAACCACAACAATATTCTGACTCAGCATATTTTTTTATTGTGTAAAAAATTCTTCCGCAATTTTTGCATTTTCTATCCATGATGATATATTTTTTATTATATATTATCATGGATTATATAAAGATAATTAACTTAGTGTAAAAATATCATCATTTTCTTTTAGATCTTTTGCTTGTGTCCATATTCCATTTACAAAAAATGGATGATTTTTTGTGCATTTTACAATTTCTCCATTTTCAAGTTCTATTTCTAAATATTCATCTGTTTCTTGTCCTATTCTAGGAGAATGTGCAATACCTAAGATTTCATTATTATCTTCATCTTTAGATTTAACCAATAATACTGCTTCTGGATATTTTTCAAACCATTCACCTATAGTTATTTGCGTCCCATCTCCAAGATTTATTTTTGTATTATATTCAAGACAATCGCCATGATGATAGCCATCTTCTATAGATTTACCAACAACACTAAGAGTTTTATTAAATGAAGTTGGTGAATTTTTTAGTATATACCTTTGTACTGGTGTAAGAGCATCATAAAAGCTGGGAATTCCACGAGCTTCTAATACATATACTGCATAATCTCTAAATTTACTATCAATAAATTTAGATATAGGCAAGCGTACTATTTTTTCTTTTACTTTAGGTTTTGTTAAATCCTTCTTCATTTAGTTTTAAATAGTTTATAACTAAATACTACTTCAAAGGCTGGTATAACTCCTACATCAGATATATTACAGCCTACACCAAATTTACATAAAATATTTTTATTAGACTCTGGAAATAAAACAGTTTTAGCCCCAACTAAAATAATTACAGATGAAACAGTTTTATAATGTTGATAATCATAGGGTTCGATCATATAAGTATAACCTTGAGATGCTAAACCAGCAGATGCATATATATTTAATATACGTCCTACTAAATCTACATGTTCATCTCCGTATACAACTAAGCCTGCACTCCATGAATTAAGGTGATCGCCTGAAGGTGTAAGTCCTGGTCTCCAGCCTCCAACTAATGCAAATCTACTTACTTGCAATTCTATACCAGCTAATCCTCGGAGTTCTGAATCTCCAATGTTAACATCTAAAGATACTGGAACTTGAGCATGTAATGTTAAACATGTAAATAACATCATTACAATAACAATTAATCTTAATTTTTTCATAATTCTATTTTTAAATTTATTAATATATTTTATATTATATCGAAAAGACATTTAAAAGATTTAATTTTATAAATTTATTGATTAAATATCCAACAATTTAATACAAATTCAAAAACTAAAGTTGATCCCTTTGAACTAAATTCACCACCTAATCCTGCATTAACACAAAATCTATCACAATGTTCTTTAAATATGTCATTTAATCTAACTTTATAACCGGCCATAACAATGGTTGAATTTATAGATTTTACTGTACCATCTAAATCTTTGTAAGGATAACCATTAGTAGTTTCGCCAACTGTTAAATAAACACCTGACATGTACCAAGGATTACTATAAATTGATAATGCCAATCCGTATGAATTTACATGTATTTCTCCATAAGAAGAAAAGGGTATGGGTCCTATTGTATAATATCTCCAACCTGCTGAAATAGAATAATGAGAAATTTGAAATTCTGCTCCGAGATTTCCAGTAAGTTCTGAATCTCCTATTCTAAGTCCTAAAGCCATTGGGGTTTTTTCTGATGCATACGGTGAATACGAAATATTGGTCAACTGCGAGTTTGCAATTAAAGATATGCACATTAAAATAATAAAAATGCTTATTTTTTTCATTGTATTAAATTTATTTTTTTCTTTTCCATAGTATAAATATAATCAATTTTTCTGAAACTAAAAAATATTTGTTAAAGAATTTTTAAAATTTATGCATATTATATTAAATATTTAATCGTATGATTTTTTAATAGAATTAGAAAGATTGATAATTTTTTGATATTCTGCTGGCGTTAAATCATGAAATAGATAATTTATAGCATTAACTTTTTGATTATTTTTAATTACTTCATAATGTAAATGTGGTCCTGTAGATATTCCAGTATTTCCAACATACCCAATTATTTCTCCTCTTTTAATTTTTTTTCCTTGTTTAATATTGAAAGAATTAAGATGTCCATATAACGTTTTATATCCATAGCCATGATCTATAATTATTAAATTGCCGTATCCTTCAGAAGCTTTATCTATAGATTTAATAGTAAATTGAATAACGCCATCACCAGTAGAATAAATAGGAGTTCCAACTGGTGCTGTAAAATCTAATCCATAATGAAATTTTAATATGTTATAAATTGGATGAGTTCTCATTCCCCAGCCAGAAGCAACTCTTGTTAAATCTTTATTACTAATAGGTTGAATTGCAGGAATATGCATAAGCATATCTTGATGCGAATATGCAGTTGTAGTTAAACCGTATAAAGAATATGCTTCTTTTGCAAGATATTGATCAAGTTCAGAAAGTTTTTGATTTGTTGAATTAACGATTTCATAATTACTCATGCTATCGTATTCAACCCCTATTTGTTTTTTAACAATATCAGAAACATCGAAAATTGATTTGTAAATAATACTATCTTGTTCCTTTATCTGTTGAAGTACTGCTTCAGCATAAATTATTCTTTTATTTATATTATCAAATTCATTGAATAAATATGAAGTATTTTGTTTTAATTTTCTTTCTTTGGGTGTATCATAAAAGGATGAAAAAATAAAAAAAAATAAAATTGACACAATCATTAAAATAATAAAAAGAAAAAATAAAGTTTTAAATTTTAAAATATGATACCTGTTATAGGAAATAGATTCTTTGCTATATGTGTATAATTTTAAAATAATGGATTAATATTTTTTGATTTTAGTAATTGTTCATCTTTAATATTCCACTCAGGAACTTCAATATTTAGTTGTTCTTTTATCCAGGCAGAAACTATATGTCTATGACAAAATTCTCCAGATTTTTCCCAGCATAATAATACGTTGTTTTTAAACATATTATGAACTTGTTGTGCATCTAATTTTGCAAGTATTTCTTCTCTATATCTTTTTTCATATTCTTTTTTATCTATTTTTTCGGATTTTATATCATAAAAACTACTTGTAGATGGGGCTAAAGCGGGAAACTGTAATCCTGACCAATCTATTGGAGGATAAAGACAAATTGCTACACCCATATCACCAGTATAATATTTAAAATATGAAGTTTTCATTAAAATCCTATTTTTTTAGTATCAACAATTTTAGTATTGTTATCTGCTCCATAATAATAAATATCTGCCAAAGTCATGGTTTCTTTTACTTCAACATCATAACCTAATTTATTTAATAAAGCTTTTGATTTTTCAATAGAAAGTTTTTCAAATTTATAATTCATTAATAAGCGTCCTTTTCTTAAAAGGGCTTCATCTATATTTCTGATATTTGTATTAAAAGTAGCTACAATAGATATTTTTAAGCAATCAGAAAGTAACCCATCTGTTAAATTAAGAACATTACTTACAGCACTACTTCTGCCTCCTTGATTTCTTTTTTCAAGAGCAGGCTCAGCATCTTCTATAATAAGAATAGAATCATTATTTTTCATAAGAAATGGAATAAAAGCAGGATCTGTAATTGAATCCACCATATCAGGAGATATAAAAATTATATTCTTTTTAAGTTTAGATGTAAGATATCTGATGAAAAACGTATTATGACTTAATATTCCATTTGTAAAATATACTTTATTAGAATCATGATCTAATTCTAGATCGTACATATTTTCCTTTTTATTCAAATTTTCTATAGATATAATTTTTTCGGCGCCGTTTATTGTTAATATTTCATCGTTGATTTTTAAATCTTTTACAAAAATTTCAGAATTATTTTTTAATATTATTATATGATTATCTGCACATAATAATTCATGCGATTTTGTTTTTAGTAAATATACATTATATTCGATGGTTTTATGAATAGCGTTAATATCCACCCAACCATCAGGAGTTAATACCTGATAATTATTAAGTTTCTTAGATTTAATAAATTTTTTATTCATGTTGTAAAAATTTTAGACATTTTTGTATAGTATTTTTATCATCTATTTCATTTTCCCAAATAATTAAAATTTGATAATTTAATTTTTTTAATGTGTTTATTTTGAATTCATCTTTTTTCCAAATTTCTTTAGCTTTTAATATTCTAGATTTTGCTATCATTATTTCAGAATTTTCATCATAAAATAATGGATTTGCATGATAAAAATTTCCATTAAATTCAATTATTTTATTATCATAAAGCAAATCAACATAAAATCCTTTATTTTTATTATATCGTATCCATTTTTCTCTTTTACCATAAAATAACTCTGCGTTTATATATTTTTGTAATTCATTAAAAATTTTTTCTGATATTTTACTGTATCTTCTATAGAATGGATTTGTTCTTCCACCTCTTTTTTTGCAAAATATTTCAGTTCGTTCTTCACCAAATTTATCAATTAGTTGTTGTTTTGTTTTTCCTCTGCTTTTATTGATTTTTTTTCTTTCGTCTTTAGATTTAGAATAATATGTATTTTTACGCTTAATCATCATATTATATATTTTTTCATCGCTTAAATTTATAATACTACATTTATTTTTTAAATTATTAATTTTTTCTATAGCATCAATTTCTGAAAATCCCCTTTCAACCCAATATTCTTTTAAATATACATTTGCTATATTATTTTTATTTTGTTTATTACTATTGAATAATTGTTTTTCTTTTATTTTTTGTAAAGCTTCTTCTTCTGAAAACCCTTTTTTAATCCAAAATTCTTTGCACCAACAAGAATTTTCTCTATTATTTTTTTTAATATTTTCTATACATTTAATAGAATCTTCTTCTGAAAATCCTTTATTTTTCCAATATTCAATCGAATATCTTGATGTTCCCTTTTTCATAACAATACTGTTTATTTTATATATTATTATGAAATATGCTGGAACTGCCAAAACTACATCAAATCTGCAATATTAATTTCTTCTTCTTTTTTTGTTTTTTTATTTCTAATTTTAATTTTTGTATTTCCAACTACACATTTTCCTGTGCCAGCATCTCCACTTAATATAACTAAATTAGTTTTATCTTTACTATTTAGACCATTTATTATTTCTACAGATTTTTCTATAAACCCATCATTATAATTTTCTGTTAGATCAACATTTATCTTTTTAACATCAAATCCTATTTTATCAAATCCGTGTTGATTTCTATATACGATATAAATTTTATTCTTAGATACTTTAGGTTTTCTAACTCCTCTTAATAAACTTAGTAAATCATGAAATATATTATTTTCTTCTTTTTCATATGCTATATTATAATAGATTGCTCCATCATTAGGACCATCGAAATATATCAATAAATCTTTTCTAAAAGCTATTATAAATGAAGTTAATTTAGATTCATCAGAATCTTGAAATGAAATTTTACTATAGGAAGTTTCGGGAACTTTATAATTTTTAAATAATTCATTTATAAATTTATAAATATTAAATTCTTCAAATCTATAGATAGCAGGATAATACCCATTAACAATTTGAAATCTATACGCAAAATGATTTAGTTCTGAAGAATAGGAAAAAAAGCCTTCATCACTATCAGCCATTTGAGTAAATTCACTAATGTTATAAAATGTAAGATCAGTTACATCACTAAATTTCTTAGCTTTAATTTTCTTTATATCAATAGCAATATCTACTGTATCTTTTTTATTTTCAGTTGTATTGCCTTCTTCATAATCCTCAAAATTATCATATTCTATTTGCATATCACTATCTATATTAAATAATTTTTCTATAAAATTAAAATATTCTTTATCATGTTTAAACTCAGTTTTCACTTTATTTACCCTCCAACCAAACTTTCCGTTTTGCGGTGGAGTCTCCAAAAACAATTTCTAAAAATCTATTAGCACTTCTATCATCTATCATAGAAAATAATATTTTATTTTTCATTACGTTTTCCCAATCTTCTATATTTAATGATCCTAGCCCTTTAAGATAATTGACATTTGTTACTTTTGTGGTCACTATAAATTCTTCATATTCTTTAAGCGTATAAAAATACGTTCTTTCTTTTCCAATACTACAAACTACTAATGGAGTTGTTATTCTAAATAGTTTTTTACTTTCTATTATATGTGGAAACCATTTATGAAAAAAACTAACTATTAAAGAAGCTATGTGATGGCCATCTCCGTCTTCATCGCTTGCAATTATTATTCTATCATATACCGGTTGTTTATTGCTTCCGGGTTCTATTTCAAGAATACTCATTATATCTAACCATTCTGCATTACCCGTTAAATCTGATAGTTTTCTTGCATTTTTTACTTTTCCTTTAAGGGCATATACAGCATCAGATTCGGTGTCTATTACTTGTAGAAGAGAACCTTTTGCCGAAAGCCCCTCTGTAATATAAATATTGTGTTTATATTTAGAAGCTGGACTAAATTTATCAGAAATTTTACGTTTTGATTGTTTTTGTGCTTTTCTTATTTTAACAATATTTTCATTATGTAGTCTATCTTCAATAGATTTTTCAATATTTCTAGCAATTTCTGATTTACCTAAAAATTTGATTAACTTATTATAGAATGAATCTTTTAAATGTTCTTCTATTTCCCATCTGCCAGTAGCAAATTTAGTTTTATTTTGATCTGAAAATTTCATTAGTTGAGATGGAACATTAAGAGATATTAATGTTTCATAAAAATGATGCGCAAGATTATAATTGAAATATTCATTGCACCAATCATTAACCACTTTTTGATGAATTCCTGTACATTGAGAACCATTAACAAAAGATAAAGAACAAGAATTTTCATAAGCTTCCCATAAATATATAGTCCCAAGGTAATTTGTAACAGTTATATGATTTGGAGGAATAAAATCAGTTGTAATGTCAATATCAAATTCTTTTCCTTCTTTAATAAAATATCCTTTTAAATTTAATTTGTTAATTGTAGGATCATTTTTAATTAAAAAGTATTTAAACGATAAATATGTTGTTATTAAATCAATATCCCATTTATATTTAGGGAAAATTTGTTGAGAAGGTATAAATGAAATAGAAGTTCCTATTTTATCTACAGAAGTTTTTTTGCGAATTTCTTCTTCAACAATTTTAAAATCATCCCAAACAAATCTTACATAATGAGTTTTATTCACTGTAATTACAGAAAACCTTTCGGATAATATATTTGTAACAGCAGATCCCACGCCATTAGTACCAATAAGGTTAGATTCTGTATCTGTAAAATTAGAACCTGCGTGTAATTCTTCTAATGCTGTACGAACAACATTCTTTTTAGTTTTAGGATGTTTTTTAGCTGCATTGTGAAATCCTAAACCTTCATCTGTAACTGTTATTTCATTACTATCAAGATTTACTTTAACAGTAATATTTTTCATTTTACCCTTACAACGTTTAGCTTCATCTAAAGCATTTTCTAGTATTTCTACAATAAGATGCATAAATCCTGGAGACCAAGACTTATCCATATACAATAATTTCCCATCAATAACAAGCGGAAGTTTCTCTTCTAAAAGAGAAACTTGAGATACATACATTGTAGGACGCAATCTTACTGCTTCAAACGTATTAAGGGCGATTATTTCTTTAGAATTTTTTTGTTCTATCGCCATAAAGATTTTTATATTATATTGTAATTATATATAAAGGTTTTTAATGATGTAAATGTAAAATTTTTAAATTTTTTCATTTTTTATTTTTTTAATAGGAGTTATATGTTTATTATATTTACTCCAAAACGCACAATTATAACAAAGTTCTTCAGATTTCATTATATTAAGTATTTCTTTTGTTATAAAACCCTTAGGCATAGTATCTTTTTGACAAGTTTTGCAAATCATAGTTATTTAATTTTAATTATGCATTTATCATATATTCTTCAGCTACTTGCCAAAGTACTTTATTAAAATCAATGTTACGAGTTGCATTAGTAATTCCACGTGGTCTTGATCTTCTTCCATTTACAGTATGTCTTTCGAATTCACCTTTAACAAGTCTTTCTTGTACTACATTAAATACAGTCCAAAGATCTTCACTTGCATCTTCACCTCTAAGAGGTTCAACTATTTGTCTTGGATTCATAATAGCAGTTACTTTTTTGGTATCTATTGTTCCATCTGGTTGAACAAATACTCTAGGTTCACGAGCTGCAATAGCCTTTATTACAAATTCTTCTCTTTGATCTTGATTAAGAGTATATTGTTGCATATCACCTATATGCTTACCAATTTTAGTATACTGTTCAGCAACAATAGACATTAACTGTTTAAGTTCATCAATATCAATGCCAACGTGACGAAGTTTAATAGATGTAAACATTCCAGGCATTGCAACTATAAGTCCATTTGTACATACAAGTCTAAAAAGACCCATGTGACCCATGGTAGGAGATCCACCATTATGAGAATTATCGATAACAAACTGAGGCTTAACTTTATCCTTTTTAAGGTTCATGAAACCAAGTTCAGGATTAGTAAACCTTATCATATGACGAGCATAAGGACTGGAACCATTTTGTTTAGCAAAAGTTGGTAACCATCCAGTTTTTTCAAAGGCGACAATTAAATCATCGGTAGGAACGAAAGAATAACGTTCAGAAAGTTTAGGGCTCTCATGTTTTGAGAATGCAGCAGGAACATGATTACGAAGATCTTCAATTGTTTGAACTTTGTAACCAATTGATGTTAAGGAATTGTCAATTTGAATCATTGCGGTATGAATTAAGTTTAAACTTCTATAGTAAATATAATCAATTTTTCTGAGACTAAAAAATATTTTATCAATTATTTTCTAAAATATATAAAATAAAACAAAGTGAGAGCCAAATTTGTATTTGAAAAATTTACAGAAAATTCTGATCCTGTTCATGACATGGGAATTGGAATGTATGGTATGATAAGAAATTGGGTAAAAAAAGATTTTAATTTATCAGATAAAGAACTATATAATATTACAGATGAAACTTTTTTGATAGCATCAACTCTTCGTAATAAACTTGATTTTGTTAAATATTTAATAAAAACTAGAAAAGTTAAAATTCCTGATGGTTTGATATCACAAGCAATAAACAATAAAGCAAATACCGATATAATTTTATATTTAATAACAGCCGGAAATGAAAAATCATTTGATTATGTAAAAAAACGTATGAAAAAATTATGAATATTATAAAAGAATATATTAACGAAAAATTTACTCAAGAATCAGATCCTATTCAAGATTTAGGAATAGGTTTAAAAAATAATCCTAAAATTCTTTTACCGATTGTATGTAAGGAACTTAAAAAATATGGAATTATAGCTGAATGGGAATCATCATACGAGTTTGGTCCAGGACACTATGATATTTATATTGAAGGCAATGATACTGATGAAGATATGGATGTTCAATATTTTTATTCTACTGATGCAGCAGCACATGAAGAAGGATGGAAAGGCGGTTTCAGTTTAGCTAATGATGAAGGAATTAACTTATGTAAAATTTCTCATGATCGAATGATATCTGAAAAAGCTTTAATAAAAAGAAAATTTGGAAATAAATCTAACATTAATAAAGAAATTAAAAAATTAGAAAATCAATTACAAATATTAAAAGAAGTAGAAAAAATAGTATGAGAGCTAAATTTATACTTGAAAAGTTTATAGAAGAATCTGATCCCATAAGAGATATGGGAATTGGTATCGAAACACTGATAAATAATTGGCTTAAAACTTTATCATATATAGATTTACAACATACGTACAATAAACATGGTATGATGGTACAGTGTATAACACACAATAAACCTGAATTTTTTAAATATTTTTTAGAAAAAAGCAATCTTGATTTTCCTACTCTTTATGCTTGGATAAAATATGCAAAAAATAATAAAAAAAAGTAAATATTATAAATGAATATATTGAAAAAAGAAATACAGGTAGTATAAAATATAAAAGATTTAATGATATCTGTACATGATGTAGCAACTTAAACTAAAAAACCTGAATTATTCAGGTTTTTTAATGTAATTAAATTTTAATTTTGAAACATATTCATAATCTGCTCCACTATCAAGCATATTCTCATCCCCTTCTTCATAATACCAATTAACAGTAACTTTATGATTATGTTCTTCTACTGTTTTTGCAATCTCAAATATTTCAACAAATATTCTAGAAGATTTTGTATTAAAATACTCTAAATCAATGTCCATAGTTAAATCCATTGGTTTTTTTTCTACACAATGTTTAAAATATGGTACAAATTCATCAAAGTATTCTTCGGCAGTTGTAGCAATGGAACGTCCCTGTATCAATACAGTTCCTTTCATTTCTTCATAAACAATTTTCGGTAGGGTTTTAGCCTCATTTCCTGGTAGTATCATAAAGGGCATCTTTTATTTTATATATTCTAGATTTTTTATTCTAGATGGCAATGAATACTCATAGCAGTATCTTCTGAATTTTCATAAAAATGTATTTCTTCTAGAGTCACACCACATTTTTCAACGTTATAATTAACTGTTGAGCCCGCAACATCAGGATGAATATTGCAAATATAACAGCCTACAGGTTTAGTACAGTTTGAAATAGTAAATATAAACAAAAAATCCGACAAATAAAAATATTTGACGGATTATTTTAACAGTTTCTTAACAATTATTTAAAAAATTGATCTAATGACCAATGTTTAAGATTTTTTAATCTATAATACTTAAATCCCGGATCTCCTGACATTAATGTATCAAAGTAATTTCTATTCATTTTTTTTATTTCTGCTGCTTCTATAACTATTGGAGTATGCAGCATATAATGATACACTATAAAATATTTGCCTGCAAAATTATCTAAAGATTTAAATGAAATCGCGTTTCTTTTAATATCGAAGCGTTCTCCGTTTACAAGAAAATCGCCATTAACTAAATCATATGATATGCTCCAATATGATTCATTAATAAATTTAGTATAAGGAATATGATTATCTATTAAATATTGTTCAAATAAATTTTCAGCTTCTACGCCCTTATTATATCTGACTTGAAATGTACTAAGATCTAGATTATCCATTATTTTTATATTAATACAAATTTGTACTTATTTCTTGAAGTACCCATGAATTAAATGATTGCGTCGAATTCATTCGTTTTACTTCAAGATCAACAGAAAATACAACGTGCCTTTTATTATTAGTTATATCATAACAAGATTGAAATTTATCTTTTGCGTCAGACATTTTCATTATAAAAAATTATTAAGTAAAGGATGATATATTGATAAATAATCTGCTATGCCTTTTATTTCCCCAAAATTTTTAATAGCTGCTGAACCTTTAGACATAGCTAACACTTTATGTTCTGTTTTTAATTCACTTTTTTCTGTAATATAATCATATCCGTATTTACCTACGAATTTTACTTTTTCCCCAAAATAATTAGAAAGAAGGGTTTCATATAAAGGTTCTAATATTAATCCATTGTTTATATTGTTATAAATGCCGCCTTCATTAATAAAATTGTCAATCATCGATTCATGACAATCTTCAATAAAAACAGGAATAAATTTTTTAATTTTCATCTTTATAAGTTTTAAATTATAATGTAAATATAATAAAAATACTTGATAATATAAAATATTTTATGGATTATTTTTATCAATTTTCATATCAAATTATTCTAAATGTTTTTGTTTCATTTACAGGCCAGAAATATTTTCCATCATTAAATCCTTTATCTCTTGGAAATTTAGGACCATAAAAATTTTCATTTTTTTCGATAAGTCTTGCTCTCATTGCTCTATGGAAATTTTTATCTCCTATCCACCATGGATCTGTATTTTGATGATCAACATCATATTTAATCATTGTATTTTTATATCCTCGTTTAACCCACTCATCAATACAGCAATTGGTGTAGTATTTTAAAGAATTGGTGTAACCTACCCACATTTTAATTGCTGGGTGATTCTGCCACGCTGTTGTTCTTCCTTCAAGAATATTAACAATTTGCATTGCTTCAATTCTTTGTTTTCCCAGACGTTTCATATCAAGTTGTTGAACGCTTCTGATATAGTTAGGATAGGGCAAAAAGGTTTGCATCTTATGAATTATTTTTGTCGATTTTTTTCCTGAGTTCATTCAATGCTAATTCTATTGTATTCGCAACATCTATTAGTTTATTATCATCTGGCTGTTTAACTTTATCTTTTATACAAGTCTCATAGCCTTTTCTATACGATTCTTTTGCGAACTCGAATATTTTCAACATTAATTCTTTTCTTTTATTATAATCGCCTACAAAAGTTTTAAGATTTTCATTATATTTTGTAGAAAAATACAACCAATCTACATTGTAAGTAAAATCATAGTTTACTAAATCAAATTTAATCGTATCGTTACTTACTGAAGTGTTCTCGGGAGAATAGACATGAGCATATGGTTTATCTGAAAATCTATATGTTCTAGAACTTTCAAATTCTACTTTTTCGCCTCCGGGTTTTAGAGCAGATGGAACTCTCCAACCATTTTTATAGTATATAATAGATGTAAGAATTTTTCTTTCTTCAATAACTGCTTCTGCAATAACTTCTACGCGCTCGTTTGCAGCAAAAGAATTTAAAATCCAAATAGGTTTTTTATTAGTAAAACTATAAGTTTTTTTAAACATTACATTTCTGGCAGCTCTTTTGGTAATATCTAACCACCAATTTTTTCCAAGAATTTCAGTAAGCGGGCCACTACCACTTTTCCTATTAACATAAATATTACGTATACTGTGTACACATCTTTCTACCGCTTCGTTATAATAATTTTTCATTTATCGTCAGGTTTTAAATATAACGTTGATGTAATATAATTCCATATTGAAAATACTCCCCAACATACTGCCCATTCAGTTTTTCCTTTTGCAGCGTAATATAACATTATACCAAGGCATGCAAAGGCAAACAACAGCATAACTGTAAATAATAATTTTTTCATAATAATTTAATGTATTTGTTAATTGATTAATTTGACAATGATTTATTTTTCATCATTATTATCTTTTTTAAATATTTTCATTATCATATCTAATGCACATTTACTGCAAAACAAAAGATCTGTTCTATCTATTAATTCTTTAAATCCAAGATTTTCTTTTATTATTATGCCGCATTTACGACATAATACAGCACCCCTACCATTATTAAATTTAAAAATAGGTTTTAACTGTTTTTTAGTTATAGGATCATATTTTAAACGAGACCAAGTCATAATTTTAATTTTTTGCAGATTTCCATGAAATTTTATATTCACTAAAATGTCTCCATTTCGTACTTATTTTGTAACCCTCAGTTTTAAGCTGTTTGACAACTTCATTATAAAGATATATATCGATGTTTGTGTAAAAATTTCCTTTCAGTATCGCCATTTCTATATCTTTCATTACTTTTTCATATTGCGGTGTAATTAAAGATTTTATGGTTTTTACCGTTTTTTTATTTGCTTCTTTTGCTGTCATATATTTTTTATTTAAATATTCCTTTACTTTTTAATATTCCATACAATATAAACCATATTATGTATAATGTAGGAAACCAAAAAACTTTAATTAATAATACTATTTTATCTTTTTTCATAAATACTTTGTACAAATATAATAAAAAAACCCGAAATAAAAAAACTTCGAGTCATATATTTCTGTTAAAAATCTGTTAAAGATTTAAGGTATTTTCTAACTAACATTATTGTTTTGGATCTTTTACTCTTATATCATTACCTTTAACATTACAAACTTTTTTTACATCTTCAATTGTAAATTCAACTAAATTATTATAGCAAGCAAACATATCATCTACTTTTTTAGGTGCATATTCTAATGATGTTAATTGATTGTCACAACAAAAGAAATTATCTGTAACATATTCTGGACATCCTCGTAAAGTAGTTAATGGATTTGAATTAATCCACATAGTACCTTTAACTGTTCTAAATTTAATATATAGCGGTAATTCTACTAATCCTATATTATATAAATTTAAATTACCTTTAACATCTATAGTTAAATTGTTATTTATTGTAAATTTAGCTTCGAGAACAAATGGATCGTGGTATCTACCTACAGAAAATTGTTTTATCCACTTTTCAATAATAGCTCTATTACCAATTCCCATATCTCGTATAGGATCAGATTCATCTGTAAATTTTTCATTGATAATATAGTTTTTTACAAATCTCATCATTTAATTCTGACGTTTATGTTTTATGACTTGTTCTTTATATACTTGTTCAGTTTTATACTGACTATAAATAATTGAAAAAACTTTATAATCCATTCCCCTGTTATAACACGCCGGCTTTAATATATTTCTAAATTGAGGATTAATTTTAAATCTTACAATCATCGGCAATTTTGCTTTAGATATAGATTCCAGACATATGTTATCGTGTTTGATTAATTTAGGATCAATAAGGACTCTACTTAATCCTAGATCATAAATTATGTTTTTAACATAATTGAATAAATCATTTACTTCAGTTTTTGATAAAGGCTTAACATGAGGATGGCTAAACCAAAAATCTATGTATGTATTCCGAATGTATATAGTAAATAATAATTTTTTATTATCATGTTTATCTACTAAATCTACTAAATTTTTATATTGATTAACTGCTCCAATTCCCATGTCAGTTATAGGATCTGATTCATCAGTAAATTTTTCATTTATATATTCTTTAACTAATTGCATTACCATCTTAGCTCATTTTCTTCTCTCCATCTTTGTTCTCCTTCTTCTTGTCGTTCTCTTTCATACTCTTCCTGCCTTGCACGATCTTGTTCTCTATTATATTCCTCTTCTTGACAAACATTACACCAAGTTTCTTTAACGTATTTATCCCCAAATTTATCTAATATTATTTGAGCCCTATTAAGTTTATCTCCAAATAAAACTTCTCCATATTCATCTATTAAACCACCGCATACATCGCAGCGATAAACAATTCCTTTGATTCCTATTTCTAAATCATTGATAGGATCTGATTCATCTTGAAATTTCTCATTAACAAATCTGGCTCGCATGTAATATGTTTAATTTATTTTATATATCTTTTTATCTATATGTTCATTGTTATTTTGAAGAAACTACAAATCATTAATCGTCTCGTTTTCCTTGAGTGTAAATACATACAACTGTTGGAAATCTTAAACTTATTTCTCCTTGTTGATTATGTGATTCTTCGAAATATTTCACTTTGATTTCTTTTCCTATAAGATCTTTTGGGTGATCTTTGTAATATCTTCTTTCGTTTAACGAGAAGCCGCTCCCCACATTTACTTCATAACCTTTATGATCTATTGTAACACTTCTCATGACAGTTTCTGTGACTTCTAGACCATCAACAATGACACGGAATGGGCCAACATCAACTTTCTTTACAATATATTCAGCATCAAAAAACGATTTAACTTTTAATAGATTATTAGAACGTTTTCCTTCATAAGGAATATTTTTACGAAGCATTACGCCTTCCCATCCTTCTTTTTTTCCTTGCGCAATCATTTCAGTTAAAATAGTCCCATCAGTAACTTCAATTTGAGGAAGCATTTCAAGAATATTTTTATTGTATGAATTTGAGTTTAATAAAAATTTAAGATTATTATATCTAATTGATAATAAAGTTTCTCCCTCTTTTTTTATAAAATCTTCTAACGAAATAATATCAAATATAAGAAGTTTGGGGTTTTTAATAGTATGATTTTTACGATTATGTTCTTTTATTATACCCTGGAAATTTTCTTTTCCGTTTTCATCAACAATGCAAACTTCTCCATCGATAACACAATTTTTTAAATTAAGCTGTTTAATTTCATCTTTTAAAACAGTAAGAGTTTCAATTTCATTTCCACTACGACTTAACGTTTTAATATTTCCAACACTATCTATCATAACGATACAGCGAATTCCATCAAGTTTTCTACTTACAAACCATTTTTCTTTTGTAAAATCTATTTTTTTGCTCATTCTTTCATCGTATTTATTTGCAAGAGCAACATCAAATGTAGGAATAAGACCCGGGAATATTCTCTCAATAAGACTTGTAGATATTCTATTCTTAAGATTTCTATCAAAAATAGTATAAATTAAATTTCTATACTGTTCGTTATCTGATATGAAGCCATTAACTTCTTTTATAGCATCATGACCGGTTATTTTTCTTGCGTCAAGCGCATCTAATAGATCAAATAAGTCAGTGTATACAGGGGAAACTGCACAAAGTTTATGATTTTTTTTAAGATTTGATGCTTTTACATAATACTGTTTAAATCCAGTATATGTGTAAAGTAAAACTTTCTTAATAAATTCGTTATTTTTATACTTATTAAGTATGACAACCTTTTCATTTGTGGAATTTGTTGCATTAGATTCATCAATAAACTGTTTAAGGGTTGAAAAATCATTATTCGTATACATATTTTTAAATATTAACGTTATCAAAATATTTTTTAACAGTTTCCATTGTAGGTTCTTTTAAAACTTCATCTGCTAATTCATCTACGTAATCGTAGGCTTCATCATCCCCACACATTATTCCTTCATTATCATTAAATATTTGTTCATTTATAGCATCTACTAATTCTCCTTCCATAGCAGAATCTTCATATGCCTCTTCATCGAATACTTCATCAGGACTATTAAGATCAGCTTGTATTAAAAAATCCTGATAATATTCTCTGATTATATCTTTAACTTCTTCTTTATGAGATTTTAAATACTTTTTAGTCTTTTTCATAATGATATATTTTAATTGTATAGTAAATATAATCAATATTTCTGAGACTAAAAAATATTTTTCAATATATTTCCATTATTATTCTGGAAATTCTATTGTATATTTATGTTCTTTTGACATATGACACATATTATTCTGTAATATTTCGAAATCTATTGTAGGTTTTCCGTAATCTGATTCAGTGTATATTTCAATATCTATAGAACCCATTATTACATCATTAATATAGTATATATGTTCTTTGACGTAATCTTCAAATTCTACTACTTTATCATAAATTATTTCTATATCATCATCACCTAATACAGTATATGTTATTTTAATTTTTGATCTAAAGGGTGTATCGGAAAAAAACTTAAATCCTAATGGAAAATCTCGGAAATATCTATGTTTAGTTTTTGTTAATACTCTATAATTTACAATTCTTATTGGTAAATCTATTTTAAATATGGGTTTTGTTACAACAAATTTACAATCTGGTAATACAATTTTATCAATATTAGGTGCTTTTAATTTTTTTAATAAAATTATAATTATTACTAAGGCTATAACACATAATATAAAATTAACCAACATAATTTAATTATTGTTTTTAGGTTTTCATGTTATTTTGGGTTTAAATCGTTAATTTGTTGTTGTAATTCTTTAATAATTTTTATTAATGATATGTTGTTAAGAAGTATATCTGAGGTTGATATATTTCCTTTTATATTTAAATTATCAGAAGCATCCATTAACAATGAATAACTTTCATAATTTGCAGATGTTATTCCTAATATTGGTCTATTAGTTAATTTGGTATTATAAGTATTCCTACCATCTAAAACAATAAGAGGAATCTGCGAAGAAATGTTATTTCCAGCTATGCCGATAAAATACAAGCCTGCATCGTTTTCATCACTTCCAATTCCTATTATCTCTGGTATAAAACCCTGAGATGTTCCGTTACCCATTGAAAATCCAAAAGAACCATCGCCAATATGAAGAGCTGTTACAATTGTATCCTTTGGTACTGCTAAATCTATTTTATAATTAAATAAAGGATAACGATTTATGCCAATTCTTCCATCTACATAGTATATATCTGTTGTTAAAAATTTATTATTAACAATTAAATTTAAACTTAAATCGAGTTCAGCCCATAAAATACTACCATCTTTATTTTTTATAAGAGTTTGATCTACATCGGAATAAGAATACTTTGGAATAATCTCTTTAAATGCAAACGAAGAATTATCTTGTACTATTTGTTTTAAAAGAATATTATTAATATTATTTCTCATAATTTAATTTCATCTGAAGATTTTTTTCTTCTAGTTTTTTTAATTTTAGAAGGCCAATGTTTTATTATTTCTGAAATGTCCGTACATATTTCATAATCTTCTTTATTTTTAAATTTTTCTAATAATGTAGTTAAAAATGATATTACATATTTATTTTCTACGATTATAATAGCCTTTTTATCAGCATATATAGTGAACGGTTCTTTTTTCTGTTTATTATGACTTATATAATCATACACTTTTTGAGAAAATTTATAAAATTCTTCATTTGTATAAAATTCTGATGTTTGCATAGTAGGATCAAATCCAAATAAAATTCTTTTATCTTCTGTTGAACCAATTGTGATTAATTGAGGAAGATGTGTAAGTTTTTCTACATAATTAGCCGAAGATTCAAGTTCATTAACTATATTGGTTGCTATAACATCTATAGCGTGTTTTATTTCGACTGAAAACTCTTTATAATTTTTATAAAGTATATCATCTACTAATTTCCAAACGGGATTAATTTCAGAATCATGCACAAATAATGCATGAGAATATATAGCAGTATTTGCTAAATCTGAAGCAATTCTATTAAAATCAATTGTATCAAAATTAAACTGATAGCCATATATACACCAGGTATTCAGCACAGTTATAACTCTACAGGTTTTTATTTCAGGAAATTCTGAAAATAATTTAATTAATTCATCTTCACTAAAAGTTAAACCAGTTGGTCTATATTCTTCGATTATACCGTTTGAGTAGAGCAATATCGCCATCTAACTATGTTATTTTTCAAAACGTTTACGCGATGCATCTGTTATAAAAATATATTGTGCTTTTCCTATAAAATCTTCTAATGATTTAGCATTGCAATAACTCATTGCTGATTTTAAATAGTCTTCAAAATTTTCTGTCCATTGTTCTAATGTATATTCAACCAGTTGATATTTTGTTATTCCTTCTGCTGTTACCAGTTGTGCTTTTCCCCAATTTCTTTGTACAGCCTTTGTACTCATTCCTCTATATTTTTTCTTAATAGGAAAACCCCATCTCCATAAAGTTTCAGCTATTTTATTATTTATCTTTATTTTCCAAAGATAATTGAACCCTGCAGATTCTATAGATTTATTAAAAATAGAACCAATCATAACATAATCTGCGCCTAAGGCAAGGGCTTTAATTATATCTGAATAATTTCTCATACCTCCATCGGCAACAATTTTTGTTTTTATATTATAATGTTTTCTTGCTTCATAACATTCAGATATTAATGAACCTAATGGATAATTTATAGATACGTTTGCAGCTGTAGTGCATCCACTATTATGAACGATTACTCCGTTAATATTATATGAATGATTATCTTCTATTTCTAAATCATATATTTTTCCTTCATATAATGATTTCTTAATAGTATTAATTTTTATTAATTTAAATGATTTCATATTATTTATTGATTTATAAAATTTATACAATCTAATATTACTGCTTCTTTATTTTTTAAATATTCAGATTCCCATATTACTTTTATACTATATCCATTTTTTCTAGCTTTATCTAATTTAATTTTTTCATTTTTCCAAATTTCACTTGCTTGTAGTTTTAAAAATGATAAAGGTATATCATAAGCCTTATATAATTCGGGGTTTGCGTGAAATTTATCACCATTAAATTCTATAATTTTTTTATTATCTTTTACTACAAAATCAAAATTTTGATTAGTTTCACACGCAAATTCATGATTTAATTCTCCGAAATATATATGTTCATATTTATCAGCTATTTTTTCATAAATTTTCCAAAATATTTGTTGCGATATTTTTGACCAATTTTGTTTATTAATTTTGTTAAATTCATTCCAAAAAGAAGTTTTGGATAAAGTTTTTTTATATTCTTTGTATTTTTCATTAGCAACTTCTTCACCGTATTTTTGAACCCACGTACTATATACAGATTTTCCTGCCATTGGATTTCTCCCGCCGCTTAATGATTTCGACGCTCGTTTTCTTTTCAATTCTCTTCTTTATCTGCTTCTTCTTTTCCATATTTTTCAAGCCAAACATCATAAACTGTTTTTGCATACATGGGGTTTTTTCGCCAATATATTTGCCTTTATTTTTACCTAGTAAACTTTTATGAAGTTTTAATCTAGTTTCTGGTGTAACTACTCTATTTTTAGTTTTTCACTTTGTTTTTTTCTAGTTTCAACAGATACAGTTTTATGATACATGGGGTTTTTTTCGCCCAATCTACTACAATGCCGACAATAAAATTTTTTATTTATATTTGGCAAGTTTTGTAAAATCGTTTGTTTACCGCATTCATCACATATTACTATAAACGGATTATTAAAAAATTCTTTTCTTAAAATTTCGGTACCATTTTCAGATATTAATATATGTTTATTTTTGTTAATAATTTTATAAGTTATAATTTTTTCATTATTATAAATTATCGTAGGTATAATTTTTTGTTCCATTGTTTTTAATTTATATATTTATATTCATACAAATTATGTATGAATATATATTGATACTAATATTGAACAAGGAGATGTTTATTAATATCTAAATCTTTAGCAGATATCCATTTAGCATACTGTAATAAATTTTCATCATTAACTATATTCTCATATTGTTTTTCTATTACAAAAAATTCATGATTCTGCGTGCATTTTATATCATTAATTTCATAAATTTCTTCATTGATATCATATTCAAATTTGTTTGTTACCTTTTTGTATTCATTTAAATGTGTTAATACTTCATCTCCGATATTAATATTTTTAATATTTTTATTTTCATTTTTTAATTTAATATTTTGTCCTGAAATAAAACACCCAGTCCCTATTGAACATCTAACATAATCTGCTCCTGCTAATCCAAGATTAATAAAAGTATCAGGATTAGCAACATTGCCAACCATTAAGATTATATTTGGGTATTTTTGTTTAATTTCTTTAATAATATCTATAAGTTTATACATATGGCCATTGGCAATATCTATTAGTATATTAGGACAATCATAAAACATTATTGATTTTTTAAATTTTCTTACTAATAGTAAATCATTAGGACAATCATATTTTAATTGATGTTCTATTTCACAAAGTCCAAAAGATTGAAAATATGGTTTATTAATTTGTTCGTTTACGTATATACCTCTTGGCATACAAAAAATTATGCCGTTCTCAGCAAATTTATTATAATTATGTTTAGATACTACAGTATCCATAGGAGAACACATTAATGGCAGTGTATTATAATATAAAATTGAATGTGGAATTTTAAATGGTACATTAGTATCACATTGTTTTCTACTGCTAATTGCGCTCTCTTCTGCTGGAATTAATACAATGTCTTGTAAATCCCATTTTAATTCCTTCATTATTATGTTTTTAAGATATAAATACTCTTAAGGATTTAAGAGTTAACTTATTCTATTTCTGAAGCATCAATATTCTCCAAATCCTTATCCTTATCTGGTATTATATTCTTCAGAATCATTTTAGTTTTTGGTATAGGTTTTTCTATTTCTTTCGGGGTTTCTTTATTAGATTGCTGAATTTGATCTTCACGATTTTCAAATTCTTCTTGCGTAGCAAGTTTCCAATCACTTCCTAATTCTTTTAAATGCTTAATTGTATCTTTAGGTGTAATGTCCATTATTTTTGATGCTCCTGTAATTGGATTTATAAAATAATATCTTTTTTCTCCTTCTGTTTTTTCAATAGGCTTAATTTTTTCAATTTCGGGTTTTTCTTTTTGCGGTACTTTTATAGGTTCTGTTATAGGTTTACCATCTACAGTAACTATTGGTTGTGTGCCTTTAGTCTCTATACCTTTAACTGCAACGCTTTCTCCGTCTGGTTTATCTTTAACCATAACTATAGGTTTGCCGGTTTCTTCACTTTTCTTAAGTACTATTTCTTTACTTCGTTGTGATACACTTCTCCAGTCGTGTTTTTGTAAATCATAAAATGTTGCTACTTTTGGAGATGAATGGCGAATTCCCTTTGGATGTTGAGATTGCGGCACATAATTCATTAAAAGTGTTCCCTTTGCTGGCCTCACCTCACCATCTAATTTAATAAATTCAAAATTTACTATTTTTTTTCTCAATATATTTCTTAATTCTTCAATTGTTACTGGCTCACCATATAACAGGCGCTCTAATAATAATTCTTTATACAAATAATCTACAATAGATTGATCTTCTAAAGATTCACAAATTCTATTTTCAAATAAAATTTCGCCAACAATGCTCTTAATTAAAAATTCTGTCATTCGTTATTTTTATGTTTGCAATTTTCATTATGATATCTAGAAAAATTAGAACTTTTTTTCATTTCTTTATTACAATATGGGCATGTTACTGTGGCGTAATTAATTCCTTTATTCCATACTGGTTTATTTTTTTTGTTTGTATGCAATTTTTGTTTAACTTCTGGACGTTGCATAGTTAATTTTGTGTTAACACTTATTTTATATTTTGTTTCTTCTGACATATTTAATTTAGATTTTCTTATATTTTCGCGGGTTTCTTTAGAACGTTTCTTTCCTTTATTAGATTTTCTACTTTTTTCTCGTGTTTCCTGCGCTACAATATGTCCTTTTAATGATTTTCGCCTTTTTATTTTCGTTTCTTCTGATTGAATCGGCCTATATTTTGCTGAATTTTTCATTTTTTGTTTTGTTTCTTCAGACACACTTTGTTTTACTTGATGGCCTCCTTTAGGACTTATGTTATATCCATTTGGTGCTAATGTGTTATATTCATTAATATATTTTTCTTGAGCATTAAATGCTTCTTGATTTGTATGAAAAGATTCTAGTATTTTACGTTTAAAATTTTGTTTTCCATATTTTTTAATAGCTTTTTGTATGTAAGAGCCTGATCCTAAATAATTATCATTTAAATTATCAGAGCAATGATCCCCTATATATTGTTTTCCATTAACTAAATTTGTAGTTATATAAACTACATTATATTTTTTTTCTTTTGTCATTTAACAACTATTTATTTATATATTCGTTGCTTATTTCCTTAAAATATTTTACATATTTATCTTTAATTACCCATATAATATTATAAGTATGCATAAATTTAGATTCTCTGAATTCATCATTTATAATTTCATCATTTATATCTAAAAAAACATGTAATCCAGCTT
>Ga0315284_10002085_pt1 | contig 28679 bp, 21 predicted proteins | sample YL17G09_16_MG_FD_203696 | JGI IMG/M metagenome (GOLD analysis project Ga0315284, IMG submission 203696) | Sediment microbial communities from Yellowstone Lake, YNP, Wyoming, USA - YL17G09_16 | ecosystem: Environmental > Aquatic > Freshwater > Lake > Sediment | place: USA: Wyoming | collected...
ATAGGAGCACTCATGAAAAGCGATACACCATCCCTAGCGGACCTGGAGGCCCGCCCAGCGAAGTTAGAGAGCCAAAACCGCAGGTTTAAACGGGTCGGCCTTCTTTTCTTGCTTGTCGCGGGCTCTAGCTTCCTCCTCGCTCAGGCTCCGCGCAAACCGCCCAGCGCCGCGCAACCTCCGCGGACGCGGGAGGCTTCTTACGACACTTTGGTGGTCCACCGCCTAGAGTTGCGCGATAAGGCTGGCAAGCTGCGCGGGCTTTGGTCAGCAGAGGGTGAGCCCTCCGCCTTGTGGCTCTACGACACCGCCGGGAAGACGCGCGCTGCGCTCGCCCTGACGGCCGCGGGTCCCGGCTTGACGTTGCTCGACACCGCCGGGAAGACGCGCGCTGCGCTCGCCCTGACGGCCGCGGGTCCCGGCTTGGGGTTGTCCGACGCCGCCGGGAAGTCCCGCGCTGCGCTCGCCGTAACGGCTGCGGGGCCCGGCTTGGGGTTGCTCGACACCGCAGGATTTCCTCGTGTGGGGCTCGCCGTAACGGCCGATGGTCCCGTCTTGAGTTTCCTCACCGCCGCTGGGAAGCGCCGCGCTGTGCTCCGCGAGGGCAGCCTTCGCCTTGAGGATGCCCAGCAGTTCCGTGCTGTCGTCGGGGTTACAGAGACCGAAACAACCAAGACCGGCGAAAGCCGCACCACCAGCGCCGCAGCCGTGACTCTCTTCGGCAAGGACGGCAAGGTCATCTGGCGCGCGCCCTGAGCGTGGACCGCGGAGAGGATCGAAATGCCACGTCGTAAGGTCCCGCACGGCTCGAATCTCGATTACGTCCGCGCGCAACGCCACGGCGCGAAAGGGAATCAGCGGTTATGAGCAAAAAGAATCAGGCAGCGGAGAAGCCCCAGGCGTGCCCCTTCTGCGGGCACAAAGCACTCGGGCCCTCGCGGAGTGCCCCACTCTTGGTCTGCCGCAAATGCGGACGTGTCGTGTTGCTTGCGAGACCTCCACGCCAGAGAGCGCGGAAAGAGGGAAGAACATGAACTTTAGAAACTGGATCGCTAACCACCCTGACGTCGTGCGCGTCTTTTTACTTTCTCTGGCCGCACTCGACGTCCAGATCTCCTACGCGCTCTTTCCCGACTACCCGCACCTGCCGCTCGTCAACGCCGCCCTGGCCGCGATCCTGGTCCTCGGCGTGTACCTGAGTTGGTAAGTGAGGACCTCCCGCTCGCGGGTGGCGCAGACATCCGCCAACCGGCGGACTACATCAACTTTTTCGACGACAAGAGCGGCCAGGCCAAGCAGGTGATCGTGCAGGTGAAGAGTCCGTCGGCTGACGGACTGGCGTGGACCACATCAGCGACTTGAAAGGTGTGATCGAGCCCCCTGATGTTTGCGCGGAAGATTCAAGTCGAAGTGCTTGCGCCCGACGGAGTGCGGCTGTGTCCGCTCGCCTGGCTGGACAGTTATTGCATGCGGAGTTTCACGGGCCGGTCGGCGTTCGACGAGACCCTGCCCGTGGCGGATGGTCAGCTGGAGGCCAGCTTCCGTGTGGATCTTGAAGCCCTGCGGACTGACATCGAGGATTGGTTGACCCGGAAATTCGGCCAGGGGAAACCGGTCAAACTGCGGCTGCGGGAACAGTGAAGAGTGGACAGTGAATAGTGAACAGCACGCAATTACAAGGTTGGCTGCGGAGCGGGAAAACCCGAAACGGAGATGAAACCTCGGTATATCAATTACCCGCGGGCTAACACTTAACACCTAGTGTCGTGTAACCGAAAAAAGTGACACACTCGATGGCCTGTCATTCTGAGCGCAGCGAAGAATCTGCTTTTCTCTAATCATATGGAACAACTGCCGATGCTTCGTCCGTCGGCTGACGGACTCAGCATGACATCGAGGTTCTGGCATGTGTCGCCTATTTCTGAAACACGACACCTAGTCCCTAGCACCCAGTCCCCGCTCTCACGCCACCTTTACGACGAGCACGACCTTGTCATCTAAGTGTGTCCCGTGTCTTGAATAGCGGGCCACATCCGTGCTCAAGGTCGAAATGATTTCCGTCGCCTTTTGCTCAGCCGCGCCAGCGACGCACTGGATCATGCGCTCGGTCCCGTACTCTTCTTGCATGGTATCCATGGACTCGGTGATGCCGTCGGTGCACAGCACCAGGATATCGCCCTTCTGGAGTTTCGTCTGGCCGCGCTGGTAGCGGGCGTTCTCAAACAGCCCGATGACCATGCCACCTTCGGTCAGGTGGATCGTCTCATGGCCGGGGCGAATGATCACGGGAGGCACGTGCCCGCAGTTAATGTAGTGGAGCCCCTTGCGGCGGGTATCGATCAGCCCGATAAAGATGCTCAGGTATTTTTGCGACCGGGTGTCGGTGAGGATCATCCGGTTCAAGCTCTCCGCGATTTCGTCGAGCGAATGGAGGTGGAGCACCAGGGCGCGGAGCGTGGCCTGGAGGTTGGACATCACCAGAGCGGAACTCACTCCTTTGCCTTCTACGTCGGCGATGACGACCAGCAAGGTGTTGGGGCCGAGGTTGAGGAAGTCGTAGTAGTCGCCGCCCACCGCGTAGCACGGTTCGTTGAGGATGGCGATGTCGAAGCCTTCCACCAGCGGCGCAGTTTCGGGAAGCAGGCTGCGCTGGATGCCGCGCGCCAGCGCCAACTCCTTCTCCAGGCGTTCTTTGTCGATGAGTTGCTGGTGGAGTTGCGCGTTCTCCAGAGCCAGGGCCATGTGGCCGGAGAGCGTCAGGAGGAACTCCGAGTCTTCCTCGACGAAGGGGCCGTGCTGCTTGTTGAGAAGCTGCAGGGCGGCGATGATCTTGCCGGCTTTATTGCGAATGGGCAGGCAGAGAATATTGCGAGTGCGGTAGCCGGTGCGTTTGTCCACTTCGGGGTTGAAGCGCGGGTCGGCGTAGGCATCGGGGATCAGGACGACTTCGCCGGTCAGCGCCACGTGGCCTGCGATCCCTTTCCCGATGGGCAGCCGGATCTCCTGCTTCTCCAGCCCGTGCGCGATCAGGGACCAAATTTCATTCGTCTTTTCATCCACCAGGAAGAGCGTGCCGCGCTCGGCTTCGGTATGGGTCTTGGCCACATCCAGGATTCGTCCCAGCAACTCCGCCAGGTCGAGGGTGGAGTTCAGGGCCTTGCTGGCTTCCACCAGGAAGCTGAGCTTGTTGAGCGTGCGCTGCGTGGAGAAGAGGAGTTCGGCGTCGCGCAGGGCCATGGAGGCAAGCCGCACATGGACCCGGAAAAGCGCCAGCAGCGGCTTGGGCGGCGACTGCGTGCAGGCAACCAGTAGAACTCCCTGCACCTTGGAGTCGTCCATCAAAGGGTAGGCGCCGATGAAGCGGACCCGGTGCTGTTTGGCCCACCGGGCCAGTTGCTCCTGTTCGCCATTGGGGGGGGTGATAGTTTGCGGCAGGCGGTTCCTGACCGCTTTGCCCAGGATGGTGTCCGCGCCTGGAGCCTTGGCAAGGTCGGGGGGAAGTTCCAGCCTGCCCGTCCGGCTGACCAGCTCCAGGGACGAAGCGCTGTCCTTTACCGTCCAGATCGCCGAGAGTGCCGCCCCGTACCGTTCCACCAGCCGCCCCGTGAGCGAGTCCATGACCGCCTGAGGCTCGAACACATTCGAGAGCTGGCTACCCAGGTCCTCGACTTCCTGGACCACGGAAGCGGCGGTCAGTGGCACTCGCGAGCGCCTGGCTGTTTTGGTGGTTCGGCCTGACTTATCCACGGGACGTCCTAAATGAACCTAGACTCACCTCGGGCTCCCGAAGTATATATTTGCTTGGCCTGTCATGCAAACCGTTTCGATACGACCCATGACGAATGGAAGAGCTTGATTCTCAACTTCAGGGGGTTTCAGGAAGGAAGGGAGGAGTGGATAACCTGGTTGCCCTTAGCGCTACCCACTCCCCCAGGTAGTCACAAGTGTTAGGTTACTTCATTAGACGTAGGGGGTGTTGCCGAGGTTGCATGAATTTCTTCGACCCGCACACCTTTCGAAAAGCTGGGACCTCCGGTCCTAGCGTATTGGATTATAATGGCTTGCCGGCCGGAGCCTCCGAGGCCGGGGTCCGGATTCTGACATGAGCCACATCGTCACGCCGTTTGAGGTGGCTTCGAAGGTTTCATCGGGGCCGGTGCGCGTGCACTTCGTCCACCTCCTGTCGGGTATTGCCACGCGGCATAGCGACACCATCGATTGCACCTTTCGGGTCGGCGGTCAAACAGTGACCGTGGCGATTTCCTGTGCCACGCTCACGGCGCTGCGGGAGCGTGAGCACAAGTACTTGACAGACCAACAGTTGGCCGAGATTGCGGCCCGGCATCTGCGGCGCACGCTCGAACGCGGTTACGACGCCACGCTGGCGGAACTCTTCCTGGGAGGAAACGAGCTGCGCGAATGGGCAAGAGAGCTGGGCTACATTTGAATCAAATGGTGCGGCGACTTTATGTCGCCACGGTCTGAATCAAGTGGTGCGGCGACTTCACGTCGCCAGACTCGCATCTAGAGGACTGCAGTGGTGCCGATGTGAAATCGCCGCTACTTTCTGCAAAAAAGGAGTTCTTCCCTTGAGAATCCTGGTTCTGGGTGGAGATGGATATCTGGGCTGGCCGACGGCAATGTACCTGTCCGCCCGGGGCCATGACGTGGGTGTCCTCGACAACTTTGCCAAGCGCCGCTGGGAAGTCGAGCTCAACGTCGAGCCGCTGATTCCCATTCGCACGCTGCATGACCGCGTCAGTGCCTGGAAAGATGTGACGGGCCACCAAATCGAGTTGTTCGTTGGCGACCTGCGGAACTATGGCGCCGTGAAGACCACCCTGGAATCCTTCCGGCCGGATGCCATCATTCATTACGGTGAACAACCCTCAGCGCCTTATTCGATGATCGATCACAACCGCGCCGTCTTCACCCAGACCAACAATATTATGGGAACCCTGAACGTTTTGTGGGCGATGCGCGAGGGCGCGCCGGATTCCCACCTCGTCAAGCTCGGAACCATGGGCGAGTACGGCACGCCCAACATTGACATTGAAGAGGGCTTCATCGAAATCGAATACAAGGGCCGCAAGGATGTCCTGCCCTTTCCCAAGCAGGCTGGGTCGTTCTACCACCTCTCCAAGGTCCATGATAGCCACAACATCCTGTTTGCCTGCCGGGCCTGGAAGCTGCGCTCGACCGACCTGAACCAGGGCGTTGTCTATGGCATCGAGACTGACGAAACCCAGCTCGACGAACGCCTGGCCACGAGTTTCCATTATGACGAGGTTTTTGGAACGGCGCTGAACCGCTTTTGCGTCCAGGCGGTGACCGGGATTCCTCTGACCGTGTACGGCCAGGGCGGCCAGACGCGCGGCTTCCTGAACATCCGCGACACGCTGCGCTGCGTCGAACTCGCGGTCCTCAACCCACCCCAGGCGGGCGAGTACCGGGTGTTCAACCAATTCACGGAAACCTTCAACGTGCTGGGCCTGGCGGAGATGGTCAAGCGCGAAGGCGAAAAGCTGGGCTTGGCGGTCAAGGTCCAGCACCTGAAGAATCCGCGCGTCGAGGCGGAGCAGCACTATTACAACCCGACGCATCGCAAACTGATCGACCTGGGCCTCGCGCCGCGCCTGCTCTCGGACGTGCTGCTCGACAGCATGTTGATCCGCATTCGCGAGTTCGCCCATCGCGTGAAGAAGGACATCATCATGCCGCGCGTCCGGTGGGATGGCGCGCGTGAGGCCGCGACGGATTCCAGGCTCGCCTGGGCGGCGCCGCGGATGCACGAAGACTGAGTCACCTCTAGTTTCAGGGCTACCGATAAAACAAGAAAGGCACGGGTACCGTCCATGTGCGGCATCGTCGCCTACACCGGGCATCAGCCGGCGCGCGAAGTTCTGGTCGAGGGCTTGAAACGGCTGGAGTATCGCGGCTACGATTCGAGCGGCATTGCTATTCTCAACGCCACGCCTTATCTCCGCAAGGCGGTCGGCAAGGTGGCGGCGCTCGAGCAGCGCGTTTGGGCGGACAATCCCGAAGGCGCGGTCGGCATCGCCCACACGCGCTGGGCCACGCACGGCAGGCCCACCGAGCCCGACGCCCACCCGCACGTCGATTGTTCCGGGCGAATGTTCCTGGTCCACAACGGCATCATTGAAAATTTTGCGGTCTTGAAGAAGCGCCTGATTTCTTCCGGTCACACGTTCCACTCCGAGACCGACACGGAAGTTCTGGCTCACCTCGTGGAAGAAGCCTATCAGGGCAACCTGGAGACGGCCGTGCAAAAGGCCCTGCTGCAAGTGCAGGGGACTTACGGCATCGCCGTGCTGCACGCCGCGCACCCGTCCGAGATTATCGTGGCGCGACGCGGTAGTCCGATCGTGCTCGGGATCGGCAAAGAGGAATCGCTTGCGGCTTCCGATGTCTCGGCGCTCGCCCAGCACACCGACCAGGTGGTCCACCTCGAAGATAACGAAGTGGCGCGGCTCGAGCCCGGCCAGTTCTATATCACCACGCTCGATAACCGCAGCGTGAGCCGGGGAACAACGCTGCTCGAAGTCGGCCCGGAATCGATGGAGCGCGGAAAGTTTCCCCACTTCATGCTCAAGGAAATCTTCGAGCAGCCCGACGCGGTGGAGAACGCCCTGCGCGGGCGCCTGAACCGCGCCGAGGGCGTGGCCAAACTGGGCGGGCTGGAATCGGTCCTCGACCGCCTCCAGCAGGCGCGCCACCTCATCATCATCAGTTGCGGCACCAGCTACTATGCCGGCCTCTACGCGCGCTACGTCTTCGAAGCGCTCACCGACCTTACGGTGGAAACCGAGCTGGCTTCGGAATTCCGCTACCGCAAGCTGAACCTCCGGCAGAACACGGTGGTGCTGGCCATCAGCCAGTCGGGCGAGACCGCCGACACGCTGGCCGCGCTGCGTGAAGCCAAACGCAAAGGCGCGCTGGTCCTGGGCCTGGTGAACGTCGTGGGCAGCTCGATTGCCCGCGAAACTCACGCCGGAGTCTACTGCCACGCCGGGATTGAAGTGGGCGTCGCTTCGACCAAGTCATTCACTTCGCAGTTGACCATCCTTGCCCTGATGGCCCTGCTCATGGGCAGGAGCCGTGACCTTTCCTACGAGGAAGGCATGTCGGTCATTCACGGCCTGGAGAAAGTTCCGGAAGACATGCGGCGCATCCTGGAGCAATCCGACCGCATTCGCGAGCTCGCCGAGAAATACTGCGAGGCCCGGCACTTCCTCTACATCGGAAGAAAATACCAATACCCCATCGCCCTCGAGGGAGCGCTGAAACTGAAAGAGATTGCGTATATCCACGCCGAAGGTTACGCCGCGGGCGAAATGAAGCACGGGCCCATCGCGCTGATTGATCCTTCATTTCCCACGATGGCGCTCGTGCCCGAGGATGGGTCCTACGAGAAGGTGGTCTCCAACATCCAGGAAATGCGCGCCCGCGAGGGACGCATCATCGCCGTAACTTCCGCCGGCAACAGCAAGCTCGGGTCACTCGTTGACGACCTCATCGAAATTCCCGGCAATCACGAAATCCTCACGCCGCTGCTGAGCGTCCTGCCCCTTCAGCTCTTCGCCTACCATTGCGCGGTCCTGCTCGGCTGCGACGTCGATAGGCCGCGCAATCTCGCCAAGAGCGTAACGGTGGAGTAGGGCGAAGGTCCAAAGTTGAAAGTCGAAGGCTGAAAGCTGATGGCTGCTTTTCTTGACTTTCAACTTTCAACTTTCGACTCTGAACTTCGCCCATGCCATTTCCACGCGCTTTCGACAATTGCGGCAAGGTCGGGAAAGCGCGGTTCCCAGCCGAGGAAGCTGATCGCTTTGCTCGGGTCGGCGACGAGTGCGGGCGGATCGCCCGCGCGTCGTGGAGCATCGCGAAAGGGAACCGGTCCCTCGCACAGGCGGCCCACCGCGGCGACGACTTCACGCACCGTATGGCCTTTCCCGGTGCCCAGATTGAGCGCCACGCTCTCCCCGCCGCGCGCCAGGTATTCGAGCGCCTTCACGTGCGCGTCTGCGAGGTCGGTAATGTGAATGTAGTCGCGAATGGGAGTGCCATCCGGCGTCGGGTAATCGCTGCCGTAGACCTCCACGTAGGGACTGCGGCCGAGCGCGGCGCGAATCACCAGCGGGATCAGGTGGCTTTCGGGATCGTGCTCCTCGCCGAGCTCGCCGTCGGGGTCGGCGCCCGCGGCGTTGAAATAGCGCAGCGCCGTCCAGCGCAGGCCATACGCCGCGCCGTACGCTTCGAGGGCGCGCTCCATCATCAGCTTCGTCTCGCCGTAGGGATTGACGGGGCGCGTGGGATGCTCTTCGGGAATAGGAACCTTTTCGGGATTCCCGTACACCGCCGCCGAGGAAGAGAAGACGATGTGTGGCACGCCGGTCGCGATCATCGCGTCGAGAAGCCGCAGCGTGTTGACGACGTTGTTCCAGAAATACTTTTTCGGATCGCGAACCGACTCACCGACCTGAATACTGGCGGCGAAGTGCATGACGGCGTCAATTCCATAGGTCTTGAGCGCCGAGGTCACGAGCGCCGCATCTGCCAGATCCCCCTCGACGCACGGCCCCCACTTCACCGCCCAGCGATGCCCGGTGCTGAAGTTGTCGAGCACCACCACTTCATGCCCGGCCCCCGCCAGCGCCTTCGTCGTGTGGCTGCCAATGTACCCCGCGCCGCCGGTCACCAAGACACGCATTCTGAAGTATCCTCAGACCAAAACGCCCCGCTCCTTGGACACCGCGGGTTTTGGGATCTACGGCTTGGATTCGGTGAGGGAAGCGCGGCCTCGTTCGTCGAACCCGCCCATGCGCACCAGGAAGGCTGCATAGACTTCGCCGATTTCTTCGACGGCCTCGACACCGATCTTGTCCGTGGGCTTGCGCCGGCTCACCTGAGCATTGACCTTGTCGTAGTAAATCCGGGTAAGCGTTGCGGCGGCTGCTTCTTTGCTCATGAGTCCTCCAGGAATGGGATTCGGTCGCCTGAGTCTAGCATGAAATTTCTTTCCCTCGCGGGTGGCGAAGCTCGACCGCAGGAGGGCTCCCTGCGCCGTAGGGCTGGGGCTTGCCCCGGCCTCGCCTGGACCTCTCCTCGATTCGTGGGAATGTAAGCGGTTCTTTTGCCGCGAAATGCTCGGCGTGTTGCAGGACGGCCGCCGGAGGCGCGGACTCGTCACTTTTCACTTGTCACTGTTTTTTCGATGCGGGCTTTGAGGTCGAGGAAGATCAGGTGGGCGAGAATCAAGTGCGCGTCTTCGACCTGCTGCATGTGGCTTGACGGAACGACAATGGCGCAATCGAGGAGATCTTTCATCCTGCCGCCGCAGCCGGTGAGGCCGATGGTGGTGGCGCCGGCGCGGCGCGCCAGTGCGAGGGCGCCGAGAACGTTCGGGGAGTTGCCGCTGCCGCTGATGCCGAAGGCCACGTCGCCGGCCTGAATGAAATTCTCCAGCTGGCCCGCGAAGACGTTCTCGTAGCTCGTGTCATTCCCCCAGGCGGTGAGGAGGGGAACGTTATCCGTCAGCGACAGGACGCGCAGACGCTTGACGCGCTTCAGGGATTCAGGTCCGGGAGAATGCGTGCCTTTGCCGAGGTCGGTGGCCAGGTGCGAGGCGAGCGCGGCGCTGCCGCCGTTGCCGAAGAGATAGACGGTGCGGCCGGCCTGGTAAGCCTGTTCGAGGATATCGACGGCGCGCTGGACTGCTTCGAGGGGCAGGTTTTCGAGGACGCTCCAGTGTTCGGTGAGGTAGCGCGTGTAGTCAATCGCGGGTCGCGGCACGTTCGATCTCCTCACTGGCCGCTGGCGGACGCCAGTTCGGCCTGGTGCAGGATTTCCGCCACCTCCGGCCGCGTGAACTCGTGCGGAAGTTGCCCGCCGTCGCGCAGGATAGCCCGCACTTGCGTTCCGCTCAGGATGACACGCGCTTCGGGCCCGTGCCCGCAAGTTTTGGGCGATGCCATTCCTTCGCACTTGCGGCAATAGAAAGTGTTCTCAAAGAAGAGCGGCATGATGCCGAGTTCGGCAGGCTGGAACTCGTCGAAGATCTTCTGGGCGTCATAGGGGCCGTAATAATTGCCCACGCCGGCGTGGTCGCGCCCGACGATGAAATGCGTGCAGCCGAAATTCTTGCGCACCAGGGCGTGGAAGATGGCCTCGCGCGGCCCGGCGTAGCGCATCGAAGCCGGGTTGAGGGCCAGCAAGACGCGGTCCTGAGGGTAGTAGTTTTCGAGCAGCGCTTCGTAGCAGCGCAGGCGAACTGCGAGGCTGATGTCGTCGGATTTGGTCTCCCCGGCGATGGGGTGGAGCAGCAGGCCGTCGACGATTTCCAGCGCCGTCTTTTGAATGTACTCGTGCGCGCGGTGGACGGGGTTGCGCGTCTGGAAACCCACCACCGTCTGCCAGCCGCGCTCCGAAAAAATCCGTCGCGTGTCGGCGGGGTCGAGCCGGTAGTTCGTGAAATTTCCGCTGCTCGGCCGGCGAAAGACTTCGACGGCGCCGCCGATCAGCCACTCGCCGCGCGAGGCGACGTAGGCAACGCCGGGATGTTTTGTTTCCGCGGTGCGGAAAACCGCGCAGGCTTCCGCTTCGCGGTCGTAGGAAAAGACCTCTTCGATGCTCATGACGGCGAGCGGCTGCCCCTCGCCGTCCGCCAGCGCCACGCGGGCTTGGCCGCGCAACGGCTGAGCTGCTTGCGCGGTTACCGCCAGCGTGATCGGCAACGACCAGGGTAGTCCGTTTGCCAGGCGCATGTCGCGGACTACAGATTCGTAGTCGGCCCGGGTCATGAAGCCTTCCAAGGGGCTGAAGCCGCCGATGGCCAGCATCTCCAGGTCCGAGAGCTCGAAGGGGTTCAGGCGGACGACCGCCAGGCTTCGAGCCTCCGCCGCGAGGCGTGCGGCGCGCTCGCCAGTCACCAGGCGATTGATCAGCTTTCCACCGTGAGCTTTGTTCATTTCCTCGTCTTTCCCCTCGCCGGCACCGAAATACCAGCCCCCAGGCAGCTCCGAATCACCCTGTTGAAATAAGGCAATTTAGCACGTGCGGGGCGATTTGTCCAACTTGGACCGGCGCGCAAAAGGCTCCTGATGCCCTTGGAGAAGGATTTGCGTTCCTACTCCGACCCCTCGCCGAGAAGCGCCGCCAGGTTCTTGAGGACGCGCTCGACGTGGGAGCCTTGCCAATAAACGTGCCCGCAAACAGCGCAGCGGAAGAACTCCTCGTAAACCTCGAAAACCCGCGCCGGCACGAGTGCTTCCACTTCTGCTTTCTCAGCCCTTTCGATCGTGCCGTTGCACAAGGTACAGCGAGTCCACAGACCGGCGCGCGTCTCCAGCTTGAAGCGTTCAACCACTTCGCGGAGCTGATCGGGAGCGTGCTCGCTCTTGACGCTGAAAACGTTCGTGAGGTCCGGAAAACGTTTCTGGGCCCGGCCGCGGGTAAGGACGATGCGTTTACCGCGTTTCGCGACATCACGCAGTTGTGCCGTCGTCATGTCGGGCGAATACTCTGTGTCGTAGCCCAGCAAGCGCAACATCCGCGCCAAGCGGCCGAGCATGCGGTCAGCCGCGAAACTGATTGACGATTGATGCATTAAAACATTGAGCGATTTAGTGATTTAGGGAATGAGCGCTTAAACAGTCATTCGGAGTTCCGCTTTCGACAGAGTTGAGGGCGCTCGCGCAACCAATCGCCAAATCACGAAATCACAAATCGCTCAATTCTCCTTTCCCCATTTGGCCTGCACGGGCAGCCAGAGCAGCGCGGGAATCATCAAGACGAGTCCCAGGCCCATCGCCAGTTGCCGCGGGCTGAGGCGCCACACGTCCAGGCCGACGCCCAGCACGTAGTTCGAAACCGCGGCCATCAGCATGCATACACCAAAATCAACCGCGAAGACGCGGCCGCGGAAGCGATCTTCGGTGTTGATTTGCAACAGCGCGGTCGAGACCACCCAATTGTTGCTGGCGCCCATATGAGCGCAGAACACGCCCAACATGGCGAGGAGCAAGTTCGGCGCGCGGCTGAACGCCAAGTACGCGGCGCCCATGACGAAGAAGCTCAGGCTGATGCTCTTCCACATGCGGCTTTCGACGCCTCGCGTCAGGTGGTCGCCGATGAGCGGTCCGATGCCGGCTCCCGCTCCGCGCGCCGCGTAGAGCAACCCCATCGCCAGCGCCCCTTCACCGGCGAGAGTGAAGACGCGCTCGCCGAACACCGTCAAGAGAAGCAACGTTCCTCCCACCAGGCCGAGGCCGGCTTTCGTCGAGACGAGAGCTGCAACCTTGGGATTCTCGTGGAAATACGTCAAGCCCTCCCGCAGGTTCCTCAACCCGGAGTGCGCGGCGCCGTGCGCCTGGTGCTCGCCCGACGATGCGACGTGCGACTCCGTAACACGGATCTTCAGGATCAGGATTGCCGAAACGAAAAAGGAAAGCGAGTTCACCACAAACGCCACCTGCCGGCCGAGCAGAGCCGTCACCGCGCCGCCCAGCGCGCCTCCCATCGTTAGTGCGAAGGACCAAGTCGCGGAGGAGAGCGCGTTGGCGGGAAGGATCTCTTCGGGCGTCGTGAGGTTGGGCAGCAAGGCGTTTCGCGCCGGTTCGAAGATGGAGGCAAAAATCACTTCGACGCCCAGCAGCGCGTAAACAATCCAGACGTCGGACGCGGTTCGAACCGTCAGAAGACCCAGCACCACGAAGCCGCGCACGATGTCGGCAACGATCATGAGTTGGCGGCGGGGAAAGCGGTCGGCGAGAAAGCCCGCCACCGGCGTCATGAAAAACCACGGCAGAAGCTGAATGATGATGGCGTAGCTGACCGCTTGGCCGCTTCCCGTGATCTTGAGCAACAGATCATAGACGGCCAGACTGTAGAACCAGTCGCCGAGCTCGCTGATCAATTGCGCCGACCAGAGGCGGCGAAATTGCCGGTTGCTGCGGAGAAGACCAAAATACCGGAGGTGCAGCGGCTCGCGCTTTTGAGAAGGCTGTTCGGAAACGGGAATGGCGGAAGTCTCGGGGTCCATGCGACAGGGCGAGGCATTCTAGCATGGCGCGAAGGAGCCCGACGGCGTCGCTCGGACGCTTCCGGGCCGCGTATACGCGTATAAGAGGCGGGCAATTTAGATGTGAAAAAGGAAAGACCCGTCCGGCTCAGGGCTTATTAGGCAGGATTGGGGTGTGTAATAGGTCCCGGACGGGTCGGTGGGCTTGTTGGTAGCGGCTCTCCTGCGGCGGCCGATGGGCCGTGCCTCTTCCGGGCGGACCCCTTGCCGCCCGCACTACCGAAACTTTTTTCCGGGAATCCTGCCGCCAAGCAACGGGATCATTTCTCGTCGGAAGCGGTGTCGGTTCGCGCCAAGTGCCTGCGCGGGCCCGCCTCCCTGATCCCTTTCCAGTGTCCTGGTGCACCGGGGCGGCGATGACTCTATGAGCCCCTTGCGTGCCCCTGCCCGATCCTCATCAAGGGGCAGACCAGCAGGATTCCCTTAAACTCTCCTTAGGGCCCCTTCACCTCTGACACCGCTTTCACTCTAGTCCGCTTTACACGTATGTCAAGGGGATCGAGAGCGATTCGAGTTTTTATTACATATATGTTAAGATTCCAGTAGAAAAGTAATCGGGAGGAGCTTCGGTGAGCATTGGGACGCGCATAATTCAGGCCCGCAACCAGAAAAACATGAGCCAGAGCGAGTTGGGCAGGCGAACGGGCATCGCCGGGTCTTACCTCTCGAGGATCGAAAACCGCCACATCGATCCGCGGCCCACAACTCTGCGCAAAATCGCCGGCGCGCTCGGCGTGCCGCTCTCGGAACTCTTCCGCGAAGGGACGACGAACGCGCCGCTCTCGCAGTGCGCCATCACCGCGTCGGGAAATTGCATTATGGAGATGCTCAAGAACCGCCCGCGCCGCGGGGTGCTCCCAGGGACCGAGGATTATTCCCCGCGCCAGTTGCAGCTTCTGCGCATGGCCAATTACCTGGTCCAGAACGGTGACGCGCGCCTGCTCGATGCGATGGACGTGTTGCTCAATTCGCTGCTCGCTTCGGCGGGCGGCCACCGCGAGGCCAAAGGGCTGGTCGGCCTCTTGCCAACGCCGGAGAACCCGCGCTCCTCCCAATGATAGTTGCAGAATATAGTGACAACTGCCGCTGGTGCGCCGGGCTGCGACTGGCGGCCTTCGCCGCTCATAGAGCGGCGCTCCAAAGAATGGCCCCCGCTATATCTTTCGATCCTGAACAGTCTTTCCTCATGTCCCGTTTTGAACGGGAGCAGGAAAGCGCACAACAAGCTGGCTAAGCCAGAACCGGCGCATGTTCAGGCGGGGGCGTTTTATCCTTACGGTGGGAGAATTTCGTTTCCAGGTAAGTGACGGGGATGTCGTAGAGGAGGACTTTGGGGGAATAGCGCAAGCTATCGTGGATGAAGCAGACATGCGTGCACCAGCACTGGTCGTGGACGATCGCGTCGAGCTCGTTCCGGCGGGTCTGGGTTTCCCAGAACTTCGCGAAGTCGCAGCCGAACTCGCGCAGGTTGGCGAGCTTGCCGCGCAGTTCGCAGGCGCGCACGTCGCCGTTATAGTCAATGACGATGGCGGTCTCGCCCGCCGTGCAGGGCATGGGCCAGGGGTGCGGCGACTCGATATTCTCGAGCTGGACCCGATTATGAAACGCCAGCGTCCCCTGGTAATAAACTTCGGCGAGGTCCCGCTTTAGGCCATCGGTCCGCTTGAGAATCGTCGGGGCGTAGTAGGCGTAAACCTTCTCCAACTCCTTATACAGCGCGGGCAGGCGCTCGGTGGGAATGCGCTTTAGTCCCGGCTCCGGAGCGTTGCCGCGGATGATGTTGAAGTAATGCCCGTCCACGCGGCAGTTCTGTTTGACGAAGTCTGCGATGTCGAGCACGGAATCAAAATTCTCCGCGCAGATGACCGTGTTGATGTTCACGCGCAGGTTGGGGAAATCGCGCCGGCAGGGCTGAATGGCTTCGAGCGTCTGGAGTGTCTTCTTGAAGTTTCCCGGCACGGCGCGGATGGAATCCTGCATCTCGTGCAGGCCGTCCATTGCGACGTTCAAGTCGAGATGCAATTCAGGATTCTCGCGGCAGATGCGCGCCACCCACTCCGCCGTGCGCTCGGGCAGCAGGCCGTTGGTGGGCAGGTTCACCCAACGGATGCCGTTGTTGACGTAGAAGAGATGGATGATGTCGGTAAGCTCGCGACGCAGCATCGGCTCGCCGCCGGAGAGCCAGAAGTCGGGAAAGCGCGGCATGGTTTCCGAGAGCCGCTTGATTTCATCCCAGGTCAGGTCGCCGCGCTGGTTCAATTCCTCCCAGTAGAAACACGTCCGGCATTTGGCATTGCAGACCGAAGTGACAAAAAAGATCACCAGTCCCAGTTGCTTCCGTCGCACCAGCGAGCGATAGATTCGCCCGATCTCGGCTTGATAATCGGTTGGCATTTTTAAGATTCTCGCCCTGGCCCGCAGACGATTCTAGCACGGGTCGGCGCTCCGTCCTTCCTCGGCGCCAGGCGGGCCGTCGGCGAGGGGGTCTTCGTTCGTCAACCCTCGATCATCAGTCAGCGAATTCAGTACACGATATCAAATCCGGCGTCGAAGAGGCGGTGCTGGAATCCCACGAACTCGCCAAAGTGAGTTGAGACGATGCTGTTGTAAACGTCGCGGGGGTTCGAGTGATTGGTAAGGTTGTAGACGCGCACGGCGCCGCGGAACTTGTGGTTCTTCAGCCAGGGAAGGAAGGGCAGGCGAAAATCCTTGGTCACTTGCAGGTCCACCGAGAGGAAGGTGGGGAAGCGCCGGCCGTTGGGCGCGCCCGCGTAGTTTTGGAGCACGTCAACGGCCGAGTACGGGAAGCCGGAGTGCACGTCGAGCAACGGGCTGATGGTGATTTCCCTCGGCATCTTGAACCGTCCCCAGGTGATAACCCGGTGCGGGATGTTGGAGGGCAAGTCGGCGTAGAAATTCGGGCGGATCGCAGGCTGCTCGAAGGGCACATAAATCGAAGTCAGAGTGTTGAGGTCGCCGCGGGCCAGGCTGCGCACGTAGGAAAAGTTCACGTCGGCTTTTTCGCTGACACGCGCGCGCAGGGTGGACTCGAATTCGTGGTAGCGCATTCCGCCGGTGTTGGTGAGCAGCAGGATGGGATCGCCGGATGACGGGACGAGTGGGTCCACGACGAACTCGGCGTAGGTGCGGCTGGAAAGGTAGCTGAAGCGCGCCACGACGCGCGGAACAATTTCCCGGTTGACCTCCAGGCTCCACGTCACGTTGTACGGAGTACTGCCCAGGTCGCGGCCGGGAGGAATAATGCGGCGGCCTTTCTCGTCCACCTTCACGTAGGCGTTGCGGAACACGAGCGGCGCGCCGACCGGCAACCCCTGTTCGTCGAAGGTGCTGACCGTTCGGGTGGGATTCTTCGTGAAGTCGCCCGCGAGCAGCGGCACGCGGTCATTAAAGATGCCCACCCCCGCGCGGAAGATCGTTTTCCCCTCCTTCCCGGGGGAATAGACCAGGCCCGTTCGAGGCGAGAACGCTGCCGTCTCGCCGATGGTCTGGCCGGAGTACCGGAACCCGACATCCACCGCCAGTTGGTCGTTAAACATCCAATGATCCTGGATAAAAGCGGCAACCTCGGTATCTTTTGCGGCGAGCGTGTTCGAGCCGGAAAAGTCGGTTTCACTGGCGAGCGTGCCATCCGGCCTCAGCAGGCGCACGGGCCGCGAGAGGCTCTCTCCGTTGTAGGAGCGGTGCACGAAATCCCCGCCCACTTTGATGGTGTGCTGGCCCAGCTTGCGCCAGCGCGGAAATTGGAAGCTCTGGAGGATTTCATGTTGATTGCTGTCTCGCGACCAGGTATTGAAGAAGTTGCCGCCCCGGCCGTCAGGCGTGATCAGCATGTCCGCGGGTCCCTGGCCATGCGCATAACTCGAGAACTGCGTAAACCTGCCCAGCAAAGTGAATATCCCACCTGAGGTAAGAAGCACCCGGTCGGTCACACCTACGGCGTAGCCGCGCTGGCCGTAATCCGTGGAAGCCGTCTGCGGGATCAGGGAATTGATGTCCGCGAACTGCTTCCGCATCGGGAACAGGTTTACGTTGGCGGTCAGCAGGTGCTGGGGCGAAAAGATGTACTGGAAACTCGTGAAGGAGTTGTAACCCTGCGTCTTGATCTCGTTGTGGGGCCACGCCAGTCCGCGCACCGGCTGTTTGACCAGTTCGTAGGTCATGGATTCAGAAAAATTCAGCTTGTTCCCCCACAACGGGCCGGTAAAGCTGACGCGTGGCTTGTTGTCGGCAATCCCTACCAGCTTGCCGCTACGAATGCGGGGCGTGGGGATAAAATCGTTCAACTCGAAGTGCCACTGGTTGGAGGGAGCCTTGGTCTGGACGCTGGTCAGGCCGCCGGAAAAGCGCCCGTATTCGGCCTGATATGCCGTCTTGTAAACCTCCAGCGATTCTACGGCGTCGAGCGGGACTTCAATAGCGAAACTGCCCGTAACGGGATCAACCGTCTCGGCGGAATCCACCAAAAGCATCCCCTGGGTTTCAACCTGTCCCTTGATGTTTATCTTGCCGTCGGGCGTGCGCACCACCCCGGGCACCAGTGGCAGGGCAGCCTTGAACTTCTGCTGAGTGAGGGGGAGCGTGCGGAGTTGTGGGGCGGTGAGCGTGGCAGGCGGCGTGGTTGAGGCTTCCTGCGCCACACTCGGGGCTTTCTCGCGCACCTCGACTTTTTCCCGAACCACAATCGCGGCGGGCAGAACCACTTGCAGGGCCGGCGCCTGGTCTTCGGTCACCTCGATGCCGCTTTTTACGATGGGCTGATAAGTCACCGCGGCGCACATCAAGTCGTAGCTGCCGGGAACCAATCCCTGAAAACTGAATTTCCCTTGTTCGCCGGTGGTATTGGATAACCCCTGCTCCGGCAGAACCGCTCCGGTCAGGGTGCAGACGGCGCCCGCGATGGGTTCGCCTTTTTCGTTGAGGACCTCGCCTCCTAGGTCCTGGGTGGGTGGAGCCGCCCAGGCTGGGGAAGCGGAAAATGCGAGCGCCAGGCTGAGGATGAGGACGGATCGCGAACCAGTCAAATGACCCATGATTACTATGATGCGCCCCAATAACAGCGCGATGTGCCATTGTACTACTTTCAGGCCATTTAGAGCGATGGTTGGTGACCGGCCCCCCTTCCAAGACCTCCTGCGCCGCATGAATTTCCTGCCGTATGCTCCTGCCACGCCTCGGTGCGCGTTGACTTGCCCTTCGATACGGCCTAAGATGCGAGCCAAGTAACGCCAGCAAAGCGCTTATGACCGGCAAAGAGGTTTCCCACTACCGCATCCTGGAGAAGCTGGGTAGCGGCGGCATGGGTGTGGTGTACAGGGCTGAGGACACCAAGCTCGGCCGCTGCGTCGCCATCAAGTTTCTGCCCGAGGAGTTCGGCAAAGACCCCAAGGCCCTGGCGCGCTTCGAGCGCGAGGCGCGGGCGGCTTCGTCACTGAATCATCCTGGCATCTGCACCATCCACGAAATTGATCAACACGGTGGCCAGCCGTTTATCGTCATGGAGTATTTGGAGGGGCAGACCCTCAAGCCCCGCATCGCGGGCAAGCCGTTAGAAACCGAACAGGTGCTGGAATTGGGGATTCAGATTACCGACGCTTTGGATGCCGCGCACTTGAAGGGGATCGTTCATCGCGACATCAAGCCGGCGAACATCTTCGTGAGCGAGCGGGGGCAGGTGAAGGTGTTGGACTTCGGGCTGGCGAAGGTGAGACCGGCGGCAGGGGGCGCGGCGGGGCAGACCGCTGGCGCCGACGAAGTGGTTATAACAAGCACGGGGGCGGTTTTGGGGACGGTGGGCTACATGGCGCCGGAGCAGGTGCTGGGGCAGGAGGTGGACGGGCGGACGGACGTGTTCGCGCTGGGGGCGGTGCTGTATGAGATGGTGACGGGCTGGCCGGCGTTTGGGGGAGAGACGCCCGGGAAGATAATGGAAGGGATTCTGAACCGCACGCCAACGCCGGCGGTGCGCTTGAATCCCGCCGTGCCCGCTGACCTCGACCGCATCATCAGCAAGGCATTGGAGAAAGACCGCAAGCTGCGCTACCAGAGCGCCGCGGACCTGCGCACCGACCTGCAACGGCTGAAGCGCGATACGGAATCGGCGCGTGTCGTAGGGGCGGGCTCCGCCCGCCCGCGGGAGGGCAAGACCCTCCCCTACAAGTGGGCGGCGCTGGCGGCTGTCTTGGCCACGGCCATTGTTGTGGCCGTCGCAGGCTGGTATTGGTACCACCGCTCGCGTGCGACGCCGGAGGCCCCGCTGACGGCTGTGCCCGTCACCAGCCTTCCCGGCGTGGAGCTGCATCCCGCGCTGTCACCGGACGCAAGGCGGGTCGCCTTCGTCTGGAACGGCCCGGATAGGAACAACTTCGATGTTTACGTAAAGGAGATCGGCAGCGAGGAAATGGTCCGCGTGACAAAGAACCCCGCACCGGATTACCACCCGGTCTGGAGTCCGGATGGGAGATACATCGCGTTCATCAGGCGGCAGGGGAAGGGAGCGGACGTGTTCCTCGTGCCGGCGGGCGGAGGGCAGGAGCATCAGTTGGCGGTGATCTCCGAATCCCCGCGGCTGTATCAGGAGGCCCTGTGGTCATTCTACATGGACTGGTCGCCAGACGGTCGCTTCCTGGCGGTATCCGATCGCAGTCCGGATGGAAAGAGCTGGAGCATTTACCTGATCTCCGTGGAGACGGGCCAGAAGCGAGCGCTGACCACTACCGACAGTTTCAGGATCACCGACCGCGTTCCGGTGTTCTCGCCGGACGGGCGAATGCTGGCCTTTCTCCACGGGGAATTCGCCCGCGATGCTGACCTGCGGATTCTACCCCTGTCCAGCGACGGGACAGCGGCGGCACCGGCGAAGGCCATTATGAAAGCAGGCGGTACCACGTTTTCCTGGATGCCGGATGGTCAGGAATTGGTGATGGGCGATCAGCGGGTTTCGCTGAGCGGGTCACGTTCGCGGCCACTCCGCCTTCCGGCCAAGGACCCAACCGGTGCGGAGATCTCTATCCGCGGAACGAGGCTCGTTTTCAGTGACCCCGAATATCGCCTTCAATTCTTCCGCGTTTCACTCACTGGAATCTCGAGAAACTAGCCTGCTCCTTTCTTGTCCTCGACGCGCGGCGAGACGCACCTGGCTTTTTCTCCCGATGGTCAGAGAGTCGCATTTACGTCCTGGCGCTCCGGTGAGGGCCTCATCTGGGTCTGCAACACTGACGGTTCCGGTTGTCACGAGTTATTGCCTCCCCAAGGCTCTATCTATGCCAGCAGCCCGAGCTGGTCGCCCGACGGGCGCCGGCTGGCGTTTGACGCCGGGATTGGCCCGCAGTTTCATGTTTACATCTCCGCGCCTGAAGGTGGCACCATCCGCCCACTGACGTCAAACAGGACGCACGATGCCCGCCCGCGGTGGTCCCGAGACGGCCAGTGGATCTACTTCGCATCGACCCGCAGCGGGGAATACCAGATCTGGAAGACGCGAGCCGACTCGCCGGATGCGGACGCAGCCGCGATCCAGATCACCCGGCAAGGCGGCATGGAGGCGGAAGAGTCACCGGATGGTCGGTACCTCTACTATGCAAAACGCTCTACACCCGGCATCTGGCGTTTGCCCCTGGGGGGCCCAGGAGCCGTGCAGGAGGACAGGTTTCTCGACATCGGCGGCGAGGGCCAGTGGACTTTGCGCCCTGATGGAATTCTTGTACTTGATGGCGGGCTCGCGGGGGCTCCGGCGATCCGGTTTTTCGAGTTCGCCACGCGACGCGCGTCCGAAGTTTTGACACTGCCGGCAGACTGGAACTTCGTTATGGATGGTGGCGCCTTCGCTGTCTCCCCGGACGGGCAGTGGGCTATCGTCACGGTAGAGCAGGTTGTCGAGAGCGACATCATGCTGGTGGAGAACTTCCGCTAGGAAATCCCTCAGCCCCGCGTTTCCAGGACCTCCTGCGCCGGATGAATTTCCCGCCGTCTTGACCCGAAAGCAAACCCCACCCGCTTGACGAATCGAACGGGCAAGTGCAAGCTTAGGTTTCGATGAATCTGGGCGTCCGCAGTGGGCCGCGATTCGTCCCTCCATGACTTGGACCAGCCCGTGGATTAGGAACATCTCAACTTGAAGCTTCGGATCATTTCGCTGATTAGGATCTCCGCTTTTCTCGCGTTTCTGTGTCTCGCAAGCGTGAGGGCTTTTCCTCAGGAGCGCCCCACCGAGGGGAATCCCGCAGACGAGAAAGCTTCCACCCAAACCGACACCACAGGAGCAGGCGCGCAGGCCAGTGGCGGCGAGCGGCTCTCCAGCAAGGAGGTCTCCGAGTTGCCGCTCAACAAGCGCGACTTCAGCCAATTGCTCTTGCTTGCCGCCGGGACGATGACCGACGCCAACGCCGCGGCGAACTTCACTCAGCAGTTCGCGGTCAATGGCCAGCGGGGGAGCGCTACGGTCTTTGCCATGGACGGCGTGGACACCACCGATCCCGAGATGGGCGGCGCCACGTTCTCGAATTTCAATGTGGATGCCATTCATGAGATTCAGGCCAGTTCGGGCGTGATGCCGGCGGAGATCGGCCACGGCGCCGCCAGCTTCACCAACATCGTTACCAAGTCCGGGACCGACCTGGTGCACGGTTCGGCGTTCGAATTCGTGCGCAACGCCGCGTTCGACGCGCGCAATTTCTTCGACCGGCGCAGCCTCGCCAGTCCCGGCCGCATCCCGCCGTTCGTTCGCAACGAGTTCGGATTCACGATCGGTGGTCCCGTGGTCTTCCCGGGTCTCTACAACGGCAGGAAGCGGACCTACTTCTTTGGGCAGTACCAGGGCTTCCGACAGGTGCTGGGCACGACGCAGGTTTTTCCCGTCCCGACGGCGGAAGAAAAGCAAGGGGTAGATCGCACGGCTTTTCCGGGGGACGTCCTTGATGTGCCGGTAAGCCCGGCGGTGGCGCCGATCCTGGCGCGATATCCCTTACCGAACGATCCGGGGGGGTCTTACGGGGCGCGAACCTACGCCACGTCTTCCAAAGTTTCGACGGTGACCGACCAGTTCTCCGTGCGCATCGATCATCGCATTTCCGATAAGGCCGCGCTCTTCACACGTTTCAATCTGAACCAGGTCACCGGGCCACTCACCAATCCCAGTCAGTCCGCGATCGATCCCAGCTTCGCCGTCCGATACTTCGATCACCAGCGCAATGCCGGACTGCGCTACACGCGGACGGTCTCTCCGCGTTTTGTGTTCGACACGGCCCTCGGCTACGTACGCAGCACGCCCAATTTTCCGGCCATCAACCACACGCAGCCCGCCATCGCCTTCGGGGACGGGCTTTATGAGCCGTTCAACTCCGCCACGGGCGGTGTCTTCGGCTCGTATGGAAACCTGTTTCAGATTGCCCAGAACGTTTCCTACACGCGCGGGAAGCACGCCCTGAAATGGGGTTGGGAGGCGCGGGCCAACCGCGACTCGACGATCTTTGGCGTGAAACCCAACGGCGCTTACCGATTCGGCGGCGGCGTGGCATACGCGCAAGTGGATATTCCTTCCGCCAGCGGGTTGAACGACATTCATGTGGGCGACCAGCTGCCCGACGCCCTGACAGGTTTCCTAACCGCGACCCCGGAGTCTTTCAGCCTGTCCGTGGCTTCGCCGCTGGTGGGGCAGGGAGAACGCTTCGACGAAGCCGCGATTCGCCGCGACGCCGTCAACTTCTATTTTCAGGACACTTGGGCGGTTTCTCCCCGCTTCGTAATGGCCTATGGACTTCGCTACGAGGTGAATGGGCGAATCTACGAGGGCGCGCGCCGTACCCAGGCTTTGCTCTTCGTCGGCCCGGATGGGCGCGAAGTGCCGTCTTCAGAGCCGGGAGCGAGAGCCGAGGCGGTCGTCAATCCGCAGCCGCCTTACGTGAAAGACTGGCACGGGCTGGGACCCAGACTCTCCATCGAATGGCGTCCCGCGGAGCGAACCGTGTTCCGGGCCGGCGGCGCCATCGCGACGATTCTAACCAACCTCTGGCAAGATAATTTTATGACCGGGGGTTTCCCCTTCTTGTTCGAGGGGTATGTTTTCGCGACGCCGAGTGCGGCGGTCCCGTTCCAAAATAGCGTTACGACGCTTGCCATGCCCCCGGTTTACACTCCGGAGGGACAACTGGTCTTCAGCACCGGCCGAACCACCGACGTTGCTCCCAACACCGAAGTCGATGTGCAGCGCTTTCAGGACGACGTGGCCGCGATCACGCCGGGACACCAGGTTCAGCCTCTCGGCCTTTTTGGCATCGCGCGGGATTTCCGGAATGGATATATAGCGAGTTACACCGCGGGCCTGGAGCACGATTTTGGCGGCATCAAGGTCGGCGCTTCTTATGTGGCCACGATGGGCATCAAGCTGGGTAGCGTGTTCTCGCCCAACAGCTATGGCGCAGCCGACCCGGCCTTCGCGCCTTTCACGAAGTTTGATGCCACGGGCCGCGTGACGGGCGGGTTGGGACCCTCGGTGATGATGGCGTCGCGTTCCCATTCCACCTACCACGCCTTGCAGACCAGCGTCACCAAGGACATCTCGAACGCCGGCCTGGGTTTCCAGGCCAGCTACACCTTCAGCAAAGCGCTCGACGACACGAGCGCCGTCCTGGGCGGATTCTTTGCTCAGGCCGGAACCGTGCTTCAGGGCCAGCCCCAGAACCCCTGGGACCTGAGGCCCGAAAAGGGGCCGGCAACGTTCGACGTCACCCACGTCTTCACGCTCAGCTTGTTTCAGGCACTGCCCTTTGACCGCATCGGCGCCCTGCGCCCGCTGGGAAGAACTCTGACTGGGGGTTGGCAGGTTCTCAACATCACGACCCTCATGAGGGGCTCGCCGTTTTCCGTGTTCTCGGGAGTGCAACAAACCGGCTTTGGCCAGGGCGGCGGCGACCGGCCCGACCAGATCGGCCAACCGGTCTTCTCCACCAGCCGGAAAGTCCGGGAGGACTATTTCGGGCAGGGCGCCGACAATGCCGCGTTCTTCTATATTCCCATCGGCATCCCGGGAGGCACCGGCCCCAAGAGCGGCCGGGTCGGCACGTTGGGGCGAAACACTTTTCGAGGTCCGGGCTTCCGTAACTTCGATTTGGCAATTATCAAAGACACTCCCTTCGGCCACCGGGGGAGCGCGGAAGCGGTGACGCTGCAATTTCGTGCGGAGTTTTTCAACATCATTAACCTCGTCAACTTTGGTTTGCCCTCCAACATCGTTCGCGGATCCGGGTTCGGGATCATCAACCGAACCGTCGGGCCCTCCCGCCAGATCCAAGTTTCCTTGAAGCTTATCTTCTAAGTGGCTTCATATATAAGTAATGATAACATAGTTTAGTTAACCACTGTTGACTCGGCAAAACCTCCGCCTAACCTCGGCGCTGTCCTCTTCCTGACTTGTCGAGCGCGTGGCGAAGCCCGAGGGAAACAACTGCAGAGCTGAAATCCTTCTCGAATGCTCGTTGGCAGGCAATTGTACTTACCAACGGCGTTCGCAACGAATCCCATCAGTTCTCTTACAAGTGCGGGTATAATCCGCCCGCTATGAAAAAAGCTGCCTTACTTATCGCCATCTTTATCTGCGGGCTGGTCTCACTATCCTTCTCGCGAATGCCTGGTCAGGAGTCCGAGCGGGGCAAGGCGGAAGTCTGGGGCAGCCTGCACGTGACCATTGTCGATCATGACACGGGCCGAGGGGTTGCGGCGCGGTGCTACCTGACGGACCCGACGAACCAGTTCTGGTCGCCCACTGGTGCGATCAACTATGTGAAGCCGCCCGAGCGGAACTTCATCACGACGGGCGAGTTTAAGATTGCCCTACCGCCGCGCGTCTATAAGTTGGTGGTTGAGCGCGGGCCGGAATATCGCGCTGTCACGCGCGACATCGAAATCCGCTCCGGCGAGGCGCGCGAGGAGAAAGTCGAACTCACGCGCTGGACCAACATGAATGCGCGCGGTTGGTATTCGGGCGACCTGCACAATCACCGCGACTGGCAGGAGATGGACCAACTCCTGCTCGCCGATGACTTGAACCTGGCGCCGACGCTGACGGAATGGGTTTGGGAGGATAGCCACATCTCCCGCGCGCCACGCGTAGAGCCGGTCCCGCATGCGGGATCGGCAAACCCGGCTGCCGCCCTGAAGCGCGGCGCTACACAAGCCAACGCCGCCATCCGCGTCGTCGATGAAGCGCACGTCTATTCCGTTGTGGATACCGAAATCGAGCGCCTCCGCGAAGGGCCGGGCGCCGTGGACCTGGTGGGGCTGACCGCGCCGGTCAGCTTCAACGGATATCGTCTTTTCCCGCCCAGTAACGAATTCACGAAGGCGGCGCACACGCAGGGAGGGTGGGTGGATGCCGAGAAGATTACCTGGCGCGACGGGGCGGCGCTGGTGGCGCTGGGGCAAGTGGATTTTGCCGGCATCGTTCACAATCACTTCAACCGCCACCTCGTGGAAGTCGAGACCGGCCCGTGGGGGATGATTCCCAAGGAGAAACCGGAATACAAGACGCCGCGGGGCATGGCACTGTGGACGATGAATGTCTACTACCGATTCCTCAACTGCGGTTTCAAACTGGCGGTTTCGGCGGGCAGCGCTTCAGGAGTGAAAGCCAGTCCGTTGGGCTTCAATCGCGTCTACGTCCACATGAGCGAAAAGCTCGGCTATCGTCCGTGGTTTCGCGCCTTGAAAGCCGGACATAGTTTCGGGACAAACGGGCCGATGCTTTTCCTGACCGTGAACGGCAAAGAGCCCGGTGAAACCATCGTCGTTCCGGCCGGGGCGGGGAAGACATCGAGAAAGCTCAAGGTTCACGTCGAGGCAAGCACTGCCGGTGAGCTCGACAAGCTCGAGATTGTGTGGAAGGGACAAGTCATCAAGTCAGTCACCGCGACGACCGCGGATTCAAAGCTCGCCGCCGACGCGGAGGTTGACGCGAATGAAACCGGTTGGGTGGCCGCGCGAGCGTTTGAAAAGTCGTCGCCGAGCATACGCTTCGCGCAGACAAGTCCCGTCTATGTGCAAGTGGGAACTTCGCGCGGCATCGTCGCTGAAGACGTGAAGTTCTTTCTCAACTGGCTCGACCGCGAGATCGAGTTTTACAAGCGCCAGCCCGGTTTCAAAACCGAGTTCGACCGTCAAGCCATGCTCGAATTCTTCCGTCAGGCGCGCGCCGTCTATGCTCGTCTGTTAGCGCCTGTGAAGTAGGGGGGCAAGGCCTTAAGAGTCGCGGCGCCTCTCCCAGATTCCGTCCGCGCAGCGCAGGGCGAGCGCGCTGATCGTTGAGGTGGGGTTGACGGCGGCGCTGGTGGTAAACGAACTCCCGTCCACAATGTAGAGGTTTTTCACGTCGTGGGCCTGATGCCAGGCGTTGACGGCGGAGTTCTTCGGGTCGCTTCTCATGCGCGCCGTGCCGAGCAAGTGGAAGGCGGGCTGGATGACGCCGCTGTCGAGCATCTCGACGGCGCCGGCGGCTTCGAGGGCTTGGCGAGCCATGGCGTAACCGTGGTCGAGCATTTTCAGGCTATTCTCGCTGTAAGTGTAAACGACGCGGGGGGCGGGGATGCCGCTCGAGTCTTTGACCTCAGGGTCAAGTTCGACGAGATTCTGCGGCTCGGGCAGGTCCTCTCCCATCACCGTCACGCGGATGAGGTGAGGAAACCGGCGGCGCATGACCTTGTGATGTTCACCACCCCAGGGCACCGGATGGTTTGAGAAGCTTCCCCAGGCGTGGTGCAAGGGGCCGAAGGAGCGTTCGAGCAGGTAGGTGTAGCCGCGCACGAATCCACGCTTCAGATCCGTTTCATAGAACTGCTGGCTGAAGGCCGCAATGGCGAACGGCCCCAAGTGGCTGTCGGTGCGCTCCTCGAAGACGCCTTCGATGAATCGGAAGGGATGAAGCATGAAATTCTTCCCGACCATGCCGGAAGTGTTGGCCAGGCCTTGAGGAAAGAGTTTTGACTTGGAGTTGAGCAAGAGGCGCGGCGTGCCAATGCCGTTGCAGGAGACGACGACCACGCGCGCGAGCTGCTCGTGGAGCTGGCCCTGGCGGTCGTAGTAGAGGGCGCCACGCGCCCGGCCCTGGGCGTCCACGGTGATTTTTGCGCACGCGCGCCCAGGTCTTGAGCACCGCGCCTTTCTTCAGAGCCTTCGGCCAATAGGTGACGTCGGTCGAGGCCTTCGAGCCGATGGGGCAGCCGTACATGCACTTCCCGTGCAACTCGCAGGCGGGGCGGCCGTCGTAAGCCTCGGAGATGATGGCATTGTCGGAAACCCACCAGTGCCAGCCCAGCCTGTCGAACCCGTGTCCGATGGTTTCGCCGAGCACACCCAGGGGCAACGGCGGCGTGGGCCGGGGCGAGCGGGGCGGGTTGGCCGGGTCCCCGGAAATCCCCGACACGCCGATCTCGCGGTCGTTCATGTCGTAGTAAAGCTCGAGATCTTTGTACGTGACCGGCCAGTCGTCCGCCACGCCGTCCAGCGACTTCACTCGGAAGTCGGAAGGATGCAGACGCGGAAAGTGCGTGGCCCAGTGGATCGTGCTTCCGCCGACGGCGTTGAACATCAGAACGTTGGGCGGATGGCCGCCCGCACCGACGGGATAATCTTCCGGCCGCCGGCGAATGTTGGGGCTGAAGTTGAATGCGCCGCGGTGGATCTGGATTTCCCAGTCGGGACGCGCCGAAGGGTAATCGCCCGGCTTCACCCAGTCGCCTTGCTCGAGACAGACGATCCCGGCCGGCGGGACGCCCAGGTCGGCGAGGCGCTTCGTGACCGCCGCGCCCGCGGCTCCCGAGCCGATCACCAGCACGTCCGCTTGCTCGACTGCCATCGCTGACCTCCGATAATCCCGGGTGTGCCCCGGCTTCACTTCAGGAACCCGCTCTGGCCCGTGACTTCCGCGCACAGCCGGTCGTAGAGCGGATCGTCCAGAGCAAGCAGCCGGCGCAGCTCGGGGCTGAGCCGCGCCTGGACTTTCGAGGGCAGCAGCTTTTTCTGATATTGCTGCTGCGGCTTGTCCCAGCGCGTGTAGAACGCGTGCATGGCGCAGCGAGGCGCGGTAGTGCGGTTCGCCGTTCCGCCATGCCACAGGTGGGCGTTCATCACCACGACCGTGCCAGCCTTACCCGTAATCAAGATTTCTTGCGGATGCGTTGCCGCGGGATTTTCCAGAACCTGCTGCGGCAGCTTGCCCCACTTGTGGGAACCGGGCACGGCACGCGTCGCACCGTTCTCTCTCGTGAAATCATCGAGCATCCAGACGGTGTTCGAGACCCAATAACCTTTCTCATCCGCGATGGCGCCGACGTCGGCGTGCAGCGGTTGCACCCAGTCGGAATGCGGGTCCGCCGACCGGACGTTCAGGCTGCTGAGCTTGAGTTCCGGTCCCAGGGTGTAGCCGACACGCTCCAGAATTTCCGGCACCGCAATCGCGCGCTGGAAGACTTCGCCCTTGCCGACGAGATTGGCGAGGCGCCGCGACTGCGGCTCCTGCTTGAACTCCGACCCCGCGCGATCGCCCTCTTCGCGAAACAATTCTTCGACCCGCTGCCGCACC